>Ga0302253_1000409_pt1 | contig 36862 bp, 33 predicted proteins | sample AAG_RA_Trp_MG_FD_193537 | JGI IMG/M metagenome (GOLD analysis project Ga0302253, IMG submission 193537) | Enriched activated sludge microbial communities from anaerobic digester in WTTP, New Holstein, Wisconsin, United States - AAG_RA_Trp | ecosystem: Engineered > Bioreactor > Anaerobic >...
ATCGCCCCTGGAGGTACCAGGACACATAGCGATATTCAAGGCCGAAGGCATCCAAACGTTCCCAGGAAATTCCCCGCTCTTTCAGGGCTTTTACCTCATCGATCAGTCCGGCAGCAAGACGGTTTTTGAGACGTTCGGTAATCCTTGCTCGCAATTCCCTTCGCTCCCAGCGAACACCTATCGTGATAGGGGAAAGGTTCGGCAGCACGTCCTGTTCCGTAGTATCCAGATTACTGTGGCCATGAGCGGCAATCTCGATTGCGCGGAGTAAACGGTTTCTGTCGGTCAGATCGCTCTTGTTGTGAGGCATCACACCGGTCATGGACAGATAAATTTGCATCAGATCTTCCATTCCCAGATGAGATAATTGCGCTCTCATTTCCTGGTTTTCCGGCACTTCTTTTAACCGGTAATTCAGCAGCACCGATTCCAGATATAATCCCGTACCGCCAACCAGCAAGGCGATTTTTTCTCTCTCATGGATCTCTTTGAAGCACTGCAAAAAACGGCGCTGGAACTGAAAGAGGTTAAACTCATCTTCCGGATCGATGATATCGATCATGTGGTAAGGAATGAAACGCCCCTCAACGTGATATTCCGTCAAATCCTTTCCCGTTCCCAGGTCCATCCCCCGGTACACCTGGCGTGAATCTGCGGAAATGATTTCGCCGTCGATATCGCAAGCCAACTTTACCGCGAGAGAGGTTTTCCCCGAGGCGGTGGGCCCCAAAATGACGATCAGATTATTATTCATACGGACAGACAATCGGATCTGTTTCCTTTCCTCATAGCTGATCAGGTATTAACTTCAAATCGCTAACCTGCCCTGCCCTTTTATCTCTATCAAAGATTTATTTAAAATAAAAATATGCTCCAATACCTGGTGTGTATTGAAGCATATTTCAGGAAAATAATAATATTTTTACAATTTCTGAACGTTTACCGCGCTTGGCCCCTTGTTTCCCTGTTCGATGTCGAAACTGATGCGCTGGCCTTCATGCAGCGTACGGAATCCTGCACCCTGGATCGCGCTGTAGTGGACAAATACGTCTCCTCCCTCGTCACTCTCGATAAAACCGAACCCCTTTTTCTCGTTGAACCATTTTACTTTGCCTTCTGCCAAAACTCCTTCCCCCTTTCTTTTAACGTTTCACACTTTTAAAAATAAAAAAGCCACACCAACTCTTTTTGAGATGGAATGGCCCCCAAAACCTGGAAAAAAATCTTCAACTGAATACGAATAATCAAGAATAAATCCCAATTTAACTGTTTCTTGAGTGATTTTCTAGCACCGCCCAAAAAAGTTTGCAATAATTTTTTATCCGAAAAATCAATTAAATCAGGTTTTCCTGCACATTTTTGATCAAGTCTTGTTCTTTTCCGACAAAAAAATGATCCGTTCTTGGGATAAAGGCAGATTTCGATCCAACTTCTGTTGAGAATGACAGTATATCTGCCGATCGACAGAAAGGGTCTTTATCGCCGCATACGATCAGATCGATCTTTCCGGCCAGCGCTCCCGGTGAAAATTCGTAGACACTGACCGGTGGTGCAACCAGCACGACTTGCCCCACCGCCTGACGATTTCTCAGGTAATTGGCCGTGACCCAAGCCCCGAAGGAATAGCCGGCCAGAGCAATGTTCCGTACGCCTCGGCTTTCCAGGAAAGCAACGGCACCTGCCAAATCATCTTGCTCCCCCACCCCGTTATCGTGTCGTCCTTCACTGCGCCCGACACCGCGAAAATTAAACCTCAGCGTTGCATATCCTTTTTCATAAAATGCCTGGACGAGGCTCTCGACCACATTGTTCTGCATGGCTCCGCCCATCAGAGGATTCGGATGAGAAATGACCACACCACGGTCATGACCCGTATCAGCGTATAAACCTTCCAATTTGAGTTCACCGCTGGGGAAATAGATTCTTTTTTCCTGCAACACAACGTTCCCTTTCTTCAGTTCATCCCGAAATGACACGCCACCGCATGCCCGTCTTTCACCTGAAGAAGTATTGGTTCCACTTGCAGACACCTTTCTTCCGCGATCGGGCAGCGCGGATAAAACCGGCACATATTTAAATGCGTCCCGGATTTCAAAGCCCCTGGACTGCCGGATCTTTTCTCCCACTTTTTCGTCTGCGTTTCCAGAATCGCGGACAAGAGCAACCGGGTGTAAGGATGCCGGGGCGACTGGAAGATCTCTTCATTGGTCCCCGTCTCGACGATCCGGCCGAGATACATGACCGCCACGCGATCACTCATGTGCCTGACGACCCCCAGATTGTGGCTGACAAAGAGATAGGTCAGATGGAACTCATCCTGTAAATCCTTCAACAGATTGAGTATCTGCGCCTGAATGGACACGTCGAGCGCGGAAACCGGTTCGTCGGCAATCACCAGCTCCGGCTGGACCGAAATTGCCCGGGCGATACCGATCCGCTGGCGCTGTCCGCCGCTGAATTCATGAGGATAGCGGTCCCGGTGCTCCGCGCCCAGCCCGACGACTTGCAGCATCCGGTCGATATGGTTGTTTATTTCTTCTTTTGACAGGTTTTTTCTGCGGATATAAAAAGGTTCGCCGACGGTTTTGCCCGCTGTTCTACGGGGATTCAGTGATGCGTAGGGGTCTTGAAAAATAATCTGGACTTTATTTCTGAATTCCCGCCAGTTTTCTTTGGTGTAGGTATGGATGTTAGTCCCTGCGAATAAGATTTCTCCCGCCGTCGGCTTTTCAAGGCCCATGATGAGTTTTGCCAGGGTAGATTTTCCGCATCCGCTTTCCCCCACCAGACCCAGGGTTTCGCCGGTCCGGATTTCAAGGGACACGTCATCTACGGCTTTGACTATCCCGGCTTTTTTCCAGAATTGCCGGCCGGAAGGATGGAAGTATTTTTTCAATCCCCGCGTTTCGATTAGAAGACGGTTATCCTGATTCATACCCATTTCCAGCAGCGGACAAAATGGCCCGGTCTTTTTTCAATTAATTCCGGTTCCTGCTTCCGGCAGATCGGCATCACATAGCCGCAGCGATCCTGAAAGGCGCATCCCACGATCCGGGTGGACATGTCCGGAACATTGCCGGGAATCATGCGCAGGCGCTTTTTCCTGTCCCATTTTTCTGTAATGGTGGGCAAAGCCTCGATCAACCCGAGGGAATAGGGATGCAGAGGCGATGCGAAAAAAGCGGCCACCGGCGCCTGCTCCACAATCTTTCCGGCGTACATGATGGCCACCGCCTGGGCAAAGTGGGCGATAACACCAAGATCATGCGTAATGAATAGAATGGATGTATTGATTTTCGCCTTCAGTTCATCCATGAGTTCCAGAATCTGGGCCTGTACGGTCACGTCAAGGGCGGTGGTCGGTTCGTCGGCGATCATCAGGCGGGGCTTGCACGACAGGGCCATGGCAATCATGATGCGTTGCCGCATCCCGCCGCTCATCTGGTGGGGGTAGTCCCGGACCCGTTTCTCCGGTGTGGCAATGCCGACCATGCGGAGCATGTCCACGGCATGCGCCATGGCTTCTTTGTTCGACTTTCCTTCATGGAGCCGGACAATTTCTGCGATCTGCTCGCCGACTTTGATCACAGGATTCAGTGACGTCATCGGCTCCTGAAAAATCATGGAAATTTTTTTTCCGCGCACATCCTGCATGTCCATCCGATTGAGACGAAGCAGGTCGATTCCGTCCAGTAAAATCTCTCCGGATACAATTTCTCCCGGGGGAATCTGAATCAATCGCATCACAGACAGCGCCAGGACGGTTTTCCCACATCCCGATTCTCCGACAACGCCGAGAGTCGTTCCTTCCGGAATACTGAGGCTTACCCCGTCAACGGCCCGCACATCGCCTTGATCCGTATGGAAAACGGTTTTGAGATCCCGGATATCCAGAACGGTTTTTCTGTCGGTCATGCTTAATTATCGCTCCAGTTTTTAAGCATCTGAATCAGGAGGCGCACGCCGACGCCGGAAGCGCCTTTAGGCGTATAAGGCCTGTCCTTTTTTAGCCAGCTCGGACCGGCGATGTCGAGATGCACCCAGGGGTAATCCCCGGCAAATTTACTGAGAAACGCCCCGGCCGTGATGGCACCGGCCGGCCTGCCGCCGACATTTTTCAGGTCTGCAATGTCGCTTTGAATGGCTTCGCAATAATCTTCCCACAGGGGCAGCTCCCAGAGCTTTTCTCCGGTTATTTCCGCTGCATGTTTCAACCTGTTCTTTAACTTTTGATCCGTTCCCATCATGCCGATGACATTGTCACCCAGGGCGACTATGCAGGCGCCGGTCAGGGTCGCCAGATCGATCACGGCTGCCGGTTTGAATCTCCTGGCGTAGGTCAGAGCGTCTGCGAGGATCAATCGACCTTCGGCATCGGTGGAAATCACTTCTACGGTCAGTCCTGACAGGGTTTTTAATACGTCGCCTGGTTTGTAGGCCAGACCGCCGGGCATGTTCTCCGTGGCCGGAATCAATCCGATGATGCGCCTGGGAATATTCAAACGCGCCGCCGCCATGATCGCGCCCATCACGGCTGCGCCGCCCGCCATGTCCGTTTTCATCTCTTCCATATTCTCGGCGGGTTTGATCGAAATGCCACCGCTGTCAAAGGTCAAGCCCTTGCCGATGAGAACAATTGGCGGCTCATTCCCTTTTGTACCCTGATAATCCATGATAATGAACTGGGCCTCTTCCCGGCTTCCCCGTGTGACCCCGAGGAGAGCGTTCATCCCCAGTTTTTTCATCTGTTTTTCATCCAAAACCTTAACTTCGATATTTTTATGGTTTGTCCCGATTGCGATGGCTTCACGTGCCATGTCTTTCGGCGTCATTTCGTTCGACGGCATGGAGACAAGATTCCGGGCAAAGATGACGGCATCGGCAACATGCCCTGCCTCCGCGACCGCTTCCTTCAGCTTCGCTGTCCCTTTTTTCTCTTCGCTCCAGATGACTAATTCCTCAATGTCGTTCACGTTATCCGGCTCTTCCGTCTTGAAAGCCGTAAACCGGTAAAGCCCGAGCTTCATCCCTTCGACGGCGGCAGCGGCAATCAATTCTCCGGGTATATCCAGTCCGGCCATATCAGGTGTCGTGGCCATGCTTGTCAAATTCATCGCCCTGCCCTTCTGCGCCGCAAGGGCAAACGCCCCACGTATTTTTTCCAGGTCGGCTTCGTTTTTCTTACCCATGCCCACGACCATGACGCGCTTCGTATTTTGCGCATCAGGCAGGAATATGACTTGAATTTCCTTTGTTTTTCCCGTGATGTCCCCGGCATCGATCATCTTCCGGATCAAATTATTCGACAAAGCATTGAATTCCGTCATGGTTTTTGCCGGCATGAAATCGTCTTCGTAAGAGAAAAGAACAACCGCGTCGGCTTTGGCTTCTTTAATGTTCCCCTGTTTGATCTTGATTTTCATATTTATCTTCTTCCCAATGAATGAATTGAAGGCATGAAACCTCTTTTATAAAATACCCTGTTTACAGTCGAATCACCCTGGTGAAACAAAGAATATCCCCCTACATTCGAAGTCATTCTGAGTGAAACGAAGAATCTCATGCTCACAAGGTGGTTTTGGGTAGAGAGATCATCCGGTGATAACTCAGAATAAATCAACACAGTCCCTTAATCCCACTGTTATCAGTTTTACATATCAATATCGTGCGGATATTTCAACGTTCGCTTTGGAACGGTACATTATTTAAGTTAATTGCATTCTTGCCGAAAATAATATAGACGTAACCGATCAAAGTTACCGCTGATTTCCCGTTGAGCGACACGATGGACGAATCTCAAAAAAACCAACTGACACGCTACGAAATCAATCGTCAGGTAAAAATGGTGCTGACCCGCCATGCCGTAAATCTTGAAATGCTATCCATCTCGTGTTCCAATTCCCTGGTTTATCTCTACGGTGTTTTGCAGGAGGAATCCGGACGCGATTTCACAGTAACCAATATAGATAACATGTTCAAGGAAATCGAACGCATCTCCAATGTAAAGGGCATCATTGCCGATTTTGAAAACTGGACGATTTCCAATTCGGAAGGTTCCTGGAAGGGGTTTGCTAAAGCGGGCTCGGGTAGTCGCTCTCGACATTCATCGAATGCCAGGATGACGTCATAATCAAAAAGGATGCACTCAAAAATAAGACAGCAAGATAAAAAATAAACACGATTTTTATCGATCCCAACGGATAACTGGAAACAAGACATCCACAATGACAGACATCAGCGTAATCATCCCGGCCTATCGCGAAGAGAAAATCATTGGCGCCGTTGTCGAAAAAGTCCGACAGGTCTTGGAAAAAACTGGCCAATCCTTTGAAATCATTGTCGTAAATGACGGCTCCGACGACGCCACGGCCCGTGAAGCGGAAAAAGCCGGAGCACATGTCATTTCCCACCCCTACAATATCGGCAACGGCGCGGCGATCAAAACAGGAATCCGTCACGCCCAAGGTAAAATCCTCGTGATGATGGACGGCGACGGTCAGCATAACCCCGAAGACATCCCGAGGCTTCTCGATGCTACCCAAACATACGACATGGTAGTCGGCGCCCGAACCAGAAATTCAAAGGCAACCTTTCAAAGAAAACTGGCCAACTGCTTTTACAACGGCATCGCATCTTATGTCTGTGCGAGAAAAATCCAGGATCTGACTTCCGGCTTTCGTGCCATTAAGGGCAACATCGCCCGCGAAATGCTCCCGCTGCTGCCCAATACTTTTTCTTACCCGACCACGATCACGCTTGCCGTTGTCCGCTCCGGTTACAGTTTGACCTATGTTCCCATACAGACATCATGGAGAACCGGAAAGAGTAAAATCCGTCCTCTTACTGACGGAACCCGTTTTCTGCTCATTATTTTTAAAATCGCCACACTCTATTCCCCTATGAAGTTGTTTCTTCCCATCAGCGTTATGACTTTCCTGGCCGGTTTCGGCTACGGCCTTTACCGGGTCTTGATCCTCGACACCCGCTACGGCCCCACCTCCGCGATGCTGATGACCGTCTCCGTTCTGATATTTCTGATCGGTCTTGTTTCCGAACAGATTGCCCAGTTGCGATTCGACCGCTCCGACAGGAATTAGTTCCCTTATTTCGCATCGTTGCCGCTTCATCACAACGCAATCACCCATCAGGATAAAGAAAGCTATTGACATATCAGCCGCGCATGATATGAGTAGATTAACTACTCATAAAGAGGTTTAAATGGAAAGTCTTTTCGGCGGTCTCATTTCATCGCAAACCAGGATCAAGCTCCTGGTCCGGTTTTTCTTCAATCCGGAAGTCAAATCCTATCTGCGTGAACTGGCGAAGGAGTGCGGCACATCAACCAACGCGGTGCGTGAAGAACTCAACCAACTGACCCAGACCAAGCTCCTCAGTTCAGAAAAAGACGGCCGCAACGTGTTCTACCGCGCCAACACCAACCATCCCCTTTTTCCGGAACTGCGTTCCATGGTCAGTAAGGTCATAGGACTTGACCAGGTTCTCGACAGCATCATCAAGCGCCTGGGAAACCTCGAAAGAGCCTATATCATCGACGATTATGCCGAAGGCAAGGACACAGGCATCATTGACCTGGTGCTGGTCGGTAACATCGACCCATATCATCTGAACGACTTGACCAGGAAAACCGAGCGCTATATCAAGCGCAAGATACGAACCCTGGTGCTGAATAAAGGAGAATTCAGTACATTTGAAGCAAAATTACAGAACCGGCCGCACTTTCTGGTATGGGAGAAGACCATGTCGAAAGGCTAAATTAATCTTTCAAAACCGCATAGATCGATTCGTAAGAGAGTATCCAGAAAAAACAATCCATTCGTAATCATGGGATAAAATCTTAATTGATCTTGACCTCAAAAAATCGAATTCTTGAACAAGCTCGATTTTACATATCACTAGAATTATCTGTAATGTTATGAGCATCTTAAAAAAAAACATTGTTGCAAATTTTGCTGGCAGTATGTGGCAGGCTCTCATGGGTCTACTGTTTATTCCTCTTTATATCAAATTCATGGGGATTGAATCTTGGGGGCTAATTGGTATTTTTGCCACACTCCAGGTAATATTTGGCCTCTTAGATATGGGATTAAGCAGTACATTAAACCGTGAACTAGCGAGACTTTCTGTATTTCTGAATAAGGAACAAGAAATGCGTAATCTTGTTCGTACTCTAGAAGTACTCTATTGGATCATCGCTATTTTTGTAGGAATCATTATTTTATTATTATCGCCGTTCATTTCGCATCACTGGATTAAGGCAGGGCAGTTATCGCCCCAAACCATCGAACAAGCTCTTTTAATCATGGGTTTCGTTATAGCTCTTCAGATGCCGATCGGCTTTTACTCTGGAGGGTTGATGGGCCTACAGAAGCAGGTGCTGCTTAACGTGATCAACGTTACTATAAGCACTTTACGCGGTGCCGGTGTTGTTTTGATTCTGTGGCGGGTTTCTCCAACAATCCATGCCTTCTTTCTATGGCAAATAGCTGTCAGTGTAATAAATATATTTTTATTAGCGTTATCTCTTTGGCGCAGACTCCCTCTTGGGGACAGCAAGGCAGTTTTTCAAAAACAACTCCTCAAAGGTGTTTGGAGATTTGCCGCTGGCATGAGCGGGATCAGTATAATGGCAGTAATTCTGACGCAACTTGATAAGATCATATTAAGCAAAATGCTCACTCTAGAGATATTTGGTTATTACACGCTGGCAAGCGTTGTTGCTATGAGCCTTGGGAGCCTCATAAGACCTGTCTTTGTGGGTATTTATCCACGCTTAGTACAATTAGTTTCTCTTGATGATAAGCATGGATTAAAACTACTCTATCATAGCAGTTGCCAGTTTATGGCAGTACTTATACTGCCTCTAACGATTGTTCTGGCATTGTTTTCTTATGAATTTATGCTTTTTTGGACACAAAGCACATCGATTGCAGAAAAATCTCATTACTTGGTGAGCATTCTTATTTTTGGCACAGCCCTTAACGGATTAATGCATATTCCATATGCACTTCAATTAGCATTTGGCTGGACTCGTTTATCCTTTGTAAAAAATATTATTGCTGTAATTTTATTCGTACCAATAATTATTTTCATGACCACGCATTATGGTGCCACTGGTGCTGCCAGCACATGGCTTTTGTTGAATATTGGCTATGTCTTTTTTGAAATTCCCTTAATGCACCGTCAATTGTTGCATAAAGAAAAATGGCGTTGGTATTGTCAGGATGTATTTCTACCATTAGTAGCATGTGTTTTAATAGCCAGCCTTGGTCGAATATTCGTTAATCCACAGTTGCCTCAATTTATGATGTCTCTATACATAATCATTATTTCACTATCTACATTTGTCGTCGCAGTTCTCATAACCCCCGTAACAAGATCTTGGTTATTTGAGCAAATCTTGAGAACGAAATTGTTTTCTGGAACATAGAGGAATATGTTGTTTTACTGAGTTTATTAGTGGTGTTAATAATTAAGAGTTCGATATGAAAAAGCAATACATAGAAGTTCCAAGGCCAGTATCATGTGGAACAGTCCGCAAGCTATGGCATGCGCTGGTCGGTCTTCTGCTTCTACCCTACTACCTAATAACTGCCTGGATTTTGAAAACACCCGGTGTCACTTTACATATTAAATGTGCCAGACTTGCCATCATGCTATTAATAATGTGTCGTATATCTCTTCGCAAATGTTATTCCCTAATCAGTTTGCCCATGGATTCCACGCGTTATTTTGAATTCCATGAAGTGTTAGTCAGACTTGTCCATGTGCCTTTTAAAAAGGTTCTTGACGTGTCTTCTCCGCATATTTTGCCACTTATGCTCCTTATGCAAAACAGAGTGGCCATTGCAGAGATGATTAATCCAGATATGCAAGATCTACAGGAAACAGAGCGGTTAGCCGATGCATTGGGTCTGACAGGTCGCTGCTCGTTTACGAACACAACTATCGAGATGACAAAGTATACAGCAGAGACATTCGATCTCATTACCTGCATATCTGTATTAGAACACATACCGACAGATAGGGTGGCCGTCGAAACGATGTGGTCGCTTCTCCGTCCAGGGGGAAGACTTATTCTTACACTGCCCTGTATGGCCCAACCCCTTGAACAGTACATAAGTCATAATCAGTACGGTGTTCTCAAACCGAAAGATGATGGCTACACCTTCTGGCAGCGCTATTATGATAATAAACGCTTGGAATCAATCATCTACAGCATAACTGGCACGCCGGTTTATATCGCAGTTTACGGTGAAAAAGAGCGAGGTTTATTCTTCAGGAATGCTTCCATGAAACGACTTTTAGGTTTTCTTTATCCCTTCTGGCGTGAACCGTACATGATGGCTGTCGAGTACCATTCATTCTCTTCCGCGGATGAACTCCCCGGTGAAGGGGTAGTGATGCTTGAATTTATAAAACCGGGGACGCGATGATGAAAGCTCCACTACTTTCTATCTGTATAGCTACCTACAATCGTGCAAGTAAGATTGGCGAAACACTGAACAGCATCGTCAATCAATTAACAGACGATGTTGAATTGCTTGTAGTAGACGGAGCTTCGACTGACAATACCGAATATGTTGTAAGGAAGTATGCTCAAAAAGAATCGCGTATCCGCTATGTGCGCCTCCCCGCCAAGGGCGGTGTTGACCAGGATTATGATAAAGCCATCGAGCTTGCTCATGGCGAGTTTTGCTGGCTTTTTACTGATGACGACTTGCTCAAAGCGGGAGCGGTCACCGCTGTGAAAAATGCTATCAGCAAAGGCTATGGCCTTGTCGTAGTAAATGCGGAAGTGCTTGATATTAATATGATAGATGTCATTGAACATGCGCGTATTTCCATAAAAGAAAATAAAGTGTATACCGTTGATCAAACGGAAAATCTATTCGTTGATACAATGGCATACCTTTCATTCATCGGCGCCGTAGTGATTCGCCGCAGCATCTGGCTCAGTAATGAGCGTGTAAAATATTTTGGCACGGAGTTTATACATATAGGCGTTATTTTTCAGAAGCCTCTGCCAGAACCTGCACTCATTATAGCTGAACCATATATTTCTATCCGCTATGGAAATGCACAATGGAAACCACGTCACTTCGACATATGGATGTTTAAATGGCCAATGCTGGTCTGGTCGTTTGATCATATATCCGACCAAGCCAAGCATTGCATTGTTTGGAAAGAGCCTTGGCGAAGACTAATTAATCTGGTTTTACAGCGTGGTCGAGGTGTTTACACAGTTCATCATTATCATAACTATTTCTCTGCAATCCACTCATCGCGACTTTGGAAAATCAGTGCATGGGCGATATCACTATTGCCTATCAGAATACTGGCTTTTTTTCTTTATTACTACGGCCGTTTAATAAAGGCTAATTCTCTTCTTATTTATGATCTCAACACCAAGCGCAAGGGGTAATATTCACCTTTATTCAGTTTATGGAAAAGGAGGTTTTTCTTCATGCATCTAATTAAACGTCAAACTTGCCGTGTCTGTGGATCTAATGCATTAACGTCGGTCATCAATCTTGGAGACCAGTATTTGCAAGGTTCATTCGTCAAGCCCGGTAAAGAAATGCCGCCTACACGCAAAATTCCAACCTCTCTGGTTCGCTGTGACCCAATGCGTGACGAAAAAGCCTGTGGCCTTTTACAGATGGAATATACAATCCCGCCTGAGGTACTCTACTCAAACTATTGGTACCGCTCTGGCACCAACAACACGATGCGCCGCCACCTGCAAGGCATAGTCGAAGAAGCCATAGGAATGATCGGGTGGCATGATTCAGCCACAGTTCTTGATATCGGTTGTAACGATGGGACATTATTGGGATTCTATCCATCTAGTTTCACCAAGTATGGCGTAGACCCATCCGACATAGCCCAAGAAATAAAAGAACCAGTCAATGTTGTCCAAGATATTTTCCCTTCAGAGGAGTTGATATCCCAACTTGATGGGCGGAAATTTGATATTATCACTTCAATTGCGATGTACTATGATTTGGAAGATCCCATTGCCTTCACACGCGGAATTAAGCAAATTCTGTCTCCAGAAGGCATCTGGATATTTGAAATGTCCTATATGCCCACCATGCTTAAAATGATGTCTTATGACACCATTTGCCATGAACATATCGAATATTATAGCCTTTCGGTTATTGAATACATCCTTAGACAAGTAGGTATGCAGATTGTAAATGTTTCAAAAAATGATATCAATGGTGGTAGCCTGCGTTGTCATGCTGCCCACATCACCAATTTTGTTTACAAGAAGGAAGAGTTCCAGCAGAATATCAAAGCAATGCGACGGGAAGAATTCGATCTTGAACTTGACACCGACAAACCGTACAGGTATTTTCAAGACCGCGTCAACATCCACAAGGAAGAACTCAACGCGCTCCTCAGAAAACTAAAAAAAGAAGGAAAAATAATCCACATATATGGCGCTTCAACAAAAGGAAACACGATTCTGCAATGGTGTGGAATCGATCATAGAATTATTGACTGCGCAGCCGAACGTAACCCCGATAAATATGGGGCTCTCACGCTTGGCACGGATATTCCAATTGTCAGTGAAGAAGAATCAAAAGCCTTGAATCCTGATTACTACCTTGTGTTACCATGGCACTTTAGAGAGGAGTTCCTGGAGCGTGAGCGTGAGACGCTTAAAAGGGGAATCGGGCTCATTTTCCCATTGCCTACAATTGAAATTGTCCAAGAATGAGTGTTTTTTTGCATGCAATATCAATTTTAATTTGTGTAACACTTCACTTACGGTGTTTACGTCAACAACTTTTCCATAAGATTGAAAGGACATGAAAAAAACTATAGTTATCTTTGGAGCTAACAGTCAGGATGGCTATTACCTGACAGATTTATATACGAAAAAAGGATATGATGTTTTGGGTATATCCAGAACTGGTGCTGGTCTTCAAGGAGATGTTGCGTCATTTAAGTTTGTTAAAGAAATTGTTCGTAGATATAAACCCGAACTGATTTTTCATCTTGCTGCAAAATCAACAACGCGACATGAAGCTCTATTTGAAAACCATAAAACCATTGGGACAGGCACTCTTAATATTCTTGAAGTGGTCTATCGTTGGCATCCTGCATGTAAGGTATTTTTTGCCGGTAGTGGTCTGCAGTTTACGAACAGGGGAGAGCCTATTTATGAAACGGACCCATTCGATGCTAGTAGCGCTTACTCCACAGAGAGAATACACTCAGCTTATGCGGCGCGTTATTTTAGATCGATAGGTGTTATGACTTACGTGGGCTATCTTTTCCACCACGAAAGTCCGTTGCGAAAACCAACACATGTAAGTCAGAAAATTGTTCAGGCGGTAAAGCGTATAGCTTCCGGCAGCAATGAAAAGATTGGACTCGGTGACATCTCTGTTGAAAAGGAATGGGCTTTTGCAGGCGATATTGCTGAGGGTATTGCAGTCCTTGTGGGACAAGACCATGTTTTTGAAGCCGTAATTGGTACCGGTAAGGCGTATGCTATTAAAGATTGGCTTAAAATATGTTTTGCTTCCATTGGAAAAGATTGGACAAGTCATGTAATGCTTAAAAACGGTTTTAGCGCTGAATATAAACGTCTGCTTTCGAATCCGCAAACCATGTTTTCACTTGGGTGGCGGCCAAAGGTAGAACTTGCTGAACTAGCAGAACTTATGCTCCATAATGGATCAGATAAATGTGAAGAATGCGTTTTGATAATGAAGAAATAAGTAAAACTCTCAAGGGTGACAAAGTGAACCTCGGTTGAACATGTGACAAGACAGATGATGTAGCCCCCAAAATAACCGGACACTCTTCAACCCGGAAATAAATTGTAGTAATAGGACTAGGAATAAGATGTGAGAAGACGGACTTGAGTTGACAGTAGTGGTAAGGTTGCTTTTTTGCTCTTAAAATTTCGTACGGGTTTTTCCCCTTCAAATTGTCGTGGTGTCTGTCGAAGTTCTAATAATCTTCCCATGACAACTTTTTTATTCAGATCCATGGTAGGTTTATAAAAATGCCCAAAATTTGCGCCGTCATCCTGGATTATTTTGGAAGCAGCAAGACGATTACATGCCTGCAGTCATTAACAGATCAGGACATTGACTCGGCGATGATTGTCGATAACTCTGGGGATCAGAAGGCGAACATGCAATTGCAAAAGGCGCTTTCGGAATTTCGACAGAACAATCCGCATCTTCCGATTCATCAAATTATCAATCAAAAAAATCTTGGGTTTGCAAAGGGGGTAAACAATGCTTTGCGTTGGTTAGAGAAAAACCAACCACACCGTTACTACCTTTTGATCAATAACGATGCAGAGGCCACACCAGGCATGCTTTCTGAACTTATAAAATACATGGGCGAAAACAGTCGAGCAGTACTTGCGGCACCTGTAATTGATACCGGACTGAAATTAATATCATACACTTGGTATCACCGCTTTACCGGCCTCATGTTCTCACATCATGTAATAGGCACGTTTCCCTATCTCACCGGATGCTGTCTTTTACTAGATCGTCAAATTGTCGATGATGGTTTGTTTGATGAAGATTTCTTTATGTACGGTGAAGATGTTGCTCTTTCATGGCGCCTAACAATGTCGGGATATGATGTTACTTGTGTAAAAAATGCGATAGTCCGACATAAAGGCGTGGGTTCAAGTCATCAGGGTGAATTATTTTATGAATATCATCTGGCACGTGGACATGTTCTTCTTGCTCGAAAAATTGCCAAGTGTTGTTGGGAAATGCCTTGTCTCTATGCCGGAAGATTACTGACACTTTTAGCACGTGCCATTATGCGAACAATTCGCTACCGATCATTCATACCTTTAATGGCCATATTTTTTGCTTTTAGTAAACATGATGTCTTAAATGCAAAAACATAACATTTTCTTTTCGCTTTTGTGGTGAATGATAGAGATGAACAGCATTGATATTGTTAGCCCTATGGCCACAGGAAATGGTGCCTTTATCGTCCATAAAACTCTGGAAAGCCGGTTGGACTGTTATCATGTTGTGCCATATAATCCCTACAGAACATTGTTCCCCCCTTCTTTGCTGTCTCTGGGGCGATTCGTCCATGCAGATCTGATTCATACGACACCCGATTATGCATGCTTTCATTTAAGGAAGAATATTCCTCTGATCATTACATTTCATAACTATGTTCTTGATGCCTTCATGCGAAGCTACAGCAGTCAATTACAGAACATTCACTATCAGATCGACCTGAAAGCCTTCACAAAATTGTCTGTCAAAATAGCCAATCGTATGACTGCTGTAAGTCAATTCACGGCAAATTTAGTCACACGGGAAATGCAACTGCCAGATAAAAGTATTTGTGTTATCTATAACGGCATTGACCATAAACTCTTCTTGCCAGCCAGACATGGACATCAAAAAGCGTCAGATAAAATTAATGTCCTGTTCAGCGGAAATCTTACACAACGAAAAGGAGCGCATTGGCTTAGTTCCATTGCAAGTAGATTAGATAAGAATATAAACATTACATATACTTCCGGCCTTCGCTCTTCAGGATCTCTTTTGCATCACCCTCAACTCGAATGTCTGGGCCCTGTTCCGTATAAAGATATGCCTGCCTTATATCAGACCGCAGATATGCTCTTGTTTCCGACCGTACGTGAGGGATTCGGACTCGCAGCGGCCGAGGCCATGGCCTGTGGTCTCCCAGTTGTTGCAACCGATTGTTCGTCTTTGCCGGAATTGATCGACGAAGGCAAGGGCGGCTTCTTATGTCCTCTGGGTGATGTCGATGCTTTTTCCTCTAAAATTAATCTTCTTGCCGAAAATCCTCAACTACGCCGTGAAATGGGAGAATATAACCGGGCAAAGGTCGAAAAGATGTTTACAATGGAAAGGATGGTAAATCAGTACAAAGAATTGTTTGAAGAAGTTTTATCGGACAGAAAGATCACTTGACTTTTTCAAGACCACAATCAAGGTCGGATGAATAAAAGTTAAAATACGGTAAATATTCAAAGGTATTAAAGCCAACAATTTTTCAAGACAAGGATGGCATTGCATATGATATCGTGATGGCCACTTGCATATTCGGTCGCTCACAACATTTATCGAAAAGTGCCTTTTTACTCTTTGTCGTAGTTCCCACCATGTTAAGAGGAAGATATCTTCATGGTGTCTGCCCAAATTTCTCAAAACTCTATTAAATGTTTTCTTTGGCAAATAATGGAGAAAAAAGATTTTATTATGAACTTCCCATGGCCAAAATCTATTTGGGGTCGCCAGATAAACGAGCCCGTTGTCCTTTAGGACTCTCTTAATCTCCGATAAGTGATTTTCTGCATCCTTAACATGTTCTATAACATGGTTACTAATGACTATATCAAATGACTGGTCAGCAAATGGCAGCTTTGTATCGATTAATTTTACAAACTTAAATCCGTTTTTTGTTTTACGCTGATCAGTAATATCCACACTTGTAACTTCATAAACGGCACTTAAATAACTGGCGATTTCACCGTTCCCGGTGCCAATATCAAGCAATAGGTACTTGGAAAGCGCTGGTTCTCGTATTCCCAAGGATTCATTCAGCACCTTAATGATTTTATTAGCTTTTTCACGACGATTATCGTTCACCATGAAGCCGGCATTGTAATGATTGAATGCTGTTCGATTCATTTGCATAAATCTTATTTTTTTACTTTAATTTCTTTGGAGGTTGTTGGTAAAGCGCTTCATAAAATACATTCAGATATCGTTCTGCAATCACTTTCCAGGTAAAGTGTTGCCGAACATAACTTAAGGCGCTTTGACCTTTCGCATATCGGGATTCAGGATCACGAAATAACATATGTATATGTTGAACATATTCGTTAACATTGCAAGGTGTTACAAGTTCACCGTTATCTCCATCTGAAATTGCGTCAATTAAACCTTCGATCCTTGATGCAACAACAGGTAAACCGGATGCACCTGCCTCAAGCACAACCAAACCAAAACCTTCCATATCGTTTTCGACCGGAACATTGGGTTGCACAAAGATATCTGCGGTGGAATATAATGTAAGAAGGTCGTTGTTGTTGACCTGTCCAAGCATGTGGACGCGCGTTTCCAAGCCCTTCCGCTTAACAATTCCTTCAATATTTTTACGAATCGGACCATCACCTGCAATAATATATACGATATCCTTATCCAAGACAGGCATGACATTTTCAACAAACCAATGCACTCCCTTTCTTGCAATCAGACGACCTACTGTAAGAATGATGCATTTTGCTTCAACGGATTTTCCCAGCAAAACTTTAAGTCTATGAAGATCGCGTTTTGTTGTAAAGTCATCCGGATTGACTCCGTTGGGAATTACGCGGCATCGATCCTCTCGAAGCCCCCGTTTTTGAGCCTCCAATGCAGTCTGATGGCTTACGGGCAGCAATACATCAACAACAGGCAGAAACCTGCGTACCCACAAATTCTGATAAATTGATTTCTGAAAAGTCAGATCAAGCCCATGAATTATACAAAAAACCAAGGGGCTTCGTTTGATTCGAGACATGACCCACGCAATGATTGCCAACACACCATCACCTAACAGGAGTACGTCATAATGACGTGATTTCAATAAAACGTAGACAATGGAATATAAAAGAAACAATGGAAGAAAATGTTTACCATATCGATTAGCAATTAGTTTTACGTCGGCAATTTCACTTAAATGTTTATATATCTCAAAGTTTTGCTTTTCAATGCCGCCAACAACGGGTGGAAAGGCTCGGGAAATAAAAAGAATGCGTAAATGTTGTGTCGGTTTTTCCATAGTCATGGATGCCTTTATCCTTATTTGAATAATCTAAAATCGGCTGATAATTTCTTGGGGAGAAGAATAAAATTTGTCATTTTAATTCCCTTAGCACATTACACGCGACCAATTTTCTGGTCAATTGGAAAGAGTATGGTTTTCTTTTTACAATATCAAAGGTTTCTGCTATTTTGCCTTCCATTCTGAGGGGGTGATTATGATCAACAAGGATAATGGATTCAAGCTGAATATCCGCTGTCATTTTCCCGGCGGTAGAGAATACGCTTTTGCCTTTATCGCCCTGTTTGTATTTCTGATTGTCATTTATGCAAACAGTTTTCAGGGTACATGGCAGTTTGACGATGAGGTAAATATTCTTGAAAACAAGAATATACATCTAAAAACGCTTAACTGGGGGGAGATCGACAAAACTTTCTACGGCATACAGGGCAATAAATTAGACAGGCCCCTTGCCTATCTTACTTTTGCTATTAATTATTATTTTGGCAGCCTCGAAGTTTTTGGTTTTCATGTCGTTAATTTCGCCATCCACTACCTGGCAGCCATATTTCTGTTTCTCTTTATATTCAATACGCTCAAGCTCCCGATCATTCATGAACGGTACGAACCGGCCTCTTATAGCATCGCTCTAATTGCTACATTTTTCTGGGCATCCAGTCCGCTACAAGTCACCGCGGTTACATATATCGTACAACGCATGGCCAGTATGGCTGGCCTGTTTTATATCATGTGCATGTATTTTTATCTGAAAGCTAGAAGCTCTGAACGTTCTATACCCACTTATACTTTCTTTGGTCTGTGTGTTTTATCTGCCGTATTATCCCTGGGCACAAAAGAAAATGCCGTCATGCTTCCTTTTAGTATCTGGCTTTTCGATCTTCTGCTGATCCAGGGCGCCACACGTGCGAACCTCGCCAAAAATATGAAGATATTCGTTCCGGCGTTCTTGCTTATCATGTTCATTTGTCTATGGTACGTTGATATCTCATCCATTTTATCGGGCGCCGCTTACCAGAATCGACCTTTTACACTCTTGGAGCGTTTGTTAACAGAACCACGAATCATTATTTTCTATATAACCCTTCTTTTATACCCCATGAGTTCGAGGTTGACATTAATACACGATATTGAATTATCAACATCTCTTATATCTCCCTGGAGTACATTACCGGCGATTCTATTAATTATCTCTCTTGTAATCCTTGCTATTTATATCTCCCGGAAAAACCCCTTGATTTCCTTTTGTATTCTCTTCTTTTTCCTGAACCATGTCGTTGAAGGTTCTTTCATCCCTCTGGAGTTAATTTACGAACATCGAAACTATATTCCTGCCATGTTTTTATTTGTTCCAGTGGCAATCGCAATGGTGAATGTACTTGATTTCTTCTCTTATAAAAAGTTCATCCAATTATCGGCTTTCGCTCTTTTTACCTTGCTGCTTTTCGCCCAGGGGCATACCGTTTACGCACGCAATTATCTATTTACTCATCCGTTGCTTTTGTGGTCAGACAATGTGAGGAAAACGCCGACATTGAGTCGCCCATACAACAATTTAGGTGCTACCTATTGGGATTTGGGTTTTTTTGATAAGTCCTTTGAACTAAATGCCAAAGCTATAGTCCTTGACAAGCAAACGAATCTTTCCAATAAAGCAGTCACACTTCATAATATTGGCATGTATTACCTTAATATAACGGGTGAATACGAGAAGGCCTTGATGTTTTTTCAATCTTCAATAAAAGTCAATCCATCATATTGGCCACCCTATAACGATACGGCAGTTTGTTTTATCCAGAAAGGAAATCTGGCAGAAGCCGGCAACAGACTGGTGAAGGCGCTCTCCATTTGGCCTGAAAACGCCCATTTACGCCATACCCTTGGGTTTGTTCTTCTCAAAATTGGGAAATATGATGAAGCGATCAAGCAGACCAGGCGTGCTCTTGTTTTTAATCCAGACTTATACAATGCATATTCTGTTTTGGGAGAGGCTTACTACAGGAAAGGAAACAATGCTTTGTCTATACGCTACTGGAATGAGTATCTTGGAAAAAATCCTAACGATCTCGAAGCTAACCTCGCTATGGTTGAACTTTACGCAAGTGAAAATAAAAAAGATAATCTTTCACAAACGATCGGCAAATTAACATCCCTCAAGGGATCTAAGAATTGGTGCGAACTTTTTGATCAATTTATCAATGACAAAAAGCCAAAAGCTTATTCTCTTAATCCCAAAAAGATAATTTCCATTATCACGAAGAATTACTGTTATTCGCATTGTGAAGTAAATTGATTTTAATCCTTAAGACTTAATATTTTTGATTAAATAACTTATTAACATTCAAAAACAAAACGTCGATAAATATTTTTATACTCACATAATACGTTATCTTTACTGTGGTTTTTTCCATTGTTTGGCTTTTGGTGAAGCACCTGAAACGGGACTGCCAGCAATAGCATTAACTGTTACCAGGCCATCAATGCCAAATGTGTATGAAAAATCATTACTTGCAGGGGGATTACCAGTTGCTTTGGTTGCGACTTCTGCCGTGGTCGCTGATCCGCTATTGGAGACCATTAATTTCCCATAGGCCAAATTCATTGTCGATATTCCCTCGGCCAGCGCTCCTTCCATAGCCCTCAGTTTTGCGTCTTCTTGCATACCCATATATTTAGAAACAGCCACGGCGGCCAAGATTCCAAGAATTACCAAAACGGCAATAATTTCAATTAAAGTAAATCCATTGTTATTTTTCAGCATAAATATCCCCCGATTTTTTTTGCTAAATATCATTTCAAAGTAATTTCCATATTCTGATATAAAATTTAATATATATTCTTCTGCAAGACCAATTTATCTAAAAAAAACGGGGCTGAGATAATCTCGCCCCGTCTTGATCAACGTAACATAATTGGTTATTGTTTTAATACTTAAAATGCTATGGCAGAGTCCATTGTTTATTTGCGGTTGCGCCATCAACCGAGGTGCCTGTCTGACCCGCAACTGTTACAGTGCCGTCTGCAGCAAATGTATATGTAAAATCATCACTTGCAGGTGCATTAGCGGTTGCTTTCGCAACAACTTCAGACATTGTTGGAGCTACTCCATTTGAAAGTGCCAGTTTCCCATAAGCGATGCTCATAGTCGACATGCCTTCGGCCAGCGCTCCCTCTACAGCACGATTCTGTGCGTCATCCTGCAGCTGCATGTACTTCGGAACAGCCACAGCCGCCAATATGCCCAAAATAACGAGGACCGCAATGATTTCGATGAGGGTAAAACCTTTCTGATTCCTTAACATTCTTTTGCTTTTCATAAATTAATTCTCCTTTCCTTGATAAAGTTTTTATTTGTTTGAAAATCATAACAATCTTCTACTTTGCTCCACACCACCCCCCCTAACAATTTTCCAGAGACCTTCAATTTATTCCATTCTATGTGTCATGTTTTAGCATGTCTCATGCCATAACATGGCATTTCTCAAGCGCTTGCTTCTCACCTGGGATCATAAAAATCATTATTCTTTGAATTTTCGCGAACATAAACCAATATTCTTCTTGCGTCAAGGTGGAATAAAATCTTTTTGCACGAAGGGGAACCTTTTTAAGCGGTTACTTTTTGCCGTAGGTTATCCACAATAACGACAATCAATGTAGATTTATCTACAAATTATGAGGATATTTCGCTGATTGGCCTTTTCGCAAATACTTTGTTTTTCTCCAAAGGAAGATTTTTTACGATTTCGAAACGACAGAATGGTAAGGTGTATTTTTGAAGAACTGTTTATTAGATTCTTCGCTTCGCTCAGAATGCCATAGCAGCCAAAATGTCTTTTTAGGTGAAATGAGACAATACCTAGCGTCATGTTCTAATGTAACGGCTATTTTTTGAGGGCGGCAAGGTCGATCTGATACTTCTTAACCCGATGCCAAAGGCTCCTCTGGTTAATCCCCAGAAGTTCGGCTGCCTTGGATTGAATGCCGTTTGTCTTTTTCAGAGCGTTTATTATCAGTCCCTTTTCCATCGCCATGATTCGTTCATCCAGGCTTTGACCATTATCGGATAGGGCTTCGAATTCCTGATCTCCTATCTGATTATAAATCTGCGACGGCAGGTGCCCCGCCTCGATCGGGGCATCACCGGAAAGCACCGCCGCTCTTTCCAGACAGTTTTTCAGCTCTCTCACATTTCCGGGCCATGAATAGCCGGTAAGGATCTGCATAACCGGATCGGTCATCTTGTCTGATTTTCCGACCTGCTCCAGGAAATACTGAACAAGAAAAGGAATTTCCTCACGCCTTTGCCTGAGTGAAGGCAAATTGATTGTGAAAACGTTGAGCCGATAGAACAGATCTTCACGGAATGTTCCCTTTTCCACCATCTCCTGGAGATTCTTGTTTGTGGCGGCAATGACCCGCGTATCGATCTGAATGGGCTTTGTTCCCCCTACCCTTTCAAAGTTTTGTTCCTGCAAGACTCTCAAAAGTTTAGCCTGGGCGTTTAGCGGCATATCGCCGATTTCGTCAAAGAATATCGTACCCTTGTCGGCCAGTTCCATTTTGCCGATCTTCTGGGCAATGGCACCGGTGAATGAACCTTTCTCATGTCCGAACAGTTCGCTTTCGAAAAGACCCTCGGGAATGGCAACACAATTCAAAATGATGAAAGGCTTTTCCCGGCGGCTGCTCTTCTGGTAAATGGCCCGGGCAATTAATTCCTTTCCCACGCCGCTCTCACCCATCAGCATCACGGTTGTATCCGTCGGAGCCACTTTCAAAAGCTGGCCGAATACTTCACGCATGGCCTTGCTTTGACCGACAATCTCCGGAAAAAGTTCCCTTGCTTCAACCTTGCCGAGGAGATTAGAGGCCTTCTCTAAAATTCGGCTGTAATGAACAAGTTCCTTTTCACCATGTACATCCTTATCCATCGGGTCCGGGTTCGTTGCCAATAAAATCGGCATGTTGCTCATGGCTTCATCGAATTTTTTCAGGGGTTTCAGCAAAACATGGACAACCACAAACGAGGCAACAAATGCAAAAATTCCCATCGCAACGATTATTCCATAAATCGGCCATGGGTTGTTTGGGTCGATATAACGTCCCCCAATCTGGGTCATCCGGTAAACGGCCAAGCCGGTGAAGATGGTCAAACCGGAAAAGATGAGTGGTACAAGGAAATAAAGACTGGAGCGGATATTTTTCATCGAAATGAAAACATTTTCCAATTAGATCCTTCGCTTACGCTCAGGATGACACAAGGGTAGGTCCATCATTATATAGTTTTTGTGTTTTGCTCTATTTGACCATTTTGGTAAGATCCCACATAGGTAAAAATATAGCTAGGGCAAAAAAGCCGACTACTACAGCAAGACCTACAACCAGAATCGGACCAAGGGCATCGGAAAGCTTCTTCACCGAATATTCCACTTCCTGGTCGTAATGATTGGAAACGGCTCTCAGCATTTCATCGATGTTGCCCGATTCTTCGCCGATGGCGATCATGTCGATGGCCATGGGAGTAAAGTATTTTGATGACCGTAAGGGTACAGCAATCCCTTGCCCTTGCTGGACTTTCTCACGCAGCCGTTCGAATTCCCGGGCAATGGCTGTGTTACCGATGGTCCCGGAAAGGATCCGCATCGAATCCATGACGTGTATACCGCTGGCTTGGAGAATTGAAAAAATACTGGCAAAACGCGACATGGCGGCCTTCTTGAGAAGGGGGCCAAAAAGGGGCGTGTTGAGAAAAAAAGTATCCCGAACGAATTTTCCATTGTCCGTTTTAAAATAGTATCTTAGTCCGATTATGAGTCCCAGCACAATCACCAGAATGTACATCCAGTAATTGTGGATGCCGTTATATAGTAGCATGGCGATTTTTGTCGGAATGGGCAAATCAATATGAGCCTTTTGAAAAATAGCGATAAATTTGGGAATGACAAAGGTCAGGAGTACAAAGAAAGCAATCACTAAAGCAATGCAAACAAGGATTGGATATTGAAGTGCGGCTCTGATATCGGAACGGACCTTTTCCTCATGCTCGAGAATGTAACTCAGTCGGTCTAGGGTTTCCGACATGGTACCGCTTTGTTCACCGGCGTTTACCATGCTGCGATAAAGGGGGGTGAAAACACGCGGGTGCTTGTCCATCGATTCCGTCAGGGTATTGCCCTTGCGTATATCCTGGGCCATTTCAGAGATAACCTTTTTTAATAGCTTATTTTCCGTCTGATCGACCAAAACCTGCAGAAGCCGAAGAATGGGCACGCCCGCCGTTAACATGGAACGAAATTGCTTTGTAAAAAGTATCAATTCTGTTGTCTTAACTTTTTGAAAGAGAAATTCGATTCCATAAGAAGCCGAGATTTTTTTTGGTCTTTTTTTTAAGCTGGCAGTAATTTTTGAAGGGATCAAGCCTCGAGACGCAAGCATTTGTTGCGCTGCCGACGTAGATTCCGCTTCCAGTTGACCTTCGACGGTTTTGCCTTCTTCATTGATTGCTTTATAAGAAAAAAATGGCATGTTACCCCTTTTATTACATCATGACCGCTGATGCGGCTTCTTCCAGGGTTGTAATTCCTTTCAGAACTTTATCCGCCGCATCCTGCTGGAGTGTCGTCAACTTTCCCGCGGCAATGGCCTGCCGCGCGATTTCCTGAGCCGAGGTCCTTCGCAGGATCAACTCTTGAACCATTTCGTCATTAACCAGGACTTCGAAAATACCTGTCCTGCCTTTATAACCCGTATTCAGACATTGATAACAACCCCTGCCCCTTTCGAAATGGGCATCCTCGACTTTATCCAATCCCCAGGCCTTCAGCGCCGCTTCCGGAGGCCGGTACTGCTCCTTGCAATAGGGGCAGTTCGTTCTGACCAGGCGCTGGGCAAAAGAAACCAGCAACACCGAAGAAACCAGGAAGGGTTCGACTCCCATATCGATAAACCGTGTGACGGCTCCCGCAGCGTCGTTCGTATGTAATGTACTCAGTACACGGTGACCGGTCTGGGCAGCTTGAACCGCAATGGCTGCCGTTTCGGAATCCCGGATTTCTCCCACCATGATCACTTCAGGGTCCTGGCGCAGAATCGACCGGAGGCCGCTCGCAAAAGTCATTCCGGCTTTCCTGTTCAATTGGGCTTGGCGGATATTCTCTACCCGATACTCAACCGGATCTTCAAGGGTAATGATATTGATGTCGGGTTTGTTGAGTACACCGAGTATAGAATAAAGGCTGGTGCTTTTGCCGCTGCCCGTCGGCCCCGTGCTTAAAATCATGCCATAGGGCTTGTTGATCATGGCGTTGATTTTTGCCTGATCATTCAGGGACATGCCGAGCTTATCCAGTGTGTAAATACCCGCACTCGTATCAAGAAGTCGCAAAACCAAGTTCTCACCGTAAATCGTCGGCAGCGTGGATGCACGAACATTGATTTCCTTGCTTTCCATACGCAAGCTGAACCGGCCGTCCTGGGGGATACGGGAAATGGTAATATCCAGATTTGCCAGGATTTTGATGCGAGCAATGATCGGCAGAAACAATGATTTCGGAGGAGACGGCACCTCGCTTAGTTTGCCGTCTACACGAAAACGGATCTGGACGCTGTTTTTCTGCGGGCTGATATGAATGTCGCTGGCGTTCTCGCGAATGGCCTGGGCAAAGATTGAGTTGACCAGCTTGACAACGGGCGCCTCCCCGGCCATATCCTGCAGAGAAGACAACTGCACTTCCTCGGCTGTGGGTTCCCTTTCCTTCTCCACCTCGGGATGCGCCTCAATCTCCATGCTCTCTATGACCGTTCCCAAACCGGACTGCACACCGTAAATGGCGCCGATCAGTTGATTGAATTCCCTTTCGGTGCATACTACCGGCTCTACCTCGGAATTTGTCATGACCTCGATGCTGTCCAGTGTGTTGATGTCCAGGGGATCGGTCATGGCAACCGTCACAAGCCTTCCTTTTTTCCTAATTGCGATGACCTGGTTTTTTTGCGCAAGGTCGTAGGGAATGACTGCCGCCATATTGACATCTATTGGATTACGTTCTGGATGGTACTTTTCAATGCGCAGCTGCCGACTCAACAGATCAATAATGACGCTTTCCTTCACAATTCCTAACCTGACGAGAAACTGCCCTAGCTTGAGCCCCGATTTTTTCTGTTCGGCCAAATATTCAGGTAGCCTTTCTTCTTCAATCAGATCGTTTTCTACAAGAATTTCACCTAATCTTTTTTTAATCAGCATGTATGCAAACCTTCCATATTTTAGCCATCTTAGATTTATCGTTCTATTCTCATATTATTTATGAGGCGTCTGCTCCTGTATTCGGCAATGCCTATTTTGTCGTCTCCATGTCATTCCGAGGTATCTGCCGAAGGATCTCGTTTTTTATATATATCAAAACAAGATTCTTCAGGTTGTTTATCACGAGCGAAACGAAGGATTCAGAATGACGTATAATGTTGTGCCTATCTCCCGTAGAATTCCGTTCCGCTTTCCCATTTGCAGATGACTTGCCCCGACTTCAAATAGTTAGAAGAAGCGCCGTCGATGATCGATAAAGCTTCATGATCATTATTAAACTGATTGTTCATCAGAACCGCAAATACGAGACCATCCTTTTTGTTCCAGTAAGGAAATAGGCGCACCGGCGGAAGATCCTGCGGATATGAGCGGATGAATTTCATGGCATCATTTAAAGTGCTTTTAGTTGAAATCCGAATCTGGCATCTTCCTGTATCAAGCGGATTCCCGTTCGCCGCCACGGCCGGCATTTTGACTGAATCTCCCTGTAACACCATGTTTATATTGGTTATGTAAGGATTCAATTTTCTGAATTCATTGACCAGCGTCGCGTCGTAATTTCCGTACACATCTTCGAGTATACGGTAAACCGTATTGCCCCTTTCGATTTTTAGAACGCCGAGGATTTCCGGCTTTTCCTTATTGCCGGGCGCCATAGCCGCGAGTTGATTCGGGTCATTATTTACTGGAAGCTGTGGCTGAACGATCACAATTTGCGGGCCTGTTTTGGCCGGCTGGGCGCTGATCTCTTCCAATTTCACACGCACATGGGCGTTATCGGCATAATAAAGCCATGAACCGGAGGAAAGGATAATCAAAACCCCAATCGCGATGAAGGCATATCGAAATGCCGGTGACAACACCCTTTCAGATGAGACTCTCCTGGCGCAGGATCTGATCAGAAACCAGCCGGCTTTTGCTTTGTTCTGAATGATCAACGTCAACATGACTTGATGACATAAGGTGATGATTCTCCTGGGGTATCCCCCCGTGTAATGATACACCGCCCAGAGTCCGGACAATGAAAATAAACGTGGAGCCTGATCATAATCGCTTGCTTTGGCAATTCGATGCTCGATCATTCTTCTGGTTTCCTGGAAGCTTAAAGGTTCCAGATAATAGAATTGGTTTACACGGTCCTCAAAGTTTGGATATTTCTTAATGATGTCCTGAAATTCCTTCTGGGCAAAGATGACAATCTGCAGGAGTTTGTGTTCGTTGGTCTCGTAATTTAGAAATTCCCTAAGAATCTCCAGGCAGAAGTCGGGGAGCTTCTGACCTTCATCAATGATGAGCAGGACGATTTTCCCTTCGTCGACACAATTTTCGAACAGGTAATTTTTAATCTTTTCCTTTATTTGCCATTCGCTGTCATGTATCGAATCAGTCGCCAGGCCAAAGGATGTGGACACCATTCTCAGAAATTCCAGGGGATTGCTGAATCCCGGGTCCATCATCAGATGTGAGTCGATCGCTTCTTCGCCTTCTTCCTGGTTGGCAAATTTTAAGATAAGCTGTCGGCAGATGGTGGTTTTTCCGGTCCCCACCTCTCCGATGACGACATTGAGTCCACGGTGCAGGCGGATGGCCAACTCAAGTTGCTGCAGGCAGGAACGATGCTGAACTGACGAGTAAAAAAAATCAGGCTCGGGGGAATTGGAGAAAGGCTCTCGTTTAAGGTTAAGTATTTTAAAATATTCCATATTGTCACTCTTGGGTCGTCGATTATCAAAAACCTTTTCCCCCTGCCCTTGCTGCCGTCAGGAGGATTTCCGGCGACGAAAAATCTTGCTCATGCGCTACATCAAAGAAAGATTCTTCACTTCGAGACTGTGTCAATATGTCATTCTGAGGCGCTAGCCGAAGAATCTCTTTCTCTCAACATACCGTGATTATTAGATTCTTCGCTTTTGCTCAGAATGACCTCAAACGCAAATTTGATATTACGACCCAGTCTCTTCTCTTAGAATGACATATCTCCGCTTGAATCATTCTGAGGAGCGCCATCGACGAAGTAGCTCTTGCAGTTTAAATGAGAATTACGCATTCACTCAAGATGACAAATATGTCCTCTTATGGTTTCTTTACTTTTACCGGTACTTCAGCTTTCGATAAAGCCGCTGCTTTCAATACCTGCGGTGTGATGAAGATCAGGACTTCTTCCTTGTCATCACCAATCCCGGTCCCCTTGAACAGATATCCCAAGCCAGGTATGTCTTTCAACCAGGGAATACCCGTTTCACTGTCCTGGATGGTTTGTTTGGTCAATCCGGAAATCACGATGGTTTCACCGTCTTTAGCAATCAACGTCGTTTCGGTCTGTTTTTTAATAATAAATGGATTTCCCTTGACGGTGTTGGATGTATCAACCTCATCTTTTTTGACGAGTATTTTTAATTTAAGATTGTTTTCATCTATTACATGAGGCGTAATCTCCAACCTCAAAACGGCGTCTTCAAACTTGACTTCTTCGTCGCCGTCTTCGTCAATGGATACATAGGGGACTCTTTGTCCGTTTTCTGTAAAAGCCTTCTGGTTGTCGAGTGTTGTGATGGACGGACTGGACAAAATGTTCAGTTTGCCCTCGTCCTGAAGCGCCGACAACTGAACCTCAAGAATATTGCCGCCGATGGTGCCGAACATCAATCCCAGGGATCCCAAGCCTCCCGCCTGCTCTAAGACAGTCGAATCAACTGGAAAATTTACACCCATTCCCTGTCCGCTGATTCCAGTGCTGCCATACAGCGGCGTATAATTTCCGCTGCTGGGTTGTGAGGTCGTGCTTCCATTGGTTCCGCCGGGCGTCACATAAGCGTTATGATTTCCTATTCTTGAATTCCACTGACCTCCCCACTGGACCCCCAGCTCTCTGGCCATGTTCTTGGATGTTTCAACGATGTGGGCCTTGATGTAAATCTGCGGTGTGGGTTTATCGATTTTCTGAATGATCGGAATCATCCGCTTCAAATCATCACGAATGGCCTGAATGATCAGGGAATTGCTGTGTTCGTCAACCTTCACGGACCCCCGGGCCTTCCCCTCTTTATCCTTTGTTAGAAAATCCTGAATGTTATCCTTCAACTTGGCTGCATCGGCATAGTCGATTCCGACCATGACTGTAACCAGCGGTTCCACAAGTTTTGTCCCCATTTCCTGGGATTTTCGTTTATAGTCCTGATCAAGATCCGACAAGGTCATGACCCGCAGGATATTCCCTTCCCACACATAAGTGAGCCCCTGGTCTTTCAGAATGCTCAGAAATGCCTGATTCCAGGGAACATTCTTAAAATCGACACTGATATCGCCCTTTACTTCATTTTTTATCAGCAGATTCTCCCCTGCGATACGCGCCAGAGATCTCAATACCGACTTGACATCGGCCTGCCTTAACTTCATGGTAACCTTTAACTTCGGCAGTGGTTTCTCATCCCGATCCTCGCCACTGACCATTGCCTCCATCTCGGCTTCCGTCGGCAAGTCAATTACTTTATCTTTAGGACTGGGCGACGTTCCCTTGGCTGTTTCCGACATTTTATTCCATTTTTCGAAGAATGGATCTTTTTTGGTCGTTTTTTTATCGGGAGCGCATCCGATCATAAAAAAAATGATCAATACGAGCAAAATCCTCGTTAGATGAACCAGCCTGTTGTCATTCATCGCGTTCATGGAACCTCCCCTATTCCTGGAATAGTACGGTCATATCCTGCCTAGTGGATATATCCTGGATTATTACTTTTGCCGAATCGATAGATTTCAAGACATGACGATTTGTCAGCAGCTTTTCGCCCAAAGCGTATTCATCTCCATTGATGATGGCCATTCTCTTGCCTTTTGTTTCAACAAACCCGGTATAGGCAAAGCTCATCTTGCCTTCCTTTGCGGCGACTGCGTCTGCACCTTTGTACTGAACCCAAGCCAGATACTGGGACCTTTCCAGGAAAGGGTCGTTCCACCACTGCGTTTCCGCCATGGAGACGGCATACGTAAGTTTCAGGGTGTCCTCTTCTTTGCCCAGACCGGAGGTCAGGCTTCCAATGAATGCGCCTTTGTCTTCCGTCATTTCCTGCACGTCAGCTTTTTTCTTTGTGCCGGAAGGGGTCAGCCAGTCGTAGGCAGCATAAAGAACAACAATACACATGACCGCAAGAATGATAATTTGACGACGATTCAGCTTAGCCACGGACACGCTCTCCCGATCATTATATGATATGGTTTATGCAACAGTAATTCTGAATTTAACCGTGTATTCCAACCCGGTTTCCTTTTCTTCAATCGCTATGGAATCAATTTTTTCGTAATAGGGTAATTGAGCCAAGTACAATAAATATTTTCTAAAACTGATATATTTACCCTGAATGACATGATTGACGGATATTGAGCCGTTGACATCCGCAGTATTCAACTGTGGGCTAACTGTTACGCTCGTCATTCCTGCCCGTACGGAAAGATCGCGCACAATACGACTTAAATTCTGAAGCTCCATCCTGGGAAGTTTTTCGGACTTCGGGATGACGAGTTCAGCACTCACCTCTTTGGCGCCTTTTTTTATTTGTTCCTGAAATGCATTGTAGAGGGGGGCGAATTCCTTCTGTTCATCAATCTTACTAGCGGTTTCTTTTATTTTCTCTTCAATTACTGCAATGGAACGGTTGAGCGGCATAATCCCAACCAGTATGAAAATGACCAGTATGCCCAGGCATATTATCAGCAATGTCACTGTTTCTTTGGGCAACTTGCCCTTAATCATGTTCATTGGCCGGCTCCTAACTTATTTTCGCACTAACCACAAATTGCAGGGCTTGCTTGCCGACAAAGGGAATTATGCTGTTTTTTTGTACGGTAATGTTTTCAAAAAGCGGAGAAGAATCCAGCTTAAACGTATATCCTGTGAGTACAGACTCGACATTACCCGGCTCACCTTGAATGATGCCCTCAATCGTGATCTGCCCTTGTGGTTTTGAAGCTGACTGACTTTTTGCCTTGTCCGAGCCGTCTTTAACCGCCTCCGGGGAGGAACCTATATCGAGGCGAATTAATTTTATTTCCCGCGGTGTGATGGTAGAAATCTCGCCCAAGAGAGCCATATTCTGGTAGCGCTCCGCGACGGACTGTGAGAGTGTTCTGTTTTTTTGAATCTGATCGGCCATCGTCATCAGGGTGTTTCGATTTATAGCCGAGTTGGAGGAGGCCAATTTGCTTTCGAGATTCTTTAATTCTGCTTTTTTTTGCGAATACACAATATTTTGACTGAGGAAATAGCCCCCGCAAAGGAGAACCAGAACACAAAACCCCGCAATAACCGCTTTATTTATCTTCTTGATCGTGACGATGCTTTCCTTATCGCGATAACCGAACATCAGGTTTGGCGAAATACCGCTTTCTGAACATGCGGCGCCCAGTACCGGAACGAACGCCATTCTTTCCGAAAGTGACAATCTCGTCAAAGCCGCCGCATTTTCAAACATACCTTTGCCGGCAGCATCACAAATCTGTGTTGAAATTCCCAACTGATTCCCGAAATATTGAGCGAAAGGCCCAGAAGCGCTCATAAAACCGGATAACACGATTGACTGAACGGACCCCTGACCGAGGTTATCCCGGTAATAATCAAACGTTCTTTCTACTTGCCTGACGATCCTGTCTAAAGCGGGGGCAACGAACGAGAATATCTGATCACTGTTGAATTCACTGACAACATTGTCGGCTTCGTGATTATTGATCCCAAGGCTTTCAATCGTCCGCATGGCTGTTTCATAAGAACAGTCTCGCTGGGATTGCTTTAATCCGTCACATAAAGCCTCCGCGATGCTGTGGGAGCCGGCTTTCATGCCTCTGGTCATGGTCAGGTTTCCGCGTGAATAGATGTCTATTCTCGATGATTCTTGACCAATGTGCAAAAAGGCGAGGGTATCTCCTGATATCTGATTTCTTAATCTTAATATATTCTGAATTGCAAAAGGGTGGATGGTGATACCGGATAAGCTCAACCCCATGTCAGAAAAAAGTTTCTTTAAACCTTCAATCTCCGATTTGGGGGCAATATAGGCCATGACGGATATTTTTGCCGAACCACCGACCAGAACTTCGTCACGAATTTCGTAATCCATTATAAATTCGTTTTCATCATAGGGAAATTCCTTCTTGAAGCTCCAGTAAACAGCATTGGAAATATCTTTTTTCGATACTTTGGGAATACGAATGTGCCGGATTTCAACATTTGATGCGGATAGCAACGACCACAAACTGCAATCCTGAACATCGCAGAAGTTTTTAATTTTTCCTACTATGAATTGCTTGTAGGGTGCACTGTCCTTTGTGATTCCAATGGGATATTCGAATGATGCAACATCCAGCACTTGCCACTCGCGAGCCGTATTTCTCCTAGTTTTGACCAAACGAAGACAGCTTTCGCCGATATCGATCGCCACATTGATTGATTTATTTTCTTTCGAAAAAATTAGCTTTGAAATCTTTGAACCGGCAGGTGGCTTTGTTGTTAGTGGTTCGTTAAAGGATTCTGGTGTTTTGGTTGCATCCAGGTCTTTACCTTTAATAACCTGGAGAAGCTTATCCGTGGCTGTAAGTTCTTCCTTTTTGCCCATTTTCAATCTCTCGCAGCATTAGAAGTCGTAAATCTCATTTTTGGACAATCTGTGGATCTTTTATCGAAAGTGCTTTAACGCCACTTAATTTAAAAACTGTTGCTCGCTCAATCCCCCCACGATCACATTACGCTGCAACTGGTGAAGTTATGAACTGTAATACAGTATCTTGTCAAGTGAAATGTTCACACATATTGACTAATTATTTACAAAATTTGGCTAATTGGCATATTTTTTTATAAACTATTTTTTAATCTTTGAATTTATAAACGAGGCCCTTGTATTTTTTATTTTTTGACTCTTATCGTAATATTCTCGATAAAAAAATGGAGCTCTTTTTCAAAGAACTCCATTCCATATTCTGGAGGCGGCATCCGGATTCGAACCGGAGAATAACGGTTTTGCAGACCGCTGCCTTAGCCACTTGGCTATGCCGCCGTTTTCTATTTAAAAATAAATGGAGCGGGCGAACGGATTTGAACCGTCGACGTCTACCTTGGCAAGGTAGCACTCTACCGCTGAGTTACGCCCGCTCACGATCTTGGGTGCACTATAACACTCGGTGATTTTTGTCAATAAAAATTTCCGCAGTCATACTGCACCGCGCCTCTAATCCAAGTCAGGGATGCTAAATAGTCTTGCAGACCATACATCAAGAGATCATTGTGTCCGGCGCCCGGAATAATGAGCAGTTTTTTGACTCTGGACGGACAAGTTTCATACAGTTCACGGCCTTCCGAAACGGCAATGATTTCATCATTGTCGCCGTGGATTATAAGCGTCGGTTTTTGATATCCTTTTATTTTCTGCAAGTTACCGAAGCCGTCTTCTTCCCGGAAACCGATTGCGTCCTGATCCAATCCGAGGTTTTCCAGCAGGGGCCGGGTATGGGCAAATCCGCTGTCCAGTATGAGCCCCGCGATGTGATTCTCGTAATTGCCAGCAAGCTCCAAGGCCGACGCGGAGCCGAGGGATCGCCCCATGACCAAGAGCGGTCCACTCATCTGTTCGGTAAGAAGCCAGTCTTTGATATAGCCGAACACAGCGTGGCAATCACGCATCATGCTGGTGACTGAAGGAGAACCCATGGAAAAGCCATAGCCCCGATAATCGACGGGGATAAAATTGAAACCCAGCTCCAGAAAAAGGGGGGCAAAGTCATCATAGTCCGATATGATCTCACCGTTGCCGTGGAAAAAGAGGATATTCGGCGCATTCTTGCTGTTTACATGACATCTGGCGCCGATAATGATGTTTTCTTCAACGGGAATGATGATGGTTTTGACATGTTCTGTAGATGGCGGTATTGGTTCCCCGCCGCGGGGATAAAACAGGAAGCGGTTCACCGCGCGAACATCCAGGATGGGGTAGTTTATTTCATCTAGGTTTTTAAGCATAATAACCCTGTTTATGGTTGGGCTGTTACCGCTAAATGACTGTGTCATCCTTGAACTTTTGCTACGCTGAGGATAGACTCCGTGAAGGATCTCGCATTACATCCCTATCTTGATCGCATTTTTTACTATGCGTCGTCCGGATCTGCTCCGGGACCCATTTGCAGGGTGTCCCACCTGGAAATAGATTCCGGGACGGAGCCCGGAATAACAACGGAAGATTCTTCGTCGCTGCATGCCTCAGAATGACAGGCACATGATTACACTTAAAAATTAACGCTTCTTTCGAATGGCCCCATGGAAGAACTTGAGGGAGTAATCCGCACCGGAATACAGCGTCAGAAAAAGTGCCAAATAGAGCACGGCAATGCCGACGGTATGGGCATCGATGCCAAAGACGGGATAGTGGATCATCAAGGCCGTTACGGCAAAAATCTGGCAGAGGGTCTTTTGCTTCCCCAGGTTGCTGGCGTCAATGACGACACCCTCGGAAGAAGCGATGCTGCGCATGCCGTCCACCACGAAATCCCGGATGATAATGATGGCGACCATCCATGCAGGAATCCGCCCGATGGGGATCATCAGGATCATGGCCGTGTTGACGATGATTTTATCCGCCACGGGATCAAGAAACTTCCCCATGGTGGTGACGATCTGATACCTTCTGGCAATATAGCCATCCAGAAGATCGGTTAAGGCCGCACAGACAAAGATTATAGCGATGATTAAGCTCCAGGTCTCGCCGGGTGAGGTCAAAAGAAAAAAGAGTACGGGAATGAGCCCGATACGCAGGAGCGTAATCGCATTAGGCAGATTGATGATCTCCCTCTCTGCCGATGCCAGGGGAATGCGATCAAAAGTCTTTTTAAGATAATCTATCATCGCCCAAATCTAATTTATTTTTGCGGCACCTTTTTCCAGTCTTCCAGGAAAAGGCTGATGCCCTTATCCGTTAAGGGATGCTGCGCCAACTGTGTAATGACCTTGAAGGGAATCGTCGCGATGTCCGCACCCATCATGGCCGCCGCCAGAACATGGCGGGGGTGACGGATGCTGGCCACGATGATTTCAGTCGAGAATTCGTAATTGTCGAAAATCTGGATGATCTGTTCGCAAATCTCCATGCCGTCGTGGGCGATATCATCCAGCCTTCCCACGAATGGGCTGACATAGGCCGCCCCGGCTTTTGCGGCCATGAGCGCCTGCAGGGGTGAGAAAATCAGGGTCTGATTGACGGGGATGCCCTCTTCGGCAAGCATTTTGGTTGCTTTCAGGCCTTCCGTGGTCATGGGAATCTTAATCACCACCTGTTTGCCTAATTTGGCCAGTTTTTTCGCTTCCGTGACCATGCCTTTGGCCTCCAGACTGATGACCTCAAGACTGACCGGACCTTCGACGATCTTAAGTATTTCTTTAACCACATCGTCGAACTTCCTGTTTTCTTTCGCAACCAGGGACGGATTCGTGGTCACGCCATCCACCATACCCAGGCTGATTCCTTCCTTGATTTCCGCAATATTGGCCGTATCGATAAAAAATTTCATATATCCTCCTGATTCGTTTGACTCTTATATTGTTCAAAACATTTCTGACTGCAAAAATAAACGGTTTCGCCGTCTTCCCGCACAACTTTTTTATAGACACTGCTCAAGGGAATGTAGGTGTGGCATACGGGATCCTCCACCAGGTCTATCCCTTTGACTTCTTTTCTGCGCAGCACTTTCGGTTCCGCTTTTTGAGCGGGCATCCGCAGAAAACGGTAAACGCGATAAGCAAGATAAAGGAGCCCGGCGATGATGACCAGTTTGATGATGTTCATATCATTCCCTTGATTTATATTTCCTGCGCACCCTGTGCAAAATGCTCATCCAAAACGAACCGGGTCCGCAAACCATTCAACAACGCTTTTATCCTTGCAGCGGTCCAGGAGCCCCTTCATGGAAACGCCGAATGCCGGATGAATCACATATGACGCAACATCATTCATGGGGACGAGGACAAACCTGCGCTTATGGAACGCCGGATGGGGAATGATCAAGCGATCCTCATCCGATATCACATCCTGATTATAAAGCAGAATATCGAAATCAATGACCCTGGGCCCGTTTTTTACCGTTTTGACGCGCCCCATCTCCCGTTCAACATTTTGCAGCGCCGACAGAAGATCATAAGGAGACAGGAGCGTTCGGATCTCAAGAACCGCGTTAATAAACCATTCCTGATGCTTTAATCCAACGGGTTCCGTTCGATAAAAATTTGAGCATTGAATCAAGCGGATCGCATTGATCAGGGATAACTTCTGGATCCCTTCGATGCACCGCTCATAGGGCGAATTCTCATTCGATCCGATCCCCAGATGTGCTATCGTTCCCCACTCTTCCATGACCCGGCCTCACATCCGTTGAGAGGCACATCCCTGCATTGCCGATCCCCGCCTTTATCCTACACGGCGTTCAGATTCCTGCCCTTAAGCCCCAGCACATCCTGCATATCGTACAGGCCGTTTTGCTGCGCGACGACCCATTTTGCCGCCCGGATCGCTCCCCGGGCGAAATTATCGCGGTTGTGGGCGCGATGGATGAATTCAAGACGTTCGCCGACGCCGCCGAACAGCACCGTGTGCTCGCCGACGATGTCGCCGGCACGGACGGTCTGAATGCCGATTTCCTTTTGCGTTCGCTCACCGATCAGGCCCTTGCGCGTATAGACGCCGGTCTCTTCAAGATCACGCC
>Ga0302253_1000411_pt1 | contig 36784 bp, 48 predicted proteins | sample AAG_RA_Trp_MG_FD_193537 | JGI IMG/M metagenome (GOLD analysis project Ga0302253, IMG submission 193537) | Enriched activated sludge microbial communities from anaerobic digester in WTTP, New Holstein, Wisconsin, United States - AAG_RA_Trp | ecosystem: Engineered > Bioreactor > Anaerobic >...
CCAGGGATGCTTTGACATTGGAGACATATTGCGCGTTGATCTCCACGCTATACGTCTGTTTCACAAAACCGATGATCTCTTCCGGCGATTTGCCGGCTTTGACCATCTCGATCACCTGCAGGCGCTGCGGTCCGTCAAGCAACTTCTTTCCTCTTGCCATGTTCCCTCCCTTGTAATTCCTCCACCTCTCGAAAAGCCCTGGCGACGTCGCCTGATCTCAGGCCGGCGTGCAGCTTGGAAAGATTGCGCTTGCCGCGCGAGTTCGAGTAGCCATAATACGCATGCACGCCGTTCGTCACCTGTGGGCTGGGTTTTTTCATGTTCTCCCTATTGCCTTTTTCCTGATGTTTTCTCTTCAACGTATTTCACCATGTCGCCGATCGTCACGAACTTCTCGGCGTCCTCGTCCGGGATCTCAATCCCAAACTCTTCCTCAAGCGCCATCTGGAGTTCGATCAGATCAAGAGAGTCGGCGCCGAGATCCTCCTTTTTATATTGCATTAGATTCGACAACCGCTATTTTCTTCTTTCTACCGCCCCTTGCCCCGTAATATCTGGCTGAATAACAGGTCAATATCTTCATGATGTCCTCTGCCAGTTCTTCTTCGTATTTCTTTTCCCTGTTCTCCATGATCTCAACCTTAATCCCAAGATTGCGAAAGATTGACCACAGGTATTCATACCCAAAGCGGGCAATGCGGTCTTTGTATTCAATCAGCACACGCTCAATTTTTCCTTGAAAAGCCATGTTCAATAACTTGTGCAAGCCTTTGCGTTTCTCATTTATTCCGCTGGCAATCTCATCAATCACAATATATTTATAACCCTGTGATTCAGCGTGTTTCATCAGCCTGTCTTTTTGGCGTTCAAGATTTTCTTTCTGCTTTGCGGTAGAACACCTGGCATAAACAACAGTGACTTTATCTTGCTTCTCGGTTACTTTTCCAGTGAAGTGGTCTAAGTCCTCTTGCATAAAACGCCTGTGACCACCAGATGTCTTGAACGATTTTATTCGCTCATTATTGGAGAGAGTTTTAAGAGTGTTGATTGATACGCCAATGTATTTACTTGCTTCTTTTGTTTTGAGTATCATCTTTAAACAATCCTATCTTTGCAATCCCGCACCAAAGTCTATGCCACGCTTTGTTAAACTTATCTGCTTTGACGTTCGGAGAAATCTCAACAGCAAAGTTTGTTATTAAATATTGTAAACACTTCTGCTTCGCACCATGCTTTTTAGCCATTAAACACCCCCTGTTCTAAACGTTTTTCTATGAGCTTTATGTATTCTGGATTTATTTCTATCCCGATGTATTTCCTACCAAGTTCTCTGGCAACATATAAAGTCGTTCCACTACCAGCAAAAGGATCAAGGACCACACCTTCTTTGGGGCAACCCGCAAGAATACACGGCCGTATTAAATCTGGTGGGAATGTTGCAAAGTGCGACCCTTTGAATTTGCTTGTTGCGACATACCAGACTGAACGCTTATTCCTCATCATTTCAACTGGAGGGTTCTGCTTAAAACGTTCATTAAAACCCTTATATGTTGCTTTCTCGACGGTATTTTGCTTATTTGTGTTATCTGCTATGGCATTTTGCGATAGGTATGCCGCACCGCTACGAGGCTTTCCTAACCGTGCCATATCTTTTCTTCCAGATGTCCACGGCTCCCTTATCGCTTTATAGTCATAAAAATACTTTGGTGACTTTGTGAGAAGGAATATATATTCATGAGATGAAGTGCATCTATCGGTTACACTTTCCGGCATCGGATTGGGTTTGTGCCATATAATATCTTGGCGAAGATACCAACCGGAATCTCTCAAAGCAAAGGCAACTTTCCACGGTATTCCCATTAAATCTTTGTTCTTAAATCCAGATATTTTCATTTCATTCGGCCGTGCGTCAATATTATGGTGGGGCTTTGTGAGTGTATTTCTTTTTGTCAAATCTTTATCAGAACGGCGGTTATTTTTTCCACGGTAGTTATAATAGGAATCCCCAAGGTTAAGCCACAAAGACCCTGAATCTTTAAGAACTTTTTTTACAGAACTAAAAACTTGGACCATTTTTTCTACATATAAATCCGGACTTTCTTCCAACCCAATTTGACCATTTACACCATAATCTCTTAATCCCCAATATGGCGGGCTGGTGACACAACAATCAACAGAACTGTCTTGAATTTCACTTAGTTTAGATAGAACATCGCCACAAATAATCATGACTTATCCTTCTGGAAATGTTCTTGCTCTTGCCAAAGTTTATTCGCAACCTCAACATCATCTTCGTTTTCATCATCTAAATCGTTTATCTCTCGCAACTCGTTGCACTGATCTTTTAAGATTTCAAATACGCAAGTTTCACATAGTGGGGATTCTTCATTATCAAAGAAGTATTCCGGTCTTGGCGATTTGCAGTTTGCACAAATGAGTTCTTCCATCTTTTCATATAGGTTGTCTTTGGTTATTTTCATAGCTTCTCCTTCTTCATTTTTTGAATCTCATTGAGTAAAAACTTCTCGTTCTCATCCATCAATTCCTGCAACTCTGTAATGGTCATTTCCTCATCCAAAGGCTCGAAAAAGTAGACTCTTTCGCCTTCGGTTTCAAAATAGGACTTCGTAACTTTAGTGATTTTCATGGCGTTTTTACCTCAAAATACCCATTGTTTTTAATCGGATTTAATGCTTTTTGTTGATTATTCATCAGCAGTTAGAACCTCCCGGATGATCGAATCATCGCAGACGTTCTCTCTTTTTACGTTGAGATATTCTGCTGTGAGTTCTTTGATTTTTTCTCCCATATCCATGGCTACTCCTTTTTTAGGGATTATTTTTAAGCCATCTATGAGTATTTTTCAGCCAATCATATTTCTTTTTCATTTTTCTACCCTATAACACCGCACATAAACGCTGCCGCCCTTGCCGTAGAAGCTCACGTAGCCGTCCTCGAGACCGACCATCCGGGCGTAATCCGGATGGCCGGAAGGTTCTTTAGCCCAATACCAGTCATCGGTCTTAAAGCCCATCTTGACCGCTGCCGGAACCATGCAATGCTTGTCATAGTCGTAAAGGCTTACCAGGATAAAGACAGGCAAGAGCTCCCCTTTCAGCGACTTGGCGAATTTCTCAGCCTCCCCACGGGGGATGTGCTTTTCTTCCTCAACGGAATTGATGTAGTAGTGCTTCTGCCCCATCTGCTTGGCCGCCCAGCGGTCATTCCAGCCCTTTCCCTTGACAAATACAGCGCGATCCGGGCTGTGGCGCAGTTCTTCGAGTGTCATTTCCCTCGGCGTGGACGACTTTTCTGATCCTTTTGCCTTTACGGCCTTTTTCTTACCCATACCCTCCTCCTTGTTAAATCCAAGTGTCTATATTAGCGATACAACCTTTCCTCTAAACACCTCTAGCGTCGCGCGCACCATAGTCCCGGCAGGAAACAAGACATCAGTCACCATAACCCTGTCTTTTTCGCCAAGATTGCCCCACAGCGAAGCAATCCGGCGCTCCAGTTGCCAGAACCTTTGCCGATCCCAAACAGTTGCCGTCTGCCTGTTGCGCTTCATCCACACAGACGCTTTAACAAATGTGCCGTAGGCCTTCAGGAAGATGGAACAGGCAAGATTTTCCTGGACTTCGACCATGGCCTGCTCGGCCTTGAGTTGAGCGAAAACATTTGTCATAGCGGCCTACCCCTTGTCCGAGTGAACTTCTGATGAACTCGGACACCATAACTTCAATGGATTACGAATATTGCGTCATTTGTCCGAGTGTCCGAGCTTGTCCGAGCGAAAATACATGTATTCCCACAAAACACAAGATTTTCTTTCAGGGTTGAAATTTCTCTCAAAAGACAAACCACTTTTAAATCAACTCGGACACTCGGACAAAATCTCATAACTCATTATTTTATAAAGAGTTATCATTGTCCGAGTTCGTCGTCATTCTGCTCGGACTGTCCGAGTGCCAACTCGGACAAGTCTTGGTCTGCTCCAACCAAATTCCGGAGTCCTTCCGGTGCTTTTTCCAAATCAAAGACGATACAGGATCGGCGCGATCGACCTATCCTGAAAGAAATCCCGTTTTGCAGCCAACCCGTTTCATCCTTCAGATATTGCCGAATCGATATATCATTGAACGGCGGTTCACCCTTGCGCCTGCGATGATCCTCAGCCCAGAGGTTATATAGCCCCTGGAAATAGAGATATACCCTGCCATCTTCAATGCGCCAATAATTCTCACCCAAACCCCATTCCGGCCGGATGGCCATGGCCTGAAGATCATCAAAGAACTGCGCGACAGCATGCCGTGTTTCGGTGATATCCTGCGTTGCCTTGGCTTCCTGGGCGATCCACCTGGCGAAGTCAAGATCATCCTCTCCATACACCACGGCGTAGCCGGCTGCGACCATCGCATAATGCACCGCGATTCTGTCGTCCGTGCGGCAAGAGACGAAATAATCCTTTGCATCGCGCGCCACCCTTAAAAACTGATCGCGTAAGGCATTTTTATTCTTAAGGATGTTGTAGGCAAAGAAAGAGAGGCGGCTCTTTGACGCCGTAAACCACTCAAAATGGTTGTTGTCTTTGTTGCGATTCATAATTTGCACGATGACGCACCTATCCATAAGGGCGCTATCATTTGGGGTTTCCTCTCCTGCAATAATGAGAGTGCCGCGCACCTTGCCTTCGCGCACGCCGAAGTCAGCCTTAATGCCCTTGCCGGCGGCCTGGCGGTTGTAGGCGCTGCGCAGGAAGCCATCTTTTGCCGTAACGTTTTTGACGTTGCGATACTCATCGATGAACATCGGCAGGCCGCTATAATAAGCCATATAACGCTGCATAGCGACTGCCGTCGTGTCGCTTGCCATCTTGTCGGACGCGTCGATACCAAGCATGCGCACAAGCCACTTGGCAACCGTGGATTTACCCATGCGCCGCTTGCCAACAAGATATAAGAACGGAAAACATTCATACGCCGCGAAGACTTCAGCCATGAATGGCACAGCCCCGGCCCAACCCAGGCAAATTTTAGCTTCCATTTCACCGACTGTATCCATAAGGCGGCGTTTCAGGTCTTGCAGGTCTATGGCCTGAAAACTCAATGAAGGAATCGTCTCAAAGTCCGCGCCGCGCACCAACGGCACAGGCTTGATGCCTTTTTTCTCAAGCCAGAAGATGCCATTTTCATCCGGCCTCATTTCACGACCAGTCTTATCGATCGCCACATTGCCGAACATCCATATCTTTTCATCTTCAAGCCAACCTACATGATCCGGCTCAACGATAAACCGTCCGGAATCCTCCAGGAACTCCGCTTTCCAGATATTCATCAAATCTTCTTGCTTGCCGGTCCATATAAAATTGCCCTTGGCAAAACAGAACGTGCGGAATGAATCTGACGACATATCTTCCGGTTTGAGATATGAGAATGATACTGATTCGCCAAATTCATTCGTGAACTGCACAAGCCGGATCATGCCTTCGGGCGTATCGATTGTAGATGCTATCCTGATCGTAAAATTGCTGATGACTTCATCTACCTCAACTTTACCGTGTTTGCGCGAAGCGACGTAACGGCCGAATTCCTTGCGAACGTGTGATCGCAGGAAACGCTTGGCTTCTTTGCGCTTGATAACCGCACGTGCCTCATCGGAAACATCTTCTGCGAATTCACGCCATGTCCGTCCTGAATTGATGACCTGCAATAAATCTTCGTGCGTGCGACCCTGGGCCAGCGCTCCATCAATATCAATCTTTCCATTCACGCGCCAACCATCCGGCAAGAGGCTTACGCGCGTATTAAAGCCTTCCCGGTCGAGTTCCTTGGCCATAAAATAAGCATAATATGTCGTATCATGGCGCGCGGACGGGTCTTCTTTGTAGCGTTCCTGAAATTTAGGATCATCTTTGATCTCGTTGTCGAATATGATCCAGATTTGCCTGACCTGGTGCGCATTAAGCATCTTGACCAAAATAGGAAAATTGTCTTTCGAGAAAGATGAAATCCCGGGAACAGCTATGGCCGGAAATCCAAGCTGACACGCCGCCGCGGCCTTAAACTCGCCCTCCGTGAGGATAATAGATTTGCACGATGCGGAGAGATTCTTTTCCTGATAAATCTGGACTGGAATTTTTGGCAAGCCGAGTTTGTGAGGCCGGAGCAATGAACACGACCCATCGGCCTTGAGATACGGTATGACGATGCGATCATCAAGCAAAACAGGTGTTAGGGTTGGCCCCTTGCCGCTATCAATGCACACGCCTGACTCTATGAGCTCATCTTTCGTGAATTTGCCGATGAGCTCCTGCTCGTATTCCAAAAGATATTTGCCGCCTGAAAAAAACCTGTTTTGATTTATCGTTTCATCCGTGAAACCGCGTTTTTGTTTCAACTCTTGTCGGTGTATATCGTTCAATATTGCTTTGTTAAGAATATATGAATAAACTTCCAAGAGGGCCTCCGAAAATTTTTGCAGGTGTGGGAGTCGAACCCACCTATGTCTGGGTATGAGCCAGCCGCCTACCCGGTCGAGCCTACCTGCGATATAAAAATCTCTGCTGTTATTCCGTCTTAAAGGCGGCGGCCAAAAAGACTGCCGATACAGCAAAACGGCTTCTTAAACGCGTCCTTCCCAGCCGCGCCTAAGATTCTTCCCCGGGGAAAGGCTCGGTTTCTGCCTTCTCCGGTTCATGGACAACGATGGGCTTGGCGTGGAATTCCTCCCAAAGCTCTGCGGCGGCGATGCGCAGCGGATCGTCTTCCGCGAGCTTCCCGGCAAGCTCGACCGTAAAAACATAATACGTGCCCTTATCGTTCTGTTCTTTCTTGACGCCGAGTTTATACTTCTGGGCGAAGATATCTCCGCCAGAGAAGCGCGCCAAAGAAAGCAGACGCTTTCCGGCTTTCATCGACGTCTTGGAAAAACTGACGATGACAGGCATGGCCACGCCGGGAAGATAGGAAAAAAAGTTCATAAACATCGTCGCCAGCGGCGTCTCGCCGTTGGGTCCGAACTTTCCCTCTTCCTGCACGCGTGGATCGTTGCGGTCATTTGACCGCCAGATCACGTCGCCAGGCCCGAACGCCGGGTCATACCCGAGCGCCTTCGGATCGCGCGGATTGAACCGCACCCATGTCGGAAAGTAGAACACCGGGATGAACACATCCGGAAGGATCTCGCGTGTTAACGAGTTGATGACCATGCCGACTTTGATGTCTTTACCATCGGGCGTCATCAAGTTATCGACGATTTCAGGTGAATTGGATTGCATCAGCGCGGCCCTCGGAAACACAAGGTCTTCACGCTCCATCTGGGCGCCCTCGAACCCTTTGGCATCGGGATTCATCAATGCGCCGCCGTTTGTTTTTATCAAATCCTTCGTCATTTGTTCCTCCTCTGGTTTTGTCTTGCGGCATAAAATGCCGCACAGGTTTTGCTTTTCCTCATGCTTCGTAAAATCTCGCCCCTGCCTTAAGGTAATACGTGATGCATTCCGGCACGGGTTCCCCGCCTTCCAGAAGCTCCTTGACAAAACCAGATAAACTCTGCGGCGCCACGGCCTCCTTGATGAGATCTTCCCGGCCGCGCTCCTTCAAAAACGCAAAAAGCGCACCTTGGTTCTCTTTCGGATAACTGGCGAAAACGCGTGGTTTTGTCAAAGTGACGAACCCGATACCCTGATACTTTGCGGTCGTGGTTGCGCCCTTCGCTTCCAGCATTTCGATCAACTCTCTCTCGGCCTTATCAGCTTCCATAGACGCCGCCCGCAAGGCCTCTTCGGCTTGTTCCTTCCTGCGCTTTGCGTCACGAAACTGCTCAACGAGAACGAGCTCAGTCATTACAACCATTTGCGTCACCCCCTTTCTTTTAAAAATAGACGAGCGTGTGGAATTTGTAGGGAACCACCCCGATTTATCATGGATTCCATCACGCTCTCGATGATTCTTTTCTCACGGCACGTCCGGGGAGACGTTCATCTAATCGCCGCTTCTAATTTCTGGCCTGTGGTCAGCAGAGCCTCACCACCCTTATCTTTTACCCCAAACAAATAATCAAATCTGGAATGCCGGACGTGAACCTGTCGTTCGTCTTGTATACCCATGCGTTCGGCCATTCTTTACGGATCATCTTTAAACACTGACTTTTCAATGCTGTTTCGCTGACATATCGGCCGGCATTTTTTAGCTCTATCGCTACAAACGCGCCTCGCGGCTTTGCCAGCCACACTGACTGCAGACGCGCTTTAACTTCTTCGACGCATGTGCAAACGTGAGCTGCGCCGCCAGCCTTGCGGATTTGTTCGATGACGAACTCCTGCAATGGACGGGCTTTAAAAGTTTTCGTCAACGTTAACTTAGTTAACTTACCGCCAGTAATCGTAAACTCATCTGGCGGCGCATCTGAATCTATATGTTCCCAAGAAACTTTTGGCTTTTTTTTGTCTCTTTAAAACCGCATGATTCAGCGATGTCTCGGAACTTCATCGCAAATACTCCTCCACGATCTGGTTGACATCGCCTTTTGACCGCAGGACGCGCATGATCTGTTCGTCAATTGTGTCCTTGGCGATAAGATGAATATAAGTGCACTTTTTTGTTTGCCCGGCTCTGTGTATACGTGCTTTGGCCTGTTCGTAAAATTCCAGAGAATAATCCAGGGAGAAAAACACCTGTGTTGAGCAATTCGTGAACGTCAACCCGTGGGCCGCGGAGTGAGGGTTGGCCACGAGATATTGGGCGGCCCCCATTTTAAACAATTGGATATTGTCATCCTTATGTTTCGTCTCTGAATAGAGCGTGACGCAGGTTTTACCCTGCGCCGCAAGCTCTTGGGCGATCGTTTCAATATCCCACTTGAAACACGCCCAGATAATAACCTGCTGATGGCCGGCTTCTTCTAAGACCTCCCAAAGTTCGTCAAGTTTTGCAGAAGCTCCGATCGCAACCGCATCGCCCTCAACATCGATGGCGAACCCAGAGGTAATCTCGCGCAGCTTCATGATCTTGGTAAGCGCTGCTTGTGCCACAACGACGCAACTCGTATCGGCCGCAAGATTGCGGATCTCCGCGATGAGGTCGCGCTTCATATCGCGATAAACGCGTGCCTGGTCCGGCCAAAGCGAAACTGAACGGATTTCATCTGTTTGTTCCGGAAGATCCAGACATTCTTCCTTGCGTGCGCGAAAGACCCACGGTTCAATTCGCGAAATCAATTTTGATAGACTGTCTTTAGTGATTTCGTATTTCCACCCTTTGCGCATAATGTCGCGCATGAGGTCTCGCGTCATGGTCTGCCCGTGAAGATTCATCACTTGGCCGTTACGGCCAAGATGGAAATATGCGTTACGAAAAGCAAAGAAGGATTTATTGAAAATATAGTCATTCAAGAAAACCATCTGCGCCCAATATTCGAGCGGTGAATTCGGCGCCGGCGTGCCCGACATGATGATACGGTATGATGCCGAATTCCGCAGAGTCAGGAGCATTTTAGTAGTCTTGGCCTTGTGATTTTTCATCTTAGAGGATTCATCAATAACGAGGAGATTCCCGTGAATAAACTTTTGAAATGCAATATTGCGCTTTAAAATGATGGCCTCGAAATTGATAATCAGAATGTCTTCTTTAAGTTCCTGTGGCAGTGCTTCATCGTGCGCATTAAAATAAGAAAAACCCGTAAACTTACGGATATCCTCACCCCATGCCGCTTCGATCAAAGACAAAGGGCAAATGACGATCATCTTGAGCCCTGGCGTTTTTAAGCGTAGCCGCGAGAAAACCTCCAATGCTGCGCGCGTCTTTCCTGTCCCCATATCCATGAATAAAGCGCCGACACCGCCGCGTTTCAGGATGAATTCCACGGCTCGCGATTGATGCTGAAACAGCGGCGGCGCGGCGACAAAACTGTCTCCCACCGGGGCGGCGACACTTACCCGGCTCGCCTTTATGTCAGCGGTTTTCCCTTCTAAACTATGGGTGACAGTCGGATTCATAAAACCTCACACTCTGAACATGGAACAAAGCCACGATGTTTCCAGTCGTGCCACACAGACAGAGCTACCTTCCATCCATGCCGGATAGCATGAAAAATAATAAATTCATGCACATCGTCTTTCGTGCCGACAATCTCCTGCTGATCGTGGCACCGCCAACAGGGCGGTCTGTCGGGCGGATTACTCGGAGCAAACCTGTCAGCGAGCCGGATGATCTGATTGTTAGTCATGGCCTCGGTTTCCCCCTTTCTTCTGCCTCCTGGAATGATCTCAAGAACCTGGAAAAAACCAGCCAACCGGTGCCGCAATAAATGACGAGCAAAGCAAAAACAACGGAGAGAATCTGGAAAAGAAGATGCTTCATCGGATCACCTCGACGCGGACCTGGATAATGCCCGTTTTGAGATCCGCGATTTTCGCGAATGCTCCTTTACTGAGATCGATCCTTGTCTTTGCAAAGCGCGGACCGATTCGATCAGTAACAACAACTCTAACTTTGCGACCATTTTTTTGATTAGTGACAAGCAGATGAGTGCCGAGAGGATAGAGGCGCGCCGCGCACGTGAGTGCGTTCTCATCAAACCTTTGCCCGTTCGCCATTTTTTGTTCGCCATGTTTCCATGTCCCTTCTTTTTTGAGGCTCGCCCGGCTATACCAGGAAGCCTTGAGGTGGATGGGTTCGGCATACGCAAAGCCGCAGAACAACAGGACCAGACCGGCAAGGATAATAAGAAGCGCGAGCAGAGCTGAAACCTTGCCGAGCCTGGTCAGAAACGGGCCTTCATAATAGGATGTGATCGGCGGAAACAGCGGATAGCCGTAATCGTTACGAAGAATTTTTGCGTATTTACCCATGACGATACCTTTATTTAGGCTCTGCCATTCGTCTCAATATGTCCGACAATTTCCACCGTAGATTACGCCCGGGCCCGATTTTCAAAGGCTGAATATCCGGAAAAAGAACTGCGTAATTATGCTGAATATACCCATGACTGTAACCGGTGATCCTGGCGACTTCTCTGGTCCCGACATATCTCTCTTCCATCTGCTTCACGACAACCTCCGACAAAAAACGACAAAATACGACGTGCTAAATATAGTTTTTGATGTTAAATTTTCTCGCGTGCAAGGCCTCGGCGACCAAAACCCGAACCTCGTCCTGCCAAGTGCGCATATCTTTTTCAGCTTCTTCATCGATCAAACGCTTTTGGGACGTTGAGAACCGGATTGCACGTCCTTGATCCTTTTTCGGCATCATTGTTAGATCTCCTTAATGGCCGTCTGTTTATCAAAAAAATGCTTTACGGGTTTACCAAAAAAAATAATCATGATGGAAAGACTGTCCGCATCTGGTGCCGTTACTCCAGTTTCCCAGTTCGCCAGGGTTTGCCGGGAGAGTCGCAAACCGAGCTTTGATATCTCAATGACCATCTGCTCTTGGGACAAACCTTTTTCTTCCCTGCACTCTCGAAGTTTTTCGAAAATAAACATGTCGTTTCCCTCTCTCCTCCTTATACAAATTTTTTTTGTTTTTCTTTTCAAAAAAAATGCCTTTTGGCTGACATCCACAATATACAAATTTTTTTTGTTTTTGTCAAGTATTTTTTGCAAAAAAATTTGGTATCATTTTTACCTCGTCGAAAAACAAGCATTTAGCATATCAAAAATTTTTGAATTTTATCCTTTGGAGCGTATCAAATTTTATGATAAAAATGGAGCATGGCATTGAGCGACCGGATTAAACTCTTTCGCAAAGAGAAGTGTTGGGGACAAAAACAACTCGCCGAAAAAGTCGGCGTAGTCCAGGCGACTGTTTCTGCCTGGGAAAAGGGGATCGCGGGCCCCAATCCTACTCAGCGCGCAAGACTTCTTGACGTCTTCGGCATCACCCTCAACGAACTTTACGGCATAGAATCAAAGTCAAAACCTTCTCCAGTCGTTTCCGTTAATAAAGTCCCCATCATCTCCTGGGTCCACGCCAATAAATTTGAGGATATTCCTCCGATCCGGTTCGAAGGTGAATATGCCTGGACTACAATCAAGGGCGAATGCGTCTTTGCCCTGCGTGTCGAGAACGACTGCATGGAACCCAGATTCATGGCCGGCGATACGATCATTGTTAAAAAAGATTTAGAGGTCAGAGACGGAGATTTCGTCGTCGTAGCTGACTATCATTCCAATACTGCCACTTTCAAGCAATACAAGCAATACGGTAAAACGATCATCCTACATCCGCTTAATCCTAAATATAAAGACATCGAACTGGATCACAAAAAGCAATATCACATTGTCGGCATCGTCGTAGAAACCTTGAGAAAAGAACGGCGTTGAAGCACATGAGAACATTCTTGGTTATAACGCTTTCTGCTCTTGGATTGTGGCTGATCATTTCGAGCTTCAAGATCGGTCGCCAGGGGGATGAGTACATCCAGCAGGGCATGAATATGCTACAAAGGGCCGATCAGATGAAAGCGGAATTGGAAAGGGGACAACATGAGATCTAAAAACTTTGCCTTTTTAATATTGTTGCTGCTTACTCCTGGATGCGCTTCCGCTCCACAACATTTGGCGCATTTCCAAAACGACGTCGAAAACGCCACAAGATCAGAAGAGATCGTCCTGGATTATTGCTATAAAAATGTCTTCTTTGCCATCATCCAGGTGTTAAACGATACCACCACTACGATCTACCTGAAAGATTATGACAAAGGAATTATTATGGCCAGGAATCAAACAGGCCAGGCATTGGGTGATTTTCAACAGCCATCACATAACTTTGGTTTTTGGCTGAATGATCTCGACGGCAAAACGAAAATCACATTGAAGATGGTCGGCGCACAATGGCCGATGGGAGGGACAGCTCAGGAAGAGTTCGCCTTAATTAAAAAAGAACTGGAACTAAGAAAAAGATGCGCAACAGAGTAGCTTCCTATATTTCTGGTTTACCAAAACGATTTCATCGAGACCTTCTGTCCTACCTGCGTGATCAGCCCGGCTTCCAGGACCTCAAACTAAAAATGCACCTGAACAGCGCAGACGGAGGCGCCACGGTCATGCCCGGCGCCGTTTCGGCCTCGATCTCCATCAACTATCTTCGGTATGCAAGCACGTACCGCGGTTATTCGGTGAATGTTCTGGCCATCGCAAAGGATTTGTTCATCATCTGCGAAAAGGCATGACATGTCTTCACTATACCGACGGAATGGGATTTACTGGCGCCAATTCAGGGAGAACGGCCGGACGTACCGTGAGAGCCTAAAGACTCGCGACCGTTCGACAGCCATCTACCTCAAGGCCCAAAAAGATAAAGAACTCATCGAGGGCAAAAGCATTCTGCCCGACAAAAAGGCCCTTTGCCTCCCTGTCCTCGATCAGTACAAAAAAGACTTCCGCCACGCCCGCGCTCAAAAGACGAACGACGATCAGTATAAAAAAATTAAGGACTTCCTCGACTGGGCCCGGGTCCTCACATTCAGCCAGATCACCACACAGCAGATCAAAAACTACCTGAACCACTGCATTGAAGATAAACTAAGCCTCTACACCATCAATACGATCATCCAGAATCTCAAGACATGGCTGAACTATTGCGTCAAAAACCGCTATCTATTCGAAAACCAAGCCGCGCATATCAAAAAATACCGCATCCCACAAAAGGATGTTCGGTTCCTGACTGTCGATGAGATCCATCGGATGCTGGAAGTCGCCCAGGATGAAAAGATTTATTGCGATGGCAGGCCTACCCTTTACCCTGTAATCGCCACCGGGATCTACACAGGATTCCGACCGAAAGAAATCTTCACACTCGATTGGGAGAATATCGATTTTGCTCACAACACGATCCGCATCCGGAATAAAACTGGATTTACCGCAAAAGACAAAGAGAATCGAAGCATTCCTCTGCATGGCAAGCTCAAAAAAATCCTGCTACCACTACACCAAAAATCGGGCCGCTGCTTTGATATGACAAATTATAAACGTATCTTCCGGAGAATTAGAAAAGAGGCTGGGCTTTTGGACACAAACTGGTATTCTTTGCGGCATACCTTTGCCAGCCATGCGCTCATGGCCGGCGTACCGATCGCCACGGTCTCAAAATGGCTTGGCCATTCGTCCGTAACGACAACGATGATTTATGCGCATCTGCTAAGAGACCACCAACAGGACGAGATTAAAAAACTCGATTTTTAGCACAATTTTTAGCACATCAAAATCAAGCAATCGCCGTAACCTATTGAAAAATAAAGAGGTCGCAGAAAAAATTATCTGCGGCCTTTGCTTTACGAAAGCGCTGCTCTACCAGCTGAGCTACATCGGCATAAATCTATTTTAACCAACTGTCCCGACCGAACGCAAGTGAGCGTCGGGAAGCTATATTGCTATAAATTTCTGCATAATAAGGATGAGTCTTCGACGCGTTCGCCCTTTAGGACCCTTGAACCTGTCAAAAGGCTCACTTGCTCAGGATGGTCCGACCCGTGGTGAGCAAGCGCAGCGCGTCGAACCACTACATCGGCATGAAATCTATTTGTTCAACGACGGAACACCTTAGGAATGTCTGATTATAGCAAAACTTTTTTTTAAACTCAAGAGAGGATTCGTTTCCTCTTTTTTAAGATCACAACTATCAGGAGAATAAGCAGATAGATACCTATGACAGCCGGCCGCGGCAGGAAAAATCCGCAGAAGAACATCCCGCGCATGCCGGCAAAAAACCTGTTGACCCAGAGAAAGACAAAAACCAAAAGATTATTGGCAAGAGCCAGATATCGCGCCAAAGGCGCAAACCAACAAAAGCAAAGGAAGGAAAAACCGGCCGCCATCACAAGCCCCGAGAGAGGTATAACGACCATATTGGCGACCAAGCCGATCAAAGACAGGTTGCCGAAGGCATAGGCGATCAAGGGCGCCGTTCCCAGCCATGCGCAAAAGGACACCGCCCCTCCTGCGGCCAGCCGACGGCCCCAACGGCTCAACAACGGCGGGTGGGACAGATATTTTTCAAATAAGACGGCCGGATCCACAAGGGGATACACCCAAAAAATAAAAAACACGCTCAAAAAAGACAGCTGGAATCCTCTGGAAAACAATTGAAGAGGATCAAACAAAAGAATGGCTAATCCGCTCAAACACAGCGCATTCAAAAACAATGGATTGCGCTCGACGACAAGACAAAAGATAAACGCGCAAGACATGACGGTGGCGCGCGCAACAGGGGCCGAAGCTCCGGTGAGAAGGCAATAGGCCGAGAGAACAAGAACCGTCGCCCCCGCCCTGACTCGCCCTTTAAGCCGGAATATTTTCAAAAGGACCATCACGCCGAAAGCAATGATCCCGACGTGCGATCCGCTGACGACAAAAATATGCCATGTCCCTGCCCTGACGGCATCCTGGCGCAGCACCTCCGGGAATTCCGCCCTCTTGCCCAAAAGGATGCCTTCCAAAACTCGCGCCGCCTCGCCCGAATGAAAAAGGCGGATGCGCCTGGAAAAATACTGCCGGGCAAAAAACACCCCGCGGGCATGCGCCGCAGCCTTACTCCATCCCAGGCGCGTCACAGGCGCCTGCAGCCAAAGAACCGCATCGTCTCCTTGGGCCCGAAAAACCCTGCTCAAAGAACTCATCGGGGACAGGCGGCCGCGGCACGCCACCCGGTCGCCGTAAAAAAGAGGATGGTCTTTCTCCGAGATGCCGGAGACTTGCGACTGCAAGGCCTTTTTGACGCGCACACGCACGCGGCCGCCGGCACGGCGGCAACGGCCTTCCCGACAAAACTCTTGGACCTTCAGAGAAAAGTTTTTCGACGAGTCGTCATCTGTGACGACAACTCCGCGGACCTCGCAAAACCCCGTCCAGACAGCAACGATATCCTTTGAAGGTATGGCCCTGACGCTGAAAGCATACATGCCGAAAAGAACGACGCAGCCGGCCGCGCAGCAAATAAACCCTTTCGGCCGCCGGACCGTCAAACAGCAAGCCGTCAAGGCGAACAAAAGAAAAACCGGGAAATAATCCGGCACCGCATGCAAGCCGGCGGCCAAAAGAATACCGGAGACGTAACAGAGGGTAAAAACCACGACCGGGGGCGCATACATGAAACGGCGCTCTTCCATAACCATCCCTGGGAAAGCGCTTGCGGGAAAGGACCTTGTCGAACAAGAGGTGCGTGCGGGAGAGCTACTTTTCCTGCTGGGCTGCGATGCGCAGCCGTTCGATCCCCAGACCGTTCAAAACATCCAGGACGCGCACGACATTCTTGAACGGCGCCAGGCGATCGACCTGAATAATGACCGTCATGCCGGGTTCGGCCGCCTTCTTTTGCATGAGGCGGTCTTCCAACTCCTTATACGTCACGACCTCGCCTTCGAGATACAACGGGCCTTCGCCGGAAAGGACGATCGTGACATATCCGCCGGAAGAACCGGGATTCATGACGTGTTTGGCCGAAGGCAAATTGACCTTGATCACCTTGTCCTTCGTCGGATTGAAGGTATAAAGAAGGCTGAACGAAATGAAGAAAAAGATAAACATATTCAAGACGATGTCCGTCATGGCGACGGACTCGAGGTTAAACATGTATTTCCTGGTCGGCGCGATCTTCACAGGACTTTCCCTCTTGTCAGAAGTTCCAGGAGCTGCGAGCAATAGTCGTCGAGCTCATGGGAAAAATATTTGATGCGGCTGATAAAATAATTGTAACACAGGTAATACGGGATCGCGACGATGAGCCCGGCGGCGGTCGTGATCATGGCCTCGTAAATCCCTCCGGCAAGCGCGCTGACCGTCACGTCGTTGCCGGCCTTCTCCCAGGCCATGAAGGCGCGAATAAGGCCCGTGATTGTCCCCAGAAAACCCATAAGAGGCGATATCCCCACGACAGACACCAGGCCTCCCAACCTCTTCTCCAGTGTCTTGACCGCATGATTGCCCATGCGCTCCAGGAGCTTCTCAAGTTCCAGACGGGACAGGAGCCGGTTTTCAATGGCCGCCGCATACATGGCCGCCAGGGGATAATCTTTCATTTGGCCGCAGATAGCAAGGGCCTCCCTGTATTTGCCCTTGTCGACGAGATCCAAGACTTCCCCGGAGAATTTCTGCATGTCCAGCCGATGGACACGCCGGATGACAATAAACCTGTCGATGATGATCCCGGCGCCGACAATGCTGGCCAGGATGATCGGGACCATCACAATCCCGCCCTTAACGATGAAAAATAACATACGAAGCCCCTTTCCGACCGCCGGCCTTAAACCAGAAACCAACGGCTGCCGATAGCTTAATTTTATCTGACAAACAAGTATTTCTTAAAACCGGCGACTTTTTTGTCGCCGATCCCCTTCAAAAGATTGAGTTCCTCGACCGAGTTAAAACGGCCTTTAAGCGAACGGACCCGCAAAATCTCCTGCGCAGTCTTCTCGCCGATGCCGGGCACCGCCACCAGCTCCGCCATGGTGGCCCGGTTAAGGTCCACAACACGGGGCGCCTGCGTATCTGCGTAAACCTCGACGGCGCTCCTGTTGCAGCCAAAGGCCTTGCGGCCGTGCGCCCAAAAAAGCCCCGCGCTCAAAATGACACACAAAAAAATAAGGACCTTCCGTTCCTGGGAAGTCAATGAAATCATGACACGACGATACTGACAAGCTTTTGGGGCACCACGATCACCTTGCGGATATCTTTGGAGGCCGTCCATTCCTTGACCTTCGGATCAGCCAGGGCCGCTTTCCTGACCTCTTCCTCTCCGGCGTCAACGCTCAACAAAAGTTTGGAGCGCACCTTGCCGTTGACCTGGACAACGTAAGTCGCTTCTTCCTCGACCAGAAGCGACGGATCAAAAGACGGCCATGACGCCCTAAAAACGCTTGTCTTGTTCCCCAGCATCCGCCACATCTCCTCGCAGATATGGGGCACAAAGGGCGCCAAAAGGATCACAATGGCTCGGACGGCCTCCGCCGCAACACTCGAGCGCTGCTCGTCCTCTGTAAGCTTGTAGAGCTCGTTGACCAATTCCATAATGCTGGAGATGGCGGTATTGAACTTAAACCCGCCCTCCATATCGGAGGTGACCTTTCTGATCGTCTGGTGCATCTTTTTGGTGACAGCGTCCAGGCCTTGAGACGACATGCGGCTGCCGCCGGCCCCTGCGCCGAGGCCGTCGGCCAGACGCCAGACGCGGTTCAAAAACCGCCAGGCGCCGTCCATGCCCTTGTCATTCCAGTCGAGTTCCGCCTCGGGCGGGGCCGCAAAAAGAACAAAGAGTCTTAAAGTATCGGCGCCGTAATTCTTGATGATCTCGTCGGGATCGACGATGTTGCCCCTGGACTTGGACATGACCTCGCCTTCCTTAAGCACCATGCCCTGCGTCAGGAGACGCCGGAACGGCTCACGCACAGCGACCAGCCCCAGATCCGCCAAAAATTTCGTATAAAAACGGGAGTACAAAAGATGCAGAACGGCGTGTTCAATGCCGCCGATATACTGGTCGACGGGCATCCAATAAGCGGCTTCCTCTTTGTCAAAGGGCGCCGACGCACATTGAGGCGAGCAAAATCTTAAAAAATACCACGACGAATCGATGAACGTCGCCATCGTGTCCGTCTCCCGTCGGGCCGGCTTGCCGCATTTGGGACACTCTGTCTCGACGAATTCCTTGACCTTTGCCAGCGGGCTCCCGCCTTCTCCGGTGAATGTCACGTTCCTGGGCAAGACGACCGGCAGGTCTTTTTCCGGCACGCCGACAATACCGCAAGACGCGCAATAAATGACGGGGATGGGCGTCCCCCAGTAACGCTGGCGCGAGATGAGCCAGTCGCGCAGCCGCCAGTGGACGGCGATCTTGCCCATCATCTTATCTTCCATCCAGCAGGCGATCTTCTTCTTGGCGTCATTGCTGCCCTGGCCGTTAAAGGCGCCGGAATTGACCATGATGCCTTCGGCCTCAAAAGCCTCCTGCATCGTCTCCACAGCCAGCGGCTGATCTTTGGGCTGGATCACGATGCGCATAGGCAGGCCGTGCTCTTTGGCAAACAGAAAATCCCTCTGGTCGTGCGTCGGCACAGCCATGATGGCGCCTGTGCCGTATTCCATCAGGACATAGTCCGCGACCCAAACGGGGACCTTCTCTCCGTTGACGGGATTGACGGCATACACGCCCGTAAAGCATCCCTCTTTTTTAACGTCCTCGGCGACCCGCGCCAGCTTGGTTTCTTTGGCGACGCGGTCGATAAACCGCAAGACTTCCTGTTCCTGCGGTTTTCCCGAAATAAGCTTTTTCACAAAAGGATGTTCCGGGGCCAGGACGACGTAGGTCGCGCCGAAAATCGTGTCCGGCCGCGTCGTGAAAACCCTTAATGTTTCGCCGTTCTCCAGTTTGAAAAATATCTCGACGCCGTAGCTCTTGCCGATCCAGTTCTTCTGCATCGCGATCACGCGTTCCGGCCAGTTCTCCAGCCCGCCCAGGTCGTCCAAGAGACGATCGCTGTAGGCGGTGATCTTGAGATACCACTGCTCCAGCTCTTTCTCGACAACAGGCGTATGGCAGCGCCAGCAGCCGCCATTGACGACCTCTTCGTTGGCCAGGGTCGTCTCGCAACTGGGGCACCAGTTGACGCTGGAGGCCTTTTTATACGCCAGGCCGCGTTCCAACATCTTCAAAAAGATCCATTGGTTCCACCGGTAATATTCCGGCAAGCAGGTAGAGACCTCCCTCTCCCAGTCATACGAAAACCCCATACGCAGGAGCTCCTGCTTCATCCAGTCGATACATTTGAGCGTCCAGGTCTCGGGGTCCGACTGGTGCTTGATGGCGGCGTTCTCGGCGGGCTGGCCGAAGGCGTCGAATCCCATAGGATGCAATACCTGAAAACCCTGCAGGATCTTGTAGCGGGCCACGACGTCGCCGATGGTATAATTGCGCACGTGCCCCATATGGATGCGGCCCGACGGATAAGGAAACATCTCCAGGACGTAATATTTCGGCCTGCCCTTGTCCGGGACGGCCCGGTAGAGTTTTTCCCCGGCCCAGATCTTCTGCCACTTGCTTTCCAGATCTTTAAAATGATAATCCATGGTTTTATGACTTGCAGTTTCCGTTCCAGGACGACATCATGCGACCATCGCCTTGAGCCGTTTCATGTTCATGGCGTCCGAGCGCGGCGTTTCCTTCGGCGTCTCAAGGATAAAAGCCGCTTCGCGCAGCACGGGATGGTTGACGATGTATTTCAGGGCGGCGGCGCCGATCAAGCCCTTTCCGATATGCTGATGCCTGTCGTGGTGAGACGCATGGGCCGTCATCGAATCATTGAAATGGACGACGCGGATGGCGCCCTTGCGCGTCCTCTCTTCGATATGGGCCAAGAGCATATCCACGACCTGGGGCTTGCGGATATCGAATCCCGCCTCAAAGGCGTGCGCCGTATCCAGGCAAACTCCCAGCCGGTGGCTGTCTTTGACGTGCCCGAAGATCCTGCGATGATGGTCAAACGTCGCCCCAAGCCACGACCCGGAACCGGCCGTGTTCTCCAAAAGCAGTTTGACGCTCAAATCCTTAGTTTCCTTAAAGATCTCGTTGACGGCCGCAACAAACGCCCTGAGCCCGCGGGGAAGCGTGCTGTTCTTATAGCTGCCCATATGGGTCACGAGATACTCGGCGCCCAAAAGAGCGGCTTCATGCATATCTTCGATATAGGCCGCAATGGATTTTTTATAAAGAGGACCGTAACTCGTTGCAAGATTTATAAGATAGGGCACATGGACGGCCACAACCCCGATGCCCTGTTCCTTGCGTCTTCTCCTGAATTCCCTGGCGTCCTCTTCCCTAACCTCCAGCTGCCTCCATTGCCTGGGATTCCGGGAGAAAATCTGCATGGCGCTACAGCCCAGGCCCGCCGCCCTGTCGACAGATTCATAGATTTTCCCGCTTATAGAGACGTGGACACCCAAAAACATGAGGGTTTTCTCGAGGCCTTTCGAAACGAATAGGGTGATATTAACACAAAACCGCAAGGCCTTCAACAATATTTGACGGCGCGGCCGCGCCCTTTAAATGTTGACAACCCCGGCGGTCTATACTATGATTATTAAGCCATTTTAAGCAATAAGTCTATTGGGGCCGTAGCTTCCCGACGCTCACTTTCGTTCGGTCGGGATCCCGACTTCCGCGGCTTTGGCGGAACGTCGGGACAGCTGGTCTTAAGGCGTAAGATTGTTTTTTAAAGATATAAATGAGCAAGGGCTTTGTCTATATTCTGCGTGGCTTAAAAAATAACAAACTCTACGTAGGAAGCACAACCGATATCGAAAAACGATTAAAACAGCATCCATCAGGATATGTTTTAGCAACAAAAGGGCTTCGGCCCTTGAAATGTGAATTTTTTCAAGAATTCGAAACATTCGCTAAAGCTCGGCAAGCAGAAGACAGACTAAAAAGCCTCAAAAGAAAAGATTGCCTCGAGCATATTATTCAGGACGGCTGTATTAGATTGGGGCTGTAGCTCAGCTGGGAGAGTGCCTGACTGGCAGTCAGGAGGTCACGGGTTCGATCCCCGTCAGCTCCACCACTTTTTCCCGACAAGGGAAAAAGTGGTGGATGTCGAAATAAGCGTTGCGCAGCGAGTGTGTAGCGAAGCGGAGCCTCCTCGAAGAGGATAAGCGAAGCAGCTTATTTCGACGCCACCTCCTTAATGTAGTCCCCAACAAGCAAAAAAGTGGTGGATGCCGGAGCGGCCGTTGCGAGGCGACAAGCCGAGCAGGAAGCGACGGCGCCACAACCAAAATGTCTTTTCCCGACAAGGGAAAAAGTTCGCCCGCCGCGCGACGGGCAGGGACGCCCCGACGTTCCGCCGCAGGCGGAAGTCGAGACGCCACCCTCATAACTTCCATTCATTTAAAGGTTGCGCCTAACCCCGGCTTATGAAGCCAAAACAAGGCATCCTTCTTTTCGGTCTGATCGAAATCGGCATCGGCACCGTCACCTTGGCCGCGATAGGCCGCAATATCCTCGCAGGATTCCTCCCCAAACCTCCCAATATGCTGGCCTTTGTCATCACAAGCAGCCTGATCTCGATCTGCCTGGGCGCAGGCGTCCTTTTAAGACGGCCTTATGCGAGAAAATTTTTGATCTTTTTTGCGGGATGGGTCATCCTCAGCAAAATCCTGATTTTCGCCGGCATCATCGTGCTTTGCTGCGAGTTGGAAACCTCCATTGCGCCAAACGTCAAAAATATCGTCTCAATTCTCTATCACAGCGCTGTCATCGCCTATTTCCATAGCCGATCCATCAAAGCGGAGTTTAAGCCATGAAAACCTTTGCGTCTCTTTTAAAGGGCCGCCGGCACAGGCAAATATTTACCCTGGCCCTCCTCTCCGGCATCTTCTTCTCTGTCCTGCCGCCATCTTTTTCAACGCCGCAGCCTCAAGGCCAGGATCAATTCCTCGTCCTCACCATCGACAACAAGATCATCGGGCCTGTCGTCGCCGACTATATCGATAAAGGCATCACAAAGGCCGAGGACGACGGCTATCAGGGCGTGATCATCGTTTTGGATACGCCCGGCGGCCTCCTGGAATCGACGCGCGCCATCGTTAAAAAGATCATGAACACGTCGGTCCCGGTCATCACCTATATCGCGCCCTCCGGCTCCCGCGCAGGCTCGGCAGGGGTCTTCATCACCTTGGCGTCCCACGTGGCCGCCATGGCGCCTTCGACGAACATCGGCGCAGCCCACCCCGTGGGCATCGATGGAGAAAAGGGAGAAGACCGCTCGCTCAAAAAAGCCATCGAAGAGTTGACGGAAACCCTGCGATCCCAGAAAAAACAAAAAATATCGCCGCGGACGAAAGAAAAACAATCTCCGCAGAATGAGGAAACATCAGCCCCGCAGACAGGAAACGTCATGGAGGACAAAGTCCTCAACGACACCGTCGCCTGGGTTGAAACAATCGCAAAAAACAGGAAGCGCAACGTGGAATGGGCCAAAGAAGCGGTCCTCAAGAGCGTTTCCGCCACGGAAAAAGAAGCCCTGGACAAAGGCATCATCGACTTCATTGCCGTAGACACAAACGATCTTCTGAAAAAACTGGACGGCCGCCAAATCGCCGTTGCCGATAACAAAACCGTCATTTTAAACACTAAAAATGCGCTCCTGCACCGCACGAACCTGACGACCAGACAGAATATCCTCAATACGCTGATCAACCCCAACATCGCCTATATCCTTATGATGATAGGCTTCTTGGGGCTTTTTATCGAGATCACGCATCCCGGCGTCATCTTCCCCGGCGTCGCCGGCGTCATATCTCTCGTCTTGGCCTTCTACGCCTTTGCGATCCTGCCGGTCAACTATGCCGGCTTTCTCCTCATCGGCCTGGCCATCGTGCTGTTCATCGCCGAAGCCCTCACCCCGGCCACTTTCGGTCTCCTGACCCTGGCCGGGATTGTCTCCATGCTTCTGGGATCCCTCATGCTGATCGATTCATCCTTCAGCGGCCTGACCATTTCCCTGAACATCATCCTGCCTCTGGTCCTGTCTGTCGCGGCCATTGCCATATTCCTGGTCACCAATGTCGTGCGGGCCCACCGCCGCAAGATCATGACAGGGGCCGAAAGTCTTCCAGGAACAGAAGGCAGGGCCGGCACAGATATGGCGCCTGATGCAGAAGGCCAGGTTTTTGTGAATGGCGAGATCTGGAGCGCGATCAATAAGGGACAGCTGCCGATCGCCAAAGATGAAAAAATAAAAGTGATAGGAATTGACAAGGTCAAACTGCTTGTGACAAAATAAGAACCTTAATCGGCCCGCCACAAAGCTTCGGCGGGTTAATTCGGGCGAATGACTTATGGATGACTTCGAATCAGCCCCATAAGTCACGCCCTCATTAAAATTGACAAGGTCAAACTGCTTGTGACAAAATAGGTGCTTTGAAATCACCCCGCACTGACGTACGGGGAGTGTGATTCTGCATGCGTCAGCACGCAGGGCTATCCAGAAAGGAGAAATCTATGAGCTTCCCTCTCATCATCGGCATCATCGTCGTTGTGTATCTCCTGAACTCTATCAAGATCCTTAACGAATACGAGCGCGGCGTCATCTTCCGCCTCGGCCGCATCCTGGCCAAGCCCAAAGGGCCCGGGGTCATCTTCGTCTTCTTCCCCATCGACCGGATGGAACGCATCAGTCTGCGTACCGTGACACTGGACGTGCCGCCGCAGGACATCATCACCAAAGACAACGTATCTGTCAAAGTCAATGCCGTTGTCTATTACAAGGTCATGGACCCCTCGCATGCCGTTCTGGAAGTGGAAGACTACCATTTCGCCACATCGCAGATGTCCCAGACGTCCTTACGTTCTACCGTCGGCCAGGTCAGTCTGGATGAGCTCCTTTCGGAAAGGGAAAAAATCAACTCGGAACTTCAGCTGATCATCGACAAGGCCACAGACCCGTGGGGCGTCAAGGTCTCCCATGTGGAGATCAAACACGTGGACCTGCCGCAGGAGATGCAGCGCGCCATGGCCAGGCAGGCGGAAGCCGAAAGAGAGCGCCGCGCCAAGGTCATCTCGGCCGAGGGCGAATTCCAGGCCTCTCAGAAACTCTCGCAGGCCGCCGAGATCCTCCAGAAACAGCCGATGAGCCTTCAAATGCGCTACCTGCAGACGCTCATGGACATCTCGACGGAAAAATCGTCCATCATCGTCTTCCCCCTCCCTCTTGAGATGCTCAAGTGGTTCAAAACAGAGGGAGAAAGATAGTCACTTTTTGCCGAAGTGGCGCCCTCCACTAATACTTCGGCGGACGTCCGCTGAAGCGGTAGTGGCGGACGGAATGGCATATCTGCCTGCCTTGACCCTGGCCTTGTCCCTGGCCTTGCCCGAATGGCAGGCCGAGGCCAAAGGCAGGCGCGTGCTCTCTCGCCGATTAATTCAAAGGTAATCGGAGGAAAAAACCAGTAGGGTAGATTTGCGACAGTTTCTCGCTGGAGTGGTGGAATGGCATACACGTCGGTCTCAAAAACCGATGGGCTCACGCCCGTGAGGGTTCGACTCCCTCCTCCAGCATAATTTACCCCACACCCAGAATGCCCCACCTGTAAAGGTGGGATTGGCGTGCTCGAAGGCGCCGCCATGGGCATTCGGGCGGGATTCCGCCCAACGGCAATCCCGAAAAAAAGAACCACGGCCGTGGGGCTCCACGAAGGACCCGCCAATCTTTGTGGCGGGCGGCCCCCTCCTTCGGCATAATTTAAAAACCGGACCGCCTCACATCCGGCGCCAAAATCAAACCCCCTGGCAGCCAACTGTCAGGGGGTTCTTTTTCCAAAACAAGCGCATCATCTACTCTTAAAAGCTATCTCTGTTCGTCCCGGGGACTGCCGGGAGCGCGATCCGGCCTGCAGGCAAAGTATCTCTTGTCCGGCGTCGAGGCGCAAATGCCGGTTTCCTCTTCCCCTCTCGGCCCGCGGCACTGGCACGCGTCGCCTTCGGCCTTGCCTGAACAGGCATCGACCGCCTCCTGGGGCGGGGCTTTCATTTCGCCTCCGCCGGAAGGATCCTCTCCATGCCGCGGCGGCGGAAACAGTGAATCGTCATCCCGAGATGCCGTCTGGGATTCCTCACCAAAGACACTCGCCGCCAAAAATAACGAAAAGCATAAAATCAAACATATCGCCGTCTTCTGGCCCAAGACATGCGCCGGCATTCTCATCTAAACCATCCCTTCTTTTTTTGGATTCGATGAAAAAACGATCCTCCTGCTTACGCCCCGGCCGCAGAGGCAAAGACAACACGCCTATTGTCTCCTGGGCGGCAAATCTTCAGAAGGCGGCGGACCATATTCTCCCATGGGACCCTGTCTTTCCCCGGGACGGCCGGATCCGTGTATCTCTTCGAGGAGTTCCATAAACTTTCCCTGCTGGCCGGGGTCAAGGATTTTCATGATCTTCTCGTCGCCTTCGTTCTTAATCTTGTCAATCGTGTAGCGGACATCTTCTCCCAATTTTTCAATCTCCTGGCGCGACTCCTCTAAAATCTTCTCAACATCGGCTTTCTGCTCCTTGCTGAGATCCAGCCGGTCCGCCAGCATCTCAACAGGGCTCCCGGGACCAACCCCGCCACCGGGACCGCGTCTCATGAAATGCCCGGCCCTCGCAGCGAAATCCGGTCGGTCCGGAGGCCCGAACTCCGGACAAACCGCCTTCCTGACGATGCCAGCGCCTGCCAGAACGCCGGCCAAAACGCACAACACGGCAAAAACAGCCACATACACTGCATTTCTGTTCATAAGTCCCTCCTCTCCTCGATCAAACCCTGGTCCCCAAAATCAATCCCAGCGCCATCGCCGTTGTCGTCGGAGTTCCGCTGAGAATATGCTCCTCCCATGAATACCGATTCGTCTGTTGGGGAACTAAAATCAGAAAAACCGCGGACAGGGCGATCGCCATGACCGGAAGAAAGATGAACCGGCGGGCAAGATACCCCATGCCGACCAGAGAAAAATCCTCCCGACCGCTCTTTTGATGCAAGATCTGCCTCAACAGGCGCTTGGTCAATTCTCCTTCAGCCAGGGCCCTGCGTTCCTTTTTAAACAGGACCTCCTTGATACAAGAGATCTCCCGCAGCTCTTTCTGACAAAAGAAACAACCGGCCACATGCGTTTCAATGAAAACAGCCTCCTTCTTTGTGGCCTCCTTGTCTATGTAACGAGACAGCAATCTCCTGGTCCGTGCGCATGCATTCATATCACATCTCCTCCAAATTTCATCAGTTCTTTTCTCAATAATTGCCTGGCGCGATAGATCCTCGATTCCACAGTCCCTATGCGGCAAGAGAGAATTTTCGATATCTCGGCATAGCTCAACCCCTCGATGTCTTTCAAAATCACGGCCGCCCTGTATGCCAACGGGATCTTGTTCAAGGCTTCCTGGATCAACGCTTCCTTCTCTTCCTTCAAGAGCACGAAAAGCACATCCTCGTGGCCGCCGCAGGCATCTGCGCTTTGCCCTAAATCTTCCTCTTCCGTGACCGCGTCTTTTCTTTTGCGCAGGAAATCATATGCCGTATTCATGACAATACGGTAGAGCCATGTCGAAAAAGAACAACGCCGCCTGAAACCCTTCAGGCCCCGGTAGGCCTTCAAAAATGCCTCTTGGGCGATATCTTCACTTTCCCTGTCTTTGCCGACAAGGGAAAAGACGATGTTCAAGACCCTGTTCTGGTATTTCCTGACGAGCGCCTCGAATGCCTTCTCTTCTCCGTCAAGAAACTGTTCTATGTAAAAAACATCCTCTGCCATGCCATTCTCCAGATATTAGACGTAAGAAAAGCGGATTTTATTCCAGGAATTTTCAAAAGGCGGACAAACAAAAAAGCCTGATAAATTATCAGGCTTTTTTGCAATACTTAAGGCTGTCGGCGAACGATCATTTCTTCTTGCAGGTGCACTTGTCAAATTCCTTGCCGCAGCCTTCACATTTGCCGTTGACGATTTTCTTGCCGCACTTACACGGGGTACAACCGCAGACTTTACACATACACACCTCCGGTTACCTGTCTCCTTGATCTCTCCCGTCCAAGATCATTATACCACCGGTGAAACAATGTCCAAAAGAATCTGATTTGTTGCAACCTTGTCTCCTTTTCTGATTTTCCGTCTCAGGCGGCTTTCTTTTTCGCCATTAACAACAACGAAGCCATGACGAATAAGATCTCTGGCCTCGGCGCCGCTGGCCACAATGCCGGAGACCTTCAAAAGATTATCGAGCTCGATATAATCACCACGGAGAACGAATTCCATCGGAGATCACCCCGGCGTCGTCAAACAGGAAACCGTCGACGCCTGCCGGTGGAGCTTCACAGGCCGGTAAGGACTTTCAACGCATGGAGATATTTCTCGGATGTCTTTTGAATGACATCGGCGGACACATCCGGAGCCGGAGGCGTCTTGTCCCAGGAGAGCGTCTCAAGGTAATCCCTCACAAACTGCTTGTCGAAGCTGGGCTGGGGGCGGCCCGGCGCATAACCTTCTTGCGGCCAGAAACGGGAAGAATCCGGTGTCAGGACCTCATCGATCAGGATGAGCTTGCCGCCGTATCTGCCGAATTCAAACTTGGTGTCGGCAATGATGATCCCCTTTGTCTGGGCGTAAGCGGCGGCTTTTTCGTAGAGGGCGACGGCCTTGGCGCGGACATCGGCGAAGGCCTCTTTGCCGACGATCCGGACAGCGCCGGCCTCGTCGACGTTGATGTCATGGCCGACATCCGCCTTGGTGGAGGGCGTAAAAATGGTCTGCGGCAGCTTCTGCGATTCTTTCAATCCGGCCGGCAGCCTGATGCCGCAGACGGACTGCGTCTTCCGGTATTCTTTCCATCCGGAGCCGGACAGATAGCCGCGCACGATGCATTCGATGGCGAGAGGCTCGGCCTTTTTGACGAGCATCGAGCGGCCGCGCAAGGCCTCGCGGTATTTTTTGGCCTGCGGCGGGTATGCCTCTGCGTCCGCCGTCAACAGATGGTTCTCACAGATATCCCGGAGGTAATCAAACCAGAAAAGGGAGATCTTCGTCAGGACTTCTCCCTTGTGAGGGATACCGCAGCCCAAAACGACGTCGAAACAGGAGATACGGTCTGTCGCGACGATCAAGAGGCTGTCGCCGAGATCATAGACATCCCGCACCTTGCCTCTGCGCAAAAGCTTTAAATCGGGAAAGTTCGTCTGGAGAAGAACGTTCTCGGACATGTATACCATCTATTCCTGAAGTCTCTTGTTCTGCGCCTCCCACTCGGCCCAGAGCTCCCGTGGAAGCTTATCCCCAAAAGTTTTCAAGAATTCTCTCTGACTCTCCATCTCCCGGAGCCATTCAAAACGGTCGATCTCCAGGACTTTCTGCAGCGCATCCCTGGAAATATTCAGGCCCGTCAGGTCCAGGTCTTGCGGCCTGGGGACATATCCGACGGGCGTCTTGACTGCTTCGACCTTGTCGTTGCAACGGTCGAGGATCCACTCCAGGATGCGCAGATTTTCGCTATAGCCAGGCCATAAGAACTTGCCGTGTTCATCAAGACGGAACCAGTTGACATGGAAGATTTTCGGCTGCTTTTCCATCTTTTTGCCCATCGCAAGCCAATGCTTGAAATAATCACCCATGTGATAGCCGCAGAAAGGCAGCATCGCCATAGGATCACGACGGACCTCGCCCACCGTGCCCATCTGGGCGGCGGTGCGTTCGGAGGCCATGGTCGCGCCGACATAGACACCATGGCACCAGCTAAACGTCTCATACACCAAAGGGGCCACGTGCGCCCGGCGGCCGCCGAAAACGATCGCCGAGATCGGCACGCCGTGATGGTGTTCCAGGCGGAAAGATATCGAGGGACACTGGGATGCCGGCGCGGTGAAGCGGCTGTTCGGATGGGCGCCTTTGATGATCTTGCCCTGCTCATCTTTCATGCCTGGCCGCCACGGCTGGCCCCGCCAATCCATGCCTTCCGGCGGAGGCGGCTCATCGCCGTCTTCCCACCACACCGTAAAATCTTTTTTCAGGAGGACATTGGTAAAAATCGTATTCTTCCTGATCGTCGCCATGGCGTTCGGATTACTCTTGGAGTTTGTCCCCGGCGCCACACCGAAGAACCCCGCCTCCGGGTTGACCGCCCAGAGGGCCCCGTCGGAATCGATCCGCATCCAGGCGATGTCGTCGCCCACGGTCCAGATCTTATACCCCTTGCTCTTCAGGCCTTCGGGAGGAATGAGCATGGCGAGATTCGTCTTGCCGCAGGCGCTGGGAAACGCGGCTGCGATATATTCCACATGGCCGTTAGGCTCCTCAATACCCATGATCAGCATATGTTCGGCCATCCAGCCTTCCCGCAGCCCCATATAACTGGCGATACGCAACGAAAGGCATTTTTTGCCCAAAAGAACGTTGCCGCCATATCCCGATCCGACGCTCCAGATAGCGTTATCTTCCGGAAAGTGAAGGATCAATCTTTTGTCGATATCGAGGTCTGCCTTGGAATGGAGGCATTTGGTGAATTCGCCGTCGGCGCCAAGGAAATCCAGCACCTTCTGACCGATACGCGTCATGATGCGCATATTCAGGACGACATAGATGCTGTCCGTCAGCTCAACGCCGATCTTGCTGAAAGGGGAACCCACGGGCCCCATGGAGAACGGGACCACATACATCGTGCGCCCCTTCATGGCCCCCCTGAAATAATCCGAAGCCTTGCGGTAAGCATCGCGGGGAGGCATCCAGTTATTCGTGGGACCGGCGTCTTCTTTTTTCTTTGTGCAGATAAAGGTGAGGTGTTCCGTGCGGGCGACATCGTTCGCAGCCGTGCGGTGATACAAACAGCCGGGGAGCTTTTCCTGATTCAGCCGGATGATCTCACCGGTGGCCACAGCCTCGTCTTCAAGACGCCTTTTCTCCTCTTCTGAACCGTCGATCCAGACGATGCGGTCGGGCCGGCACAAAGATGTCATCTCGGAGACCCAAGTCTTGAGTCTCGCATGCCTTGTAGGAGGTTGTTTTTTATCAGGCATTGTTCGTTGGTTTATTGAGGATTCTGGGAAGCCGTCAGGGCCGTCTTGAGCGCCGCCCAGGTTTTTGGCCCGACTTTGCCGTCGGCCGCAAGACCGTTTTTCTGCTGAAACTCCCGGATGGCCGCTTTCGTCTTGGGACCGATCTTGCCGTCGATCTCACCCTGGTAAAACCCAAGGTCCTTCAGGGCCGTCTGGATCCCCTTCTCGTCCGGCGTCTCCCCCAGAACAACGGCTGAGGGCCTTACTTCCTCCGCCGGGACAGGGACATCCGCCGGGACAGGAACATCCACAGCCACCTGTGTCTGCGCCTGCCGGCCGTTATCCACGATCTCTACGGCCTCATCGCGCGATCCTGAAAGAAGATTATCCGCCTCGCTTAAATTCAGAACACCTTCTTCAACGGCAAATTTCTGTTTTTTATTGCTGTCCTTGCCGCATCCTGACACGGCAAAGCCAAAAATCACGAAGATGGCGCACGCAAAACGCAAAGAGAACATTTTTTTATCTTGCCTTTCTGATCTTGTCTTTTTGAAAAGAATAGCCCATCAAGCCATTCTATTATGGAAGATATTTCAAAAGTTTTTCTTTTGTATTTTTACCGACGATGCCGTCGGCCTTAAGACCCAGATCTTTCTGGAATTGCTTGATCGCAGCGGTGGTCTTCGGCCCGATCTTGCCGTCAATCTTGCCGTCATAATAACCGGCATTCTTCAGGGCCTGCTGAATCTGTTTCTTCGTCATCGTTGCCGCCGTCACTCCCGAAGACTCTTTCTCGAAAGAAACCGGCGCCTCGGACGTCATCGCTGGCCCTTCCAGCGCCTGGACTTTGCTTTCAAGAACCTGCACGCGGTTTTCCAACGAAGCGGAACCCGACTTGGTCGTAGCGCATCCGGCTACGGTCAATGCCGCCGCCGCAATCCCAATACCTACCCACATCCTGCTCATCATAACCTCCTTAATTCCGCCTCTGGCGGAATTACCCCGCAGCCTGCGTAAGTCCATCTCACAAACGCCTCTGGCACTTGTGAGTGAAATGGACAAGCGTTTAGGCAAGGGGTCTTTCTTAACAATCCTCCGCCTCTGGCGGAATTAGACCCTTCGCTTATTTGGCATTGCGAAGGTCTACCCTTTCTAGGTTAGTTCCTCTACTATGCAGAATGACCCGGCTCCATCGCACCCCGCCAAATCGGAATGACGGATCCGCCGCTTTCTGCGGCGGAAGAGCCATAAAGAGTAACTCGTATTTTTAAAGATTTGAGCCAATATATCACAACAGGACTAAAAGTCAAATACCTTTGCAAAAACATGGTATTCTGGGCCCCCGGGATCCCGGCGGATCGCGAAACAAGAAAATACCTATGGGAAGGTCTACGAAATCACTTAATTCGCTTAAGGAGACAGGCGACGATGGAAGGGTCAAACTGACGGCTGGATTCCTTGGCAAGGGCGCTTGCTGTTTCTTTGCAACTCAAGGGCTTGACACGGTAGGGGCGCGGAGAAATCATCGCCTCATAGGCCTCGGCAACGGCGATCATCCGCGAGGCGATCGGGATCATCCCCCCCTTGAGGCCGCGCGGATAACCCGAACCGTCAAAATGCTCATGGTGGTCCAGGACATCCTCTCTGAGGGCCGCCAGGAAAGCGACATCGCCGATGAGGTCTATGCTGAAAAAAGGATGCCGCCGCACCAGCGCTTTTTCCTGGTCGCTCAGCAAGGATTTGCGCAGAACATCCCTGGGGAGGCTCAAAAAACCAAGGTTGCACAATAACGCTGCACGCCTCGCACGAGACGCATCCTCTTGCGGCAACGCCATCTCCAGAGACAGGCTTTCCACATCCTTGACGATACGATCCGTATAACCAGGCTCATAGCCGAGGATTTCATCGGTCTTGCGCATCAAAGGCCTGAAGGATTCCAGCATGGCCTCTTCATTTCTCAAATTCACATACCGCAGCCGTTGTTTCATCTTCACGAAAAGGTTTTCCTCGGGGCCATGGACAGGATCCTGCGTCTTTATAATCTCCGCTTCTTCTCTGTGGAAAATCGTGATGCGATTGCGGCCGGCGGCCTTGCTTCGATACATCGCCTTGTCGGCGGCATTCAAAAGGGCCGCGGGATCTAAAACATTCACATCCGGGTAAGAGGCGATCCCCATGCTGACGGTGATGGTCACACGGCGCTCCTTGTTGCCAAGAGGTTTCTTTTTCAGCGCCGCGGCGATCTTGCGGGCCGTGGCGAAAGCCCCGAAGCTGTCCGTGTCGGGACAGAAGACGACAAACTCTTCTCCTCCGGAACGCACCACGATGTCCGTCGCGCGTACGCTGATCCTCAGAAGGTCTGCGAAGCCTTTAAGGACCATATCCCCGAACAAATGACCGTAGGCGTCGTTGACAGCCTTAAAGAAATCCAGATCGATCATGATGACGGCGAACGACCGCCAATAACGGCGGGCACGATGAACCTCCTCGTGGAGCCTTTCATGAAGATAGCGATAATTATACACCCCCGTCTGGACATCCTTGAGCGCATTTTCCACCAACGAAGCATTGAGCGCCCGCAGCGTCATGTTGGCATCCCGTAATTTGATGGATGCCGTCTTGGCCTCCGTGATATCCGAAATGAACACAAGGGTGTGAGGCGGCTGCGTGCCGAAGACAAGAGGAATGCTGGATGCCAGGGCATAAAGATAATGGCCGTCTTTCTTGACGAAAATAATCTCCTGGGCCCTGCGGATCAGCTTGACGGACGGAAGATGTCTATGCTCCTCGGGCAGAATAAAATCATAAAGGCTCCGATCCACCATCTCCGATTCAAGATACCCCAGCAAGTCCGAGAAACTTCTGTTGACGAACTGGATCGAATTGTCCATGCGCAATTCCACGATGCCTTCCACCGCATGCTCCATGATGGTGTGTATCTTTTTGTAATAATACTCAAGCATCTCCTCCGACTTTTTCCTCCGGGTGATGTCGCGGAATATCTCCACGCGGCCGCCATTGAGCTCGCCATGGGTGATGGGATAACTCCAATGCTCCATATAGTCGATGTCCGGATGGCCCGGCCTTTTCATCTGATACTCAACATTCTCCACGGCGGCGTTGGCCTCGTAGGCCGAAAGAATACCCTGCAAAAAAAGGTCATGATCCAGGATCAGGTCTTTAAAGCTCTCCCGGAAAATCCTGCGTATGTCCTCGCCGACCGCCCCTCTCTTGTCGAGGCCAAAATACGTGCCGACGCTTGAAGAGACCCAGTGCACCCGGAAATTCCTGTCGAGGATCATGATGATGTAATCCAGCGTATCGATGCCGTCTTCAAGCATCGATTCGTATTTCTTCTCAAGCCTCTGGACCTCCAAGAGTTTGGTCTTGTCCTTGAAAACGGCCTTGGCGCCGCAGTAACGCCCCTGGTTATCGCAGAATGCTATAGAGTTCATCTCGCCGGTGACCTTGCCGCCCCACTTGGTCTTCAGGACAAAATCCTGCATCCGCAAGCGGCCCGACTTCAGAAACTCCTTTGCCCTCTCCGCGAACGCCGCCTGGCTCTCCGGAGCGATGATATCGTACATATGCATGTTCAAACATTCTTTCTTGGTATACCCGAGCGAATCCGCCAACTGCCTGTTGACGTAAATAAATTTCCCTTCGCGGTCGACGATACCCATCAGATCGCTGGATTCATCCAACAGCGTGCGATACTTTTCGTCGATCAGCTGATAGAGAAGCCGCGAAGCCAACGGCAGGTCTTCATCTCCGGGATTAAGGATCTTTTCTAAGTAATCCATACCTCTCCTCTGGCCTGCAGGAGTCTAGTCCAGCCGCCGACGATGTCTTGGCCGCTTTCCGCCGGCCGGACAATTCATGCCGGCTGCGCCCCCTGCCTGCCGTGGCCCCATGAAACAAAAAAGGCCTCCGGGTTTTCCAGAGACCTTTTCTCAAGAATACGATACGGCATATAACACAACGCCATATATGCCACCTTTCTTCCTTCGGGAAGAATATAGCACAAAATAAGGCATTTGGCAAAGGTCAGGAGAGAAGAAAAAATCCGTTGCTCTTGAGGAGTTGGTGGTCGGAAAGAATCTCGCGGGTAGGGCCGTAGGCGACGATGCGGCCGCCGCTCAGCAAGATGACCTGCCGGGTCAGGACCCGGATCATTTCCAAGTCGTGGGAAGCGATCAGCTTGGTCATTGAAACCCCCTTCAGGATCTCTATCAGCTGCTGCCTGTGGCCGGGGTCGAGGTTGCTGGTGGGTTCGTCAAGAACCAAAAGCCGGGGGGCCATCGCCAGCACCGTCGCCACCGAAACCCTCTTCTTCTCGCCAAAGCTCAGATGATGCGACGGCCGTTCAGCGCTCGCCTCCATATCCACGGCCCCGAGCGTCCGGTGCACGCGCCGGCCGATCTCGTCCTGCGGCAGGCCCATATTCAACGGACCGAAGGCAACATCATCAAAGACGGTCGGCATAAAAAGCTGTGTATCGGGATCCTGAAAGACAAGCCCTACATCCCGCCGCACGCGGGCAAGGTTCCCGTCACATATTTCTCGGGAAAAAACCCTGATCTTTCCCTCGCCGCGCAGAATACCGTTAAGATGCAACAGCAAAGTCGTCTTGCCGGCGCCGTTAGGCCCAATCAGACCGACAGAATCGTCTTCGGGAATAGCAACCGACAGGTCTTTCAACACTTGCGTGCCGTCAGGATAGCTAAAATGAAGATGCTCTATTTCCACGGCATAAGACATAAAGCCTCCACACTGCCCAGGATCAAAATGGAGATTACGAGGAATGCCCCATCCGCCCATGCGGCCGTGCGCGCAAACCCCGGATAGGCCAAAACACGGACGGTGCCGTCATAGCCACGCGCGCACATGGCCAGATACACCCTTTCTCCTTTTTCGTAGGACCTGACAAACAAATGGCCGAGGATGCTTGAAAAAACCTTCGCCTGGCGGCCTGGCGAAAGACGGCCGCCCGCTGTCCGCGACAACTGGGCCTGGCGCATCTTCATGAACTCATCGAGGATAAGATAGATATAGCGGTACAAGAACGACAGCATCCGGATCACGATCGAAGGACACCGCATGGCTTCCAACGCCTTGAGCAACCGCGGGAACGGCGTCGTCGAAACCATCAGAAAAACCGCCGCCATGGCCTCCACCGCTTTGATGACGGTCACAGCAAGTCCGCCGGATGCCGCACGCATGGACCACCCCGTCAAGAGCACGAAGGGCAACAAGGCCAGGATGCGGCCGGCGATCGGCCTCAGCGGCAGGCGCGAAAAAATAAAAACAACGGCCAAAAGGACGCCGTAGAAAACAAGCCCCCGCATACCGTCGGAAGGCTGCAAAAGCACAAGCAAGATAAAAAGACCGAAAACAAAAAGCTTCGCGCGGGGATCGCGCCGGCACAAAAAAGAATCGGTCCGGGAATATGCGTCAATGAAATTATGATGCATGGAGAGACCCTTCCTGACTCAGGAAAACCGATTGCTCCTTGCGTGCATCTTGTACGCCAACGGCAGACTTCTAGAGGATTTTGCTGCCTGTCGTCGCCATGCTTAAGGACGTATGTTTGATACCCTTGAGCGCCTGGATCCGGTCATAAAGATCCTGGATACGTCTGGCGCGGCCGCGGACGACGATGATCTCCAAACAGTTATGATGGTCCAGATGGATATGCTGCGTGGAAACGATATGCTCCTGCGCATCGTGCTGGATCCCCAGGAGATTCTCCACCAGGTCCCGCCTATGATGGTCATAAACGACCAGGAGCGCGCCGGCCACTCTTTCATTCGCCTGCCATTCCTGGGCCACAAAAACACCGCGGATCAAATCACGGATGGCCTCCGAACGGTTCTTGTATCCCTTGCGGCGCATGTGAGCGTCGAAGCGGCTCAAAAATTCCTCTTCCATCGATACGCCGAAACGCGACAATTTAGACAAAACAGCCCCCTTCCTCCTGCACAGCTGCCGGCCACCTAAAACCGGCCCCAAAGGACAAAAGAATATCCTTGCGTGCTACCGATTATAAAAATCATAACACGAAGGACGTTTGTGTCAAAGGGATTTGGGAAAAGAATTTCAGGATAGCTTGAAGGACTCCAGGGTGTCCAGGAACAGACTTTCCTGGGCAGCAAAATCAACATCTGCATTCTTATAACTCAGCACATAGATATCGTCGCCTTTTTCAAAATAATAGGTCTCTTCCTTGAGGAGGACATCCTTGGCGTTGACCTGGTAGATAGGCAGCCGCAGGA
>Ga0302253_1000412_pt1 | contig 36729 bp, 29 predicted proteins | sample AAG_RA_Trp_MG_FD_193537 | JGI IMG/M metagenome (GOLD analysis project Ga0302253, IMG submission 193537) | Enriched activated sludge microbial communities from anaerobic digester in WTTP, New Holstein, Wisconsin, United States - AAG_RA_Trp | ecosystem: Engineered > Bioreactor > Anaerobic >...
CTATCGTGCCCACGTTCACGTGGGGCTTGCTCCTGTCAAATTTCGCTTTAGCCATTTTCTATCTCCTTTCTGCTTTTCTTTCTTTCCCCGCTGAACCGCGGCAGAAATCGAAAGCTGGGGACCGTGAGCGTCAGCGAACCTCCGTTATCAGGAAGATTCCCATCCCCGGCTTTCGCGCCCGCGGGAACACGGCTTCGAAACGCCGGCGTTCTCCGAACGCGAAAAATCGAAAGCTGGGGATGGGAATTGCACCCACGACCTTTCCCTTACCAAGGGAGTGCTCTACTAGCTGAGCTACCCCAGCAAAAACCGTCAAAATACAAAGATCCGCTAGCGGGCGACCTGCGAGCGTCAGCGAGCTTTTTCATCGGGAAAAATTCCCATCGCCCGCTTTCGCCAACCCGCCGTCCCCGGAAAAACGCCGGGGGACCGAAATATAAAGATCCGCTAGCGGGCGACCTGCGAGCGTCAGCGAGCCTCTTCATCGGGAAAAATTCCCATCGCCCGCTTTCGCCAACCCGCCGTCCCCGGAAAAACGCCGGGGGACCGAAATATAAAGATCCGCTAGCGGGCGATGGGAATCGAACCCACGTGATCTGCTTGGAAGGCAGACGTTCTACCATTGAACTACGCCCGCAACAGCATAATTATATTTATTATGGGCTTCACAGTCAACGACCGGCGGGGGCCGACACCACGTTGTCGCACCCCCATTTTACCATATAGCGTCCAAGTAATATAAGGAGGGAACGTGAAAAGGAACAGGTTGCGCAGGTGCTGGAAGATAGGGCTGGGCGGACTTTTCGCCGCGCGGGCGCTGCTGGCCGAAACGGCCGGAGGCCATTTCTGCCTGCTCTTTTCCTTCGAATTCTAGGACGGGCGAAGGGGGCGGGGGCCGGAAGGCGGCGGCCGGGGCCGAAAAAGTATTGAAAGGGGCCGGTTTTTGTAGTAGGATTCCCATATGAGGCCGTGGCCCTTACTGTTGACGTTGGTCATGCCCGCCGCCGGGTCGGATTGGCCGCCCGCGCTGCGCCTCGAAGAGGCGGCGCCCCCCCCGGCCGCGCTGGCCGCCGAGCCGCTGGAAGCCTGCCCCAAGTTCCGTTTTTTCTCGGAGAGCGAGTCCTATCCCGACGAGGCGCCGGCCATAAAGGACGTCTCGCCCTTTCCCCCCGCCGACCTGCCGGCTTTCGCCGACGACCTGGACAGGCCGGGACTTCTTAAAGCGCTGGAGACCAACCTCGCCTACTGGAAAGCCCGTCCCGACTCGTACCGGATAACGGTCGGGAAGGATTCGTTCGCCGCGCCCGCCATGCGCGCCGCCTCGGCCAGGCTGCTCGGGATATTCTCCTCGGGACTGACGCCCGCCGAAGAGCGGGAACTGCTGGCCGCGGAGTTCCGGGCCTACCGGGCCGTGGCCGACGACGGCTCCGGCGCCGTCACCTTCACCGGCTATTACGAGGCCGAGATCCCGGCGACGCGGGCCCCGACGGCCGCGTCCCGCTACCCGCTCAACCTGCGCCCGGCCGACCTGGTCAAGACCACTCCCGCCATGGGCGTGGACTTCGATTACGGACATTACGTCGACGGCGCGATGACCCGCCACCTCTCCTCCGGCGAGATCTACGCCGGCGGGCTCTCGGGGCAGGGGCTGGAGGCCGCCTGGTCGGCGCACCCGGCGCATATCATGCTGGCGCAGATACAGGGCTCCGGGGTGCTGCGTTTTCCCGACGGCGATCACCTCAAGATCGGCTTCGACGGCGCCAACGGGCACCCTTTCAAGAGCGTGCAGCGCCTGCTGATGGACTGCGGCGAGGTCCCGGCGATGAACTTCCAGGATTTCATCGCCTACCTCTCGCGGCAGGAGAACGGCCGCGAGGAGCGGCTGGTGTCTCTCAACCCGCGCTACATCTTCTTCCGCGTGAAGGACAAGGAAGCCCAGCCGCAGGGAGCCATAGGCATGCCTCTTATACCCGGCCGCTCCATAGCCGTGGACCCCAAGCCGGTCCCCTACGGGCTGCCCGTCGTCATAAAGACGCGGCGGCCGGTGGCCCAGCCGGGCGGAGGACTCTCTTTCAGGGATTTCACGCGGATGGCCGCGACGCACGACACCGGCTCGGCGATACGCGGGCCGGGGCGCGTGGACATCTTCTGGGGCGGCGGTCCGGTCGCCGAGCGGGAGGCCAGTTCGATGAAGGCCTCCGGCGAACTTTACCTCATACTTCCCAAATAAAATAAGGAGCGGGGCCAGACCTGTTAATATAGGCGCCCCGCTCCAAAAATAGTATAGCAGACGACCCGTGAGTGTCAAGGCCTGAAAAAGGCCTATGTCCCCTTCGAGGCCCGGAGCTTTTTCGAGACCTCGTAGAAGGCCACGGCCGCCGCGGCCGAGGCGTTGAGGCTCTCCACGCCGCCGAGCTGCGGGATGGAGATCAGGCGGTCGCAGTGTTCCTTCGTCTTGAGGTGCAGGCCCTCGCCCTCCGAGCCGACCAGTATAAGCCCGGGGAAGGCGTAGTCGACCTTGTCCAGCGGTTCTCCCTCCATGTCCAGGCCGTAGACCCAGACGCCGCGTTCCTTGAGGTCGATTATCGTCGAGTTAAGATTGCCGACCGGCACGATATTGAGCTTCTCCAGCGCGCCGGACGAGGTCTTCTGCACGGCGGGGGTGATCCCGACGGTGCGCCGTTCCGGCAGCAGCACCGACGAGACGCCGAAACAGGCCGCGCTGCGCAGTATCGCGCCCAGGTTCATCGGGTCGGTGACGCCGTCCACCCCCGCCCAGAGGAATCTTTTGGGGTCCTTCTCGAGGGCCAGGGCGTCGGGGACGGAATAATGGCGCAGGGGCTCCACCTCGAGAACTATGCCCTGGTGGTTGGCGCCCGGCGCGTACTTCTCCAGCACCCGGTTGTCCACGAATTCCACGCGTATCCCCTTGCGCCGGGCCAGGTCGGCCGCGGCCGCTCCCTTGCCCTGGCCGCGCGCGGCCATGACGCGGAAGATCCTGCGGCGCCCGCCGTTTATGACCTCCTCGGCCGTGTTCGCCCCGTAAAGATATTCGCTCATGAGCAGACCCTCTTCAGCAGCCTGGCGGCGAGATCGGCCCGGCCGAACGAAGTGCCGACGCCCAGCGCGGCCCTGACCTCGCACGAGCCCGGCGACACCCGCTTGAGCTTTCCGACGGCGGCGGAGAGCGGCACGCTGACGAACTCGGGACCGCGCACCGCGACCATCCGGCCGAACCGTCCGGCGGCTATCAGCTCGGCCGCTCCCGCGCCGAAGCCGGTGGCCAGCCACCTGTCGAAAGGCGTCGGCTCGCCGCCGCGCTGCAGGTGGCCCAGCACCACGACCCGGCTCTCTATGCCGGTGCCCTTCTCTATCATCTCCGCCACGCGGTAGGAGACCCCTCCCAGGCGCACCGGGTCGGTGGAACCCTCGACGGTCTTCATGACCGTCATGCCCCCGCCCTCGGGAGCCGCGCCTTCGCTGACCACGACGATGCTGAAATTCTTGCCGCGGCGCCGGCGCTCCCTTATCGCCGCCGTCACGTCGGCGGGACGGTACTTGATCTCGGGCAGCAGTATCACGTCGCCGCCGCCGGCTATGCCCGCGCGCAGCGCTATCCAGCCGGCGTAGCGGCCCATCGTCTCCACTATCAGCACCCGGTCGTGCGCGTCGGCCGTGGTGTGCAGCCGGTCCACCGCCTCGGTCGCCACTTTGAGCGCGGTGTCGAAACCGAAGGTGAAGTCGGTGGCGGACAGATCGTTGTCGATGGTCTTGGGCACGCCGACGACCGGCAGGCCGAGCTTGTGGAAGCGCAGCGACATGCTCTGCGTGCCGTCGCCGCCGATGGCGACCAGCGCGCCGAGCCCCAGCTTCCTGAAATTGCGGATCGCGCGCTCCGTCATGTCCGCCGGCGCCCCCGGCGAGCCGTAAGGGGAGAGCGTGTAGGAGAAAGGGTTGGCGATATTGCTGGTGCCCAGTATGGTGCCGCCGCGTATGATGATGCCGGAGACGTCCCTGTCGGTCAGCCGGCGGCGCCTGTCCTCGACCAGGCCCTTGAAACCGTCGAGGTAGCCGTAGACCTCCCAGCCGCGCCGCAGCGCGGACTTGGTCACGGCGCGTATGACGGCGTTGAGGCCCGGGCAGTCGCCGCCGCCGGTGAGTATGCCTATCTTCATCGGGTCACCCCCGTTCTAGAATATGGTCGGATAGACGTGCTCGCGCTCGCGCGAGACGATGAACAGCACGGCCGCCATGATATGGGCGGGGTGGGCCAGCCGCGAGTAATTGTATTCCAGGTGGATCTGGAACCTGTCGGGAGAAGAAGGGTCGAGGAAGACGTAGCCGGCGCGGCGCTCGTCGGCGAAGATGCCGTAGCGCCGCCGCAGCCGCCCGCCCTGCGAGCCGAAGAGCCGGCAGGCCAGGCTTATACCCGGCGCGTCGTCGCGCACGTTGAAGACCACCTGGTTGTCGGTGTCGACGAACTGCCACATACGTCCGGTCTTGCCGTCCTTGAGATGGAGGCGCGCGACCTCCTTGCCGTTGCCGTCGCGCAGCAGGCCGTAGGCCAGCTCGGGCCTGACCTCGAAGATCCTGTTCGACTGGTGGTCGTACACCTCGAGCACGCCCTTGCGCGTGGCCAGCTTGTAGAGCCCGAAGGCCAGGGGCAGCGCGAAGAAAAGGTCGGGCACCGAGGCTATCAGGCGGCCGCCCGGCAGTCCCAGCATGAAATGCGTCAGCGGGTTCTCGCCCGGGAGCAGGCCGGCGAAAGCCCAGACGAGATGGAACAGGACGAAACCGTAGAAACCCGCCGCCAGCCACATGTCCTGCGGGAAATCGTAATAGGCGGCGAGGCTCTGCTTCTGCCTGGTCAGGATGCGGTACTCCACCTCCTTCGACGAGAAATACCTGGAGACGAGGAAAGGGAAGAAGAAGTCCGGCGGGATCTCCGCCGGCGGCGGCGCCAGGCGCGGATTCTGGTACTTGGCGGCGCTCGAGCGGGCCATGGCCGCGCCGATCAGCCAGGCGCCGATGAGGAGACCCGCCAGCCAGGCCGGAACGGGGGAGCGCTTTATATAGGGCGGCTCCTTGGAGGAGGCCGCTTCCGAAATTTTGGACATCATGTCCGCGGCTTTTTCCCCCACGCCGGGGCCGGAAGGCGCCGCTTCCGGGGTCTCCGCTCCGGCCTGCGCCGCGTCCCCCGCGGCCGCGCTGGAAACCGCCACCACCGTGCCGGTGGAATCCGGGGACCCGGCGGCGGTTCCCGCCGGCGCTTCAGCGGGCGCCTTCACTACGGGAACGCGGGCGGGCTTCTTGGGCTTGGGGGGCGCCTTGATGACCTCGCCCGGCTTGCGGAAACGGCCCAGCATATTGCGAAAGTCGGACTCGTCGAGGCCGTGGGCGGAGACGGCGTAGGATTTCTCGTCGTAGGTCAGGAAGGAAATGTAGGCCGGGGAGCCCATCGTGTCGTAACGGACATAGTAGGCGGTGGTGACGCCGCGGATCGAGACCGGCTTCACCTCGCCGGAGATGGTGTTGCCCTTGGAGCGCAGGGAATCCACCTGCTCCTTCACGCGGGCCTTGAGGTAGTAATCGCTCAGCTCGGATTCGAGCTTGGTGAACTCGGCGAAAGAATCCTGCCGGCCCAGGCGCAGGATGACGGCCGGGTCGTTGCTCTTTTCGACGGCCCAGCCGGCGGGAAAATCTATCTCGAAATTGGAACCGGAATCCCTGAAAACCTCGGCGCACAGGGTACCGGGAAAGCCGCAAAGGAGGAGAAAAAGCGGGAGGATGGCTTTCATCATGCTTTTATATTATAACAATTTTACCTTACGGGCCAAGGCCTCCGCGCGGCGCGTTTTTTATTAACGGGGCTCCGGTTGACAACCAAAATTTAGGTTTGTAATATAAATTCACGGTCATTTACCGGTTTCGTTTCGAACGGGGCCAGGTCCCCCCTACAATAAACTAAGGAAGGAAATCATGTCCAAAACAGCTGTGGCTGAGAAAAGCGGTACCTCAGTGCAGAAGTACATCGACGGCGTCCTGCAGGGCGTCGTAGCCAAGAATCCCGGCGAGAAGGAATTCCACCAGGCGGTGAAGGAAGTCCTCGAGACCCTCGCCCCCGTGCTGGAGAAGAACCCCCAGTACATGAAGGCCAGGATCCTGGAGCGCATCGTCGAGCCCGAGCGCACCATCACTTTCCGCGTGCCGTGGCAGGACGACAAGGGCGAGTTCCACGTCAACCGCGGCTACCGCGTGGAATACAACAGCGCCATCGGCCCGTACAAGGGCGGCCTGCGCTTCCACCCCTCGGTCAACCTCTCCATCCTCAAGTTCCTGGGCTTCGAGCAGATCTTCAAGAACTCCCTGACCACGCTGCCTATGGGCGGCGGCAAGGGCGGTTCCGACTTCGACCCCAAGGGTAAGAGCGACGCCGAAGTGATGCGCTTCTGCCAGAGCTTCATGACCGAGCTGTTCCGCCACATCGGCCCCGACACCGACGTGCCGGCCGGCGACATCGGCGTGGGCGGCCGCGAGATCGGCTACATGTACGGCCAGTACAAGCGCCTCAAGAACGAGTTCACCGGCGTGCTGACCGGCAAGGGCATCACCTGGGGCGGCTCGCTGATACGGCCCGAGGCCACCGGCTTCGGCGTGGTCTATTTCTGCGAGGAGCAGCTCAAGACCAAAGGCACCAGCCTCAAGGGCAAGACCGTCGCGATCTCCGGCTTCGGCAACGTGGCCTGGGGCGCCGTCAAGAAGGTCGGCGACCTCGGCGGCAAGGTGGTCACCATCTCCGGCCCCGACGGCTACATCCACGATCCCGAGGGCATCACCGGCGAGAAGTGGGAGTACATGCTCCAGCTGCGCTCCAGCGGGCAGGACATCGTCGCGCCTTACGCCGACAAGTTCAAGGGCTCCAAGTTCCACGCCGGCAAACGACCGTGGGAGGTCAAGGTGGACGTCGCGATACCCTGCGCCACCCAGAACGAGCTCAACGAGAAGGACGCGCAGAACCTGCTCAAGAACGGCGTGATGTGCGTGACCGAAGGCGCCAATATGCCCTGCGTGCCCGAGGCCGTCGAAGCCTTCCAGAAAGCGAAGATCCTCTTCGCCCCCGGCAAGGCGTCCAACGCCGGCGGCGTGGCCACCTCCGGCCTGGAGATGACCCAGAACAGCATGCGCATGAGCTGGAGCCGCGAAGAGGTGGACAAGCACCTGCACGGCATCATGGTCAGCATCCACACCGCCTGCGTGAACGCCGCCAAGGAAGCCGGCCAGCCCGGCAACTACGTGCTCGGCGCCAACTGCGCGGGCTTCAAGAAGGTCGCCGAGGCCATGATGGCCCAGGGCCTGGTCTAAGAAACCCTTAGACCCTTACGAAAGAAGGCGGAGCCGCAAGCTCCGCCTTCTTTATTTTTACGGGCGGCGCCGTTTTGATAACATATAGCCGGGGGAGAGCGGAGGGCAAGATGAACGGATTCGAACTATACCTCATAGCCGGTTTCGCGGGCGGAGTCGTGCGCGGCCTGTCCGGCTTCCTAAAGAACCTGAAGAAGGAAAAACGCCCGCGGTTCGACTGGGCCTACTTCGGCTCAACCGTGTTCGTTTCCGGTCTCATCGGCGGCGCGGCCGGCGCCTTCATGGAAGGCAACTGGAAGACGGCCTTCCTGGCCGGCTACGCGGGGATCGATTTCCTGGAGAACGCGTACAAGTCGAGCCCGCTGGCCGGGCTGGCCAAACGCTCCTGAACCCCCGCGCCGGGCGCGACGCCCCCTTTATTTTCCGGAGCTAATTTATTAAAGTTATCTCCGTAAAGGAGAAAGACATGTCCAGGATACTTGTAGTCGACGATATACCGGCGATAACCGATTTTTCCAAGGAGTTCTTCGAGGACTTCGGCCACGAGGTCCGCGTCGCGGACACTGCTACCGGCGCGATAGAAGTGCAGCGCCAGTTCAAGGCCGAGGTGATCCTCCAGGACCTCAACGTGCCCGGCGGCGGCGGCCTGCACGTCTACGAGACGCTGCGGGGCGAGGGCGACATGGTCCCGATAATCTTCTCCACCGGCAAGCCCGAGACGCTGGGCGACCTCAACGCCATGAAGAACGTCTCCGCGCTGCGCAAGCCCACCAATCCCGACGTGCTGCTGGCCGAGGTGCAGAAATGGCTGGCGGCCGCCGCCGGCCAGGCGCCCCAGGCCGCACCGCCTCCCCCTCCTCCGCCCGCGCCGGCGGCCCCCAGACCGGAGCAGGACGAGCGGCCCATGAACCCCAACCCGCCGCCTCCGCCGAAGTTCCCCAGGTAATACCGTGCTGAAAAAGTCGCTGATCGTACTGGGAGCGGGACTCATCCTGCTCCTGGCGGCGGCTTTCTACATGGTCAACCATAAGGTCCGCCACGAGGCTTTCTCCACCGAATACATCTCCGCGCCGATACCGGAAGGTTTTTTGCCCATAAGCGAGAACAAGCATTACTTCCGGGCCTTTATGACCAAAGCCAAGGCGCCCAAAGAAGCGATGGAAATGATCCTGGCCAGCCCGCCCGGCACCTATTTCAACCCAGGCGACATGGTGATGCTCAACTTCTCCGCCGTGCCGTCCAAAGTCCCCTGCGACCAGCTCTACAAGTTCGTCTCCGCCCCGTCGCCTGACAAGGTCTCTGCCCGAGTAGAGATAGCCGGCAGGACCTGGCTGCGCAATTACCACAAGAACCAGAACACCCTCGAATACTTCGACTGCTCCGGCGGCGTCGCCCGCACCCTGATCTACTCCGACCCCGCCCGCCGCATAGCCGACCTCCCCGCCTTCTCCTCCGCCCACCTCGCCACCGTCACCTTCCCCTGACCCGCAAAAAAGGAGGGCGAAGCCTATTAGCTCCGCCCTCCCTGTTTTATCTGCAACTATTCAGGCCCGCCGGGGGCTCACCACGAAAAAACGCCGCTCGCACACCGTGCTCGCGCTCCGACCTCGCCGCTCGCGCTCGTATGCGCCTCCGCGTCCTCGAGATGCGATTCCACCGGCTAGCTCCGGCGCATACTCCGTAAGCTCGCGGCTTCGGACGGTTTTTCTTAGGTGATCCCCCGCCGAACCTACTGTTCTTATTTATCCTTCCGGAGGGAACGGGTCTGGCCCATACGTATTCCTTTCCCGGATTTTCCCATCCCTGCCATGAATTAGCATCTCAGATTCGGCAGCCTTTGCCCTTTTAATAGCGGCCCGAATAGCCTCCTCTTGAGTATCATGCGTGGACCCGACACGACTTGAACCGGGAGTCCTAACAGCCCATCCGTCATCGTGAGGAACAACATGCTGATTTTTGCGATTCATATTATCATTCCTTTCATGTAAATACTCTAAACTTCTCTTGGGGCAGACTCCTGCCCCGAGAGAAGGAGTGCGGCTCAATTACGGAAGTAATGAGCCAGGTTGATGCCATTCACGTAGACATCAACTACGAGACGGCCTCTGTCAACTTTAACAGGGTTTCGCAGTTCTATATCCTTATTCAGGATTAAACCACTCAACCGCCAAGTTGCCAGAGCAGCGCCAGGGGTACCAATCTCGGGCGCATCATATCCGGTAGGCCGAATCCGATCTCCCGAGAGTCCACTCCAGCTCCATCCATTAGAAATAATGAATGTGTCGCCGTCGATTACTCGTATTACAGTAGCCTTCATAGTATCACCTCCTTTTTGAGGCGTGACATTAATATCCAAAGCATATGCTTTAGACAAGGCTTGCAGGAGTCAGGATTCAAATGGTAGGATTCTTGTGTTCACAAAAGGTCCTACTTGAATCCGCTCTCACAAGCGGGTTTTTTAGTGCCCAACAAAACGGCCTATGTTACAAGCATAGGCCGTTTTCGTTTATAAGTTACCAGGATTATGTTGTTACATAAGGCTGGGGCTCAAACTGCCTAGGCACCCGCACCAGAACAGCCACAGGAGGGAGAGGGCGCAAACTACTACACATGGTATCCCACCCCCATCACTACCGCCATTACTGGTAGCGCGAATATTCTAGCACCAGCCCGCAAACATGTCAAATTTCCATTGGGAAACGCCCGATTGACGACTCCTCGCAATTTTGCAAAATATTCCAATCTTCAGGCATAAGGAGACAGCCGGGGGAGGCGGCGTGTCAGCTAAGCAGGACCGCCTCGGAGCTCCGAGCATCGTAAGCGCGAGGAGCGAGAGCCGAGGACCGACGCGCTATGCGCGCGAGTCCGTGTCCTGCGTGCTGACACGCCGTCATGCCCCGGCATAGTTCTCCTTATTCATAGCCTTAGAACCTCGCCGGGGAGGGCGGAGCGGAAGGCGGCGTCGTGGGAGATGAGGACCAGGATGCCTGCGTAGGAGGCGAGCTCCTCCTCCAGGACGCGCACCGTGCGGATATCCTGGTGCGTGGTGGGCTCGTCGAGCAGGGCGATGTCGGCGCCGTTGACCAGGAACCGGACCAGCTCCACCTTGCGCCGCTGCCCCTCGCTCAGCCCCTCCAGCGGCCTGAACATATGCTCACCGTCGGCCCCCAGGTGGTCGAGCATCGTGCAGGCCCGCTCCAGCAGCGCGCCGGGAAAATAATCCCTCCCCCTCGCCCCCGGCCTTATCGCCGGCCTGAACTGCGGCAGGTAGAAGACGCGCGCGGAGCGCCCGCGCCTCACCTCGCCCGCGTCCGCCTCCAGCTCGCCGGCGAGGATGCGCATCAGCGTGCTCTTGCCCGCGCCATTATCCCCCTCCAGCACAAGCCGCCCGCCAGACTTCAGCCTGAACGACAGGTCCTTGAACAGCGTCCTGGACCCCAGCCGCTTGGACAGCCCGGACACCTCCAGCCAGGATGGAGCGGCCGGCGGCAGGAAGGCCGAGCGCACCTTCTCCACGAAAGGTTTCTCGCGCTCGAGCTCCTCTATCTTCTCGCGGGCGCGGCGGGCGGCGCGGGCCGATTTCTTCTGAAGCCTCGCCGCGCGCGCGCCGATGAAACCCTTGTCGGCCGCGCCGATCTTCTCTTTCTCCTTGGCCGCGCCCCAGTCGCGGTAATTGCGCTCCATCACCCGCAGATGCGCTATCTGGCCCTCTATCTTCTCCTTCTTCTTAACGGCCAGCTCGAACTCCGCCCGCTTCTGCGCGGCGTAAGCGCTGTAATTACCCTCGTATACCGCGAACTCGCTTCGTTTGAGCTCCAGCACCTTCTCCACGCAGTCGTCCAGAAAAGCCCGGTCATGCGACACCACGACGAAGGCCCCCCTGAATCTCTTGAGCTCGCCCGACAGCCGGGCCATGGCGGCGGCGTCGAGATAGTTGGTGGGCTCGTCGAGCAGGTAGAGGTCCGGGCGCCGCAGGAAGCCGGCCATCAGCGCCAGCATCTTGCGCTCGCCGCCGGAGAAGGTCTCCACCGGGCGCTCCAGGTCGGCGGCGGCAAATCCCAGCCGCGCCGCGCCGGCGTAGAGCTCCGCCGCCAGGTCCCAGTCGCCGGACTCCAGCAGTCCCTCGCGCAGCCAGTCCAGCGCGCTGCCCGCGCCTTCGGCCGAATCCTCCTGCCGCAGCAGGAAAACGCCGGCGCCGCGCAGCGCCAGATCGCCGGCCGACGGCTCCAGTTCGCCGGCGAGCATACGCAGCAGCGTGGTCTTGCCGCTGCCGTTATCGCCCAGCAGCGCGGTCTTGTCGCCGCGGTAGAGACGGAACGAGGCGCCGGAGAAGACGTTCTCCGTGCCCGACGGATAGGCGAAGGCGAGGTCCCGCGCCTCTAAAAGCACCTTGTTACCCATAGAGATACCTCCGGGTAGTAGTATGTAGATGTCGGAATGGCCGGCGATGCCGGCGGGGCTGACTGCTGCGGGTTTTAGAAGCGGTTGTCCATAGCGCGCCGGGCCAGGGGCCCGGAACGTTTATATTCTAACACACGGGGCCGCCGCCGTCATGGGCCGAATGGGCCGGAACACGGCTCCAAGGGCTACTCCCGGGGCCCGCTGGAGGCCAGCCGGCTCTCAGCCAAAGCCCTGAACCTGGGGGATTCAGCGGGGTCGGACATCACTTTCCGGATAATCTCCTCGTCTATTCCGTCGTCATCCAGAGCGGTGGATCTGATCGTAAAACTATAGGTCCTGTCGGTGAGCGCGGATGCCAGGACCTTCATTGCATGTCCCTCGTCTATCATCGCCAAAGGCCGGAAAAATGCCATAAAAAGCCAGCCGGAGGCTTCCATCTCTTCCGGGTCGCTGGACTCCGTCAACGATACGACATCGTCCGCCTCGCGCAACACCAGGATCCAGTCCTCTTTCTTGAGGCGACGCAGTTTTTCCACCATGTCCGCATATTCCCGGGGATGACAAAGTTCATCCACCCACAGCAGGTCCCTTACGTTCAACCGCGAGAATGCCTCGCTGTTCCGGGCGGACTTAGAACCGCGGATCTTCTCTATCATGGCGCCTGAGAGCCATTTCAACTCCGGGTCGGCTTCGCTTCCGGCGGCTTTCTCGAGATCCGGGATATGCTCCTTTGAACGCATGACGCCCAACGCGCGCATAGCCAGCCCCCGGACTTCCCCGTCCTCGTCCTTGAGCATACCGCTTACGGCCTCCGCGCTTTTTTTCCCGCCTATACCGGCCAGAGCATGTATCGTAGCCATCCTTATCTTTTGGTCCGGATCGGCCAAAGACCGCCGCAGCGGCTCAATAGCTTCCGCGGAGCCGAGCACTCCCAGGGAATAGAGAGCCTCCCGTCTCAACGGCCCGCCCAACTCGTGAAAGACAAGAAGTTCGCTCAGGACTTCCTTGTCCCCACGGTAGAGCGACAAGGGACCGAGAGCCTCGGCGCGGATAGAGTTGTTTATCCTGACATCTTTGAGGACGCGGAGAAGGAATCGCTTGGCCTCCTCGGTCCGGTGAGCGCATAAGAGCTGGAAATACATGGACCTGGTCATATTGTCCAGGCCTTTTTTATAGAACTGTTTTATCAGGTTCGGGACCAAGTTATGATCTATCGCCGCCAGACAGAATACGGCGTTTCTGCGGACCCCGGGGTTCTCATCCTCCGTCAGCGGTTCGATAAAAGGGCCAGCTTTCCTGCCGAGCTTCAACAGTTCCGGGCTGCCGGCCTCGTAGTCCCCTCCCTTTATCTTCGCCACGATCTCTTCTATCTGCCGTTTTTCTTTGGATGAAACGGCGAAAGCGGGCGGGACCAGGACCGGGAGCAGAAAAGCCGCAAGAACGATATTTTTCATGACCATCCTCCGTAAGTGTCAGATCCGGACCGCGGCGGCGGGACCGGGGATCGCCGTCGTCGTGTCGATCTTCTTCAGAGCTCTCTCGGCCGAGGCCTGGACTTCCGGATGCGCGTCCAGAAGCCCCTTCACGAGGAATGGGATAGCGGGCCTGGCCTCCGGACCCAGGCCCGCCAGGGCTTCGGCGGCGTCTACCCTGCACCAGGAATCTCCTCTCAAATAGGATCTTAGAAGCGGCTCGAGGGCCGGCTGGCCGATACCGGCGGCCGCCTGCAAGGAAAATTTTCTGAGATTCTCGTCCTTACCCTCAAGCAGTTCCCTGAGGACGGGGAGGGCTCTCTTCGCGCCAGGGCCCATATTTCCGAGAGTTTCCGCGGCAAGCCCGCCAAGGCCGCCATCCGTCTTCAGCGCGTCGAGGACTTCGGGAAGAGCGGCTGCGGCTCCGGGACCGATCGAGGCCAGCACGGCGAGCGAGCGTTCTCTGACCGGGAAATCCTTCGATCCCATCAATTCGCGCAGACGGGGGACGGCTTCCCGGGCCGGCGGCCCGACTTCTTTCAAACTCTCCAAAGCGAGGTCCAGCGTAGCGGAAGTTCCGGGGTTAACTCCCGAGACAAGAACGGATAAAGCGGATATTGAGCGCGATATGCGCCATAGAGCCAGCGCGGCGACAAGCCTCTCCCTCGGTCCCGCGGAAAGCATCCGCTCCAATGGCGGAACGGCCGCGGAAGCCGCGGGCCCTATCCGCCCCAAGGCATCGGCCGCGGCCTCCCTTATGCTATCGTTGCGGTTTGCCAGAAAAACCGACAATGGCGGCACGGCTTTTTCTGAGGCGGGGCCGATCCCGCCCAAAGCGATCATCGCGCTTCTCTTTACATCGTTCCGGGTGTCTTCAAGCGCCTCTATCAAAAGCGGAACCGCCTCGCCGGCCCGCGGTCCTGTCTTCCCGAGCGCGCGTAAAGCGACCGGCCGCAGTTCATCCCCGGGATTTCCGGCTATCTCCAGGAGATACGGGATGGCCTCCGCGCCTACCCCGTACAACACCGCTTCCCTGGATATCAGCGGCCAGGGAGGCCTCTTGGATACAGCGGCACTCCTCCCACCGGGCCCCATCTCCTCACGCTGGGCGAGCTCTTCCCTCATCATGGAGAGCAGGGCGGGAACGGCCGCGGGGCCCATTCTCCGCACGGAGTCGCTGATGATCGACTCGGACATGACGTTCTCAAAAAGCAGGGGAAGGATCCGGCCGGGGTCGCCTCCCAGCCTCGACAAAGCGGTGACCGCGTGCATCCCGACGTTGCGATCGGCCGAGGTAGAGATGGCAACCAGGGCGGGAATCGCTTCTCGCGCCCGTGGACCTATCTCACCCAGGGCCCAGGCGGCGCTGCCCCGGGCCGACGGCGGACCTTCCTCGAGAACCTCTATAAGTGCCGGGACCGCGGGGACGCCAATTCCGGCCAGCGCGAACGCGGCCGCCCCGGAGTGGGCATTCCCCCCGTTCTTAAGGATACCGGCGAGCTCGGGCACGGCGGAAGAAGCTTCGGATCCGAGCCGGCCCAGTACGAACATCAACTGGAATTTAGAATCGTCGCGCGAGGCTCTAAGCATTCTGATAAGGCGGGGGATAGACTTTCTGGCCTCGACCGGAGGTATCCTGGCGAAAGAAGCGGCGGCCGCCCGCCTGATGATAACGTTCTCGTCCGCCAGGAGATGAAGATGGTCCAACAGGATCGAAGGTCTGATCCTGCCCAGCGCGCTCACCGCGGCCAGTCCGACCCCGCTATCCTTATCCCCGAGCATACCGGCTAACGCGGGGACGCTTTTTTCGGCCGGCGGACCGATACGTCCCAAGGCCCAGGCGACGGTTTTTCGGGTTTCCGGGTCTTCGTGTCCCAGCAAAGCGGTCAGCGCCGGTACCGCCGGGGGCCCGAAACGGGTTAACGCGTATGCGGCGTTGGATTTCATCAGGGGAGGAGCCGCAGCGAGGATTTCGGCTATCGCCGGAACGGCCGCGACAGCCTCCGCGTTCAGCTTACCGAGAGCGTACAGGATCTCGCACTTGTCCGTATAGCTGCCCCCGCCCAGTCTGGCCGTCAGCTTCCCGACTATCTTTTCCCGCCCCCGTTCCGTAAGATCCTGGAAATCCCGGAATGCCTCGGGGTCGTTGCGGACCAGCCGATCAGGGAGGTCCGAACAACCGGCCACGGACAACATCAACAGCAATACGGAGAATTTTCTTAGCGTCCCCCCGACGGTATCGCTACCATTACGCATTTTTCCCCCGGGAAAATCCTATCATTATTGGCAACCGGTCTCAACCGGGTTTCTCTGTCCGGAACCCCCTGCTATAATGAGACCGACACAAGCCGCGATCCTCTATTCACAGGCGCAGCGCGCCGGGAAAGGCGGCGGCTTCCGTCATGGGCCCAAAGGCCCGCCCTCACTTGGCGGGCTTGTTGGGACGGAAGCTGGCCAGCAGCGTGTAAAAGTAGCGCTCGTACTTCTTAAAGTCGTTATTGTGCGCGCGGTACTCCAGGCGGTACAGCGCGTCCCTGCCCACCAGGTACACGAACATCGTGGAAGCCCATTGGTCCGGCGCGCCGTACATGCGGTAATAGTAGGCGGAATAGCCGTTCACTATCTTCTTCCCCAGGTACTGAAAGCACGGGTACTCCCCCTCCGAACAGTCGGACACTTCGGGCAGCTCGGAGACGGGGTTGGAGAGGTCGGGGGCCGCTTCACGGGCAAGACCGATCTTGTTCACCACTATTTCGGCCCAGCCCCTGTAAGGCTTTACGACGGGCGTGGTATACGGAACGCCGTAACCGACGGCGTTGAAATCGAAAGTGCGGTTGAGGTAGAAGGTCTCGCCGAGAGCCATTCCCTGGCCGTTCTTGAACCGCACCGGGTCCCTGGTCTTCCAGCCCTTCGGATAGCAGAGACTCTCCGTCGAGTAACGCCGGCATTCGACCGGGACTTTCCCCTCGGCCGACTTGCCCGGCGCCTGCGCCGACTGGGCGAAAGCGCCCGCGGCGCAAAGGGCAATAAGCAGAAAGGCGTATCTCATCTTTCCCTCCGTGTTATTTCGGCAGCACCTGTCCTGCGAGCACGCACCAGTAGGCGGCGCCGATGGGGAGCAGTTTGTCGTTGAAATCGAACTTCGGGTTGTGCAGCGGGGCGGGGTCGCCCTCGCCGGAGCCGGCGAAAAGATAGCAGCCGGGCCTGGCCCTGAGCATGAACGAGAAATCCTCGGCGCCCATGACGGGCTTTACGGCTACGACGGAGTCCTTGCCGGCGAGAGCGGCGGCGGCCTCCGCGCAGACCGCGGCCTGGGCTTCGTCGTTGACCGTAGGCGGATAATTGCGGCTGTACTTCACTTCCGCTTTGGCGCCGTGGGCGGCGGAGAGGCCGGCGCAGATCTCGCGTATGCGGCGCTCGATGATATCCTGCACCCCGGTCGAAAAGGCGCGGGCCGTGCCGCGCAGCAGGGCCGTCCCGGGCATCACGTTATAAGCCCCGTCGCCGGCTTTGAGATGCGCCACGCTGACCACGGCCGGTTCCAGCGGGTCCACGCTGCGGCCGACTATGGTGTGCAGCTCTTTTATGATGGAGGCCGCGGCCAGCACCAGGTCCGTGCCGGTATGCGGCATGGCCGCGTGGCAGCCCTTGCCGCCGAGCTCTATCTCGAACTTGTCGGAGCTGGCCATCATCGGCCCCGGGCGCAGGCCGAACTGCCCGAGAGGCAGCGCCGGCCAGTTATGCATGCCGTAAACGGCGTCGCAGGGGAATTTCTCGAAGAGCCCCTCGTCCACCATCTTCCCCGCGCCGCCTCCCCCTTCCTCTGCCGGCTGGAAGATGAAATGTATCGTCCCGTAGAAGTTCTTCTTCGCGGCGAGGTATTTGGCCGCGCCCAGCAGCATGGCGATATGGCCGTCATGGCCGCAGCCGTGCATCCGTCCCTCGTTCTTCGACCGGTAGCCGAAATCATTGGCCTCTTTGAGCGGCAGGGCGTCCATGTCGGCGCGCAGCGCGATGGCTTTTTTGGAGGAACCGGCCTTGAGCGTGGCGACGACCCCGGTGCCGGCGAGACCCGTCACCGGCTCCAGGCCGAACGAGCGCAGCTTGTCCGCGATGAAGGCCGAGGTCCATTTCTCCTCGAAGGCGGTCTCGGGCATGGAGTGCAGCTCATGGCGCCATGCGGTCATCTCGGGAACGAGCCTCTTTATCTCTTCGGGGATCTTCATCGGGGCTTCTCCTTGACGGCTTTCAGCGAGAAGAGCAGCGGCAGGGACTTGCGGGACGCGGGCAGGCGGTAAAAGCCGTCGCGTCCCTTCTTCATGCCCTTGAAGCGCTCCCAGGCGCAATAGGGGAACTCGTGGAGGAAGTCCAGCCGCAGGCCGGCGGTCTTGACCGCCCCCAGTATGTCGCTCATCGGGTGACACCACTCGTAAGTGGGCGGCATGGCCTTCTCCGGCCCGTCCGTGTAAGTGTATTCCGGCGGGAAATAGGTCGGACCTTCGTTGAAGTAGGGCAGTTCCTGGGTGCGGCCGTCCATGGCCAGGATATTGGTGAAGGGATGCGATTCGGCCAGGTAGAGGAAGCCGCCGGGCTTCAGGAAGTGCGCCGCCACCCGCATCCAGCGTTTTATATCGGGGATCCAGCAGAGGACGCCGTAGGAGGCGAAGACTATGTCGAACTTGCCCTTCGCCTTAAGCGCGCGCGGCAGGCGCAGGACGTCGGAGAGGACGAAGTCCGCCCGCAGGCCGGTCTTCTCCGCCAGTTCCCGCGCCCTGGCTATGGCCCTGCCGGAGAAATCGGCGCCGGTCACGCGCGCGCCGAGCCTGGCCCAGGACAGCGTGTCCATGCCGAAATGGCATTGCAGGTGCAGCAAACGCTTCCCTTTGACCGGCCCCACCTCGCGCCGCTCGATAGGCAGCAGCGCGCTGCGGCCGCGCAGGAAGCCTTCCACGTCGTAAAAGCGGGACGCCGCGTGCACGGGCACGCGGGCGTTCCAGCTTTTCAGGTTGGCTGCGCGGTATTTATCCATGGCCCGGCGGCCCGGATCACTTCAGGTTCTTGTCTATGAGCGCCCAGGCGTTGCGCAGCTCGACCGTCATATGGCTGAGCTCCTCGGCGGTGATGTTCTCGCGGCCGGCGTAACGGGCGGCGACCTTGTCCACCATGTCGAGGTAGGTGTCGCGGTCTATGCGCCGCATGTTCTCGAGCCGCTCCAGCACTTCGCCTTTCATCTTAAGCGCCCAGCCGCGGACCTTGGTCCTGGCCCTGGCGCCCTTCTCGCCCCGCAGGAAATAAGCCCCGGCCGCGGCAAGCGCGGCCAGGCCGAGGCCCGCGCCTATAAGTCCTTTCGCTTTCTTCATGAGCACGCTCCCCTTCAACGGTTCGCGCCCTGTGCCGGCGCGACGCTGATATTATGCGAAAACTTTCCCGCCGGCGCAAATCCGGGCGTAAAAAAGCCGCGCCGTACGGCGCGGCTCCGGGAGGCCCCTGTCAGAAATCGCTGTTCGAGATGCCGGCGTAGATGAGCGCGCCGCCGCGCAGGGAGGCGAGGACGTTCGTTATCTGGCTGTTGGCGACCGCCAGGCAGCCGAAGGAGCGGCCGGCCTTGTAGTTGCCCTCGCGGACATAATTGGAATCGTGCACCACCACCGCCCTGGAAAGCGCGTTGGAGTTGGTGCTGGAGAGACCGTGCAGGCGCATCGACCTGCCGTGCTTGCCGGTATAGAGCGCCCCCGTAAGATAGAAACCGAGCGAGGAAGCCCTGGAATTGGGAACATTGCTGAACCTGGTGGCGAAGCCGTCATTGTCCGGGTCCGACCCGGCGCCGTGAGCCACGTGTATGGCGTGGGAGGAGCCGCTCTGCAGGTCCAGGATCCAGAACCTCTGCCTGCTCGAATGGGCCGCGAAATCCACTATGCCGATATAGCGCTTGTTGGCGAATTTGCCGGAATTGGCCTGAAAGTAGTCGAGGGCCTTCCGCTTGAGGTCCTCCGGCACCGCGGGACCGCCGGCGTCCGACCGGGGCTGGCCCTGCTGGAAAGAGGGCTCCTGCGGCCGGGGCTGCAGGCCGAACTGCGGCTGCTGCTGGAAAGGCTCCGAGGGCAGGGCCGATTCGTCCAGGGGCTCGTAGGACTGGCCCTCGTCGTAGGGCTCCTCCTCGGTGTCGTCCTCGAGCTCGCCTTCGTACTCCGGCACCTCCGCGAGGGGGTTGGAGATCTCTACGTCGCCGTCGGCGCCGAAGAGCAGCTTGAAGAAATGAACGATGGCCGCGATAAGAGGACTGGTGGAGGCCTTGACCTCGGGCGCGGCGGGCCGCTGCCGGTCGGAAGCGACCGGCCTGGAGGAGGCGGCCGGGACGGAGGCGCTCTTCTTCGCGAGGGCGGAGGTATCGATATTTATGTTCTCGGCCCTGGCGCGCATGCGCTCCATGCTCCCGGCCTGGAGCGTGCCGGTGAAAGCGAGGGCGAGGGCGAAAGCGATGTTGAGCGTTTTCATAAGTTCTCCCGGCAATAGCATACATCGTGGGGCTTGACCGTGAAAGGGCGGGAAGACCCAGGCGGGACCGGGACCAAAGGGCCTATGGGCGGAGGCGGGACAAAAAAAACCGCCCGCCTGGAGGGCGGGCGGTTCCGGCGCGGGGCGGCGGGACTCAATTCACCGCGGCCTCGAAATCCAGGAAATAGGACGTGACCTTCTTGACATAACTTCTGGTCTCCCTGAAAGGAGGCACGTCGTTGTACCTCTTGACGTTGCCGGGACCGGCATTGTAGGCGGCTATGGCCATGCGGGTGCTCTTCAGTGCCATCGCTCCGGCGTCGAGGTCGGCCGGCGAGCCTTCGCCGAATTCGCCCCAGAGGTATTTGAGGTACTTGGTACCGTACTTGATATTGAGGCCGGGGTCGAAGATCTTGGAAGTGTCCTTCATCCCCATCCATTTGGCCGTGGAGGGCATGAGCTGCATCAGGCCGCAGGCGCCGGCCTTGCTCCTGGCCCTGTGGTCGAAGGTGGACTCCTTCTTTATCACGGCCAGGATGAGCGCGAGGTCCACGCCCTGAGCGTTGGACTCGGCCGTGGCCAGCATCAGGTAGGGAATGATCGCGTTGCCGGCCCGGGCGGCGGGCTCCTCCTCCCCGGACCCGGAGAAATCATCCGATCCGTCCAAGGACGCGCGCACGTGGAAATATTCCTCCCTGGGCATGGGCTCGGAGGGCATGGCGTACTCGTCGGCCTCCTCCGCGGAGGGCACGGCCTTCAGGGAATCCTCGGGTATGTCCGGGACCGGGGCGAACTCCCCGGCTTCGGACCTGGACAGCAGCTGTTCGACGGCCTGGGCGCGCAGTCCGGCGGCGTTCAGCAGGAAAACGGCGGTCAGCAGGGCGAAGAGCTTCATAAGTCCTCCGCCCACAGTGTACACCGCGCGGGGACCGGAAAGCAGTGTCCGCGGACCCAGCGCGCTATAGGTCCTTGGGGAACGACGGCCCTAGTACGCGCTCCAGACCGCGCCTTTCAGGTCCGCGTGGTAGCACTCGATGTTCAGGCGCCCCCACTCGTCGCTGCCGCTGTTGGAGACGTACACCCATTCCCCGTCGTCGGCGGCGTCCGCGTCCGCCGGGTCGCCCCCGTCGATAGCGTCCACCGTGTTCGTTTCCGGATGATAGGGCGCTACGTGCAGGGAGGGCCACTCGCCGATATACTTGGGGACCAGCGCCGTCTGCAGATAGGCTATGTTGGCGCCGGCGGGACCGGCCGGGTAGATCGCCTCGTTATCGGAATAATAGACCCTGAGCGCGCTGCGCGCGGAGGAGAGGGTCCCTTTGAGCGCCCCTTCCCTGGATTTCTTTATGAGTTCGGCGAATTTGGGCACGGCTATCGCCGCCAGTATGCCTATTATCGCCACCACTATCATCAGTTCTATGAGCGTGAACCCTTTCTTTTTCATCTCTCCCCCAACGGTAGTACCCGGTTTTATAACAAATTATCCGGCGGCCAGTCGACGGCCGAGGGAGCGGGCTTTTTTCAGTTCGCCCGCCGTCAGTGAAGGTTCCCGCTTCATGGACGACATGCCGATGAAGAGGGAGCCGGCGGGGCGGAAGCCGGCGGCGCGGGCCGTCCCTTTCAGCGCGCGCATAGCCCCGGTGGCGACGCGGCCGGCCAGCGAAGGCATCGCCGACGAGGTTATGAGCGCGGCCGGGCGGCGGGCCTTCAGCCGCATCCTGGGGGCGCCGGCGCCCCACGGCCACCAGGCGTAAGGCATCATCCTTTCCATGAAGCGGCGGAAGATGGCGGTGACATTGAAGCAGTTGACCGGCGCCGCCAGGACCAGGCCGTCCGCAGAATCTATGGAATCGAGAATGGCGGCCATCTCGTCCTTTCTGACGCAGGGTCCGCGCTTCTCGCCGGGCGGCTGACAGCAGGACCGGCAGTTATCGCAGAAATCGATATTCCTGTCCAGCAGGTTCACCAGTTCGGTCTCCGCGCCGGCCTCGCGCGCGCCCGCCAGGACCTCCGCGACGGCCTGATCGATAGCGCCGCCGCGCCTGTACGAGCCGCTGACCGCGACTATTTTCCTTGCCATAATTTCACCCCTCCGAGTTGCGAGGCAAGGCGTCTTACGGCGTCCTCCTTGGCCTTGGCCTCGACCTCTATCGTGATGTCCAGCTTTTTCCAGCAGGACGGAAAATCCTTCATATCTATGAAGTCGTGATGCGGCCGCGGGTCGCCCCGCCAGCCGTATTTGGGGCTGGAGAGGTGGAAGACCGGCTCGCGGCGACCCCAGGTCCCGAGCGCCCGGCGCGTCGCTTCCTCCACCGTCGTGCCGTCGGGCAGGCAGCGGTGATGGTGAACGTCGTAGACGAAAGGGACCTTGTTCTCCGCGCAGAAAGGCAGCAGGTCCGACGGAGTATAGGTCCGGTCGTCGTTCTCCAGCGTGAGGCGCGAGCGGACCGCGGCGGGCAGCTTCTTCAGGACGCCGGCCAGCCGCCGCAGCGCCGCGGCCTTGTCGCCGTAGGCCCCGCCGCCGTGTATGTTGATGACGTCCGCGCCGGTCCAGCCGGCCACCTCCGCCTGGTACGCCAGTTCCTCCAGCGAGGAGCGCGTGACTTTTTCCGAAGGCGAACTGAGCAGGACGAACTGGTCGGGGTGGAAGGTCAGCCTGAGGCCGCGTTTTTTCGCCAGAGCGCCGCAGGCTTTGAATTCCTTTATTATCGCCGGTCCGCCGGGCAGTTCCCGCAGTTCATAGCCCGCCCGCGGGTGGGTCTTGAGCGGCAGTATCTGGCTGTTTATCCTGAAATCGCCTATGCCGTTGGCGGCGCAGTATTCGATAGCCCGGCGCAGGGCGGCGGCGTTGCCGCGGCAGATGCCGGCCAGCTTCTCCGCTCTGTCCGCCGGCTTCAACCTCAGCAGATGCAGGGCCGTGGCCGAGCGGAAGGCTATCGGCTCGGTATTGAACTTGCAGCAGAGGCCCAGTCTGATCATCCGTGGATATGATAGCAACTTTGTACAATATCCCCCCGATGGACGCCGTCTACCTCTACGCGCTGGCCGCCAACCTGAGCTTCGCCGTCGGGGTCCAGTTCTTTACCCATTACGCGCGGAAAGTCTCCAGCCTCTGGGTCAACTGTTTCAAGGGCTGCGTGGCGGCGCTCCTGTTCGCCGCCACCGTCCTGGCCGGGGGCGGCTTCGCCGGCGCTCCGCCCGGCATAACGGCGCTCTTCTTCCTCTCCGGCATGCTGGGCCTCGGCATGGCCGACATCTTCCTCATAAAGTCGTTCTCTTTGATGGGGCCGGGGCGCACCATGATGCTGTTCGGACTGCAGCCGTTCTTCATAGGCGCCCTGAGTTATTTCGTCTTCGGGCAGACCCTCGACCCGCGCAAGGCCTACGCGGTGGGCTTCTTCATGGTCTGCCTCTTCATCTTCTCGCTGGAATCGTTCAGGAAGGAAGGGCACTGGAACGCCAGGGCGAGCCTCTTCGCGCTGGGCGGGATAATACTCGACGCTTCGGGAGTGGTCATCACGCGCTACTGCTTCGACAGCAGCCCCGCGCTGGGCACCACGGAAGGGAATTTCTACAGGGCGGCCGGGGCGCTGATGCTGTTCCTGGCCGTGTCGGCGGTGAAGCCCTTCGGTTTCGCAGGGAGGATGCGCGCCCTGGGACGCCGGAACCTGTTCTGGATAACCGCCGGCAGCGCGGCCGGCACCTACCTGTCGCTGATGTTCTACCTGCAGGCAGTGCGGCGCGCCGACGCGCTGGCCGCGGTCTCGGGCATCGCCATCACCGGCACGCTGTTCGCGGCGCTTTTCGAGCACCTCATCGAGCGCAAACGCCCCTCGGGCTACCTGCTTACGGCGTTCGCCTTCTTCTTCGCCGGCATGGCCTTCCTTTTCGGCTATTGAGCCCTGTCGAAGGCCGCCGCCAGGGCCGCGGTCCCCTTTACCAGCCGGATGACCTCGGCCTTGTCCGGGACCCCTTCCAGCATGAACGAGACCTTGAAACCCTCTTCGTCCAGCAGCAGCAGACGGAACCCCAGTTGTTCCCGCAGTATGGTGTCCTTGCCGGCCCGCATCCCGGCCAGGGCCCCGGTCACCGTCCCGGCCGGCTCTCCGTGCACGCTGTGCCAGTCCCAGTACGGCACGTCCTTCAGGCGCGGCGGCAGCCGCGAGAGCGGCCTGGAGAAGAATCCCCCCGGCCAGGCGGCGGCGCGGGCGCGGGCCGGGTTGGAAACGCGGCAAAGGACCTCCAGGTAGTACCTGGGCGGGCCGTGTTTGCTCCCGCGCCCTTCGCCGATATTGAACAGCGTCTCCAGCCCGCCGACGCGGCCCTTCATGTCGTAATGCCCGTCGGGCGAGCCGGGACCGCAGTCGGCGGGGCTCATTCCCATGGCCTCGCCGATTGGCACCGAGCTTTCGCAGGTCCGGTACCTCAGACCGTAGAAGAGCCCCAGGGGACCGAGTATCACGCCGAGGAAACCCAGCACCGTGCCCGTCCCGTAACGCGGCCCGTCGAGCGCGCCGGAGAGGTTGCTCACCAGGGCCGCTATCCCGAAGATCATTGCGACGACGGAGCCGCCGGCGATGAGCAGTTTCGTCATATTGCCGCGCCGGACGGGGGGGCCATGGAAGAAGTGGTAGGCGATAAGAGTGAGGAACCCCAGCACGACGGCGGAGAACGGGATCACCGTCGCCGGCCGCGTGCCGCCCGGGGCCTTGTCGAGAAAATAGAAACCGAGCAGAACGGCGGCCGCGCAGCCTATGTGGAGCGCTACCGCGCCGCCTGTCCCCGGCCCGGCGGAAAGAGCCAGCAGCCAGGCCCCGCCGACCGCGGCCAGGGCGAAGCCGGCGTACCCCAGAGCCCCGAGGCCCGTGTAAGACGCGGCCTGCGCCAGCAGTATACCGGCCATCGCGACATAGATAGGACGGGTAACGCGCATATAGTCTCTGCCCATATTCCTCCCTGGTCCCCCGACCCGGGTACCGGGACCATGTTACAAAATTCCCGTTCCTTTCCCGCGAAATCCCCGGGGCGGGTTCCTTCGCGCGCCTGATTTAGATAGAATCTCAGAAAAGGGGGTTGCCATGAGAACTATCAGATTGCTCCTGCCGCTGCTGCTCTGCGCCGCGCCCGCCCGGGCCGGCGTCACCATGAACTCGGAGAGCGTCTCAAGATACGAAGGCGGGACGAACAAGACCTCGCAGGTCCATTACATCGAGCCGGAATATTCCCGGCTGGAGATGTCGGTGAATTACCAGGACCCGGAAAAGAAGGGACGCGGCACCCAGAAGTCGGTCGTGATAACCCGGCTGGACAAGAAGGTGGTCTGGATGCTGATGCCGGCCTCCAAAGGCTACTGCGAGTTCACTTTCGACGAACTGCGCAAGGCGATGAACTCCGGCTCCGGCCCGGTGCCCGACGGCGCGGTCCCCGCGGGATATTCCTATAAGAAGACCGGCGGGTCCAGGAAGATAGCGGGCCTGGATTCCGACGAGTACGCCTTCGGCGGCAAAGGCCTCAACGGCAAGGCCTGGGTGACCGGCGCCGGGAATTTCAGGGACGCCTCCTCTTTCTACGCCGCCCAGGCCAAAGCGCTGGGGTTCGGCAGCGCGCCGGCGCCGGGCATGCTGATGGCCTACGAGGCCTCTTCCGAGGGGACGGAACACTCCATGATCGTCAAATCGGTCAGGACCGGCGGCATCCCCGCAGAAAAGTTCGCCCTGCCGGCCGGCTATAAAAAGATGAACGCCTCGGCCTGGCAGGATTACCAGAAGAACTTCGACCGGAAGATGGTCATGGACCGGATGAAGCAAAAGCTCAAGGAGGAGGCCAAAGAACGGGCGAAAAAAGCGGCCTCCGAAAAGGGAAAGGACGCCGTCAAGAAAGGGCTCAAGGGGCTGGTCGGGTTCTGATCCCGGATTGCGCGCGGCGCGGAGATTTCACACCATGACGTACGGACTCAGTATATTCAAGGAGGCAAGATGACTGAATCAGATCCGGCGGTCGCGCCCGCCCAGCCCCAGCCGCGGACGGAGACCCCCGCGGCGGCCGAAGCCGCTGCCTACTCCAAGGCCCCGGCAGGCAAACGCATACTGGCGGTCCTCATAGACGCGGCCCTGATGGTCATCGTATGGTTCGTCTTCCGCGCCGTGCACCTCGGGTTCATAGGAGGCCTGCTCACCATGGCCTACAGCTTCCTCAAGGACGGCATCGACTTCGGCGGCCTGGACAACAGGAGCGTGGGAAAGAAGGTCATGGGTCTCCGGGTAATGAACCTGGCCACGAAGCAGAAATGCACCTACGTGGACTCGCTGCTGCGTCAGATACTTTTCATCATCCCGCTGCTGAACGTACTCATAGCGATCGTAGAATTCGTCCTGGTGCTTGTGGACCCCAAGGGCATAAGGCTCGGCGACAAGATAGCCAAGACGATGGTGATAGAGTCGGCCTGAGAGCGGTCCGGCCTGAAAAGAAAAGGCGCGCGGGGCGAACCCCGCGCGCCTTTTTCGTTTATACGGATATATCAGAGCTCGGTGGCTCCCAGGGCCTTCATCAGCTCGCGGGCGGGGACCTTGGGGTAGGTCATCGTGATGCAGTGCACCGAACCCTGGCCCTGGTTGGAAAGGCTGCGGGAATTCGCGCCGAAAGCCTCCAGCCCGAGCGAGCGGTAGACCTCGAGGGCCTGCTCGTCGGTATCGCGGCCGAAGACCGGCACTATGATCTTGCCGTCCATGAGCAGCGAATTGACGTAGGTCTCGTAGGGACCCGAGGGCTTGGGCAGCATGTGCACGGTGAGGCCTTTGCCTTCCAGCGTGTCCTTGTACTGCGGCAGGTCGGTCACGACGACATTCTCGCTTATGAAGCGGACGTGCTCGTCGATGTGGCCGATGCCGTCCACCAGCGGGAGGCGTATCATCTCGCGGCAGCCGTACTGGCCGGCGAAGACCGAGTCGGGGATGCGGACATGGGCGTGGGCGTTGACCATGATGCAGGTCCCGGTGTGATTGGCCATGAAGTTGCCGCCCTCGAAATAGTAGTCGTGCTTCTCGATGCGGGCCCCGAAGAGGCGGGCTATCTCGGCGTCGGGCTCGAAGCGGTGGCCGTAGGCCGCGTCCACCACCACCAGGTTATCGGAAGCGTCCATCGCGGGCACCGGTATGCCGTCGCGGGCCCAGAAGCCGCGGGAAGCGTTGGGCAGGGTTATGACCTTTATGCGTTTGCGGGGGATAACGCTCTCGTAAGCGCGCAGGACCTCTTCTTTGGAGGTACCGTAGGTGTCGGTGAAGATGACCAGGGTGCCGTCGGCCGGCAGTTTGGACGCCATCAGCAGTTTGGCCTGGCGGGAGTCGAAGTTGAAAGCGGAGCTCATTATCAGGTAGCCGGTCTTCTCGTAATCGGCGTAGGGGCGGTACTTGACCTCGACGCGCTCGTCGTCGAAGGAAACGCCTTTATTGGCCGAGGCGTCCACCGAGGAGTTGTGCCGGCGCATCTCGCTCAGCTGGCCGGTGGTGTAGCCGTGGGCCGGGACATCGGCCGAACGGAGATCGGGGTCGGAGACCGCGGAGGCTTCCGCAACGGCCGGGACTTCGATAAGGCCGGGGTCTTCGAAAGCGCCGGAACCGTCGAAAGGCGAGGCTGCCTTTACGGAGACGGCGAAAGCCAGGCTTATCGCTATGGCGGCTATGGTCTTGAGCGTTTTCATATCGGTTCCCCTTTTCGAGTCTGTGGTAATAGTATAGCGGTACCGGGACTTTTCCGCCCCGGGCCGGGGGCCCATAGGCTCCGAGGAAGAGGGCCCAGGCCCGGCTGGGCCTTGGGGGCAATAGAGGTATCAATTATTAAGACCGGCCTCCGAAGAAGCCGGTCTTAATTTTGGTGGGGGCTGTCGGTCGACGTTCGCACCTATTTTGACGAACACCCTGACGGAATCGAATGAGTCCCGAGCTTATCCGCGAGATGTCGTCGCAGGCGTGGCCACTGCGCGGCCTGCTGGCCGCTCCCCGCTTCGCGCACAAAGCAGCCCCCCTCGCTCATCAACTCTTTGCTGTTATGAGGTTCCATACTGCTACTCGGCTGTCATACGAAGTATGACCTATTTTGGATTATGGCGAAATAGGTTATATACTGTTTACATGGGCGAGTCGATCTACTCAAAAGGACACAGGGGATCATTCAAAAGCTGATCGACACTCGCCTGGATTCAGGGCTCACTTAAGTCCAAGTTGCCCTGGAACTAAAAAAACCACAGCACTACATCTCTAAAATAGAACGCAGAGAGCGGCGGATAGATGCTGTTGGACTGAAACAACTGCTCAAAATCTACAAAAAAGCCTTGCAAGGTTTTTTAGTTAAACTTATACCTGAGCCTCTTGATGATATGTTGTTAACAATATCTACGACACACCAGCCGGCAACAGATCTGGGCTATTTGCTTCACAAAAGACCCGGGCAGGTTCAATCTTTTGACTTCTCTTTTGGGAAGGCCCACATATTCTATCCGGAAGTGTCTGCGGAAAAATGTACGATAGCCCTTCTCCTCGAAGTTGACCCTATAGGCCTTGTCCGAAACCATCACAGGAGCAGCGCTGGTTTTGCCCTGAAACAGTATGTAAACGATCGCCCTTATGTCGCTTCGTCTTATATGAGCGTTTCCATAGCCAAACTGCTCGGGAGCGCGCTGAACGGCAAATCGAAGGAACGGCCGGAACTTGTTGAGAAAAAGATCCCCCTTGTCGTCTCTATCTGCGCGCTCCCATGTCAACGCGGAGAACAATTCGTGCGGCAGTTGTTTGAACCGCTGGGATATAAAACGACTATTACCTCTTTTTTGTTGGATGAAAAATTCCCCGGGTGGGGGCATAGTCCGTATTTTAAAGTCCAATTAGAGGGGGAAACGCGTCTCAAAGACTTGTTAACCCATCTTTATGTTCTTATCCCGGTTTTGGATGACGAAAAGCATTACTGGGTCGGGGATGCTGAAATAGATAAACTTCTACACCATGGCGGGGGCTGGCTATCCTGTCATCCCATGAAAGAAGAAATAACCCGTGCCTATCTGAAACATCAGCGAAGTTTGATTTCCGACGCGCTCTTACGCCTGACGGAAGAAGACGGCCCCGGCGCCGAGAAAAAAGAGCAATTGTACGCCTCTAAAGAGGGGAACATTGAAAAAGACATAAGCCTGAGGGAACAGAGATTGTCAGCGGTCGCAGGGGTCCTTAAAGAGGTCCAGGCGAAAAGGGTCATTGATCTCGGCTGCGGGGAAGGGCATTTACTCCGCGTCCTGCTTGAAGACCGGTCTTTTCAGGAAATTGCAGGCATGGATGTTTCTTATAAATCTCTTGAAAAAACCAAATATAAATTGCGATTTGACCAAATGGCCCCTATGCAAAAAGCGCGTATCAGGCTTTTTCAGGGTTCCCTTGTCTATCGCGATAAACGGCTTGATACCTTTGACGCCGTGACGGTTATGGAGGTTATTGAACACCTTGACCCTCATCGCCTGGCCACATTTGAACGCGTCCTGTTCGAGTTTTCTAAGCCTAAACTTGTTGTCGTGACGACGCCGAATTCTGAATATAACGTTAAATTTAAAACCCTTGCTGCCGGGGAATTCCGCCATAAAGATCATCGCTTTGAATGGACACGGGCAGAATTTAAGAAATGGGCGGAAGATGTGGGGAAGCGGAATCAATATACCGTTGCCTATAGGCCGATCGGGGCCGAAGATGCCAGCCTTGGAGCACCGACCCAAATGGCTGTTTTTACAAGGCTATCTACATGACAGAAGGATCAAAGAAAGTCATTACGATACCTGAACTTGCGCTGGTCCTGCTTGTCGGGCCGTCCGGTTCCGGCAAGTCGACTTTTGGTAAAACCCATTTTAAAGCTACAGAAATAATTTCATCCGACTTTTGCCGCGGGCTGGTCTCGGACGACGAGAACAACCAAGCGTCAACAAAAGACGCTTTTGAAGTACTACAATTCATCGCCTCGAAACGTCTTGCCGCCGGGAAGTTGACCGTGATAGACGCAACGAATGTCCAGCCGGAAGCTCGAAAGCCGTTGGTGGCTTTGGCGCGCGAATATCATTGTCTCCCGGTTGCAATTGTTCTCAATATGCCTTTGAAAGTATGCCAAGAGAGAAACAGGGGCCGCTCCAACCGCGACTTCAGTGCACATGTAATCCCGCAACAAATAAACCAATTGTCCCGCTCTTTGCGGTTTTTGGAACGAGAGGGATTTCGCCATGTGGTCATCATGGACACGCCTGAACAGGCGGAAAACGTCCGGATCGTCCGCCAACCGCTATGGAACAACCTCAAAAACGAACATGGCCCGTTTGATGTAATCGGCGATGTCCATGGTTGCTTTAATGAGCTGCATGAGCTTGTAAAGAAACTGGGGTATGAAACGGCCCGGAGTGACGATGGGCAGTATGAAGTGAGCCATCCGAACGGCCGAAAACTTATTTTTATCGGCGACCTTGTGGATCGCGGCCCTAATATTCTCGAGGTCATAAAATTTGTGATGAGTGCCGTCCGATCAGGCAACGCCCTATGTGTTCCGGGCAATCATGACATTAAACTCGTGAAAAAGCTGAAGGGCAAAGATGTTAAAATCAGCCACGGTCTGGCCGAAACGTTAGCGCAGCTTGAGAAAGAACCCCAGGCATTCCGAGGTTCCGCAGCCGAGTTTTTGCATAAGCTGGTAAGCCACTATGTTCTGGATGACGGGAAACTGGTGGTAGCTCACGCGGGCATGAAAGAATCCATGCAGGGGCGAGGTTCTGGAAAAGTCCGCGATTTCGCGCTCTTCGGCGAGACCACGGGCGAAATAGATGAATTCGGGCTCCCCGTGCGATACAATTGGGCCGCTGAATACCGGGGAAAAGCTTTAGTGGTTTACGGTCATACGCCGGTCCCCGAGGCTGAGTGGCTTAACAATACAGCCTGTATTGATACGGGCTGTGTGTTTGGCGGAAAACTAACGGCCCTTCGCTATCCTGAAAAAGAATTTGTCTCTGTTCCGGCCGCGTGCGTATATTACAAACCTGTTAAACCATTTCTTGCAGATCCAAAACCCGCCGGGAACATTTCAGCCCAGCAAGCACATGATGAAATTCTGGATATTGATGACATTATCGGCAAGAAGATCATTTCAACATCCCTCCACCACACTGTGACTATCCGGGAGGAAAACGCTATTGCCGCCCTGGAAGTCATGAGCAGGTTCGCTTTAAATCCCAAATGGCTGGTTTATCTGCCTCCGACCATGCCCCCGCCGGAAACGACGACCGAACCGGGACTACTGGAGCACCCGAACGAGGCTTTTTCATATTTTAGGAAAAGCGGGATATCCAAGATTATTTGTGAAGAAAAACATATGGGGTCCCGGGCAGCGGTCATTGTGGGAAAAGATGCGGACGTGATCAGAAGACGGTTCGGTATTATAGGAGAGGGGCTTGGGGCATGTTATACGCGGACTGGACGAAAATTTATAAATGACCCGGCGATGGAATCCGAGTTCCTGCGCCGGATCCATGCGGCTGTTTCAGCGGCGAAATTGTGGGATATACTGCAAACGGATTGGATCCTTCTGGATTGTGAATTGATGCCTTGGTCGGCAAAGGCACAGGACTTGATCCTGGAACAATACGCTTCGGTGGGAACTGCGGCAAAAATAAGCCTGGATTTTGCAGTTGAGCAGCTTCGTAAAATACAGAGCGAGGGCTCCGAAAATTTGCTATTGACAAGATTCGCCGATAAGGACCGTTGCGCCAACCTTTACAGGGACGCCTACCGCAGATATTGTTGGCCGGTTAAATCCATTGATGATTATAAACTCGCGCCATTTCATATCCTGGCGACGGAGGGGCATGTCCATCACGACAAAAATCATGTATGGCATATGGAAACAATAGGTCTAGCGGCTCAGACCGACCCGCATTTTATAATAAAGACTCCTTATAAACTTGTGGATTTAAGTGACGAGGAAAGTCAAAAAAAGGGTGTCGCCTGGTGGTCAAATTTAACGAGAAATGGCGGAGAAGGGATGGTGGTAAAACCTCTCGAGTTTGTGGGCCGGAACAATAAGGGAATTATTCAACCCGCCATCAAATGCCGTGGGCCCGAATATTTGCGTATTATATACGGTCCTGAATACGACGCTCCTGAAAATCTGGCCAGACTGCGCAACAGGTCGTTAAATTCAAAACGTTCTCTCGCCCTGCGTGAATTTGCGTTGGGGATTGAAGCACTTGAACGCTTCATCAAAAAAGAGCCCTTGCGCCTGGTTCACGAATGTGTGTTTGGCATTTTAGCTCTGGAAAGCGAGCCAGTAGACCCAAGACTTTAGTTAGCCTTTGAATTCGCTCTTTTTCTTATGTAAGGCGGCCAAGCCAGTCCCGGCTTGGCCTTCCTTATAATTCTTCGCGGTTTCTTATTCCCCGCCGGTGCCTACAGTTAACAGAAAAGACCGCCCTGGCGGCCGTGTAGCGGACGCCGGGGCGGTGTTTTGCCGGACGTGGGCACCGGCATAAATACTGGTGAGCATTACCAGGAACAGGTCCACGCCGCGAGCGGCTTATTGCAAGCTGATGGCGGCCTGGCAGTGCGAACCCTGACCCGCGGGGGGAGCGCGTTTTAAATTTAAAGCCGGTCCTTTTCAGGGGACCGGCTTTAATATTGGTGGAGGCGCCGGGAATCGCACCCGGGTCCGTCAACCGCACGCCGTAACCGCTACAGGCTTAGCCCTGTTATCGTCTCGTCCGGACCTTAGTACAGGACGACATGGTCCGGACCAGCTCCGTGTGTTCTTTCGTTCCCGCCGGACGAAGCGCGCCAGTTGGGACGGCACCCTGCTTTTTGACGCCTGGTGGAAGCCGCAGGGGGCGCTTCCTCCGGGCGAGGCTCACTTAGGCGTGGGCCCAGGCCAGCTCGTTGGAGTTGGCTTTTGTTTTTTTGACCCTGTTTTACATGGCCTGGTCAACCATGGCCTGCTGAGACGGCGACACAAGCTAACGTCGAACCTGTTCGCCCCCGTCTTTCGCTATGTATATTTTAGCAGTTCGGGGGGCGGTGCGCGAGGGCCGGAAGACCCTATCTTTTCTTTTCGGGGAAGGCGGCCACGGCCCTGCCGACGTCGGCCAGAGGGTCGGCGACGCCGGCTATGCGCACGCCGTCGCCGAAACGCGAAGGGATGAAGCCCAGCCGGTCGCCGAAGGACTTGTGCCAGGAGCCGATGATGGAGGCGTCGACCGGGGATTTCGGGTGGAAGAAGATCTCTATCGTATCTCCTTTCTGCGCCACCGACCTGACGCCGTGGGCGGAGAGGGTCTTTTTGAACCTGATGATGCCGGCGAGATTCTTCAGCGGCTGCGGCGCGGGCCCGGAGATGTCCTCGAACTCGGCTATGACGGCGTCCACGCGGCCGGCCGGGGCGTTGAGCAGCTTCTTGTAGAAATTGAGGCGCTCCATGTCGTCGCCGACATAATCCTCGGGGATATAGGCCGGCAGCGAAAGGTCTATGGCGGTCTCGGCGAGCTCCTCCTCGGCCTTGCCGCGCAGGCGGGCTATCTCCGAGTTGAGGAGTTTGATGTACATGTCCAGGCCGATGGTATTGATGAAGCCGTGCTGCCTCACGCCCAGCAGTTCGCCCGCGCCGCGGATCTCCAGGTCGCGCATGGCCAGCCGGAAGCCGGAGCCCAGCTCCGTGAACTCCTCCAGCGCGGAGAGCCGCTTCATCGCCTCCTCGGTCATGGCGGCCGGCGGGCGCTCCTTTATTTCGACGCCCTCGAAGCTTTCCTCCAGGCCCCAGCCCTCGGCGCGGCGGCGGCGCTTCTCCTCCGCCGGGTCCGGCTTTCCTTTCTTCTTTTTCCCCTCCGCCTCTTTCGCCTGCTCCGCCGGGCTTTTGGGCTTCATCCAGCCGGGGAAGAAAAGCCAGCAGAAGGCCTTCTGCTTCTCGCGGCCGATGCGGCCGCGCAGCTGGTAGAGCTGGGCCAGGCCCAGCTCGTGCGCGTTCTCGACTATCAGCGTGTTCACCGACGGAATGTCGATCCCGGACTCGATGATGGTGGAGGCCAGCAGCAGGTCGTATTTGCGGTTGAGAAAATCCCACATCCGCTCCTCCACCTCCTCGGCCTTCATCTGGCCGTGTATGGAGGCGGCGCGCAGGTTGGGCATGAGCTTGCGCAGCTCGGCCAGTTTGGTGTCCATGGTCTGGACGCGGTTATAGACATAGTAGACCTGGCCGCCGCGCGCGAGCTCCTGGTTGACGGCCTCGGCGGCCAGCCGCGGCTCCCAGGGCCGGACGAAGGTCGAGATGGGGAGGCGGCCCATCGGCGGGCTCTCGATGACGGACATGGGCTTGAGCGTAGAGACGGACTGGTAGAGCGTGCGCGGTATGGGCGTGGCCGAGAGCATCAGCAGGTGGACGCCCTTGGAGAGCACCTTGAGCCGGTCCTTGTCCTTGACGCCGAAGCGGTGCTCCTCGTCGATGACGACCAGCCCCAGGTTCGCGAAGCCGGCGTCCTTCTGCAGCAGGCGGTGCGTGCCGATCAGGATGTCGCAGGCGCCCGAGGCCGCTTCGGCCAGCGCCTTCTTCTGCTCGGCTTTCGGCAGGAAGCGCGAGACCGCGCGTATGCGCACGGGGAACTCGCGAAAGCGGTTGACGAAATTGCGGTAATGCTGGTCGGCCAGGATGGTGGTGGGGACCAGCACGGCTACCTGGCGGCCGTTGAAGACCGCGCGGGCGGCGGCGCGCATGGCGACCTCGGTCTTGCCGAAGCCGACGTCGCCCACCACGAGCCGGTTCATGGGTTTGGGCTGCTGCAGGTCGCCCAGCACGTCGGCGATGGCCGATTCCTGGTCGGGCGTCTCTTCGTAGGGGAAAGAAGCGGCGAACTCCTCCTCCAGGTGCCCGGCGTCGGGCAGGGCGCCGGTCTTCAGCGCGCCGCGCTCGGCCTCCAGCTTGAGGATGTCGCGGGCGAGTTGTTCCACCTCTTTCTTGACCCGGCTCTTGAGCTCCTTCCAGGTCTTGGTGTCCATGTGCGAAAGCCGCGGCACCCTGCCCTCGGAGGAGATGTACTTCTGCACGCGCGAGAAGTCGTGCAGCGGCACCATCAGCTTGTCGCCCTTGGCGTACTCTATCTGCAGGCACTCGGCTTCGTCGACCTGTTCCTCCCCCGCCCTGTAGGCGAGCTTCTTGAGGCCCAGGTAGCGGCCGACGCCGTAATCCTCGTGCACGACGAAGTCGCCGACCTTGAGGTCGGCCCATTTGAAGAACTTGGCCTTGGCGCGCGCGCCGGCGGCCTGGCGGTAGCGGCGCTGGAAGATCTCGGAGGTGGCCAGGAAGGCGAGCCGCGAGCGCTGGAGGACGAAGCCCTCGGCCACCGGGGCGGTTACGAGAGCGCAGTACTTGTCGGCGTCGAGGTCCAGCAGGAGTTCCCCCAGGCGCTCGCGCTCGCCGCGGTTCATGCAGAAGAGATATACCGCGTGCCCGGCTTTCGAGAGGCGCTCCATGCCGGCGGCGGCCAGCTTGACGTCGGCGCCGTACGAATCGACGGTCCGCGCGCCGAAATCCTCCTCCGCTTCGTCGGTCCTGGCGTCGCCGTAGACCAGGCGCCGCAGGGCGGACGCTTCGGCGGGCAGTTCGGGCTCGGCGGCGCGGGAGACCAGCAGTTCGGCGCCGGCCAGCGGCGGCGCGCCGGTCAGCGGCTCCTCCCCGCGCGCGAAGGCCGGCGGCAGGAGGAACTCGGTCAGGAAACCGGCGGTGTGCTGGGTCTCTATATCGAAAGGGCGTATGCTCTCCAGCGCGTCGGTGAAGAACAGCCGCAGCGGTTTCTCCGCGCCCGGAGGGAACAGGTCGATGACCGAGCCGCGCACGGCGTACTCGCCGCGGGTCTCGACGAAAGAGGTACGCTCGTAGCCGGCCTTCTCGATGCGGCGCAGCAGCTCTGCCCGGGGATAGGAGAGGCCGGGCTTGAGCGAGAAGCCCAGGCCGGAGAATTCGCCCGGCGGCATGACCTTGTCGGCCAGGTGCGCCGCGGGGATGAGGAGTATCCGGCCGTCGGCACCCGCGGGGCCGTAGAGGCGGCGCAGCGCCTCCGCGCGCTGGCCCGGCTCGGAGCCCCAGGTCAGCAGCTCGGGCGGCTTGCGGCCCAGCGCCTGGCGCAGGCCCGCGGCCGCCGCGGCGAACTCCTGGAAATCCTCTTCCTGGGCCGCGGCCCAGACCACGGCCTGGACGCCGGCGTCCAGCCGCTCGAGCGCCAGCATGGCGGCGGCCGTCATATTGGGCACGCCGCAGATCTTTTTCACATCATGGCTTCCCACAGGTTAATGATATAATTTTCAGACAGGGGACGTTGATTACTAAATGATTATTTATTCACAGGCAGCCTCTATACGGGAACGAATTGTTAGTAAATAATCATTTAGTAATCAGCGTCCCCTTCTCCTTCTTATGCTGAAATGGATAGAGATAGACCGGCGGGTGATAAGGGCCAATGCCCGGGCGATAAAGCGCGAGCTTAAGCCCGGCGTGAAGTTCATGGCCGTGGTGAAGGCCGACGGCTACGGCCACGGGGCGGCGGAAGTTTCCCGCGCGGCGCTGGCCGGCGGAGCCGACCTGCTGGGAGTGCTGACGGCCGAGGAGGGGGCGCGGCTGCGCGCCGCGGGTCTCAAAGCCCCGATAGCCTGCCTGGCGCCTTCCCTCCCGGACGAGGCGGGCGAGATCGCGAAGCACCGCCTGATCCCTACCGTCGACGGCCTGCCCCTGGCCAGGGCCCTGGCCCGCCGTGGTTCCGCCGCGCGGCCGCTGCCCTGCCGGGTGGACATGGACCTGGGCCTGCGCCGCTGGGGAGTGGAACCGGGCGCGTTCCCGGCTTTCACGGAAAAACTGGCCGCCCTGCGCTCCCTCAGGCCGCTGGCCGTTTCCACGCACCTGGCCTATACGCCGCGGAAGAACCTGGTCGAGGCGGAGGAGAAGCTCAACCGCTTCCGCGCCC
>Ga0302253_1000415_pt1 | contig 36613 bp, 28 predicted proteins | sample AAG_RA_Trp_MG_FD_193537 | JGI IMG/M metagenome (GOLD analysis project Ga0302253, IMG submission 193537) | Enriched activated sludge microbial communities from anaerobic digester in WTTP, New Holstein, Wisconsin, United States - AAG_RA_Trp | ecosystem: Engineered > Bioreactor > Anaerobic >...
ACAAGCCCAAAGATTATATTACAACAACCAACGATGAATACCACAGAAAATCGGTAATGCAACTTGTGCGGGGTGCCTGTCATGAAAAGGTTTATCCTGTTGGCAGGCTGGATAGAAATACTACCGGTGTACTTTTGTTGACCAACGATGGTGAATTGGCATCTAAACTTACTCATCCTCGTTATGCTAAAAAGAAAATCTATCATGCCTTTCTGGATAAAAAGATAAAAAAGGAAGATATGGATAAATTGGTAGAAGGAATAGTAAACTTAGATGAAACGCTTAAAGCCGATACAGTATCGCTTATCGACCCTTCTGACAGAACACAGGTAGGATTGGAAATTCACAGTGGTCAAAATCATATTGTACGTCGCATGTTTGAAACATTGGGCTACAAAGTTGTTAAACTGGACCGCGTATATTTTGCTGGATTAACCAAAAAAGGACTTGCACGAGGCAAATGGCGTTTTCTAACTCCTACAGAGATAAATATGTTAAAAATGGGTGCTTTTGAATAGTCAACATCATGAGGCAGTTATGGCTGACATTTATTTTATGTAATTTATATATTTTAAATCCCATATTTCTTTTTTCTCAATCGCAACCTGTACTTAAAGGACGAATTCTTGATGCTGAAAATAAACAGCCGCTGTCGTTTGTAAATATTGCTGTAAAAGGAACTTCGTATGGAACTGTGTCGGATATTGATGGAAATTTTACGTTAAAGAATCTGAAGTTGCCGGTGGAAATACAGTTCAGTTATATCGGATATGAAGATAAAACAAAACAGATAAGTCAGATATCTATTGAACCCATGCTGATTTATTTAAAACAGAAATTATATGATTTACCTGAATTGACGGTTAATCCAGGTGATAATCCTGCGCATCGTCTTATTCGCAGAGTTGTAGAGAACAGACCTTATAATAATCCAGAGCAACTTAACTCGTTTCAATACATTTCATACAACAAACTTATCTTCACTATAGACCGTAAATCGGAATGGTATAAAAAGGATACTATTCCCATTAAACCCGATAAAGCAAAGTTATACAAACCGTTTTCATTAAAGGATACTGTCGATACCAATCAAATAAATCAAATTCCTCTTGAGTCATCTATAGATTCTTTTTTCAATAAAAATTATCTTTTCCTTTCCGAATCTGTTACAAGACGGATGTTTCTTTTTCCCGATAAAAATAAGGAAACAGTAATAGCCACACGCACATCGGGATTGCAACAACCATATTTTATTTTGATGGCAACCCAGTTTCAGTCGTTTTCGTTTTATACCGACATGGTAAATGTGTTTGATAAAAAATATTTAAATCCCCTTTCAAAGCAAGCCATAGGTAGATATTTTTATGAAATTAAAGATACTACTTTCAGCGAAGAAGGAGATACGGTATTTGTAATTTTTTTCAGGCCTCTAAAAAATGCACTGTTTGATGGTTTAAAAGGCATAATACACATCAATGTAAAAGGCTATGCTGTTCAGTCTATCAAAGCAGAACCAGCCAAACCGGATGCTTTTATACTTGTTAACATACAACAATTATATAAACAGATAGACCATAAGCAATGGTTCCCGTATCAGTTAAACACCGAAATAAAAATGACAGGTATTCAAGCCATTGGAAAAAGCGATACGCTGCTGATTAACGATTCAACAGCCATAGTTGCAAGCAAGGTACTGCCGTTAATCGGTGTAGGAAAAAGTTATATCGATTCGGTTGAAATAAATCCATATCTGAATAAAAAAATATTTGATGCAGTACAGGTAGAACTTAATAAAGATGCCAATAAAAAGGATGATAGTTTATGGATGCATTATCGTGCAGAAACGTTTGGAGAAATAGAAAAAAATACCTATAAAACTATTGACAGTATTGGCAAAAAAGCAAATCTTGATAATAAAATCCGCTTTATGGAATACATGCTGAGCGGTTATATACCTGTGAAATTTGTTAATCTCGATATAAGAACATTGTTATTGTATAATAGATACGAAGGGCTACGTACTAATCTCAGTTTAATTACTAACGAAAAAGTTTCACGTTATTGGGCATTGGGTGGTTATATGGGTTACGGCTTTTTGGATAAACAACTTAAATATGGAGGCAATGTTAATATTACTCCAAAACCATTATCAGATTTGTGTTTTTCAATCTCTTATAGAAAGGATATACGAGAAACCGGAGAAATATCTTTTTTTGAAAATTATACTATTATGGGGAGCGAAAATTACCGGAAACTCTATATATCAGCAATGGATAAGATAGAACAGTATAAAGGCGGTATTACTTTCCGAATTTGGCAATATTTCAAAAACTCTATTGATTATGCGCATACATCTATAACATTCAATCAATCTGCTATTTACAAGAAAGATACGATAAGTTATACATCTGTTCAATACGATGAATGTATATTGAGTACTAAATTTTTATATAAGGAGCAGTTTTTTCAAACGTTGAAAAACAAGTATTCACTTGGGTCAAAATATCCAGCGATATATTTGAATGCTCATTACGGCATTATTCATCAAACGGAAATGGCATATTGGAAAGTAGAAGCCAAAACGCAAATTCCTTTTCGCTGGGGTGTTAATGGTAAAACAACCTTAACCCTTATGGGCGGATACACACCTAATCAATTACCTATTTCACTTTTATATGGTGGTTACAGCAGTTATTTTTCGGGATTCCCTGTTTTTGCTGAAAACACATTTGCTACTATGCATATGGGCGAATTTTATTTTTCCCGTTTTGCTTATGCCTTTCTGAAACACGACTTTGGAAAAATATTGTTTCATATTGGGAAGTTCAATCCCGGATTATCCATTCATCAAAATTTTGGCATTGGCAACTTGTCTCATCGTCAGGATTATTCCACTCATACCGCCAACAAACCATATTTAGAAGCGGGACTGCAATTGTATAATTTGTTTAAACAATCGTTTGAAAGTTTTGGTATAGGTGCTTTTTATCGCTACGGTTACTATGCGTTTCCTGCAGTCAAAGATAATCTGGCTCTTAAATTTGTTTTTTCTATTCAGTTTGATTAAGAATAAAATGATGAAATAAGAGTTGATATTTTGTACACATCTCGGTAATAAAAATTTATAACATAAATAAATTTTATATACTTTTGTTTCCAATAATTAATTTTTTTGCTATGGTAAAACATTTATTTTTACTAGGGGTTTTTCTTTTAATCGGAATATCCTCTTTTTCGCAATGGATAGCACAAACAAGCGGTTCAACCAATGAATTACATTCCATTTATTTTATTGATATCAATAATGGTTATGCGGTAGGCGAATATGGTACTGTTCTAAAAACCACCAATGGAGGTTCTACATGGACAACCAAAATTAGCGGAACGGCAAAAATGTTGAATTCAGTCTTTTTTATTAATGCCAACGTTGGCTTTGCTGTTGGTGAACATGGCTGTATTATTAAAACAACCGATGGTGGTACATCATGGACAGTATTAAATAGTGGAACAACTAAAGGATTACACTCTGTATTTTTTACAGATGTTAATACGGGTTATGCTGTTGGAGATACATTGACCATTCTGAAAACGACTAACGGTGGCACTTCGTGGACATCGCAGTCAAGCGGTACAACTGCCAATGAACTGTATTCCGTTTATTTTACCGATTCAAATAATGGTATCGCTGTGGGCGGTTATTTTTCTTTGCAAACAATTTTAAAAACAACCAACGGAGGTTCAACATGGAATAGTATTTCAACGGGTAGTAATTACTGGCTTTTTTCAGTACATTTTATTAATTCAACCACAGGATATGCATGCGGGAAAAATGGACTTGTTATGAAAACTACAAATAGCGGTAATACGTGGACAACACTTACTACTGGTACCTCCAATTATTTATACTCCATCTTTTTTGTTAATGCCTCTACTGGTTATGCGGTTGGAAGTGGCGGTATGATTATTAAAACAACGAATGGTGGTACATCATGGACTGTTCAATCAAGCAATACTACCAACGATTTAGATGATATTTATTGTGTTACTGCCACCACGTGTTTTATTTCTGGATGGCACGGCACCATTCTAAAAACAAGTAATGGCGGTATAGGAGTACCCTTAAATCCTTTACCTAATTCATCCATATCCATTTATCCAAATCCAACCTCAGATAAAATCATGATTGAAAACAAGTTAAAAACACCCAAAGAAACTGCTGTACAAATATTTACGTTGTTAGGGAAATCGGTATATGAGCAACACTATTATTTTAAAAATCCCATACTATTAGATTTTAATTTACCAAAAGGAATTTATTTTATCAAAATTCAAACCGATGATGGTTACTTTATTCAAAAATTAATGGTTGAATAACGTTGCTTACAGCCTTGCGCTTTGATAAAATTTACTCGAAATAAATTTAACCTATCATTTTTTTCGGGTCAACCCATTCTGTAAATTGTTCATCTGTTACTAATCCCGATTCAATAGCCGATTGACGCAAGGTTTTACCTTCTTCGTGTGCTTTCTTAGCAATTTTGGCAGCATTTTCATAACCAATATGTGGATTAAGTGCTGTAACCAACATCAACGAATTTTCAAGATGATGTTTTAATAATGGATAGTTAGGTTCAATACCTACCGCACAATTTTCGTTAAATGAAATACAGGCATCTGCCAATAAATGTAATGAACGCAACAAGTTAAAAATGATGAGTGGTTTGTAAACGTTCAGTTCAAAGAAACCACTCATGTCGCCCAGAACAACGGCATTATCGTTGGCAATGACCTGCATGCAAACCATAACAAGTGCTTCTACCTGTGTTGGATTAACTTTTCCGGGCATAATAGAACTGCCGGGTTCATTTTCGGGAATAATCAGTTCACCTATGCCGCTTCTGGGTCCCGACGACATAATCCGAATATCGTTGGCAATTTTATTCAACACCGATGCGGTTTGCTTTAAGGCACCACTTAATTCTACCATTGGATTATGCGAAGCCAGCGATTCAAACTTGTTGGGTGCAGTTACAAATGGTAATCCTGTTAGGTCGGCTATAGTTTTTGCTACTTTCTCCGAAAAACCTTTGGGGGCATTCAATCCTGTACCTACCGCCGTACCTCCCAAACCCAATTCTTTTAAATGGGAGAAGGTGTTTTCGATGGCTTCAATAGAATGATTGAGCATGGCAACATATCCTGAAAATTCTTGTCCAAGTGTTAAGGGAGTAGCATCCATCCAATGAGTACGTCCAATTTTTATAATGTCGTTAAAGTCATCTGATTTTTTTTGAAATGTATCTCTCAGTTTTTTTAATGCCGGTAATGTTTTACTTGTCACTGCTTGATAGGCTGCTATGTGCATGGCTGTAGGGAAAGTATCGTTAGAACTTTGCGATTTATTTACATCATCATTGGGATGTAAATAGGTTTTACCCTCACCCAGTTTATTTCCCATCAGAACATGTGCACGATTGGCTATGACTTCGTTCAGGTTCATATTAGTTTGTGTTCCACTGCCTGTTTGCCAAACCACTAATGGAAACTGCTCATCCAGTTTACCTGCCAAAATCTCATCACATACAGAAAAAATTAGTTGTGCCTTATCATCTGGAAGTTTTCCCAATTCCTTATTGGTAATGGCTGCAGCCTTTTTCACAATGGCCATAGCATAAATTATTTCCTTAGGCATTACGTCACCCCCGATTTTAAAATTGTTGAACGAACGTTGAGTCTGTGCTCCCCAATACTTTTCCGCAGGAACTTCTACCGTTCCCATCGTGTCTTTTTCTATACGCATTTTCATATTATTTTTTTTAATGTTGATTTATAATTTTACCTTGTCAAAAATAATAAATTTTATATTGGTAAAAAATATAAAAAAGATGTAATTTTGAGCCGAATTTTTAAAACGTTATCATATGAATATTCCATCAAATTTAAAGTACACCCATGACCACGAATGGATTAGAACCGAAGGCAATATGGGTTATATTGGTGTAACCGATTATGCTCAAAGTGAATTGGGCGATGTTGTTTTTGTTGAAATTGAAACGGTAGGCGAAACGCTTTCCAAAGGTGATGTATTTGGAACGATTGAAGCCGTTAAAACGGTTTCCGATTCCTTTATGCCGGTATCAGGAAAAATAGTAGAAAAAAATATTAAACTTGATTCTAATCCTGATTTAATTAATAAAGAACCTTATGGAGACGGTTGGATGATTAAAATTGAAATTACCAATCCAGCAGAATTGGATGAATTGCTTTCGCCAGAGCAATACAAAGCACAATTAGGATAAACCAATCAGTTTTAAGTGGGGAAACCCTCAAGGTTTAGCCGGAGAGAAAGCAAGTAAAACCTTGCGGGTTTAACAGGTAATACCCAATCGCTAAAAAAAAATGATTTATACCGATACGCATTCAAAAATATTTAATTCGTAAAAGCATTCATATTCGGTTTAACTTCTTTGAATGCAACTTAGTATAAAACAAAAGCGAAGCGAATTGTTTTAATGAACTTGTTAGCAAGTCGGTATTAAAACCTGTTTCTGTACCCAAAATGAATTTTAGCATTTTTAAACATGAGCGATTGATTGTTCTGGCTGCCCAAAGCATAAGAAATATAAAACACACCGGCTTTAGTATAAAAATCAGTGCCAACACCGATACCCCATGGAGAATCATGATTTACCTGTAAAGATTTATACCATGCCTTGTCAAAGAAAACATAACATTGTGTGTTGCGGTCAACAATAAATCTTGGTTCAATTGAGCCCAAAATATATGGAGAAGAATAAATACTTTCTTCATCAAAACCGCGAATAGTCTTATTTCCACCAAGACGAAACTCTTCACTCATAAATTGAATGTTGTCCATATATGCACCTATCAATCTGACTTTTACAAAAAAGGGATATTTAACAGGAATATAGGCAACATTCATTATTTCAGCCTTTAGTTGCTCGTGTTTATTGACGTTTGTAACAGTATCGGGAATAGAAGAATTTTTTTGCACAGTCTTATTGCCATAAGATATACTGTAAGTCATGTCGAACCCTTTTTGCGGTAGAATAATATTATCTAACGAAGCAAAATGATAACTTAAACCCATAGAATGTATAGAAAAATTTTGTACAGTAAGATTAACAGAACTCTGATTGGTTGCCAGCACATTAGACTGGCGTTGTTCGTAGTATATCATAGCGCCATTAAACCCTGATGTATAGAAAAAAATACCTGCTTTAAAATTTGTATTTACATACAACGAATCCTGTTTTAGCAAACTGAAAGTTCCATTCACACCGAGAGGATATGAAAATAAATAAGGATACGAAAGCAATAAATCCATCGACTGAGATGTGCCTGTTAATTTCTTCCAATGAACAGAAATATCATCAGCATGCTTCAATGTATTTTTAAGCACCAATGATACATCGCCCGTTAATTGTACTTTTTGCTTATCGCTGGTTTGCATTCCTACAATTCCATCAAATTGATTGGCAGAGTTCTTACTTACATACAATCGTGCTTTGGCTTTATCATTGATAAAAAATATATCCGATGGCTTTTGCAACTTAATAAATAAGAGTTCATTAAGACGATTATCAAGTTGTTTTATTTTTTTTTCGTTATAAATTTTTTCAGGAGATAAGCCTGTATAACTCTGAAGAAATTTTCGAGAGATGTTTATTTTTCCTATAATATCAAGACTATCATACTGTATCAACCATTTTGGATGCAAGGAATAACAGGCTATAAACTTATGCTGTTGAATATATAAACTGTCTAACGTGATTTGTGCAAATGGGAATCCTTTGTTTTCCATATCTTGAATAAGGTTGTTGGTTAAATTATTAAATTTATGGTACGCATTTTTTTTATACGAAGATTTTTTAATTAACTCGCCTTTTTCATCATAAACGACAAAGCAAAAAGGTGAAATAAATACATTTGAATAAAAAACATGAGCACAAGTATCGTTGCATATAACAGAATCGAGTTGAATATTAACAAAGCCTTTGTTTATTAATGATACCGAAATGTTATCTATTTCTGACGTGCGACAATGAAAGGAATCAACCTTAATAGTGCCTTTTGGAAAAAGCACATTATTGATATACGGATAGACAATTTTTGTCTTTTGCCCATACGCCAAGACGGCAAAAGCAACAAAACTTAAAATTAAAGACCGTTTCACTCGTTATTCATAAAACCTTGTTCACGAAGTACCTTTAATAACGATTGGGAAAATGTAATATTGTCTTTTCGTGGATAGCGATTATCGGTAAATATTTGTGCCAGTGTTTCCTTATGATTTATTTCGAGCAATTCTTTGGTAGATGGAAGTGATTCCTTTTCAGCATAAATTCGATTTAGATTTTCTTTGGTATAAGGATGATATTTTTCATAATGAACAACTCCTTCGAGGGGAAGTCTATCGGTTAAGGGGACATCTTCGTCAGGATAACCCATAGTTATCGTTGTAACAGGAACTACACCTTTTGGTAAATCAAGTATTTCGATTATCTGTTGTGCCAGATATGTGGTAGTTCCGAGATAACAAATGCCAAGCCCATGATATTCTGCTTCCAATGCTACATTTTGAGCTGCAAGCAACGCATCAATGGCAGCAGTAAAAAACGAAAGAAAATTATCGTAACAAGGCACTGCCTTACGCTGCAAACACCATAGATTAAATCTATTAAAATCTGCACAAAAAGTCAGTACTATAGGAGCATCCAATACCATGTCCTGTTTTAAATGTGCTTCCCATAACTGTTTTTTGATTGCATCATCCTTTGTTACTATTATACTGTACACCTGCATATTGCCTGTAGTAGATGCACGTGTTCCTGCTAATAATATCTTATCCAGTATTTCCTTTGGAATAGATGTTGTTTTATATTTTCTAATTGACCTGTGTTGAAATATAGTTTCCATTTTTTTTCACAAAAATACATGAAATATACTAAACAAAGAAAATACCACCTATAGGAAAAACAGTAATACCATAATTCATTATATCGCTAAAACAATTTGATAAAAAAATTATTAAAAAAATATTTTCTATTAAAAAAATGCGTATATTTGCAAATGAAAAATTAACTCAACATGAAAAAAGTTATTATTATTGTAGTTGCAGTTTTTACACTGGCTATTTCATTGCAATCGTGCAAAAGTAGTGAACATTGTCCGGCTTATGGAGAAGTTCAGAATCACACTCAAACCGATAAAGTGTAATATTTTTTAGCACTCATAAAATAAAGGTTTATTGTATCTTCACTTCTAAATGGTTTTAGCCTTATAATTTGTATATGACTTGTTATACACAGAAATAGATTTCTTTGTATAATGAAATATTATACCAAAGCAAACGAACAAAATTCGTAACTATTTACTCCCTCTCGTCATTGCGAGCGTAGCGAAGCAATCTCACCATGCATCCACTTCTTCATATAAATCTTTCCATTCCGGATTAAAGGCATTTATAATATCCATTTTCTTTTTTCTTGAACCTCCTTTAATCTGTTTTTCCCTGCTTATTGCCTCTTCTATGCGGTTAAATCCTTCATAATAAACTAATTTCGTTTATTCATATTTTGCAGTAAATGAGCCGAGATGAATTTTATTTTTATGTTCATAAACCCTTTTCTTTAAATCGGAAGTTACTCCTGTATAAAGAGTAGTGTGGTTTTTATTTGTCATGTTCTATATGGCTCCTCCTCGTTTCATTGACTATTTTCTTGAGATTGCTTCAGGCGTTTCTACCTCGCACACGGGGTGAATAGTTACTTTCATTCTTTTGTTAGCGGTTTGGTATAATATAAATTAATTCAGAAAAAAATCGGCATCTCATTAAATAATAGGATGCCGATAAAACTGATTTAATATATTTCTGTTATCTGTTAAAACGATAAACGCCAATCAAATTATTATCAAAATTTAATTGCAGAAAATAGTTTCCATTCTTAAGCGAGTTAACAGGAATAGAAAAGTTTGTACGATTTATTTCATTTTTAGAATATATCACACGACCATTGATATCAAAGACTTGAAGCGACTGTATAGTTGAAGGTGAAACAATGTTCAACTTTTCTTTAACAGGATTGGGATACATGGAAATGGTAACCATGCTGTTTTCTTCAATACCTGTAACATCTTGAATGTCGCTTACCATACGTGGTTCAATGCAATATTCAGTATGTGTAAAATAAAGGGGACCTTTAACATTATAAATATGATTTAAAACAGGAGTATAGTTGTAAAGTAAATCATGAACTTTACAACTGTCAGTTCCATCATCTACTTTCCACATATAATTGGCAGCGCTTGGATTGGTACAAGTAGCATGCATTATTTGAACCATAACACCTTCGTAAGGTTCAGTATTAATATCTATTGCAGTCAATACAGATGCATCAGGAATATTGTTGGAAGATGAATTTACTGCCACATACGCAACATTTTTCATTTCAGTTAAATTATAGTATTCTGTAATGGTACCAACAAGAGTAACACTATCGCCCATAGATACTTGTGAAGCCGCTGTAGATGAAAATACATAAAGACCAGTCCATGGACCAACCCCATTTTGAATAAAGAATCCACTATTATATTTACCTGTTACAATACCCGATGTTGTAATGGTATCATTCATATAAGGTGAATTACCACTTGCATCGGTAGTGTATTGAATGTCATGAATACTAACATAATTAGGTAATGTCGCAGAAATAGAAAAATGTACGGTAGCGGTTACAGCAGGATTTAATGATTGTCCATTCATATCAACCAATTCCAAAACTACTGTATTTGCACCTACTGGCAAACCTGTCAAATCAATAGGATTACTGGTCGTTGTTTGAGAAGCACCACTATTTACGGTATATTTAATGCTTCCACTGGTGCCAAGAGTGAAATTAGTAACCGTATAAGTAATGCTCACAGCAGTAGTATTATAAAATACACTGTTGTTAACAGGTGAATTAATGGTTAATGTAGGAGCATTGGGACTCGAAGAAGTGATGGTTACATCATCAATTTGAATGTGGTCTAAATCTGCAAACGATGACTTTACAGAAAATATAAACTCACCGGCAGAATAAGTTTTAAGTGCTGTAATGGTTTGGCTTTCGAGTGTCCATGTCGTTGAATTGACAGAAATATAAGTATTGTAGAAATAGCCACTGGATGTTCCGGCTCTGTTATCAAAGATACCTGTTCTCACACTTCCATGACCTCTTACCCAAAATGATACTGTGTAAGTAACATTTGAGTCTACAGGCATTGCAACGGTAGTAAAACGTTTGTGACTCGTTGACATACAAATTAATTGTACCGCATACGTTCCACCATGAACCGAAGTCGAGTATTGATTGACGCTATCTACTGAAAAAGATGTTTTTGAGCCCCAAAATCCAACAGGATGGTGGGTATCGGTCCACGATTCAAAATTGTTTGTAAACATTTGAGCATGCATCAATATGCTGCTTAATAAAAATGTTGAAATAAATAAAAGTTTTTTCATACTATTAAATTTTAATTTGACAAAAATAATCTAATTTAAAATTATAACCAATGATTACCATGTTAAAAAATGTTTAATTCGTTCAGCAGTATCCATATATTCTTCTTGTGTAAAAGTGAGTTTTTTGCGTGAGAAATCAATATCTCCTACATGATTAATAGGAATAAGATGTATATGTGCATGGGGAACTTCCAATCCAATAACGGCAATTCCAATACGTTTGCATGGAACAGCCTGTTCAATGGCTTTAGCAATTGTTTTAGAAAAAATCATCATATTGCCCAACATGTTATCTGGAATATCAAATATATAATCTATTTCCTGTTTTGGAACAACAAGAGTATGTCCTTTGGCTAACGGGTTAATATCTAAAAAAGCAAAAAAGTTTTCTGTTTCTGCAACTTTGTAGCAAGGTATATCACCGTTGATAATTTTAGAAAAAATGCTTGCCATAATTAACGACTTATAGATAAGATTTCAAATTTTACTTTACCGCTGGGGACAACAATTTCAACAATATCGCCTACCGATTTTCCTAACAAACCCCTGGCAATAGGGGTACTGATTGAAATTTTACCTTCTTTAATATTGGCTTCACTTTCAGAAACAAGAGTGAATTCCAATGTTTGCTTTGTGTTCAGATTTTTGATTTTAACCTTGGATAAAATTTGAACTTTGGAGTTGTCAATTTTTGAATCGTCCAATATACGGCTGTTATTGAGTGTTTCTTCCATTTTTTGAATTTTGTATTCGAGCATGCCTTGTGCTTCTTTGGCAGCATCATACTCTGCATTCTCAGATAAGTCGCCTTTGTCTCGTGCATCGGCTATCATAGCTGATATTCTTGGACGTTCTACTGTTTTTAAATACTCCAATTCTTCTTTTAATTTTTTATAACCTTCTTGGGTCAAATAATAAACTTCGCTCATATAAATATCATTTAGTAAATACAGAAAAAAGAATCCCGATAACTTCGGGACTCTTTCTTTATACAAAGATAATAAATTTATTTTACAATGTAATTTTTGCTCCTATAGAATGAACTCCGTTAAATGGGTCAGTGGCTCTATATGAATAATCAATAGAAAAAGTACTTCCATTTTTACTTAAAGGAATTTGAACAGATACACCAGCGGTAGGTCCAGTGAAAACGGTGGTTCTGTCATCATACTTAAAAATTCCTTTTTCGTAAACATAACCGCCCCTAATCATAAAAAATTCTTTATAGGCATATTCAACTCCTGCATGAAACTGGTCTTTTGTAAAGGAATTGGATGTAAAATTTGCAGCAATAGACAAACGATGGTCGCTCATAACTTTGGCTGCAACCGAATCCACTTTTGACCCTAAATGAAAATCAAAAGTAGCACCTAAGGTAATAAGTGAAGGCAATTCATAGTTGGCAGTACGCATTTCTGCAGTCATAACTACATCATTAGGTGGTACTGAGCCACGGAAGGACATACCGTCGCCTTTATAACTCATATTGGTACCTACATTTTTCATGGAAATACCAAAATGTAGATTATCATGGATTTTCTTTCCCAGTTTATTTTTCCCCAAACCTGTTAAATATTGAATACCTGCATCAAAACAAATTCCTGTTGCTTCAAGGTCTGCAATTTTCTCATCAACAACCTTTACCGTTAAACCTCCATAAATACTATTGGAAAATTCTTTGGCAAAAGCAATCCCCATTACGGTATAAGATGGGTGAAATGTACCACATCCTCCTTCAGGTAAATCTACTGTTGTGATTTCAATATCTCCAAAGTCCATACTCATAAATGAAAGGCTTAATACTCCCGCTTCGCCTAATTTTTGCGATAACCCAAAGGCATTGATATTAATACCCGCCCCTGCCAGCCAATTGGTATGCGAAAAAATTAATTCGGTTTTTTTAGTAAAAGCAGTACCCGCTACATTTAAACTGAATGCTTCCAAACCCTGTACACTTGCTGTATTGGCACCACCCCAACCCGAACTGCGTGCCCACGGATTTATTAATAATTCACTTGCACCAGCCTGACCAGCACGTTGTTCATTTCCAGCCTTTGTAAATAGAGATACACATATCCCAATTGAAACGAACGCACTAATTATTATTTGCTTCTTCATATAAACTTATTTTTCTGTTATACCATTTTAGAAGTTATTCAAATCTATTGGACGTAATGCTCCAAACCATTTAAGAATTTTTTCACCTATACCCGGTGCATCTATATGTACGATGTAAACACCGCTTGCAATGGTTATAGAATATTCGTTTTTCAAATCCCAATCCTGATAAGATAATGGGCTGTCCTTTTTAAAACGGCGAATAAGCGTACCACTTACATTATAAATACTAATAGTACACTTTTGAGGCAGATTGGTAATACGAACTTTATTATCCAATTGAGAATTTTCATACGCATTGTAACCGTAATACGGATTAGGAACTACTCGAATCAAATCCAATGAATTTTTAGCCGTTTCATCATTATGTGTTACAGGACTTAAGTCTTTAGTGCTGAACAAATACATAGGATAGCCATTATTCGGTCTGTTGGTAGTAATAATAGGTAATGTTTGCTGGTACGGTTCTGCAACCGAAATGCGAACGGTAGCATCTGTTTTAATGAACCAGTATGGGTCTGTAATGGTTGTCGGAGGAGTTAAAGTAGCACTTAACATAGGAATGCTTACCCACATAGCATTATTCCACATAAATGCCATTCTGATGTCATAATTTGAACCTGATAAAGTTGATAATTGTTTCAATTTACGATTTAAGTATGCACCATTATCGTATGCAGGCATGGAATCTACTTGTGTGGTACTACTGCCTGGTTTGTCATTATGTCCAAATACCCAGATATAATGTTGACCTCCTATATACCAATCTCCATTAGTACCACCGGAGGTATAATATAAATCAGACGCATAATTACTGGTCGGATTAAACATCATATCTCTTCCATTCTGTACAGGATATTGTGAATTTTCTCCAAATACAATATTCAATCTATCTCCTGTTTCCATATCAATGGCATAACCTGGAAACCAACCCATTCCGTTAGCAGATATATAATTGGCTGCATTTGCATTTGTACTGTCACCTATAGTGGTTGTTCTCCCTTCTTTATCCACAGATGCATGCTTGCGAATTTGAAATTTCTTAACATTTCCTTCATCAATACCGGGATTATATGAAGTACTCCCGCCTTTTAAATCAAAATCTGCTGTTTCTATAACAGGACATCTGCTCCACTTTGATTTATCCTTGGTAAATACTATCATTACACTTGATAAACGAAAATTAGTAGTATTTAAAGTACCTAACCTTCTATGAAACTGTACCCCTTTTGTTTGTTCTTTATATCCAGCAGATATACTACCTGGTTTATCAACCATTCCAAGCAAATAGGGTGCCCATGTTCCTTCCACTACTTTTTCAAAAAATTGTTGTTTATCATTAGGTAAATCGTTACAATTGGAATTATTGATATCGGATGTCGTTCCGCTTCGAATCCAGTTCGGAAAATCACAACCATCTACATCAGGAATAAAATCAAGCCATTTTTCATTTGGATTTTGCCATGTAATAGAACTGGTTATACAACCATTTTGATAGGCATACGGGTTATTTTGAGCAGGCCATGGCACCTGCTGTATGGTTACTGATATTCCCCATTTTGCAATTAATTGTTCATTTTTAATAGAAATGGATGATTCTGAATATACTGTATCATCAGGGTTACTTGTTCTGTATAACACCCAACGGGTATATTTCACTGAATTATCTGCATTCATTTGAACAGAATCAAACTTCAACACAAAATCATTAGGCTGCACATTTAATGGGTCTATTACTTTAACTAAAATAGGACCATAACCATTTTCATATTCTACACTGTCTGTTCTGTGTAAAGGACTTGATAGAATTGCTTGTACAGTTTTTTCTGTCAATTTAAGTTCATTATTCCCATTTCCATGACCATCCACTTGAATTATTTTTGGACCATAACCATAATCGGAATTTAAGATTGTACCATTGTTGGAAGGTGATGGAATATGAGGCATTGCTGGATACACACTAATTTGTTTTCCATTGTTTCCTATACGACTTGCCAAATAAGGTGATTTTTGTCCACTTAATGAATCAGGGTCATCTGGCACAAAATGTTGATAACAGTTGTATGCATAAGCAATAGCAACAAAATAATAGGTTTTATGATTTACTAACCGTTTATCCTCTGTTGCAAAGGCATCTTCTGTAATTTCAAATGAATGTTGAATTCCAGCATCGGTACCATCTACTTTCAACACGGGAACAGAATAACCCAATTGATTATCAAATTCAAAATTAATCAAACGGGTAACACTGTCTTTTATATCGCATTGAAAAACCTGTCTGGCTTTGGTTATATCTGTTATGTCGTTAACAGAGCAAGACTGGTCTTTTAATTGAAATACCTGATACCCCTGAAAGCGATATTTCGTATCACACTTTGGTTTGTTAGTAGGACAAACAATAAAGGGGTCTGTTTCAATATAATCTTCTGGTTTATTCACATAATTATTAGAACCCTGTTCATTATAAATATGGAAAATCAATTTTTTATCCATTTCTATAATTTGCATTTCGGGAGCATTGGGACCATCCACTAATTTAAAGCACACATTAAATAAACGTTGTGCTTTGTCATCTGCACGTTGCAATTCAGCAATAGATGCCCAAGCCGTAGTTGTGGCTCGTGCCCATACCATACCTACCGTAATATCATTGGTAGCACCTGGTAAAAGAGTAAATGGACCTGCCGATTGTACTAAACGACTGTCTGTAGGTGTATCATTCTCACGCCATGGGGTTTGTGGAATACCATTTGTACCCCAACCACAAGGGTCTGTTACATCGGGAAACATAAAATCTGCTTCCGTTGAACTGGAATGATAGCCTGTACCCCCATAAGTCATACGTGTTCCGTCTTTCCAATAGCCTCTTAAATATCTATAATATTCTATGGCTATATCAGGGTCACCCTGAGCACCACTGCTATTTTTAAAATACACAAATCTTCTCATTCCCCAGCGTTCATCATCTATAATACCATCTTCAAAATTTAATCCATTAATACTTCCTTCTGCTAAGGGTGCACGATGACAATCCAATACAGCAGTTCCGTTTGATAAGGTATCCCAGTTGGAACGATTATCAAAACCGTCAGGGTCCTGATACGGACCTTCAAAATAATCAACCCCAACGGCAGGTGGATGTGCACCATAGGTTTGTCCATTGCCATCCCCATCCATTTCATCCCCATTATAAACGTAACTTAAACCCCTATTAACATCAGTTCCAGCATAGTCATCCCATCCATCACCCAAATCACCATCTGTCCATACACCAAAATAACAATCCTGTAACGTATAAGTAGAACGATTAATCAGTGCATAATTGCCAAAAGTCATATTGTTCAATTCATCATTAGTCGAAAAAGCAAAATATTGTGCCCTAATTTCCATTCCAACAGCAGCACCCTTGGTTTCGGTATGAATATTCCCCTTATCATTATATACCCACCAAACCAATTTATCGCCATACAAACGTGGACGACGCTTATCAGGAGTAGTACCACAAGGGACTTCTTTATCCAAATCAAAAAAAGGATAATCGCCATCTTCCGGATTATATTCTCCGTCGTGATTTTCATCCCAAAATGGAGCAAGATAATAACTGTAAAAAGGTTCGGTGTTAATGGCAGGCCAGTTTAATATATTTTCCGGAATAGAATAATTGGCAAACTGCGATAACTGCGATGGGTTATTTTTTGCTCTATACCATGCACGAAACTCAGCAACTTCATTTTTACTAACAGGAAAATGCTTATCGTATTTTTGACACATTTCGGGTGTCGTATTTCCTCTATCAGGACCAGATTCCTTTAACGGACCTGCGTAATAATCCTGTCCTATTTGACGATAACGAGCTCCACACACCCGTAATTGTCCATTTACATCCGTTCCACCAATCCAAATAGCACCTGCAAACAACGATGTTTTTCCACTTCCCTTGGGAATTTCATATTTGGCTGTTCCTTGTAAATCCCACCACATGTCGCCCCCTGTATAAATAGTGGTTCGAACATTATTATAATCAAAGATGGTTGCACCAGAAGGTACCACACATCCAGCCATTATAGATTTTTCGTGGTCAGATTTATCCTTGGTATCGCCTATATATTTATAAGCAAATACGTGTGATGCCATAAAAAAACAAGCACTGCATACCAGAATTAATTTTTTCGCTCTCATATATATAACATTTTTGAATTTCATAATTAAAAACTAAACTGAACGCCTAAATGAATGGTTCGTGCATAAGAATAATTATAGGGATAATCAATATACATAGAATATAAATTGCGATAGGATGAAGGACTATTTTGAGCATTGATGGTTCCTTGATTTTTAGCAGCAGTCAGATATCCATCATCGTTTGCGTTTCCTGTAGTAGAATAAACATTGATGATTTGTTTATTGTTGAGCAAATTGTTCACTTCAAGATAAACATCAATCATAGAAGTTTTATTCTTGTTCTTGCCATACTTAATATCAAATTCTCTATCAACTCTTACATTAATAGTAAAACGGGCAGGTTTACGAGAACCATTGAGTGAACCTATAAGATAATTGGTATTGACATCGCGTTTACTATATGGACTTCCTGTACCGTAATTAATGGTAAAGTTGGCACCCGTATTTTGCAAAATATCCTTGCCAAACCATTTAGGACCATTATAGGCTGGACCACTGGCAAAACGATAATCAATATTCCCGTTAATGGAATGTCGCTGGTCAAAATCTAAAGGAATAGTAGTTCTTAAATTCGGTTGACCACTTTCAATAAGTGCCTTGCTTGTTTCAGCATTGGAACCTGTACCATTGGCAAATTGCAGGGTATAATTTATTCGTAACGAAACATTTCCAGTTCTACGCAAATCATATCCGATAGAAAATCCCTTAACTGTTCCAAAATCTATATTGGTATATGTTTCATATCTTACAGGATATGCACCCATAATATACTGAATCTGAATCATATCACGCATTTCTCTGTAAAAAGTTGACAATTTCAAGGAAGATGTATTGGAAATTTTTTGTTGAAATCCAAGTTCATAATCAATTGTTTTTTCTGTTTTTAAATCAGGATTGTTAATGGCATTTTGTCCCTGTGATTGAATATACAAATATTGCGTAGGGTCCATACGGGCATAACCGCTTGGACGTTTAGTTAAAATATCATAGTGTGCAAAAAACAAAGCCACATCTGAAATAGGGAAAGAAAAGGCAATACGGGGCATAACATTAATTTGAGGTTCATAATCCTTAAATGCTTTAACGGTCAGGCCGCTGTATGGGTCAACTAAAACTGGTGCTATTCCCGTTGAAGCATTAATTAAGGTAGGGTCGTTGATTTGTGTTCCGGATTCATCATACCATTTTACATCAGTAGGGTCAGTTCCTACCCTGTAACCCTCTATTTTTGTTGGATTGGCAACATTATCACCATATACAAATGCAGTAGAAGGCAAATTGGATGGATGATGTCCTAAAACTTTATTCAATGAATCTGGTACTTCGCTAATCGTTTTAACTTCATAAAGTGAATAGGGGTCTTTTAATACCATTTGATTGGCATCGTAACGGTCAACACGAACACCTATATTAAATATAAGGTCATAAAAAGAAAATTTATCTTGAATATAACCAGCAGTATAAATAGGCTTAAAAGAAGGAATATCGCGTTTAAATTTTCCATATTCATCTTTTGCTGTTAAAAAATCATTCAACGTAGGATTGTTGGAGATTTTATTGCCATGCGCATCGTAGCCATAATAAGAAACTAATGCATTTCCATTGTTTAAAAGTTCATCGGCTGCAAAGAAATCTATTTTATATATGGAAGGGTCATACGAATCAAAATCAATCCAATTGGTACCATTTACAGGCATTCCAAGTGCTTCACGTAATTTAATATCAAATTCATACTGACTGGCACCAGCATATAAACGGTCATACCAGATAGTATCCTGAAAAATACCTTCGGCATTATAAACTGGATGAGGATTATTTACATCCAATTCAGAAATATGTGAATTGACATATTGTCTTCCAAAGGTCCATAAACTCATAGGACTAACACCAAAATAACTTTCGTCGCGTTGTTCAAATTCAAATCCCAAAGATATTTCATGCCCCTTAATATCGGCAGAACCATTGGCAGATATACGATACTGACTTTCATTGTATTTATAATACAAATTATAGGGTGAGCCGGGACTGTTATATAAACCATAAACACTGCGTGGTGCTTCCCCATTTAATAAACCACCACCCGCTTCTACCGATTCCTTATTGGAATACAATTCACTTGTTGGTTCATACAGTGAATAATAATAAGAGGTATAGGCTGCCAAATCAGAATTAATATCGGATGGAATAAAAGCATAATGCGTATCTTTAAATCCATCTTGACGCCAAACCCCCGATGTAAAACCTTGTACCGTATCTGTATAGATGTATGACCTTTCCTTACTGGTTATAAATTTACCTACATAACCGTAGTTAAACAAATCATCCTTATTATTTACATCTTCCCTTATGGCATTGTATTTACTGTAATCAAACTGAACTTGATAATACGCATTTTTTATGAGTGCCGTTGCATTTTCTTTTTCATCGGCGCTTTGAAATTTTTGCATTAAGCGAACAAATCCACGCATGGTATTGCTTATCTGTTCACCATTGTTGTTACTGTTAAATAAAGTATTTGCATAATTGAATAATCGGGCATTTTCATAATCATACGTACCACCTACCGTCAAATTAATATTTCGTGAAGGTTTATAATCTACTTTTGCAGTAAACATCATTTGTTTAGAACCTACATCTGATGCGGCTTTAACTTTCTCAAAGTTATCCGCATTTAAAAACTCTGCATTTAACAAAGTACCATATCCTGTTTCATTGGTTCTATAAGGACTTTGAAGTAGATTATCTACAACATCATCTTTCGCTTTCCAATATTTAATAACTGAAGGATTAGCATCTTTGGTGGTATTATACGAAGCAGATAAAAAATAGCCGGCTTTTACAGTCTTTTTAATTTTTGTTGAATCATAAGGGTCTTTAGTCTTTTTTGAAAAAAGAGGTCCTGTAATCATACCCTCTACTAAATAAAATCCATAAGGGTCTAAAAATTTTGATGTGGATAGTTCTAAAGCACCATTGGTTTCACGAGAAGGCTCTTTGGTAGTAATATTAATAATACCACCGGTTACATCGCCATATTTAGCAGGAATACCACCGGTAATAACTTCAACTTCTTCGGTAGCAGATTTTGGTAACGCGGATGTACCTGTAACTTTTACACCATCTATATAATAAACTGTTGCTTCGGAACGTGCGCCACGAATGCTTCCTACTTCGCCACGCTCACTGTAAACACCGCCAACTGTTGTTGCCACTGATTCTGCCGAACGACCCGGCATTTTGGCAATTTCTTCGGTAGTTGCGGATGCACCTGAAGACGTTTGGTCTTTACTAATCAAAGGTACTTTATAATCTTTTACTTCTACTTCCTGCAATTGCTGTATAGAAGGAGAAATTTTAAAATCCTGGAAAGTAATTTTTCCAGCCAATATTCGTACTCCCTTGTACTGTAAAGAGTGATAACCTACATAAGATGCTTTTACATCATACGTTCCTGCTGGAATAGGTTTTATAACAAATTTCCCATCAAAGTCTGTCATACCACCTGTTATCAGTTGTCCATTATTTTCAATGGCAACATTAGCATAAGGAATTCCTTCACCTGATGTTGCATCAAGAACTTTACCTTCTAATGTTCCCGATTGAGCAAAAATAGTTGCCGATATCAGCAAACCTGCACAAAATAAAAATAACCTTCGCATCATAATAATTTGATTATTATTTATTTAACCTTTAATTAATTTTAATTTAACACTTTTTAATAAGCGTTCAAATATAGACATTTTATTTTTAAAACACAAAATTGTTTTTTTAGACACATTTTTTTTCAAAAGTTTCAAAAAAAATAAAACTGCCTTTCGAGCAGTTTTATTTTTTTTATGAAATTAATTCACTATTTAATAGTTACCTTATGTGTTTGATGGAATTCTCCATTTTCAACTTCAATAAAATAAAGTCCTTTGGGTTGTCCCTTTATATTAATAAGGTATTGTCCTCTGACATCATTTTTTTCTACTATTTTATCGCCCAAAATATTATACACTTTTACCGTATAAAGAGCATTGTCAGCAAAAGTTAAATGAAATACTCCATCGGAAGGATTGGGATAAACTTTTTGCAGGAACATGGAAACAGGCATTTTTTCTCCCGAAATGGTACCTACAAATGCTAACTCATCAACATATAAAGTACTGTTTTCTTGTGGTGTATATCCAGCAGAAGAAACCAGCATAATATTAAACGTATCGGGCATCACATTGGTTGGATTATAATCAATGGTTTGCTCAAAGGGAGAATAACTTGCTACGGTTTGATTTGTCATTACTCCACCTATGCCAATAGTATCGCGTGATGTACCATTCCATTTGGTCATAATCACAATAATTGCCATGGTATCCGCATTAACCGAGTTATACTTAAAATAACCCGAAAAGGATTGTGGTTTGACAGTCATGGGAACGCCCCCACTAATACCTGTTATCATATCGTAACTGCCAGTTGTAGCTATTCCAGGCATTATTATTCCAAGAAGAGCAATGTTAGTAGTAGTTAATTTAATAGCATACGAACCTGCGTATGTATCAGCAGTCCTGGTTACTGGTGAAAAACTGAAAAAACCAAGGTCAATGTTTGACGTACCCCAACTGGTTGGTGTAATAGTATCGGTCCATTGCTCAAACCCGTTATTGGGTATGGCTGGTGGTTGCGCCATGGATAAACTTACGCTTAAAAAGCACACGGAACAAAGAAGTAACATTTTTTTCATAAGCAATAAAATTTAATGGTTAATAATGGCGTAAATATACATACTTTTTTTAAAAAAATATTTCAATTTTATTTTTTTTCGATAGTCTATATAAATAAATAAAATATGTCATGTATATTTGCTGAAAGTTTCAATAAATATGGAATGGTCTCAGGAATATAATATACTCTTTGCATTTTTAACCTCTCTGCTTGTTACGGCATTTTCAATTCCAACTATTATTAACGTAGCCAAAATGAAACATCTTTACGATGAGCCCAATCCACGCAAGTTGCATCATAGCAATGTGCCAACCTTAGGTGGGCTTGCTATTTTACTGGGTTTTTTTATCAGCATGTCTTTTTGGACCAACTTTACTTATTGCTGGCATTTGCAATATGTAATAACTGCCTGTATTATTGTTGCTGTTATTGGCATTAAGGATGATATTGTTGGGCTTTCGCCCATGAAAAAATTTATCGGACAATTACTGGCTGCCATAACGATGGTAGTATGGGGTGATATTCGTATTACTTCATGGTTTAATATTTTTGGTGTAAATGACCTCCCCTTTTTAGTAAGCATCGCCTTTTCCATATTTACAGTATTGGTAATTATCAATGCCTTTAATTTAATTGACGGTATAGATAGTTTGGCTGCATCACTTGGTATCATTTCTTCTTTAGTTTTTGGTATTTATTTTTATTTCTTTGATGTAGAATATCAACATGCAATTTTGTCTTTTGCTTTGGCTGGTTCGCTATTTGGATTTTTATATTTCAATAAAACACCTGCAAAAATATTTATGGGAGATACAGGTTCCATGTTGCTCGGATTACTAATGTCTATGTTTGCTATTGAATTTATCAACATTGAACAAAGTTCAACCACAGCATTCTTCAGACATTGTTCGGCTCCCACGCTTGCCATGTCGGTTATCTTTGTCCCTTTATATGATGTGCTAAGAGTTTTTTCCATTCGCTTGTTTTATGGACGTTCACCCTTTGCGCCCGATAAAAATCATCTTCATCATCTATTACTCAATATGGGGTTTTCTCATACCAAAGCAACCATTATACTTTCTCTCTTTTCCATTTTATTAATGATAATTGCTTATCTGTTTCAATTTAAAGGAAATTACTGGATAGGATTTATAATGCTAATGCTCTGCCTGCTTTTTACACTATGGGTATATTTGGGCAGTAAAAAGAAACTTTCTCAAAAAAAAGTCTAATGCGATATTTTTCGAACTTTTTGGTTCTTATTCCTTTTTTCGTTTTTTCACAAGAAATCCCTTTATCAATGCAATGGTACGAACGTACTTCGCTGACATATCTATTAAATAAGAACGTTCCTTTTGTACACGAAGGTTTTTTTCCGTTAACTTATAATGATAAAAGTGTGGATTCCATTTTAATACATGACATGTTGAAAATAGATTATTCCTATTCTTCGTACATCAAAAATTTTGAAAAGCACAGTTTTATACAGGTAAAAGATAATAATTTCATTTTGCACATCAATCCATTAGTAAATTTTGAATTTTCCAACAACGAACATCATTTTTCACGAAACACACGCGGCATAATAATTTCAGGACAACTGGACAAACAGTTCCGATTTGTCTCGGGCATGATAGAGAATCAAATGTTTTTTGAATCCTATATTAATGCTTACATCTCTCAAAATAAAGTGGTACCCGGTCAGGGACGTTCAAAAATATTTAAAAAAGATGGCTATGATTTTTCCAATGCATTTGGATATTTAACTTACAACTTCAGTCCTTCTTTTCAACTTTTATTGGGACACACTCGATTATTTACTGGATATGGCTATCGCTCGGTTCTGCTTAGCGACAATACGCTTGACTGCCCAACCCTGCGATTTTCATTTACTCATAAACGAATTCAATATATTGCCGTTTATTCCGTTTTTCAAAGTGCTTCCACTTTTGACGATTACACTAATGTTCATACACGTAAATACAGTAGCGTACATTATTTGAATTATTTTATATTACCCTCATGGGAAATTGGGATTTTTGAAAATACTTTGTTTCAACCCATGTCGCTTAAACATAACGGTCCAGCCGAAGAATTTTTTTCTCCCCTATTATTCAGCCATTATTTTATATACGGCTTGCGAAACAGGAAAAATGTCATGCTCGGAATTCAAAGTCAATACAGCCTGTTACCTCAATTAAAACTATATGGTCAATGGGCACTGGACGATTACAAACATGCAGGCGATACGTTATCTAAAAATAAAACGTCATGGCAAGCAGGAGTTAAACTGAACGAACCGTTTCGTATCAAAAACTTGTATGTGTTGGCAGAAATAAATCAAGCAACAGCGGGTATGTATGAACTATCCATTGAACAAAGTACATTCAGTAATAATAACGAACCCATAGCACATCCTTTGGGAAATCATTTTTTTGAACAGATTTTTATGGCTCGATACAGTTTCAAACGTGTATTTTTTGCTATCCAAATAAATAATGCTCATTATGAAGCAAACGAAAAAAGGCTGAATTTTTACGATACACTTACAACTACCTCTTTTCATAATTTACCTCATATTTTTCAATATAAGGTTGAAATAGGCTATTGGTTGCACCGTCCATCACGACTTCAAGCGGTAGCAGGTATTCATATTCGCAAACAATCGTCTATACCACAAACGTCATACTACTATATAGCTTTACGCACATCGTTCAGTAATTTTTATGATGATTTTTAACGGGATTAGCCAAATCGGTTAGAAACACCATAACATTGCTTTACGGTCTGTATAAATACAAAAAAAATTGCCCTCATCTCTTCAAAAGGGCTGAGGGCAAAATTTATACCGACTTGCTAACAAAATTCATTTCATTCTTTTGTTAGCGGTTTGGTATTATATGTTATACTATTTGCTTGTAAGCACTTATGCTTTTAAAACAGATAATTTTTTACCAACTTTTTCGAAAGCCTTAACACATACATCAATATCAGAAAATTCATGTGCTGCCGACAGTTGTACACGAATACGTGCCTGTTCTTTAGGAACAACGGGATAACAGAATCCAGTAACATAAATACCTTCGTCTAACAAGGCAGTAGCAAAATCTTGAGATAATTTGGCATCATAAAGCATAATGGCAACAATAGCCGAGCGCGTAGGTTTAATATCAAAACCTGCTTTTTGAATTTTTTGCATAAAATATTCAACATTGGCGTGTAATTTATCTTGCAGTTCATTGGTTGAACTCATCATGTTGAACATTTCGATACCAGCAGAAGCAACCATAGGTGGCAACGAATTGGAGAACAAATAGGGACGTGAACGCTGACGCAACAAATCAACAATTTCCTTACGTGCAGTGGTAAATCCGCCTATGGCACCTCCAAACGATTTTCCAAGGGTTCCTGTAATAATGTCCACTTCGCCTCTACAATTATACAATTCAGTAACACCGCGACCCGTTTTTCCAACAACACCAGCCGAATGTGATTCGTCAACCATAATCAATGCATTATATTTCTTAGCAAGGGGAATAATTTTATCTAAGGGTGCTACATTGCCATCCATAGAAAATACGCCGTCGGTAACAATCACGCGAAAACGTTGTGCCTGTGCCAATTGCAGTTGTTTTTCCAAATCTTCCATATCGGCATTGTTGTAACGATAGCGAACGGCTTTTGAAAGTCTTACTCCATCAATAATAGATGCATGATTTAATGCATCGGAAATAATAGCATCTTCTTCAAGAAATAATGGTTCAAAAACGCCACCATTAGCATCAAAACAGGAAGAATATAAAATAGTGTCTTCCGTACCAAAAAAATCGGCTATTTTCTTTTCCAATTCCTTGTGCAAATCGGTTGTACCACAGATAAAGCGTACACTTGACATACCATATCCGTGTGTATCTACTGCTTTCTTTACAGCATTAATCAATTTAGGGTTGTTGGATAATCCCAAATAGTTGTTTGCACAAAAATTCAACACTTCCTTACCCGTGTTAATTTTAATTTTTGCTCCCTGAGCTCCAACCAGTACACGTTCATCTTTGTACAAACCGGCTTCTCTAATCTGTTTTAATTCATTTTGTAAATAATTTTTGTTACAATACATAAAATTTTTTATTTAAAAGGTTTAACTTTAGGAAAATTATAATCGAATCGAATTTGTTTAGGCTTATCAATAAAATAAGAAAGAAAATCTATATATCGTTCATTGAATTGAAATTCTTCGGAAATATAATATTCTTCGGGTAAAGGTTTATTTTCAATTTTTCCCATATCAATCGTATCGGTATTGTAAACCTCCAATTCCTGATAGGTAGAAAGTTTTGACAATACAGGCATACGTCCATAATCTTCGCGAATAAGTAAATCAACTACTTTATCAGCCAATACACTTACCAGCCTTCTGTCATAATTACGGCAGTCGCCCGAACGTGCAAGATAGCCAAGATTTTGTGCACGGGCATCAAGTCCTGTTTTATGGCTTATTTCGCTGGCAACAACGCCACTAATACCACCAAATCGAGGATGACCAAATTCATCTACTTCGCTACTGGCATAAACCACTTCTGTTTTGCCTGTTTTATCATCATACCAACGAACACCTTCGGATACAGCCAAAAGTAAATATTGTTTTTTTGATTTGTGATATACTTCTTTAATTTTTTCAAATAATGCTTCTTTACGTTCTTTGGTAATAGGTATTTCTGGAATAAGACATATTTCGGCACCACCCATTAAGGCAGCCCCCGTAAGCCAACCTGCATCACGTCCCATAACTTCAATTACCATAATGCGGGAATGTGATTCGGCAGTTGTAGCCAATCGTGTAACAAGTTCCGTTACACCTTTGGCTGCCGATGGAAATCCGGGACACATCACAGCCTCTATCATCTCTCCATTGTAATTGTGAATGGTTTTAGTCCGCAAGTCATTGTCTATCGTTTTTGGAAAGCCAATTACAGGAATGCCTTCCAATTCGTATAGTTGCTTGGCTGCTCCATTGGTATCGTCACCACCCAATGTAACCAGCACATCTATTTTATATCGTTTTAAATTATCAATGATTTGCTGTACGCGAGACGTATCACTTCCAGAAAATGGATTGGTACGACTACTGCGAAGGGCTGTTCCTCCATATACGCCATCGTAAGGCTGATTAGTAAGATTAACCACATCTCCATCGCCAAGTAATCCTTTCCAGCCTCTACGAATACCATAAACCTGAAATCCGAGTGCTGATGAACGACTTTTTATGGCTTCAATGCTTGCATTAAGGGCTGACGTGTCGCCGCCACCTGTTAATATTGCTAATGTTTTTCCATCATAAGGACGTTTGGTTAATGCCATAATTATAAAGTTTTATAAATTACATTTCGACAAACTCAAAAGGCATTTTTAAAAGTTTAGAGAAACGTACGCCAGTAGCATGCATATCGGTATCATCCTTTAAATAATACCACTTAATAACGACTTCTTTTTCTTTGGATAATTCTTCAAGTAACAAAAGAATTTTAGCCAATTGCTTGGCAGACGCAGTATTAAAATATTCAAGTTTAAAACTAAAAACAGTTTTAGGCAATGGATTTTGTCTATATTCGTTGAGCCATGATAATAAGGGTTCATAAAAAGCGATAGCATTCTCGGGAAGTGAACGATGTCCAATTTCAAAAACTCCCTGTTCTCTGTCAAAAGTAACAGAAGGAGTATCTTCTTTTGGTGGTATGATTAATGGGTTTTGCATAATTTATTCCAGCGTAATTAAACTTTGCAAACTTAAAAAAGAATATTGATTATTAATAGGAAGAATATCATATTGAACCGGAAAACCACTTTTTAAACGAATATCAATCATCCCCAGACCTGTTTTTTTTGAATTTGAACCCTCAAAGTTAAACAAACTATCATTATAATATTCATCAATTTCTTCTTTTGTAAGTGCATTAACCTTATCAATTTTTTGTTTTAACGTAACAAGTTGGTCATTTTCAATAAAATTTCCCGTTAAAATTCTAAAAAATTCATTGGTACTTCCTAATAAAAATATGCCAGGAATAACGTCAGGTGAAAAAGTACTGGGAATATATCCATGCTTGATTATGTTTTGAAGCATTTCGACTACAATATAAAAAACTTTCTTTTTATGGCTGATACTTCCCGACATTTGACCTTCCAATGAATTAAGTAAATTGAGCAAACTTTCCTGATTGAAAGGACCATTATTAATAATGGAAAGGTTTTCCTTGTTAAGAATTGCATGAATTTTTTCAACGAAATGAAATTCTGTTACTCCTATATGTTCTTGAAAATTTTCCTCTTCAACAATAGGAACCGTGCAAAGATAAAAGTACGAATATTCACCCGAAAGAGGTACAAATTTATAGATAAGTTTATTGCCTGCCTTACGTGCCATATCTATAAGTCCTAATCCAGCTCCACCCTTATCCGAAAAAGTGCCTTCTTCGAGGACGGCTTTATAATATTCCTTTAACTCCTCTTTGCCCAATGTATTTATTTTATCCATAAGCATTTGCATGGCAGGTATATTTTTGGTTTCTGCCACATTGCCTGTCGTAATTACATAACGGTTATTCATTTTTTGAATAAGAAAAAGGCTGTCGTGTTCCGTTTCTTTATGAAAGTCGGATGCTTGATGTCGTGTCACATTTTGCAAGGCTTCTACTAATATATTATATACACGTTTTTTTACTTTGCTTGATTCTTCTTGCTTTTCGAGTTTGTTTTCGGTAAGAGATAAAATATTATCAGTAACATCTTGAGTAAATACACCTTTATATATATACCCTAAATGATAATCTTGCATGAGAAAAAAAAGTTGCTTCACAAAATCAAGCGATTGTTGGTCTGTCATACTATGTTTATTTATGAAGTGGATATAAATTTTTAATCGTACAAACCTATATCATTTTATTTTATTTTCAAAATTCTATGGATAATATTTTTTTTGTAATATTTATCATTGTATATATTTTGTACTGAAAGGAGCAAAAATAAAGTGGTTTCCATATTCATTATTTTTTTTCAAATAGAGTATTTTTTTAGAACATATCGGGATAAAGTTTTTTTATACTGGTTATATTGGGTTTAATGGCTTTAGGTATTTTAAGCATTGGCTGCACAGCATACAAATCTTTTAGTCCGCAACCTGTAAGCAATACAACTACTTTTTCGTTGGACTGAATTTTCCCACCCCGACAATAGTTCAAATATCCGGCAAACGCAGCACAAGCAGCCGGTTCAGAAAATATACCTGTGTTTTTGCTAAGCACCGAAGAGGCATTTAAAATTTCTTTATCCTTTACAGTTATTGCTTCTCCATGGTAAGATAATAAATATTTTTTGGTCATTCTAAAATTTCTTGGAACATCCACCGAAATAGAATCGGCAATGGTATGACTGGATGATGACACAAACGTTTCAACATGCATATTACGAATAATGTTGCTGCTATTTTCAGCCTGAACAGCAACAATGGTTGGCATTTTATTAATAATATTCAACAACATTAAATCTTCAAATCCTTTATAAACGCCTGAAATGATAACTCCATCGCCAACCGGTACAAATATCTTATCTGGAATTTGCTGTCCCAATTGGGAAAATAATTCTAACGATACTGTTTTTTTTCCTTCGATGGTTAACGGATTAAAGGCTGTATTTCGGTTATAGAAACCATATTGTTCGGTAAGTGTAACGCTTAAATTGAAGGCATCATCATACGTACCCTCCACAGGAACAATAATACCGCCATACATAAGAATCTGCGTAAGTTTTGCTTTTGGTGCAGCAGCAGGAACAAGGATAATGGCTTTTTGTTTTTGTGCCGCACATATCCCCGCCAATGATGAGCCAGCATTTCCGGTAGAAGCCGTAATAATCGTATTAATTTGATGTTCTTTGGCAAAGGCAGATACTATTGCCGATGCCCTATCCTTAAAAGAAAAAGTGGGATTTTGAGAATCGTCTTTTAAAAAAAGATGGCAGCATGAGGTCTCTATTTTATAAATAGGAGTGTTTCCTACTTGTAAAAAAGGTAAACTATTCATACTTTCTATCGGCAAAATATCCAAAAACAATCGCTGTTGAAGTTTTGAAAAAATATTTTTTTGGAATTTTCTTTTTATGGCTGGATAATCATATATGGTTTTCAAAACGCCATACGGAGGTTCATCGTTATTATTCTTCTTACTGCATCGAGGACAGAGGTACATTACACTATCAGAAGAATAGGTTGCTCCACAATCGATGCACTGATAAATAAATTTTTTCACATAAATATTTTTCACAAAAATAATAAAACTTCCATAAACTAAATCTGCTTCTACCTATAACATCAAAGTTTTATAAACAAAATTTAGTCAACACTATCAATAATATTTTTTACAGCAAATCGTAAAATTCTTTATACCTTTACATGTTTGGATAACACACTAAGTTGTTTTGAATATTAATAACAAGACCACATGATAACGATATTATTAATAGTGCTTATTTCCATCACAAGCATTGTAGCATTTAAAAACCGTGATATGTATTTTCACGGATGGTTCAGCCCTTATGAAATACACGAGCATCATCAATGGCTTCGCTTTGTTACTCATATTTTTTTACATGCTTCATGGGAACATTTGATTTTTAACATGCTTACTTTTTATTTTTTTGGCATGTTGGTAGAACAAGGATTCGGGTTTTATTTCGGTAAATGGGGTAGTGCTATTTTTATTACAGAATTTTTTCTTGCTGGTATTATATCTTCTATTCCATCCTATTTTAAAAATAAACATAATGCTTCCTATACAGCAGTAGGTGCTTCGGGTGCCGTTTCGGCTATTTTGTTCACTGCCATTCTGCTTGACCCACTCAATAAAATTTACATCATGTTTATTCCTATTGGCATTCCGGCATACATATTTGGCGTGTTTTATCTTGGGTATTGCATTTTTATGTCTAAGCGTAATATTGACCAAGTTGCACACGATGTACATTTTTGGGGTTCCATTTTCGGTTTCGTTATGCCTATTTTAATACGTACAAGTTTTTGGAATGAATTCATACAAAATATTTTCTAATGAAAAAAAGAAAAGTCCTTTTTTTAGATAGAGATGGCGTTATCAATAACAATAAGGCTTATTATATATACAAACCGGAAGATTTTCAGTTAAACGATGGAGTTATAGAAGCATTGAAACAATTACAAAAGGCAGGATTTGAATTTATCATTGTAAGCAATCAAAGTGGCATTGCTCGTGAGGTTTGTTCTATCTGGGATGTAGAAAAATTGCATGTTTATATCTCCAAACTTTTTTTACACGAAGACATCCACATACTGGAATACTATTATTGTACTCATCATCCCGATGTAAGTATGTGTCTGTGTCGCAAGCCTTCGCCTTTGCTTTTTGAAAAAGCCATCGCACGCTTTAACATTGATGCCACCACTTCTTGGATGATAGGAGACCAAATGCGCGATATAGAAGCCGCTGCCAATGCCGGTATTAAAGGTATTCTGGTTGAGCCAAATAAAAATCTATTATATGTCCTTCCAACTATTTTAACTCATGATTGAAAACAGCCCCTTCCTTATTTATAATGAACATCTGATAAAGCGTGAACAGGCAATGTTACCTGTTGATTGCAGAGCCGTACGCTTTGCCGATGGCTTGTTTGAGACTATGCGTGCCTTTGCTACCGAAGTTCCACTGTTCTCATTGCATTATCAACGTTTAATCAGTGGTATGAAACTGTTAAAAATGGACACCACCTCTTTTCCTTCCGAAAAGCAGTTGACAAACGAAATAGCCCGTCTTATCAAATCCAATAAGCATTTTAATAGTGCAAGAGTACGACTCAGCGTTTATCGCAAAGGAAATGGAACTTATTTTCCAGAAAACAACCATGTTGATTATTTTATCGAAACATTTTTGTTTGATTCAAACGAATTCCAATTAAATATCAAAGGCAAAACCACCGATATTTACACAGAAATGGTTAAACCTGTTCATCCACTTTTATCGTTCAAAACCAATGCATCGTCTATATACATATTGGCATCATTATGGGCAAAGCAACAATCGCTGGATGATGCCATTCTCATCAACACAAGGGGACAATTGGTTGAATCTACCTCGTCCAACCTTTTTATTGTCACAGATGGAAAAATATATACACCGCCTTTGACCGATGGTTGTGTAGAAGGTGTCATGCGAAAAACTATAATAGATATCTGTATTCCAATACTGAGTTTTCCTTTTTCAGAAAGCACATTGACTTCCGATATGCTTCTTTCTGCCGATGAAATATTTTTAACCAACGCCGTTTACGGTATTCAATGGGTATTGGCATATAAAAACAGACGCTTTTTTAATAAAATAAGTAAAACCCTGTTAGAAGTTCTAAATAAAAAATTTCTCAAAAAATAATCCGTTATACTCTACCCTATTATTTCTGAATAAATATCGGTTCTCCTAACCGAACCCATATTTTTTGTCCTATTTGCAATGGTTGTTGTGATATAAATTCATCGGTTACAAGTGCAAACAACGGAATGCCTGTATCAACCAATACTTCCAAACCATTGCGTGAAGAAAATATATCATTCACTATACCAGAAAATACATTCACAGTTTCGTTTATAGGTTTTTGTATAGACAATACTATATTATGACTGTTCATCATAATATATCCCTTTCCTTTTGGCAAAATCCCAGCGACCATGATTTGCATTCCTTTTTCCAAAATAGCATTGGACATTTTTTGTTCTTCGGAACAGGAAATAATTTCGGCCAAAAAATAATTTTTAATACCCGTTAAACTGGCAATAAACGGCGATTTGGGATGTTGAAAAATTTCTATTGGTGTACCGGTTTGTTCAATAATGCCATGATTAATAATGGCAACTTTATTGGCAAGGACAAGGGCTTCTTCATAATCGTGTGTAACATGGATAATGGTTTGCCCTTCTTTGTTAAGTTTACGCAATAACATACGTGTTTCCCATCGAAGTCTTGTATCCAGTGCCGATAATGGTTCATCAAGCAACAGCACATCTGGCTTCATGGCAAGTGTACGTGCTAGTGCTACCCGTTGTTTTTCACCACCCGAAAGTCCTTGCGGTTTTCGTGATAAAAGCAATTCTATATCCAATTTTTTTGCCAATGAATGAACTATTATGGAGACTTCATCTTTAGGCACACCATATTGCTTTAATGGGAAAGCAATATTTTCAAAAACCGTAAAATGCGGAAACAAGGCATAATCCTGAAAAACAATTCCTATTTTTCTATGCTGAATTTTTTTGTAAGTGATATTTTCACCTTTTAAAAAAATGCTTCCCGAATTTGGTGTTATAAGACCTGCTATAATTTCGAGCAATACGGTTTTTCCTGAACCAGAACTGCCAAGTAATACAAAATAATCTTTCTCTTTCACTTCAAGATTAATTTCACTGAGTGAAAATTGTTTAAAGTGTATAGATATATTTTTCAGTTCAAGCATGTTTATTTTTCCCCGCTAAAAAACGCAATAAAATAAAAATAAGCAATGAAATCAAAATAACAATAATAGCAATAGGTTTGGCATACTGCAATCCAAACGAACCGAACCGCTCATAAATCAATACTGGCGTTGTCATAGGATAATAGGCAATAATAACAACGGCACCAAATTCGCTAATACCACGTGCAAACATGAGAATAAACCCTGATATGATACTTCGCCAAGCCAATGGTAACGATATTTTAAAGAATGTTTTGGAATACGTTGCACCTAAATTCAAGGCTGCCTTTTCAAGACGTTCTGGCACACTGGCAAATCCTTCTCTCGCAGCATTTATTAAATAAGGTAAACTTACAAATGCCATGGCAATTATAATTCCCCACACTGTACCCACAAAATTCAATCCCACCGCACTGGCAATTTTTCCAATAAACGAATTTCTTGAGACAAGTCCCAATAAAGCAATTCCAGCAGCCGTATGTGGTATCACGATGGGCAAATTGACAATTCCCAATACAAGGTTTTTCATGGGAAACGATTTTCGGGCAAGGATATATGCCAGTGGAATAGCCAAAATAGAAAAAATAATAGTGCCCAGCATAGATGCCCCCAACGTGAGCCAAATACTTTTAGTTACTTCGGTATCGCTTGCCGTTTGAAAAATATGAAGCGGTGTTGTCGAAAGAAACATCCCCAATAGCGGTGCAATGATAAACAATAACAGCAAACTGCTTAAGAAAATAAATACCAAATTAAAACTATGGTACTTCATTGATAGTAGGTTTTTTGGCATATTTTTTCAAAAATGCCGGAATATATTCGTATGTTCTCGTTTCAGCAGGAATAACCGATGGCTGTCCATTTTCTACCATCACATTTATACCTTTAGATAAAAAATAATCTACAAACGCATACGCAGCAATGGAATTATTTGTATGAGTAAGAACGGTAATACTGTATATCATTGGTTCACCTTTTTCGATTGTTTTTTCGCCGGGTTTTGTGCCATTTACTTCAACAGAAACCGTTTTATATAAGGTAGCCCATTCAGGTTTTTTCAAATTAATTTCGTCTGGAAGAATAATATAATTCAATTTATGTTGCTGAGCAACGGATTTGTATAGAAAAATGTAATCAACCGTATTGGTTTCGAGCAAAGCAAGCAAATCTGTTTCTTTGGGACGTATATATTGATTATCCCTTGATAATAATTGCTGCGACAATCCTTTTATAGAATAATATTGCTCTGCCAGTTTCGCTGTTAGCACGGCTCTCACACCACAAGGGTCTGAATTTGGATCAGAACGCCCATACGCAACATCCTTTTTTAGCAATATAGTAAACCAGTTTCTTTGATTTATTTCATCGGCATATTTGGAATTTTTATTAAACACAATTGTCATTTCATTACTAGCAAAGGGAATATTCCACGTTGCATAGTTCGGAATAAGCATTTGGTCTATGACTTTATAATCGGCAGAAATAAACACATCGCACGCTTTATGTAAATCGGTAATATTCCGTGCACATTGCTTGCTTCCACACGCTTCGGTATATATTTGTAAGTTTGGATGAAGACGGTGGAACGAATCACAAATAATTTTTACAGGAACAGAAAGGCTGCCTGCATGAAAAATAGTAAGTTTTCCTGATATACTGTCCTGTGTATTTACCTTTGAATTATTTTTATTGATATCAGAGCATGAAAGCATTCCCAACGTAACAATGATGGTTGCTATAAAAATAGTTAATCTCATGTTTATTTTTTTAAAACACAAAAGTATTACTTTTTATATTTCTTTCAAAATGGTATCATTTCATTCTTTTGTTAGCGATTTGGTATTATATGGAGAGTGATGTTGCATTCGTTGTTATGCCAAATCATTTACAAGGCATATTAATTATAAATGATAATGATGAATTTTGTAGAGACACGTCGCGACGTGTCTCTACGACGGATACCGACATGGGAAAAATCGAACAATTTGGAAAACCCACCAAAAATTCAATTCCAACCATTGTACGATTGTTCAAATCAACCAATTACGTGTGGAGACACGTCGCAACGTGTCTCCACGATTACATTATTCGAAATGATATTGAATTAAATCGAATTCCGCAATATATAATTGATAATCCTAAACAATGGAAAACAGATGAAGGTTATATTTGATATTCCTCCTATTTTATCCATCACTCAGTCGGGGCGAGAAGACTCGAACTTCCGACCCCTTGCACCCCATGCAAGTGCGCTAGCCAACTGCGCCACACCCCGATATTATTACTATATAAAAAAGAACCTTTACAAACTTCCGGCACTCCCGACTTCATGTCGAGATGCGCTAACCAATCTCGTTACTTATAACGAGACCACACCCAGATATTATTACTATATAAAAAAGAACCTTTACAAACTTCCGGCACTCCCGACTTCATGTCGGGATACGCTAACCAATCTCGTTACTTATAACGAGACCACACCCCGATATTATTACTATATAAAAAAGAACCTTTACAAACTTCCGGCACTCCCGACTTCATGTCGGGATGCGCTAACCA
>Ga0302253_1000416_pt1 | contig 36607 bp, 30 predicted proteins | sample AAG_RA_Trp_MG_FD_193537 | JGI IMG/M metagenome (GOLD analysis project Ga0302253, IMG submission 193537) | Enriched activated sludge microbial communities from anaerobic digester in WTTP, New Holstein, Wisconsin, United States - AAG_RA_Trp | ecosystem: Engineered > Bioreactor > Anaerobic >...
TCAAGGAGCCGCCCAGGGGGATGCTGGAAGCGCTGCTTGAGGAAGCGATCGCCGAAGTGAAGGGCTGAGCGCTTCGGGAAGCCCGGCTGCGTGTTGCGCCGCGGCTTCCTCCGCCGTATCATTCGATGCCGCTTTGTTCAATATGGGCCCCTGTGCGTTTTTGTGAATTGTGCGGTTCGCCCGGCGGAAACTATAGGTTGATTATAATTCCCTTACCCTTTCGTTTCGCCTTGTTCCTCCCTGCTCTGGAATGGTACAATCCGCCCGATGATACCCCTGTATTGTTCGTTCATACGCAGAAAAGACATGGATACGGTGCTCTCCTGCCTCGTAACCGATTCAGTAGGCCCGGGCGACTACACGGAGAAATTCGTGAAGAACGCCAGAGAAGTCTTTGGTTTCGATACGGCCATAGCGGTGAGAAGCCCCTATTTAGCGCTGTTTCTCGCCCTGGAAAGACTCGGCCTGGCAAAGGACTCCGCGATCGGATTAAGCCCGTTGGCGCCCGCTTATCAAGCAGGGCTTGTATCCAGCATGGGATATAAGCCGGTCTTCATCGATCACGACGCCGATACGGCCCTTCCTGAAATCGAAACTGTCAGAGCCCAGGGCTGCGCCGCTTACATCCTTTTCGAACCCTTCGGCATTCTTCCCGAAAAAGCGCTGCTTGACGAGCTGGGAATCCCTGTTATCGAGGACGCGAGCCAGTCCTTGGACGCCCAAAGGGAGGGTATACGGGCTGGGACTTTGGGCAATTTCGCCCTCTGTGGTCTCGAACAAGGCTCCCCCGTAACCTCCGGCGGAGGCGCCCTGCTGTTCACCGCCCACAAGCGGGACGCCAGCGTTCTTAAAAACTGCGCGGAAAGCCTGGGCGGGGAGTTGCTGTTGACGGATTACAACGCCGCCCTCGGCCTCGCTCAGCTGCGGAACCTCGAAAAGAGCATCGAACGACGCCGGGAGCTCGAGGCAAGCTATAGGATGGAACTCGCCAGAACCCGCCACCATGGCTTCGATCAGCCCGGCGAAGGAAGGACGGGCTTGTGGTCCTTCGCGGTGATCCTGGAATCGGGCATGAAGGACGCCATAATCCACGCAAAAAGAAACGGAATTGAAGCGGCGCCCGCCTTTGAGGGCAGTGTCGTCATGGGGCAAGGATTCCCCGAATCGACCTGTCCCGGGGCCAGGTCGCTGGCGATGCGCTGTCTTCTATTCCCGCTGCACGAAAAAATCAGTTCCAAGGATGCGGGAACGATTGCCAAGGTTCTCGCAACCCTGCCGTAGAGGAGGGGGACTATGTCATCCAGCCCTGAAACGACCAGGTCCAGGGTGCTCATAATCGCTAATTTGCTCAAGGACGACGCTGCGGGCGAAAGCCTGCTCGCTTCGGACTACTTTAACGATCAGGGCTGGTATCCCGAAGTATTCAGCTTCGAGGGTAATCCCGCCGGAGCTCCGGATTTTAAGAATTTCGATCTGATCCTAAGCCTGGGTGGAGACGGAACCCTCCTTTACGTGGCAAGGCTTGCCGCAGCTCTCGGGATTCCCGTACTTCCGGTAAACCTCGGGACACTGGGCTTTATCGCCGCCAACAGGCGGGAGTCCTGGCGGAACAGCTTCGAGGCATGGCGACTGGGGAAGCTTGAAGCTTCGTCGCGCATGATGCTGCAAGTCGATGTTGTCAGGGGAAACAAAGCCATGGGCAGGTTTTCGGCCCTCAACGACGGAGTGGTCTCCTCCCAGGGCATCGCCAAAATGATCCGCCTCTGCCTGGGCGTCGACGGGGAACGTTTCGGCTCCTACAGGGCAGACGGCCTCATCGTCGCCACTCCCACGGGTTCCACCGCCTATAATCTGGCGGCCGGCGGCCCGGCCCTACACCCGGAAATGCCCGCGATCATCATCAACCCCATCTGTCCCTTCACCCTCGCTTCCAGACCCTTGGTGCTTCCCTCCTCAGAGATAGTCCAGATCACGGTCGACGAAACCCGCCGATCCGGAGCGCTGCTCACCGTGGATGGTCAGGAGACAGTTCCCTTGGAAAAAGGGGATGTCGTCACCTTCAAAAAATCGCCATTCGACGCGCGGCTTATCGTCCCTAAGGAGAATATTTTTTACGAAGCCCTCCGCAGCAAACTGGGCTGGTCCGGGGATCTTGATGCTTGAACGCCTTTCGGTCCGCGATTTCGCCCTGATCGACGAAGCCGAGGTGGATTTTTCCTCCGGCCTGGTGATCTTTACCGGCGAGACAGGGGCGGGGAAGTCCCTTATCGTAGGGGCCATGGGCTTTCTCTTCGGCGGCCGCGCCGATGCTTCGATCGTTCGAGAAGGCGCCGACGAGTGCCTCGTCTCAGGCATCGTCGATATTCGTTCGGTCGCTTCGGCAAAGCGATGGCTTCTGGAAAAGGATCTGAGCGACGACGATGGAATTGTCGTTCTGCGGAGAGGTTTACGCAGACAGGGCAGGGCCTATGCGTACATTCAAAACAGGGCTGTCAGCCGCGGCGACCTTTCGGATTTTTGCGCCCTGCTGGCCGACATTCATGGCCAGCACGAGCATCAGGGGCTTTTGGACCGTAGCGGTCATCTCGGGCTTCTGGATGGATTCGGCGAACTCGAATCCGAGCGCGAAGCGTACCGGCTTCTCTACGAGGAATGGGTGGCGGCGATAAAAGACTATCGGCTCAAGCTCGCCGACGCCGAACGCAGGGAAAGAGAAAAAGACGTACTGGAGTTTACCGCTTCGGAGATACGTTCCGCCAAGATAAAGCCGAACGAGGACGAAGAACTGGAAGTCGAGGAACGGAGACTCTCCCACTATGAAAAGCTCTTCGAGGCGGTCAACGGCGCAGTCGAAAGCTTGAGCCCGGGGAGCCTCGAATCGGCGAACGGCGGGATAGCGGGGCTGCGGCGCTCCGCATCGGCGCTCAGCCAGGCGGCCGAAATCGACGAACAGCTCAAGGAGCATCTTCAGCGGCTTCAAACGAGCCTCATCGATATCGAGGATATAAGCGAAAGCCTGGGTATCTACAGGGAAGGGCTGCGTTTCGATCCCCGGCGATTGGAGGCCATAGAAAGCCGCCTCGCCGAGTTGAGGCGGCTGAAGAAAAAATACGGCCCGAGGCTTGAAGATGTCATCGCCCGGGGAAGGGCCGCGGAGGCCTCGGTCAAGGCCTTCTCCTCCTGGGACGAGGAAAAAAAATCTCTTGAATCGAAGATCGCGGAGCGCCAAAAGAAGGTTTTGGCCCAAGCGGAGCTCTTATCCGCCAAGAGATCCCAGGTATCGTCTGAATTTTCATACAAGGTAGAGTTAGTGCTTTCGAAATTGGGCATGCCGAAGGCGAAACTGCCCTTGGTGTTGAGGCCCTTGCGGGCCGAATCGGGAAAGTTGGTGCTCTCCTCCTCGGGCAAGGACGAGCTCGAAATCCTCATCGCTCCCAATCCGGGGGAATCTCCGAAACCTCTGGCTTCGATCGCTTCGGGAGGGGAACTTTCCCGGGTGGCCCTGGCTATCAAAACCGTGCTTTCCGCCAAGGGGAACCTCTCGACCCTGATATTCGACGAGGTGGACGCGGGCATAGGGGGAGAAGTGGCGGTTGCGGTGGGCGGATATTTAAAAACCCTGGCCCGGTACTGTCAGGTTTTCTGTGTCACCCATCTGGCTTCCATCGCCGTCATGGCGGACCTGCATTACAAGGTGGACAAGATCGAGGAATCGGGTCGCACCGTGACAAGGATCCAGAAGCTGGAAGGACAGGACAGGGAAGGGGAGATCGCGAGGATGCTGGCCGGCGACAAGGAAGGGAAGACCTCCTTGGCTCACGCTTCGGAACTATTAAAAAAGGCTGCCCTATAACTCTTTTCCTTCGCGGGCAAGCTCGTGCAGGGCGTCGAAGGGAAAGAGCGAAGCCATGGTGGTTTTGACGCAACTGGTCTCGCTGTTGCCGAAGCGAACGGATGCCTCCGGAGGGAAAAACTCGCTTAGCACTTGTCTGCAGGCGCCGCAAGGGCTGACCGGATATGCCGCGTCCGGCGTGGCTATGGCGATGGCGGAAAAGTCACGTTTCCCCTGGCTTATGGCTTTTACCAGCGCGCTTCGTTCCGCGCAGATCGTCAAACCAAAAGAACGGTTCTCCACATTGGTTCCGGTCACAACGCTCCCGTCGGCGCAAAGAATGGCGGCCCCTACCCTGAATTTCGAATAAGGGGAGTAGGAATTTTCCGCGGCCTTGAGCGCGGCTCCGAATAAGCTCGATTCATCCGTCATATTTTTCCTCTTCGTGTTGACAGCGGCAATTCATACTATATACCATCACATGACAAGGTCACAACATAGATGAGAACATGGTAAGGCGTATGAGAGAACCCAGACGGAGCCGGCGATGGCGCCGGTCCGCAGTTTATTCTATCGCCGCGCTTTTATTGCTCCTGCTTTCCCAACGGCCTCTCCTGCCTCGGCCCGGTATAAAGGTCAGCCAGGGGGCTATGGCCGATGTGGGAAAAACGGCGACGAACTTGCCGCGCGAGGGTGTTTTCGAAGAGGCGGGGCGCAGCTTCCATATCCGTCCGGATCAGCAGGGAATCGCCGAAAGGGACGAAGAGGGATCCGGTTTCAGATGGGAGAGGGAGTTCGGAAGCCTTATCACCACAGCCGCGGCGACACAAAACCTCTCGGCCTGGGGACTCCTCGATGGAAGGGTGTTTTTGCTGGACCGGGCAGGCGCGGTACTGAGGATCTTCGACCCCCGACAGGAAGGCATAGATTCCGCCCATGCCTGCGTTTACGCCCTTGCCCTGTCGGAGCAGGGGGAATCCCTGGCGGTGTTATTCGGAATTCTTCCTCAGTATGTTCTCGTCTATGAACGCAAATCCGGCTTTTATTCTTTGAGCTATACAAGAAAGCTGCAGGGGGATCTGAGGAGCGCCCAGAGCGCCGCATTTGCCCGAAACGGCAGAAGCCTCCTGGTAAAGACCGCCGATGGACTGGTCTTTTTCGACCGGGATAGGGGAAAGGGAGCCCTGCTCCATCCCGGGCGTTTCGCCGGAGACGGGGAAATGCTGATCGAAGGCTTCGGCGATGATAGTTTCGCGCTGCTCAAGGCCTCGGCGGACCAGCGATACGTCGGGCTTGTCCGGCACGGGGCGCTGGAAGCCTACTTCCCCCTGCCGAAAGACAGCTTCGGGTTGATAGCCGGAGAGGATTCCTTCATCATAAGAGGAGGCGAGAGGGATCTCATATTCACCAGGGGGGAATATGAGTAGGGGGAATATGGGTAGACCGCGCCAGCCGGGAGCGGTGCTGGTATTCCTGGTGTTTTTCCTGATCTTTCCGCTGAATTCCCCGCTTTTCCAGGCTCAGAATGCCAGCCCGGCCCGGGAAGAAGCTTCGATGGCGGAAAAGGCGATAAGCATTTTTGTCCCCGCCGCCGGGATCAGCGTCGACTTCGGCGTACCTAAGCGTTTTACCCCCTCGGGAAGTCCCTACCTGGGCAGCGGCGCCCAAATTCAGCCCAGAACCCCGGAAGTGCCCGCGGCGGGGGAGGGGATAGTGCTTTTTTCCCAAGGGGGGAGCCTCCTCAGCTCCGGCTTTCCCCGATCCCGTGACAATTTTATAGCCCTGGCCCACGACGGCGGTTTTGTGTCCCTGTACTCATCTCCCTCCCTGGCCCTCTCGGCGAGATTAAAGAAAAATGGAGTGGCCAGGGACGAAATCGTCGGTACGATCGAGGGGGCGCGGGGCGGTCAGGAAGACAATTACTACCTTCGCGTCATCGATAACAGCTCGAAGCTGGTGGTTAATCCCGCCCTGTTCAGTCCGGGCATGATTGACCGCGCAGCGCCGAGGATCGAGGAAGTCAGCTTGATAAAAGAGGGCTTTCGGCTGAAGGCGGAACCGGAGCGCAGGATTCTCCAGCGATTGGCCCAGGGTGATTACAAACTTGCCATACGCCTGAATGATCCTTCCTATGCGGGCGGGGTGGTATCCGGCCTATTCAGGATCAAGGTGGTACTGGACGGGCAGGTGGCGGCGGACAGGAAGCTCGATTCGGCGCGGAACCTGGACGAGGGCTTGGGATTTCTCGGCTTTTCGGCCCCCTCTTCCCTGCTGGCGGACAGGGATATGCGGTTCCTCCTGGATGGCCATTTCCTTGCCCGGGGCAATCACAGCCTCGAATTGACGGTCTACGACTTCAACGGCAATGCCGGAACGCTGGTCTGGCGCTTTATCGTCGAATAAAATCGCCTTCCGATTGCCGATCCCATAGGCCCAGGGTAGAATCCATACTATGACTGAATATGAATCGACGGCGGAACGGATAGCCATAGTCGAGGAAAGGATCTCGAGCGCGGCGTTTCGATCGGGAAGGAATCCCGACGCGGTAAAAATCCTCGCGGTCACCAAATTCCATCCCGAAGCGGCGGTTCGAGCGGCCTATGCGGCGGGGATCCGGCTCTTCGGCGAGAATCGGGTTCAGGAGGCTGAAAAAAAGTATTCCGGGAGGCTGCGATCCGATTTGCCGGGAATCGAGCTTCATATGATAGGAAATCTTCAGAGCAACAAGATCAACAAAGCCATGGCGCTCTTCGACGGCATCCAATCGGTGAGTTCCCTCGAACTGCTGCGGGCTATCTGCTCGAAAGCCGAATCCATGACCAGGCCGCTGCGGCTCTATCTGGAACTCCACACGGCGGAGGACTCGAAGTCGGGGTTTCCCGGTGAAAATGAGCTTTTTTCGGCTGTGGAAGCCTATGCGAAGAGCCTGGAGGAACAAAAGGGAGCTGCCGGCGTTCGCTTGGTTGGCCTGATGACCATGGCTCCTTTTACGCCCGATGAAAGGGCTGTCAGGGCTTCCTTCCGCCGACTGAGCCGGGCCTTCGAGGAGATCCGCCGGCGGTTCGTCCTTCCTGGCTTCGAGGAGCTTTCCATGGGCATGAGCGGGGATTATGCGATCGCGGTGGAGGAGGGTTCGACCATGGTCCGGATCGGCACGGCGATTTACGGAGATAGACTGTGATTCCATCCAGGCGCGGGGCGGGGCGGGGCATCAGGCCGGACATTGGGCGGAGGGCCTTGAGTCTGCCCCTGTGCTGCCTGATCGCGGGGCTGGTTTTCGGTCTCGCCGCTCCCCCGCGCTGCGCGGCCCAGGCGGCGGACGCCGACAGCGACACAGGCTGTTTTTCCTCGCCCATACCCTTAAGCTATCAGGGCGAAGCGGATAAAAAGACTACGCGAAAGGAACCGGCCCTCCAAAGAGGCCTGATCATAGCCGCCGGCAGTTTCCCCTTCAGTTATTTCTATATGAATCTCGCCTTCGACCTTGTCCGCTACGCCGTCAATAGCTTCGACAGCCTCTACGCGCCCTGGCCGTTCAGGTCGGCCGGCTCGGCGGCGATAAGCGACGAGGAAACCTTTGTCCGCATCGGCGCCAGCGTCGGACTGAGCCTGGCGATAGGTCTGGCGGACATACTCAGCCGATAGCCGAAAGCTTGACACATCCGAAGCGCCCCTCTACTATTGCACTGGATTTCATCTTTCCAGGTGGAGCTGCAGTATGTCGGAAACAATACCCGAGGCCGAAGGCTTCAATCTCGATGACGCGATTCGAAAGGTACCGGACTTTCCGGTTCCGGGGATTCTCTTCTACGATATAACCAGCGTTTTAGCCAATCCCGATGCCTTCGGGTATTGCATGCGTTCGATGCTCAAGCTCTACAAGGATGAAAAAATCGATGCCGTCGCGGCGATAGAGGCGAGGGGCTTTATCTTCGCGGCCCCCTTCTGCCATAAGCTCTCCCTGCCACTGGTGCTGGTACGCAAGAAAGGCAAGCTGCCGGGCAAGACCATCTCCCAGTCCTACGATCTGGAGTATGGTTCGGCCACCCTTGAAATGCACGAGGAGGATATAATCCCCGGAAGCAGATATCTGATCGTCGACGATCTTATAGCCACCGGAGGAACGGTCAGCGCCACGGCGAAAATGCTCAAGCGCCGCAAGGCCGAACCCGTCCGCGCGTTTTCGGTGATCGGACTCCCCTTCCTGAATTATCGCAAGGCCTTGGGGGATTTACCGATCGATACCCTCATAGAGTATTTCGGCGAATGAGGCGCGGCTGGAAAGTCGTCCGACTTTCAGCCGCGCCCCGCTATACAAGGAGTTTTCCCATGCTTAAGCCCCTGGAGAAGAATCCCGGATGGAAGGGACGATCCGGCCCGGTGCTGCTGGTCATCATGGATGGAGTCGGCTACGGTCAATACGCCGAAGGCGATGCCGTCGCCCGGGCGGACATGAGGCATTTCAGGGCCCTGGAAGCGAGCTGCCCCAAAACCAGCCTCAGGGCGCACGGCAAGGCCGTAGGCCTGCCTTCCGACGAGGATATGGGCAATTCAGAGGTGGGGCACAACGCCATAGGCTGCGGCAGGGTGTTCGCCCAGGGGGCTAAGCTGGTGGGTGCTTCTATCGAAAGCCGAAGCATGTTCCAGGGCGATACCTGGAAGGAACTGGTGGCGAACGTGAAGCGGCATGCCGGGAGCCTACATTTTATCGGTCTTTTTTCCGATGGGAATGTCCATTCCCACATAGACCACTTGAAAGCCATGGTCGCCGCGGCGGCCGAGGAAGGCCTGCCCAAAGTAAGGATCCACTGCCTCTTGGACGGCCGCGATGTGGGATCCCAGAGCGCCCTGGAGTATATCACGCCCTTCGAGGAGTTCCTCGCGGGCTTCAATGCCCGGGGCATGGATTACAGGATCGCTTCCGGGGGCGGCAGACAGTACATTACCATGGACAGGTACGGAGCCAACTGGGCGATGGTCCAGCGGGGCTGGGACTGCCACGTAAAGGGGATCGGCAGGCGTTTCGCCAGCGCCGCCCAGGCCATCCAGACCTACAGAAGCCAGACTCCCGGGCTCATCGACCAGGATATGAGGGAATTCGTCATCGTCGACGACAAGGGACCTGTCGGGCCGATTGTCGACGGGGACAGTGTCGTCTACTTCAATTTCCGGGGCGACAGGGCTTTGGAGATCTCAAGCGCCTTCGAGGATGAGCTGTTCGACAAGTTCGACCGGGGCCCGCGACCCAATGTCTACTACGCGGGCATGATGCAGTACGACGGAGACCTGGGGGTCCCCAGGCATTATTTGGTATCGCCGCCGGCCATAGACCGGACCCTGGGCGAGTATCTGGCGGCCACGGGCGTTAAATGCCTGGCCATCTCCGAAACCCAGAAATACGGCCACGTCACCTATTTTTTCAATGGGAACAGGAGCGGGAAATTTTCCCCCGCGCTGGAGGATTATGTGGAGGTCCCTTCCGACAGGGTTCCCTTCGAACAACGCCCGTGGATGAAATGCGCCGAAATAACCGATCGGGTCATCGATGCCCTTAAGGCCGGAGCCTATGGCTTTATACGATTGAACTTCCCCAACGGCGACATGGTGGGCCACACCGGGGATTTCCAAGCCGTGGTCTGCGGAATCGAGGCGATGGATATCCAGATCGGCAGACTCGCCCGGACGATCAGGAGCGTGGGCGGCATAATGGTCTTAAGCGCCGATCACGGCAATTCCGACGATATGTACGAACACGACAAGAAGACGGGCAAGGTTCTTCTGGACGGGGAAGGCGAGCCGAAGGCCAAGACCAGCCACTCTCTGAATCCCGTGCCCTGTGTCGTTTACGATCCGGAATACCAAGGCGAATACGGCGCGGAGCTTCGATCCGGACTGGGGATATCCAGCCTGGCGGCCACCTGTATCGAATTATTGGGCTACAAGGCACCGGAAGATTACGATCCTTCGGTGCTCTCGTTGAACAGTACCCCGGCCGGCGCCGCGACCGCCGGCTCCCAGGCGCAGGCCGGCTGATTCCCGGGTACCATGCGCGAGATAGAGCTTAAAGCCCATGTCGCCGATCCCGGGAGGGTGCGACGCGCCCTGTCCGGCTTTATGGAATTCCAAAGCGATTTCGACAAGAGGGACGAATATTGGTCGTTAGGGCTGGCGGCGGCCGGAGGGGGCCGGCAGTTCGCCTTTAGGGTGCGGGCCGAGGCCGAACAGAGCATTGTCACGTACAAGGAAAAGACCTATCGCGACGGTATGGAAGTAAACGAGGAAATCGAATTCGCCCTGGAGGGGCGAAAGAGCTTTTTAGCCTTCCTGGGCAAGATGGGCGCCAGGCGACTTTATTCCAAGCGCAAGAAAGGCAGTCTTTGGCGTCTTGCCGGAGGGATTCAGGCCGAACTGGCGGAAGTGGAGGGCTTGGGGTATTTCCTGGAGGTTGAGCTGCTGGTGGAAGACTCCATCGCCCCCCGGCTTGACGAAATCAAAAGCGACCTTTTGGATGTGGTGCTACGCTGTGGGCTTGAGGAGAAAGACATCGAGCCCAGGCCCTACTCGCAGCTGTTAGGGTATTCCGGCTTTTAAAAGCGGGGATTGTTATTGCGATAAATAAACCGGTTCCCCCTTGTGTGGAGACATGACGGCAAGGCGCTAAGTACGCTAAAATGTGGGTACGTCATGATGAGGTCTCCTCGTTGTGTCTGGTCCGCTTCCCGGTGTATCCGCCAAGATCCAACCGGGAATGGACTTCTTTTTTGCTCGACACCTAACAGTGCCAAGAGCAACTTTTTCACAGAACCTCGCTCGCATCCGCAAACAGCGCGGACTTTCTCAATCCGATCTGGCCGAACGCGCGGGCCTGAGTCGCAGAATCATCAATCACTATGAAACACAGGCAGTTCAACCGCCTATCGATAAAATCGAGGCTATCGCTGAAGCTCTCGGAATAAAGCCTTTGCAATTACTTGATCCGTCGCCCAAAACGACTGAGAAAGATGCCGCTCTCGATCTTACGGATATTGATCCTCGCAGTGTAAAAAAGTTGAAGGATATTTTGTCGTTGCCGACTGAAGACAGAAATATACTTTACCGAGATTGTTTGGTATTGAACCATTGTCGATCCACTGGCCGAGATAAGAATCAATAGAAAAACCTTGTGCTGAGCAGGCTAAACAAGTAAATAATAACAAAACTATAGCATATTTCTTTAGCTTCCTTCATAGACAGTACTTCTCCTTCTTTCAGCATATATGCCAATACAGTTTTTCTTCTGACCAACGACTCTCAAATTCCTTAAACAAGCCAGTTCACCCCATGCCGGGCCGGGTCCTTGGTGATAAACCTCCCTATGCCCGCATCATAGTACCGTAAGTTTTGATTGACCTGTGATTTTTAAGCTTGACAGGTATAGTAATAGGTATTCGTTCAAACAGTTTTCATAAGAAAAACCACAGGCAGAGGAGAGGCATATGGCACGAAAACGAGTGGTGTGCGTGACGCCGCTTATGGCATGTCTATGCGCTTTAGACGCGAATTCCACGAAAGAGCATGGGGCGACGCAGGTGGAGGCGGACGGGGCAGTAGTGTATACCCCCTATGAGTGGGGGGAGCATAGCGTTGCGTTTGGGGAACGAGGGAGCCTTAGATTTGATGCGACGGGGGTGGTGACGGATAAGGTGGCGAAGGGGCTTTTACGGTCGACGGAGGCAGGGAAAGCATCGGTATTTGGGGCGGCGATCGAGGTACGGAGCAGACCCGCGACCGTCGGGGATTTTCCGGTGAGGGAACAACGGTTTACGGCGGCGGAGAAGGCCTACATGTTTGAGCCCGAGGGATTGGTGTTTAGCAAGGCCGCCGTCTTGACCTTGCCATATAGCTCGATAGAAGGGATAGAAGATAAGTACATCGACATCTACTACTACAACAAGGAACGAGCGCGGTGGGAATATATACCTAAGGTATCACAGGATACGGAAAAAAAGACGATCACGGCGGAGATTAGGCACTTCAGTACGTATGTGGTAGGTATGTCGTCATTCAGAATCGACGAAGGAGAGAGTATCGATGGAGGAGGGCAGTTAAGTCATGATATCGACCCGTACTATGGAACCTTGATTTTAAAAAGCGAGGAAGTGAATATCCCCGCCCGGGGGGTGGACTTGAAGCTTTCTGCGAGGTTCAACTCGGATTACTTGTACGCAAAGTATGTGCCACATTTCCAAGGCACCGAGACGACGGCGGGACAGACCATGGTGTCGCACTCTATGGGGGTTGCCTATCCATGGGCGATGTTTTCTGGCTGGTCGTATGAGATACCGCATTGTCTTTTTAACGCGGCGAATGTGTGTACTCTGACCTTGCCGAGTGGCGCGAAATATGATTTATCGTACTGTCTTTTTACCTGGGCGTACTATATGCCGGTGGGCGCATCGGGGATATACGGAGGGTATCATTTATACAAACCTGATGGAAACCATCTGTATGCAATAATCCCTACGGCGAAATATGGTCTTTACATTACGCTGAGTGGCGATAGCGACAATGTGCAAGTTTCAGCGGTGAAGGTATACAATGCTGACGGAAGCTATTGGGACTTTCCCGGATCAGGCAATGCGCAATACCTGTATGACGCAAGTGGTAAGAATCGTCTTCACTACGTATACGAGTTCAGCGGGTTGTTTCTGCAGAAGATAGAGCATTCCGACGGGCGGGCGATCAAAATCTACCGATACGTACACAGCGATGGCATGAGGTCGCTGGTATATGTGCTGTCGAGTTCCTGGAATATGGGGGTATTGAACGAGGGGGATCAGTTCCTCGAACGAAGGGTATTTGACAGTTCATTACAGTTGCGGTACGCGGACAAGCTGCAAACGAATGGAGGCTGGAATCCGGTGGCCTCGGGTTGGGGCGGAGTGACGGCGTCGAACGAGTCCAGCTATTTCTCGATGCTGCAACGCACCTCGTACGACTACAATCTCACGTCAACGGTGACAGGAAATACGATATGCATCGCGGAACCGGGCGGGGGCACGCGGACCTATACCTTCGCTCCTTCGTTCGGCCCGGGGATGGTCGCAACGACGGTGTATACCGAGATAGATCCCAGCTGGGATCCCCCCGATCCGCCCGATCCTCCTCGGCCCGGCTGGCATCCTCCCACAGCGCCCACAATAACCCATTACACCCGTTGTTACCAGAACAAGCCGAAGGTGAGATGGGTAGAAATACTCGAAACATCATCAGGCTCCCTATGGAAAAAGATAACAAAGGACTATCGCTATGCCTCAAACTGTAACATAGATGTTTTCGATGCTGGATCAATTCAAACGAGTATTACTTCACTTCCTGAGCTATGGAACACGATGCCCTCTTCTTCGACCATCACACAGGGTTTGGTGATATGGAATCGTCCAACCACACCGATACCGATAGCTCAAGAGATTTTGGCATATGCGCACGCTGGTAACACGACGGACACCTATCAGGGGATAAGTTTTGATGAAACAAAGATATACGATAGTTCCGGCTGGATCTCGAAGACTAAAAACGTTACAACAAGCTGGGAGCATTATTATTGTGCCTATTTTCCGATAACTATAGTGACATATAAGGATGGGGCTACCGCGCCTACGTGGACGACCACGAATACATACGGCCTGTATCAACGTTTGATTAAGCAGATGGATAGTCGGACTGGAGGCTGGAATCATTGGTATTATTTGTTTGACGGGCAACCCTTGGATTCTGGTATAAGCTACCCCTTTACGATTCCTGGCACAGGCAATGCATATACAGCGTTCGGCTTGCTCGGCGGCACGGCATCGAAGCAGAGCGATACAGTCACGTCGATGGCCTACCTGGGCTACGACGCGTCCTTGAACCTGACGACCCACCGGGTCTTGGATACCCGGTCGGGAGCGGCGGTAACCCGGGACACAGGCTATACATATGACGCCACAACGAACGTCCTGACGGGAATCACGGAGCCATTAGGGAACACCTTGAGCTTAAGCTATGGCGCCGGCTGGAAAAGCTCGTACGTCACGCAGAGTTCGCGGGTACTGGAGGGGACTACCAAGACGGTGAACGTCTTCGACTACGATCTGCGGGGGAGAACGACAAGCGAGAGTTCGAAGCTGGTAGACGGGAACAACAGCGATATTGTGGACCCAACAGCCCCGATAACGACCAGGGGGTATGTATACGACGGCTTGAGTAGGATCACGAGGAAGACACTCACAACAGGAGGGGTGACCAACACCCTGTATAAGCGGGACTTCAATGATAGCGCGTTGACGGTGACGACGACGGACGCGAAGGGGTATAGGACCGTAGCCAGTTACGACAGTTTCTTCCGGAAGGTGCTTGAGGAGAGGTTTAGGCCGAATACGGAGAACCAGAACGCGGAGTACGACGGTACGGGGCAAGTATCGGTAGGCAAGATGAGCTGGTCCTATAACCCGGCGCACCGGAACAAGGTGAGTCAAGAGAAAGTGTACGGTGCGCCGGACGGTTCCATCTGGTACGGGACGGGGTATTGGTATGACAATCTAGGCCGAGTGATCCAGGTGAATCGCGGAGACCAAGATGGGTATCAGAAAACAGAGGAGTATGAATACGACGACTCGACGAATACGATAACGGAAAAGCGGTACCGGGACGAGAACGTGTACACGCAGATGGTGACGGCGAAAAACTGGCTGGATTGGGTGCTGTCGGTGACAGAGTACGCGGGGACGAACGGCGGCGGAACGCCATCGGTGACGAGTACGGCGTATAACTACGTAGGCCAGCCAGTGGTGAAAACGCTGGCGAATGGGGAACAATACACCTACAACTATTCGAAAGCAGGGCTCTTGGAAAGCATGGGCTACCCGCAAGGGCGGGGTACGGAGAGTTATGTCTACGACAACAACGGACGGCTGGTGACGAGGACGGACGCCGGTGGAAATGTGACGAGCTACACATACAATCCCGCCGATATGGAAGTGAGCAGGGTTTCGAGCGCGCCGGGAAAAGACCCGATTGTGGTGGTGACGAGCTACTCACAGTACGGGCCGAAACAGGTAACACAAACGCGGGCGGGGGTTCAGGACATCCAGGTACAGTATGAATACTCATATAACAATGGGGCGCTCACCAGGACCGAGCGGAGGAGTATCGCGGGAGCGGGAACGGGGATAGTGGCGCATGGATACGACGCTGCGGGGAACCTGCGTACCTTGTCGGTGACCGGCTTTGACGGGAGCTTTGCGAAAACTTTAGATTATTCGCTACCATACTTTGGAGGGGATGGGAGCGCAAGCGATCGGAATGTGAAGGTATCGATGGGGGGATCGCTCCTTGGGAAAGTATCGACGTACTACGCGGGGGTGAGGGACACGGTGACGTACGGTTCGGGGGTGACGACGAGCCATACGAACTACGACGCGTTGCTGCGGCCGTTGGGGATCGATCATCCGGGGACGGAGTACGATCAGACCTATGGGTATGACCTGCAGGGGAACATTACGACATGGAACGGAACCGCGTACGCGTATGACGGGAAGGATCAGCTGACCACAGGCGGGTACACGTACGACAAAATCAGGAACCAGACGGCTGGACCGGAAGGGACGAGCTATACCTATGTTCCGATAGGAAACCTTCCTACCATGAGACTGAGCACGAAGGTTTCAGGCGCGGAGACGACGACGTATACGGACGACGGACACCTGGGGAACTTGGTTGCCGTTTCGGGGAAGTATACGGGGCTCATCTACGACGCGACGAACCGGCTTATACAGCTGACGGATGTGGGACGGGGTGGCCTGTTGGATCGGTATCGGTATGGGCCTGAGGGGTTGCGGTACAAGCGGGAGGAAGCCTCGAACTCGGGCAGTTCCACGACCACGTACTATCTGTATGAAGGGAACGATATTCTGTATGAGGAAGGGTATGAGGGGAGTACGAGGAGTTTTTGTAAACTGAACGTATATGTGGGGGGGCTCAACATAGGGAGGGTGAAGAAGGAAGGGAGTATGGAGAGAGTCCAGTACTTCTACACGGATCACCTTGGTTCGAGGCGTGGGGTGACGGATGCCTCGGGGGTGGTGCAAGCGAAGATCGTGTATGACGTATGGGGGGTGGCCACGGTGACGAACCACGGGGGGTATGAGGGTACGCGAGACATATCGTACACGGGGAAGGAGCGTGATAGTACGGGGTTATACTACTTCAACGCGCGGTACTATGACGCGGGCATAGGGAGGTTTATCACCGAGGACCCGGCCCGGCATGGGGTGAACTGGTTTGTCTATTGCAATAATAATCCGCTCAGGTATACAGATCCGACGGGACTAGCCCCAGTAATTTGTGATGATATTAATGGACAACCAGTAGTTGCTATCCCCGGGAAAGACATAAAAAGTGAAACGTATATTGAGGTTGTTAGGAATGTTGATCCACAGAGTTATCAAGGTAACAATCCACCTAAGTTTTATCAGGATGCTAATTCAATAAAGATACGCGGACAGACGATTTATAAAATAGATAGTCAGGCATCTGCTAGCGCAAAAGAGCCATATGCCTATGGAGTTAAGGTGGAGAACCTTGTTGAAGGACAACATACTGGAACCCTTGAATCGAAATCTGGAAGCGGATTCTATATTAATGTCATTAGAATTGATGAATCTGAAATTTTGATGCATCCAAATAAAAAGACTGCTATTGTGGGCTCAAGTGAATGGAATACACCATGTAGTGCTGGTTGCAACGTAAGTAAAACAAAAGATTTTGATGGAATGGTTTCTCAATTACAAGGACTTGGATTTGAGTATAATGATCGAAGCTCAGGAGTGGCAAACCTTGATACTATTATAATTTATTATATTAAAAACTATTAGGGGGCGAGCATGAAACGCTTTCTTTTTAGTTATTTACTTGTAATCAGCCTTTCTGCCTGCATATATTCGCAGTCATTTGATGGTACGTATTATGGCGTATATGACGACGGAGAAATCGGTGGTGACGCAATAATCAAAATCGAATGCGGAAAGATACTCATTTGCATTGAAAATGATCAATACTCCGGTCAGACGATCAAGGTTGAAAAAGAGTATGAACTAGTTGACTTTGGTCCATTTATGAAGCTTCGACTTGCTGTAAGGGATTGGCTATTTTTAACATGGGGAAAAGGATTTTTTATTTCAGATACCAAAGGATATTACACTTTTTTCTCAAAAGCTCCTCAAACCAGAACAACGGTAATTGATAATACTTGGATAATATCATCTACATCATATCTTCGTGAAGGAGAAACTGACTATAATGCTGCAAGATTAATGTGTGTTACAGGCTTGCCATGGACTAGCGGCAATGGCTATGGTATTGGAGATCGGTTGATTATAGATATTGGTGGAGTTGATTTGCCTATGTTAATAGTGAACGGATTTGTTTCATTGAACAATCCAAAGCTCTATTTCGAGAACGCAAGACTAAAAACCATGCGCATTTCAAGTAAAAAGACAAGAAAAAGTAAAGTTGTTACTATTGGCGATAATGCATCATTTCAAAAAATAGAAATAAGAGATATTATTGAAATCGGGAGCCCTGACGAACAACTTTTTCTTGATGTCATTGATGTATATCAAGGCAATAAGTATAATAATCTTTGTATCAAAACTATTATACCTGATTTTTCATCAAAATAAATTTTACCTTGGCGTCCTCCAGGGGGGCTTTTATATAATAACCAAATCATTAATTAGAATAGGATTTGGAGAAGGTATAACATGTATTCCTAACCTTCATTAGCTACAGTCCGGGGGTGTCGGCAAGGAACCTTTCAGCCGAGCAAAGATGGGAGTACATGCAATATGTATCGAGAGTGACACCTGCCAGCATTCCCAATAATTACGATTGTGCTGATACTGGGCTATATATTTACGATCAAGCGATGCAAGCTACTACCGGGCAGCAAGGTGCCTATACAAATGTAACTAAAAATGGCTCACACCTTTCAAATCTACAGGATATCCAAGCTGCTGATACTTTTGGTACAAATAATCAAAACAATAAAATTATAAATTATTACAATGCTGATGGTAGAGAGCAAACATATGATTCTAGTAAAGATGTACAGTGTCCCCCTCTTCGTTCAGACCATATATAATGAACGAGGAGAGGAGAGATGGGAGAACAGCAACGATGGACAGCGAAGCGAAAAGCAGAGATCATTCTGCAGATCCTTCGCCAGACAACCACGGTTGTCGATGTAGCCAGGCAGAATGATCTTGCCCCCAGCGAGGTCCAGGACTGGATCGACACGTTTTTAAAGGCAGGAGAAAAGGGCTTAAAAGCACGAGCCAGTGACCTTCAGGAACAGACCGAGAAAGAAATCAAGGAACTAAAGGCGGCGATTGGCGATCTGTACGTGGAGAACGCCATACTAAAAAAAGCAAAAGCCTTGTGGGGAACGAGCGAGCAGAGGCTCGCTACTAACGAGACCGAATCCTGACCTTGCAAGGCGAACTGATGGAAGACGGGATTCGGGCAAGCATCCGCACGATTTGCGAGGTGCTGGGATTCAACCGGTCGAACCTGTACTACGCCGAAAAGCCGCATAAGAAACGATCCAAAACTGACGAAACGTGGCTTGTCGATGAGATACGCAAGGTGATCGATGAGTTCCCCGAATACGGGACTCGAAGAATCACTGCTATACTGCGCAGACGGCACAGCAAGTCCTTCAACCGCAAGAAGATCCATAGGATTGTAAAAGAGTATTTCTGGCAGCGTTGGAAACGTCCCTATGGCAACAGGCCGAGGGTGAAAGGCATGAAAAGCGTGACGCCGCAGGCCAACAGCCGCTGGGCGATCGACATGACCCACGTATTCACCCAGAAGGATGGCTGGTGCAATCTGGTTGCCCTGATTGATTGCCACGATCGATACCTTGTCGACTGGAGGTTTTCCAGATCCGGAAAGGCGGAATCTCCGCCGGCGCATTGGAGGATGCGCTGATCCGGGAGAACATCATCTCGAATGTGCATGGTCTTGTTACCCGGTCCGACAATGGGCTTGTCTTCGGATCCAAGCGGTTTCATGAAACGGTGACGAAGTACAGGCTTCATCAGGAGTACATAACGCCGTATACGCCGAAGCAGAACGGCATGATCGAGAGATTTTTCAGGAGCTTCAAAGAGGAGTGCGTCTGGCAGCATAATTTTGTGACGTTTGACGAGGCCTACAACAAGATTGCCGATTGGATTGATTATTAGAATTTCGAGCGACCCCATTCGGCGCTCGGGTATGCAACGCCGGGAGAAGTCAGGAAAAAATTAGCAGCACAATGGTCTGAAAAGCAGGGGAGCACTACACGAATCGGCACTATCGTTTTTAGATGAAGAACTAAAGACCTGATTATCGCTTCAACACGCCGAGGCGGATCAACGCAGTGGGGAGGGTCAGGCGGATTTTTACTAGCTTTCAGTCTAGCAACATTCGCTAAATCTTTATACTATAACGATGGGCGCTGAGGGGCTCGAACCCCCGACCTACTGGGTGTAAACCAGCCGCTCTGACCAACTGAGCCAAGCGCCCGAAAAACGCTTTTCAAGCGGCGCCGCTTGAAAAGCGTGGAGAAAATAGCACACTTGCCAACGAGGGTCAATACAGATGACTTTGCGTGTTTCGGGCCTGGCCGCCGTCGGGCATGTTCTTCTCGACTATGTGGGACAGGCTTCCCGCGAGGCGCGGGTGTTGCTCGAAGGCCGTTCCTCCCCGGCCCATGTTGACCCGGCCGCGATGGCGGACATCGTCAGGAAGCTCGACGAAGACAGGGACGCTGATCGCGCCTGGCGCGTCGGGGGCGGCGCGGCGCTGGCGGCCAAGGCCTGGGCTGAGCTGGGACTGCCCGCCGCCCTTGCCGGATGCGTTGGGCGGGACGAGGGTGGAACCCTGCTGAGACGGGAGCTGGGCCGGGCGGGCATCGAGCTGGTCCTCTTCGAATCCGACAAGCCGACCGGGCGCTTTTGTCGCTTCGATACTCCGGAGGGCGAAAAAATCGTCGCTTCTCCCTCCGCGGCCAGGGATATTCGGCGTTTCGACATTCCCGATCGATTCTTCAGAAAGGACTGGGTCCTCCATATCGACGGTCTTCTGGTAGACGAGCGGGACTGGCTCGGGCGGCTCGGAGCAAGGGCGAAGGCTTCGGGCATGGTCGTTTCCATGGACGTATCGACCCCTTTCAATGCCGCCAATAGGGCAGAGGCGCTCATCGAGTTCGCCGAAGGCTACTGCGATTTCGTCTTCGCCAACGAAAGGGAGTGGGAAGCCCTCGGCCCGGGGGCGTCCGGCCGGGATTTTTCAGGCTCGGCGACGGTTTGGGTGGTCAAGCGGGGAAAGCGGGGCGCGTCGGCGCTGGAGCGGGGCGAATGGACGGAGAGACCTGTCGCCCGGGTGCTGGAGCCTGAGGACGATGTCGGCGCCGGGGATGCTTTCGCCGCCGGTTTCTTGGCGGCGCGGCTGGCCGGAGAGGCCATTGCCGGCTGCCTTGCCGGGGGGAACGAAAACGCCGCCCTTCTTCTGTCCCGGCGGATTTAGGCGCTCGGCGAAAACCCCGTGAATACTTGGCGCCACCTTAAGGATCTTGTTACATTCTAATAGGCGGCGCATTCGTCCGGACGGCGCGGAAGCGAAGGGATGCGATGATCCGGCCGGAGCGTTTCGCCATTACAATAACGACAGGAGTAGCTATGCCCGACAACGATATCATTCCTATCGACCAGATATTGCCTTCCAAGCTGCCGGTCATATCCTTGATCGGCAGGCCGATTTTTCCCGGAATATTCACCCCGATAATGATAGCCAATCCTCCGGACATCCATATCGTCGAGCAGGCCATGGCCGCGGACGGCATGGTGGGCTTGGTCTTGGCCAGGGAGGAAGACTCCGCGGAAGGGCCGAATCTTTTTTCGGTGGGCACCGCCGCCAAGGTCGTCAAACGCATCAATTTGCCCGACGGCGGCATCAACATTTTCATCTCCACCCTCAAGCGATTCAAGATAAAGAAATTCCTCACCAAGGAAGCCCCCCTCTTCGTGGCGGCAAGTTACCTGGACGATACGAACGACGATACCGACGAAATCAAGGCCCTCACCCGGGCGTTGTTGGGCGAGATGAAGCAAATCTCCGAGAACAATCCGCTTTTCTCCGAGGAAATGCGCCTCAACATGATCAACATCGATCATCCGGGCAAGATCGCCGATTTTATCGCCTCGATCCTCAACATCGACAAGAAAGAACAGCAGCGGGTGCTGGAGACCACCGATGTCCACCAGCGAATGGAGCTGGTGCTTATCTTTATCAAAAAAGAGCAGGAACTCTTAAGAATCCAGAAGCGGGTTCAGGCGGAGATAAACGAAAAGATCGAAAAAAGCCAGCGGGAGTATTTTCTCAAGGAAGAACTCAAGGCGATCAAGCAGGAGCTGGGGCTTCCCTCGGACGCCAAGAGCTCGGAATACCAGAAATTCAAGGGCAAGATCGAAAGCTTCGGCTTCGAAGGCGAGATCAAGGAACAGGTGGAGCAGGAGCTGGAAAAGTTCAACCTCATGGATCCCTCGTCCAGCGAGTATATCGTCACCCGCAACTGGCTCGACCTCATATCCTCCCTGCCATGGAAGAAGGAGCTGTCCAGCGATTTCGACATGAAAAAGGCCCAGGCGATTCTTGAGGGCGACCATTACGGGCTCAACGATGTCAAGGACAGGATCGTGGAATACCTGGCGGTGCGCAAGCTGAAAAAGGATTCCAAAGGATCGATTCTCTGTCTCGTGGGGCCGCCCGGGGTCGGCAAGACCAGCGTCGGCAGGTCCATCGCCCGGGCGATGGGCAAGGAATTTTTCCGCTTCAGCGTGGGCGGCATGCGGGACGAGGCCGAGATAAAGGGACATCGGCGGACCTACGTGGGCGCCCTGCCCGGCAAGATCATCCAGGGGCTCAAGATCAGCAAATCCCGGGACCCGGTGTTCATGATCGACGAAATCGACAAGATGGGAGCCTCCTACCAGGGAGATCCTTCCAGCGCCCTGCTGGAAGCCCTGGATCCTGAGCAGAACTTCAGTTTCAGGGACCACTATCTCGATCTGCCCTTCGACATTTCGAACATTTTCTTCATAACCACCGCCAATACGCTGGACACTGTTCCCAGGCCGCTGATCGACCGGATGGAGGTGATTCAGATTCCGGGCTACATCGACAGCGAAAAGCTGGAGATCGCCAAACATTATCTCATTCCCAAGAGCCTGGATAAGAATGGTTTGAAAAAGACCGACCTGCGCTACACCAGGGACGCCCTTCTCTATATCGCCGAGAGCTACGCCAGGGAAGCGGGGGTGCGCAACTTCGAAAAGTACCTGGACAAGATTCACCGGAAGATCGCCAAGTCCATCGTGCTCGCCCCCGAAGGCAGCCAGCGCAGGAAGATCGCCGTGGACAAGGCCGGGGTCCAGAAGTACCTGGGGAATCCTTTGTTCAGGGACGACGATATCAAAAAAGCTTCCAAACCGGGCATGGCCGTAGGCCTGGCCTGGACGAGCATGGGCGGCGACACCCTCATCATCGAGGCGGTGGCCAATCCGGGGAAGGAAGGCTTCAAGATAACCGGGCAGATGGGCTCGGTCATGCAGGAATCGGCGAGCATCGCCTATACCTTCGTCAGAGGTGTCTCGGCCCAGGATTTCGGGGTCGGGGCCGACTTTTTCGAGGGCAGGCAGATCCACCTGCACATACCCGAGGGGGCGACGCCCAAGGACGGACCCTCGGCGGGCATCACCATGGCCACGGCGCTTTTGTCCCTGGTAATCAAGAAGCGGATCAAGGACAGGTTGGCCATGACGGGCGAACTCTCCCTCACGGGACAGGTGCTGCCCATCGGGGGCCTCAAGGAGAAAACCGTGGCCGCCCGGAGGAACAAGATCAAGGATATCATCATCCCCGCGGCGAACGAGAAAGATTTGGCGGATATCCCCGAGCATGTCAGGAAGGGAATACGATTTCATCCGGTGGAGCGCATGGACGAGGTGATCGAAATAGCCTTCGGGCTGTGATAGAATCCCTTGGCATAATGAAGCTACCGGTGTTCTGCGGCAGGGACTGCGGGGGGAACGCCTGTCCTTTGCTCGCCAGCCTGGAGAACGGCCGGGTCGTCGGCATAGGCCACAACCCGGCGGCGGGAGAGTTCCTGCGGGGCTGCCCCAAGGGCTTTGCCCTGCCTGCCCAGCACTATTCTCCCCACCGGATCAGACAGCCCCTCATACGAAAGGGTCCCCGAGGAAGCGGCCGGTTTGTCGAGAGCAGCTGGGAGCAGGCCCTCGCCTTGATCGCGGAAAAGCTGGCGGCTTGCCGGGCCGATCACGGGGCTTTATCCCTGCTTTGCCTTTCCAGCGCCGGCTCCACCGGGGCGTTGCACAACACGGAAAAACTGACCCTGCGTTTCTTGCGGGCCACCGGCGGCTGCAGCGCGGTGAAGGGAAATTATTCCAGCAACGCGGCGGCGCATGCGCTGAAGAAGGCGCTCGGGCTTGATTACCTGCGATCGGGCTTCGATCCGGCGACGGTGGACAAGGCCGGGCTTATAGTGCTTTGGGGCGCCAACGTGCTCGAGGCAAGGCTGGGCGCCGAATTGCCGGCCAGGCTTGTCCAGGCTTCGAAACGTGCCGTGCCGATCGTCAGCATAGATCCGAGACGCACGGGCACGGGCCGAATTCTGGGCGCCGAATGGATACCCATACTGCCCGGCGCCGATAGCGCCATGATGTATGCCTTGCTCTTTCTCTTCCTGCGATTCGGCGCCGTGGAAAAATCCTATCTGGACGCGAGGGTCGCTGGGTTCGACAGGCTGGCTTCCTTCGTGCTCGGGCGGAGCGATGGTCAGCCGAAGGATCCTGCCTGGGCGGAAAAACGCTGCGGGGTGGAGGCGAAGAAAATCGAGGAACTCGCCCGGCGCTGGATATCCGCCAAACCAGTCATGCTCATTCCCGGGTACTCCATACAGAGAACCGAGAAGGGGGAGGAGGCTATGCGCCTCTGTCTGGCCCTGCAGCTGGCCAGCGGCAATTTCGGCCTTCCCGGAGCTTCCACAGGCTCCATTAACAACAAGTTGCCCGGGCCAAGGGTGGGCAGCCTTTCCGAGGGCGAGGCCGGAGGGGAAGGGGCTGCGGTTCCGGTGCTCCGCTGGCCGGACGCGATACTGGGAGATTATGCGCCCTTGAAAAGCCCCATCAAGGCGGTTTATACGGCGGGCGGAAATTTTCTCAACCAGGGAGCGGATATCCGGAAGAATATACGGGCCTTCGAGAGCTTGGACTTCGCGGTCTGCCACGAGCTTTTTCTGACCCCCACCGCCGCTTATTGCGACGTGGTGCTGCCCGCCGCTTCGCCTTTGCAGAAAGAGGATATTGGAATCCCCTGGGGAGGAAACTACCTTCTCTACAAGCCCCGGGTCCTTCCCCTGGAAGGCATGGAACGCTCGGACTACGATATTTTTGCCGAGCTTTCCTCGCTCATGGGCGGCGAGGATGCGTTTACCGAGGGACTCTCCGAGTCCCAGTGGATCCACCGTTTTATCGCGGAATCGGAGATCCGGGATGTGGACGCCTTTAAAACATCGGGTATTTATTTCGGTCGGAAACAGGAGCGCTCCGGGCTCGGGGATTTCGCCGCCGATCCTGTGGGCAGGCCTCTGAAGACAGCATCGGGCAAGGTCGAGCTGGATAGTCCGTTTTGGGGAGGCTTTACCTGGCCGGCCCCCGCTTCCCGTCCCGGGCGGTCTTCGCACGCGGGGCCCCCGCGTGCGAAGACCGCCGGCGCAGGGGTCGCCCTGGCCTCCGGGGCCTCCGTGGCCCGCTCCCCCCGCTCCGACCAGAGCCCTCCCGGCGAGGCCCTTGATACATATACCTTTCTGCTCATCAGCCCGAAGGAGCGCCTGAGGGTCCATTCCCAGTGGGGCCACAGGCCCGACGAAATCCTGCGAAGCCGGCTGGTCGTAAACGAGGGTGAAGCCGGACAATTAGGGCTTGCCGATGGTCAGGAACTCGAGCTTTTTTCCGCTTCGGGCTCCACCCTCATCAGGCTCTCCCTCAGCCCGGACATCATGCCCGGCGTGGTGTCGATCTACGAGGGCAGTTGGTGCAGCGACGATCAGGGGAGGCCGGTGCCGGGATCGGCGAACTATCTCACTTCGACCCTGGGCACGGAAGAAAGCATTTCCTGCGTTATGCACGGAATACCGGTACGGTTGCGGCTCCCCGGTTCGGCCTAGAAGCCGCGGGGGCGGATCTGGCACCTAGAGCAGCTCTTTCGGCAGCCAGCGTCCGTCGGCGAGTTCCAGTTGGTATACTGTCCCCAGCAGCCGCGTCAAACCTTCGTGCAGGACGGTCGCGGTCTTTCTGATATGTATGGGCAGGCGAGGATCGTCCAGGCCCACGCCGCTGGTCAGCAGCGTGTCGATGAGCAGTTTCGCCGCGAGGAAACGCTGGCTCTTCTCCACCGAAAAAACTGTACAATCGGGAAGAAGCGCCATTACCTCCCAGGCTACCTGTTCGACCTGGGAATACCTGCCGGCGTCCTTGTCCTGGTCGCTGACCCGCAGGGGAAGGCGCTGTGCGATATCGTCGATCCTGGGTATCAGGAAGTCGAGGTCGAAGATGGCCGTGGCGCAGTTGAAAAGGCTGGACCCGGCCCGTTTCTCCATGATCAGAAGTTCTTCGAATGAAATGGCGGGACCGATATCGGCCACGGTCCAACGACCTTTTTCATCCTCCGCCAGCACTCCGCCCTTGAGGTCCAGGGGGCTGCGCGGGGAGAATTCGAAACCCGCCGGGGATTCCGTCAGCGCCATGATCGCCAGTTCGACCGGATCGATAGTATAGCCGAGATTGTCCACGTTTCCCAAATAGGCATAACGAATGCCCAGACCCCGGAGCTGGGTGAAAACTTCCTTGAGCACCGTGAAGCACTGGCCGTGTCCTCCCGGAAGGGGAAGACTGGCATATTCCCCGCCGAAGGCGTGGTCGAAGATCCTTCGGGGTTCGCCTTCGGAGGAGTGGGTATAAGCGCAGATCAAGGGTTGAACGCCGCTCCTCCACCGGGCCGGCTCCATATCCAGCTTCGCGGCCAGGGGGCGGATATAGTCCGATACCTCCGCCTTCCGATAGTCGGCCGCCAGAACCTCGTGGGTCGCGCGACTGGTCATCTGGTAGAGGGGAATAAACTCCCGGCCACGGGTCCGCCCCTCAGGCGCCCCTCCAAAGCTGCGCCCGTCGGGAAGCGCCAGGCGTGTCAGGCGCGCCGGTCCGCCGATTTCTTTGGCCGCGAGGAGGCGTTGGCGCATTTTCAGCTCGAGAAAAGAGGGGCCGGGGCTCCCATCGGGATTGATAAAAGCCGGCGTGCTGCCCTTGGGGCGGCCCCTGCACAGGGGAGCCATGCGCTCGAACTGATCCCGCAGGGTCTGGAAGACTTCACTGCCCAGGCTCAGGTTTTTCTTTTCGTCCGCATAGCTGGTGGCCGAACCGCCGGTGAGAACTCCATAGGCGGTGTAGGGGAGGAGGGCTTTTCCGATGGCCGAGAGCTGGCTCCGAGAAAAGGCGGCGAGTTTTTCCGGACAGCGACCCTGTTGCCGCCGAAGCTCCCTTGGAAGTTCCAGCCCGTAGCGGGCGAGCCTGGCCTCGGCTGCTACGGGCTCCACAAAGACCAAGGGCTTTCCTTCGTCCCGGTTGCTGTTTTCGAGGCGGACGATTCGGGGATCGTCCAGGGGGGGCAGGGCCCGGATGCCCGGGCTTTTGTCCCCGGCGGACAGGCTCCTGTTGAGTTCCTCGAGGACCTTGAGGCTCAAGGGAATATCGATGTTCTTTCTTTCCATGTCGGCGCGCAGGATGTCCGGTATTTTATGCATTCGCCCCGCTCCCGAGCTGGACGGCCGCGTTGGCCGCCCCCAGAAGTGATACGGAATAGTCCCGAACCAGCATCACCGGTAGCTCAGCCAGGTATTTCCGCATGTGGGGAGAGTAGTTTCGCTCGAACGTACGCATGAACCTCTGTCCATCCAAGAGGAAGGTCTCGTGCTTGGAGGAAATGCCCCCCGCCAGGTAGATTCCGCCGGAAGGCAAAAAGACCGAGGCTAGTCCCGAAACCTTGGCCGCGTAATATCGGACGAAGAGTTCCATCGTCAGCAAGCAGCGCGGACTTTTGCGGATCGCCCCGGCGATTTCCGCCGGTCTGTCCTGCTCCGGAAGCCTCAGGATGGCCGCGTCGATGCTGGATTCCTCGCCGGGGCGAGGCGAAAAGGCTATTCCGTAGGGCTCGGCCATTGCCGTATCGAACCCCGGGCCGGAGAGGAAGGAAAAAATCGACGCGATCCCCTGGCCGGAAACGGCCAGCTCGGCCCCCGGAGCGTAGGAGAGCTGGTCGGAAAGCCAGCGATGGTAGGCGTAGCTGAGCTCGTCCCAGCAGCTGAGCTCCGAATGGCCGCCCTCCGAAGGGAACGCGAGACAGCGGCCCTCCTTTTGCTTTAAAAGAAAACCGACGCCCAGTCCGGTGCCCGCTCCGACCACCAAGGCTAGGCCTTCCTTGGGCGTTGGCGGAAGACTGCCGTCGCAGTGGGGGATTTTGAGGATTTGACTAGGGTTGTCGGGGTCGAGAAGGGGGATGGCGTAGGAAATCGCGGTGAAGTCGTTGATTAACATCGCCGGAAGGCCGAATCGTTCTTCGATTTCCGAAGCCTTGATGTCCCAGGGCGCGTTGGTGAGCTGGATTTCCCCGTTTCGCACGGGCCCCGCGCCGGAGATACAGCAGATATCCGGCCTGTCCCCGATTCCCTTTTCCCGGGCCTGGAAGAGGAGTGTTTCTATTGGCTTCGCGAGGGAGCTTTCCTCCCTGGTGGAAAAGCGAAGGGCGAGCAGGATCGTAAAGTCTTCTTTCGTCCTGCGGACAAGGGCCAGGTTGGTATTGGTGCCGCCGATGTCGCCGGCGATGATCACTGAAGGCGTTCCGTTGCCGCTCATATGGCCGCTCATATGCGTTGTTCCACCCCTAAAAGACAATATCCGCTATTTCGTGGTTGCGCAGAAACCGGGCCTTGGCGGCTTCGTAGATTTCCAGATGCAGATGCTCGCCGTGGCCGGGTTTCCTGGCGTTGACCCCGGTGTTGCCGCCGTGTCCCAGGGGGTAGCCCGAGGGAATCAAGGCTCCGGGTCGAACCATTATATCGTGGAGATGAAAGTAAAGATAATATCTGCGTTGTGTGGGAGCGTAGAGGATCACGCCGTTGCCGGCCTTGGGGGTAATACCTCCGGAATGGTATTCCGACAACTCTTCGCCGCCCCGCCAGTCCGAACTGGTGCCCAGCACTATCGAGTCGGTGAGCGAAAAGAGCAGTGGACCTTTTTCGAGGCCGGTTATGGGATTTGTTTCGACTTCTTGAAGAAAGATATCCAGGGCGAAGGTGTGGGAATAATCGTATTCCGATTCCCTGGGCTTTGAAGACAGGCGGGGCAGGGTGACCCCTGCCTTGTAGTAGGCGGCTTCATCCGCCGCTTTGAGCGGATCGCCGATTCGTCCGCCGGCGGCGAGGCCTTGGGCGAAACCTTCGAAGAGGGCCTCGTAGGTGCCGCGTAAAGGCTTCATGCGGGGGACCAGTTCGACGACGTTCTGATAGTAATTACCCGCGGGCCCGTCTTCCGTGGCGTGCTCCCGGTAGTCGTCCACGTCCCGATCCCGGGCGAGCATGGCCAGGACAGCCGAGGTGGAGGGGAGGACGGAAGCGATTAGCCGTTCCGGGTTCTTGCCTGAATGAATGGCTTTTTCGACCAGGGCTTTTCCCAGAACCCTCGCGCTTCCGCCGTCCAGCGAGGCGATCTGTGGGAAAGCGATCAGCTTTTTAATGTCCGTGATGGAAAGCGAAGTTACGATGGCATCCAGGTTTCCCGCCCGGATACTTCCGAGCAAGGCTTCGATGTTCGGCGCGGGATTTTGGCTTGCCGGAAAATCTTTAGTTCGACTGCCCGATGCGGAAAGCCCCACTAACAGAATGACGCCGAAGAGAAAAACCGAAAGCGCGAATCCTACAAGGATGCGTCGTTTGGGAGGACTGAGGGCGAGAAAGGCTTGCAGGCTGAGTTTCACGGTCTTCCCCGTTTCATGGGCAGGCCCCCGCCATGGCCCGGGCGGAATAAGCGAAAAGCATCATACAGGTTATCGCGTCGTCCAGCGCCCTGTGGGATCGCCCGCGCTCAATGCCGAGCACGAAGGCCGCTTTGTCGAGGCTGTAGGAGAGAAGGTTGGGATTGGCCTGCCGCAGCAGCAGCAGGCTGTCCGCGACTTCCGCGAAGGGTCTGCCAAGGCCGAGCCGGGCGTATTCGGCATCGATAAAACTCGTATCGAAGCCCGCGTTGTGGGCTACCACAACCCGCGAAGCGATCAGAGGGCTCAGCGCGTCGATGATCTGGTTGAAATAGGGTGCCTGCGACACCTCCAAATCGGTTATTCCGTGAATATCCGTGGATGGGGCCGGAATGGACATTGCCGGGTTGATCAAGCTCGACCAGGAGTCTTCCCTCAGGAGTGCTCCCTCGGAGTCGAAGCTAAAACGCTGGATTCCTATCTCCAGCACCCTGTCCCTTCTGGGATCGAGTCCAGTGGTCTCTACGTCTATCGAACAATAGCGGCGCCGTTCCCAATCGTAGGGCAGGGGGCAGCCGGGCGAGGCATTCGCGGGAGCCGCCAACCGCTCGGCGCCGGGAGGAAGAACCCAGGCCTGGGAGGGCTTCCATCGCTCCCCCTGGCCCGTCTCCCCGGATTTGCCGTTCGTTAGAAATCTGGACCACAACGGAGCTCCGTCGGAGGGATATGGCATCGTGTCAGCCTATGACCTTCCGTATGTCGGCTTCGATAGCCTGGATCTTTTCTCTTGTCTGCGCTTTCGCCTTCTCGAGTCCCGCCGCCGGCACGTCGGTTTTGCAAAGAATATAGTATTTGATCTTGGGCTCGGTGCCCGATGGTCGTACGGTAACCAGGGTCCCGTCCCTCAGCCTCCACTGGAGCACATCGCTTTCGGGCAGATCGATCTTCCTTTTCCCGGGATTCCCGGTCTCCCATTCGAAGCCTGTTTTTATGTCCCGAATGCTCACGACGGGAATGCCTCCGAGGGCTATGGGCTGCTTGGCCCTATACGCGTCCATGATGCCGCTCATGATCTTCATTCCCTGGGGGCCCTGAAAATACTTGCTAATACCCCGTTCCTCATGGTAGCCGAATTCCTGGTATAGCTTTTCAAGCCGGTCCAGGAGACTTAATCCCTTGCTGCGCCAATACAGGGTCATCTCGGCGGTCAGGGCCGCGGCGGAAATGCCGTCCTTGTCCCGCACTTCCGGCTCTATCAGGTGGCCGTAGCTTTCCTCGGTGGCGTATATGAAATCCTTGCCCTGGGCTTCGAATTGTCGCATAAGATCGGCGATCCATTTAAATCCCGTAAGGCATTCGCGGCATTCGACGCCGTATTTTTCGGCGATCGCCGCCTGCAGGTTGGTGGTCACCACCGTCTTTATGCAATAAGGCTTTGGGGGCATGCGTCCCAGCTCGGAAAGGCTGTGGAGAATATAGTCCAAATGAAGCGAGCCGAGTTGATTCCCGCTCACCAGGATATAAGAGTCGTCCTTGCCGGGAACCGCGATCCCGAGCCTGTCGGCGTCCGGATCGTTGGCCATGACCACATCGGCTTTTTCCTTGCGCCCAAGCTCTATGGCCAGCTTAAGGGCCGCCGGTTCCTCGGGATTGGGAAAGGAGACGGTGGGGAATTCCCCGTCCGGCTCCCGCTGTTCGGGCACGGTCATCACCTTGAGGCCGAGTTCTCCCATGATTCGTTCCAGCAGCATGGCGCCGGTGCCATGAAGGGGGGTATAGACGATTTTCGCCGTCGCGGCGGCCTTTGCCATGAGCTGGGGACGCAGAAGTCTGGATTTGACCATGGCCACGTACGCATCGTCCACGGCGCCGTCGAGCATGACCAAGAGCCCCGCGGCCAGCGCCTTTTCCTTCGATATGGAGGCTGCGGAGGAAACCCCCTGTACCCGGTGGATAATCCCCTCGTCATGAGGCGGGACTACTTGGGATCCGTCGTTCCAATAGGCCTTGTAGCCGTTGTACTGAGGAGGGTTGTGGCTGGCGGTGACAACCACGCCGGTATCCGCCCCTAGGGTGCGTATCGCGAAGGATAGCTCGGGGGTGGGACGCAGGGAGGGAAAGAGATAGGCCTTGATGCCGTTGGCGGCGAAAACCAGGGCGGTCGCCAAGGCGAAATCCGCGGATCTTCGCCGGGAATCGTGGGCAACGCAGGCCGAGAGCGCCTTGCCGGGAAACTGGGTTTTTATGTAATCGCAGAGGCCCTGGGTAGCCCTGGTGATTACCAAGGTATTCATCCTGTTGTAGCCCCCGCCGATGATCCCCCTCAAACCGCCGGTGCCGAACTCCAGGTCCCGGTAGAAACGATCTTCCAGTTCCTTGTCGTCGTTTTGGGCCAGCAGGTCTTTGACTTCCTGGGCGAAGACGGGATCCTTCTCCAGCTCCGCGTATTCCCTGGCCCGGGAGATCAGGGCAGCTTTTTCCATGACAGGACTCCTTTCCAACGTGGCTGCAATGACAGCAATACTAGGTCTAAGACGAGTATAAATGCTCCCGGGATTTTGCGCAATCAACACAGTTGGCGGCAAGCTGCGAGCTGTGTTGGCGCTATTAAGGAAGCGCTTAAAGCGCGGAGTCCATACCTAAACAGCATCCGGAAAAAAGCGCCATCATCTGCGGGGTACGAAGCTCCCGGGCGAATCAAAATACCTAAGCAGGTCCAGGGGAGCCTCCAGAAGCGCCGCCGCTCCTCCTGCGGTCATTTCCTCCCGGGAGCGATACCCCCAGACTGCTCCCAGAGGAAGCATGCCCGCCGCCAGCCCGGTTTTCATATCGACGCCCGAGTCTCCTACGAAACACCATTCGGAGGAGGGAATTCCGGAGTGCGCGACAATGGACAGGGCCGCGGTGGGATCGGGTTTGTGGGGCATGGAAGGCTTGTTCCCTTCGGTGACGAAAAAATCCCTCTCCGGGAACAGCGAGCGCACAATGCGCTTAACCATTCTATCGGGCTTATTGGAGAGCACCGCGAGAAGTACGCCTCGCCCGCTCAGGGCTGTAAGCAGTTCGGGTATTCCCGGAAAGGGACGGGTAAGGTCGAGAAAGTGCTCGGAATAGAGTTCTTCCGCCTCGGCGTTGATGCGTTCCACCAGGGTATCGTCGGCCGCGGCTTCGGGGGGAATCGCCCTCCTGGTGAGGGCGAGAAAACCGTTTCCCACCATGGTTTTATACCGCTCCACGGGGAATACGGGATATCCGTGGGATTCGAGCACCCTATTGAACGCCCCGCCAAGGTCCTCGATTGTATCGGCAAGTGTTCCGTCAAGATCGAAGAGGACGGCTCGGGGGGAGGGGATCATCCCGGCCTGCCATCGCCGTCCAGATCGGCATCCTTGCCTCCGGCCAGTCGGAAAGCCGATTCTTTTTCGGAGATTTCCCTTTCGATCGCCTTGAGCTGGTTGAGCAGCTCTTCGATGCCCTGGGAGCTGGAGCCGATCATGGGTTCGCCTTTTTCCACCAGAAGCTCATAGACATTTGCCCCTAGCCGCGAGGTTAAGGACTGGGCTTTCTGGCGGAGCCGAAGGATTTCGATTCTGAGCCTGCCCATCTCGCTCCAGGTCTGCGCCTGGGCCCCGGCCTTGTTCAGGAATTCCTTGGATCCGTCGAAGGTCTTTTCCAGAAAGGATTTTAGATTATCCGAAAACGCCATAGGTTCCTCCGTTCCCATAAAATAAAGAATTCGCGACGTGACAGTAAAGAAAGGAGTCGCTATATTGTACTCAAAGGAGGCGTGCAATGTCGATATTCTACACGCTCTTCATTGTGGGCTGTCTCTGGTGGCTGGGCTTCGCCCTGGTCGCCATAGTGAGAAAACAGAAACCCGTATTTCTCCTCCTTCTGGTTCTCGGCATAGCCTGGGCGGCGCTCGGTTTGGTCCTGGCGGGATGGGAAGAGCCGGTCGCCGCGGTCATATTCGCCCTGCCTGTGTTGATCATGGTGCCTATGATGCGCATCATCAACGAATACCAGCGGGGAGTTCTCTTCAGGCTCGGAAGGATGATGGCCGTGGTCGGACCCGGCTTCAATCTTATTCTGCCCTTCGGTTTGGATGTCATGCGCAAAGTGGACATGAGAACCTTTACCATCGACGTGGCAAAGCAGGAAGTGATCACCAGGGACAACGTGCCGGTGGTGGTGGATGCGGTGGTCTACTTCAACGTGTTCGATCCTACCATGGCGGTGAACAAGGTGGCCGACTACACGAAAAGCACCAGTCTTCTGGCCCAGACTATTCTAAGGTCCGTCCTGGGGCAGCACGAATTGGATGAGATGCTGGCCAAGAGGGCGGAGCTGGGGCAGATACTCAGGCAGCTTCTGGACGAGGCCACCGATCCCTGGGGCATTAAGGTGACGGCGGTGGAGATAAAGGCGGTGGAGTTGGCCGAAACCATGAAACGGGCCATGGCCAGGCAGGCCGAGGCGGAACGGGAGCGGCGGGCGAAGGTCATAGCGGCGGAGGGCGAGCTCCAGGCCTCCGAAAAGCTCGCTCAGGCGGCCACGGTCATGTCCCAGGCCCCTTCGTCGATACAGCTGCGCTACCTGCAGACCCTTTCGGAGATAGCGGTGGAGAAGAACTCCACGATCGTGTTTCCCCTGCCTATCGAGTTCCTCAAGCATTTTTCCCAAAAGACCGAGGGAGATGCAAAACCATGAAGTGCCCCCACTGCGGCAGCCTGGAAGACAAGGTTATCGACTCCAGAAGTCTGGCCAACGGCGAGGCTATCAGGCGCCGCAGGGAGTGCATTTCCTGCGGCCTCCGTTTCACGAGCTACGAGCGTATCGAGGAAAAGCCCCTCATGGTGGTCAAACGGGACGGACGCAGGGAGCCGTTCGAGCGGATCAAGATCGAACGGGGGCTTGTCAGGGCGCTGGAGAAACGACCGATATCCCAGATGTCCATCGAAAACCTGGTGAACGAGATTGAGGACGAGGCCGCCCAGATGGCCAAGGCGAGCAATGAAATTTCCACCGAGGCTATAGGCGATATGGTGCTTCGCAGGCTCTATGTCCTGGATAAGGTGGCCTACATACGATTCGCCTCCGTCTATAGAAAATACGAGACGGCCGATCAGTTCCTGAGGGAGATCGAGCTTCTCAGCGGCAGGGAAAGCGGGAAGGGGGGGGCGTAGCGTTCCGGGGCCGAAGAGGCTGAACATGATCCATGCTCGGGGAAAAAAGGGGTCGGCGCTTTGGCGCCGACCCCTTTTATATCGGACAAATGAACGCTTAGCTTATTCCTCTTCGGCCTCGGCGGTCCTGAATGCCTGGGCTGCCTTGATCACGTCCTCGGCGATCTTGCCGGTGATCGGCGAGTAATGGGAGAACTCCACTTCGAAGCTGCCGGTGCCGGAGGTCATGGACCTGAGGTCGATGGCATAGCGCAGGAGTTCGGCCTGGGGAGCCTGGGCGTCCACCTGGATGATGCCGCCGCCGATAGGATTCTGACCGGAGATGCGGCCCCGCCTACCGGAAAGATCGGACATGACATCGCCCAGATTCTTCTCCTCGACGAATACCGTCAGGTTCATAATGGGCTCGAGGAGAACGGGATTGGCGGTTTTGGTGGCCTCGCGGAAAGCTCCGCGGGAGGCGATTTTGAAGGCCATTTCGGAAGAATCGACGGGGTGTTCCTTGCCGTCGGTGATGGCGGTTTTTACATCCACGACGGGATAGCCTGCGACCACGCCCGATTCCATGGCCTGTTTGATGCCCTTTTCGATGCCGGGCAGGAACCCGCGGGAAACCGATTGGCCGAACAGCTTGTTTTCGAATTCATAGCCAGTTCCCCGCTCCAGGGGTTCGACCTCGAATACGACCCTGGCGTACTGGCCGTGGCCGCCGGTCTGCTTCTTGTGGGTATACTCGGCGCCGGACTTTTTGGTGATCGTCTCGCGGTAGGCCACTCGAGGGATCCGGGTTTCGGCCAGAATTTTGGCCTGGTTTTTGATTTTTTCGAGAATCATGTTGATCTGGAGCTCGCCCATTCCCGCGATGACCGTTTCCTTGGTCTCGGTGTTGTAGGCCACCTGGAAGGTGAGATCCTCTTCGGCCGCCTTGTAGAGCAGTTCGTTGAGCTTGTCCTCTTCCTTCTTGTTCGTCGCCGATATGGCGATGAGATGGACGGGGGTTGGCAGCTTCAAGGGGTTGAAGGCGAAGGGTTTTTCCATGGCGGAGATTGTGTCGTTGGTCTTGAGGCTGGCCGACTTGGCGATGATGCCGATATCTCCGGCGGGAAGCGTGGCGCTGTCCACGATCTTCTTGCCCTGGGCGGTGTAGAGCTTGGAAAGTTTTTCCTTTTTGCCGTCCCGCACGTTCACCACTTCGAGGTCGGGGCCGAGGCCTCCGGTGATCACCTTGACGAAGGAAAGCCTGCCGGAGAACTGGTCGATCTGGGTCTTGATGACAATGGCGGCGGCGGGCTTGGAGGGATCGACGCTCACTTCCACATCATTGCCTTCGGCGTCCTTTACGGTTTCGGAAGCCAGGGCCAAGGGGGAGGGCGCGAGGGCGATGACAAAGTCGAGCAGGGCCGCGGATCCGGAATTCCTGAGTCCCGAGCCGGCGAAAGCCGGGACGATCTTGGCCGAGGCGAGGGCTTCCTTTAGGCCTTTTAGCATATCTTCCTGGTTGAGTTCGCCTTCCAGAAGATATTTCTCCATCAATTCGTCATCACCCTCGGCGGCGGCTTCGAAAAGCTGCGTCCTGGCGGATTCGACCGCATCGTTGAACTCGGCGGGGATCTCGGAGGGTACTTCTTTCGTCTCGCCTGAAGCCGGCTTTACGTAGGCTTTGCGGTTGATCACATCGATAACGCCGTTGAAGGCAGGGCCTTCTCCCATGGGGATCGTGACGGGCACCGCGCTTATCTTGAATTTTTCCTTAATGTCCGCCAAGGCCGTGGCATAGGACGCCCGTTCCTCGTCCATGCGCGTGACGAATACCATTCTGGGTTTCCGACGGGAATCCAGGTTTCTCCAGAGTTTGATTGTTTCGATTTGCACGCCGGTTTTGGCGTCGATGAGCATGAGGGCGCTCTCGCAGGCGCGGAAGGCGAGAATAACCTCGCCGACGAAATCGGAGGATCCGGGGGTGTCGATAAAGTTGATCTTGTTTTCCCCGAGGAGACAGTGGGTCAAGGTGGATCTGACCGAAATTTTCCGGGAAATTTCTTCCTCGTTGTAATCGCTTACCGTCTTGCCGGATTCGATGGTCTCCGGTTTGGCTATGGAGCCACCCTGAAAGAGAATGTGTTCTAGCAGCGTTGTCTTACCGGTGCTCCCGTGACCGGCTATGGCAATGTTCCTGATCTGGTCGGTTGCGAACGACATATATACTCCTTGCAGGGTGGAAAATGTGGTGGATCCTTAAATTTTGTATAAGGAAACCCGTGTATTATAAATGATAATTGGCAGCTGTCAACAGCCTGATTATATTGACACTGGCGTCTTTTTCGGTCTAGCGTAGCCCCTGACCGTACGGGACGTAGCCTAGGGGCTAAGGCGTCTGCTTTGGGAGCAGAAGATCGGCGGTTCAAATCCGCCCGTCCCGAAG
>Ga0302253_1000417_pt1 | contig 36535 bp, 51 predicted proteins | sample AAG_RA_Trp_MG_FD_193537 | JGI IMG/M metagenome (GOLD analysis project Ga0302253, IMG submission 193537) | Enriched activated sludge microbial communities from anaerobic digester in WTTP, New Holstein, Wisconsin, United States - AAG_RA_Trp | ecosystem: Engineered > Bioreactor > Anaerobic >...
CGGTGAAAACGGTTGACAATTTAGAGGGTTTTGTGCTTTCAAATATTCCCGAAGCGGATAAGAAAACCTACTTGCGGCATGAAGCCCGTTTGGCTAAAATCGCCTCCATCAGGTATCTGCAGATCACCCTGGAACCTGTTTTGGTGTTGCCGAAGAAAAACGGAAAAGCAGGTCAAGATAAAAAAGAATTTGTCGATATGATAATTAAACTGCTGGATGGTGATCCAGACCATACTCAATGCGGAAATACCAAGGCGTATGATAATGTGATGCCCGCGGGCATCATGAATTGCTCTGAACTAAAATAAAGTGAAGCAGGCGGTTTTGATCTCAGACCGCGACAATAGAGAGAAAATTTATGAAAATCAGGACGATGTTTTTCGTGGCGGTTGTGGAGGGGTGTGATAACTAAGTATTGAAAATTGCGATAACTGACTTCCGGGATGCTTTACGATGATTTAACAGGTAGTAAAATTTCGTGCCGAATCAAATGATTTTTGATTACCAGAAATTGGTCGAGACGGCATGAAATTGGCTCGGATAGACTATTCTTTTAAAGTGTCCGCATTCTTCGATGATACGCTATGGGTAATGATTATGATCATGATAATTTGAATTACGTTCATGGATACGGAGGAAAGCATTATTTTGAGCCATAAGAAACCAGAGATTGAAGCAATTGAAAGGAGATGCGTTATAAACAAACTGACTGTAGTGAAAAAATAGAAGAATAAGAAGTTGTTCAAGTGACCTCCTTTCTTATACGCCCGAAAGAAATAGCTATCCTTTAATCCAGACACTATGACGATAATAGTTGACAGAAACCCGATCATGGCAATGCAGAAGGTAGAAACTATATTAGCCACTGTGCGGACTTCTGAAAAGAGCTTAAGGCCACTACCTAGATATGGAAGAAGAAAAAATATTACTGTTCCAAATATCCAGGTCATTAAAATGATCAATGATCGGAATATTATCGTGCCTATAAGTTTGTTCTGCACTAAATCTCGCCACTTCATCAGATAACTCCGTATTTCTGTTGACACTGTTGAATATCGAGTTGCATATTTCCCCCTCATTCTTACCCCTAACACTATCATGTATGTGACCTGTACCGACAATATAAAAATCAATTAAAGAATCTTCCATAGTTTCTTTAGCCTTGACTACGAATTTCAAAAGCCCCTCGTCAGTTATCGAACTTAAGATTGCATTAACTGTGGTGGGCATTTGACCGCGAGGCTCAGGTCTTATTTGTATAGTTATCGTGTTCGCTTCACAATTTTCCACGCCAAAAAGGCCCAAGACCTGATTGTATATGGGACTGTCACTATTGACCTGGAAATAAGTCTGTCCTTTAAATCCATAATTCAACACATCTTGTCTAGAGGCAACAATGGGAAATGGCTCCGAACTAAACGCCACGTTGTTTATTCCTAAGCGTTTCAAAAGTGAATTAACAAAATTCGTCCAGTACGAATTCTTCGGACCAAAGAATGTGCTAGCAATACCATAATAATTTGACGATACGAAAATGTAGGAAGCAAATCCTAATCGTTCATTTTCGCTCAATTTCCCATAAATATCCTCGTGAGACAGGGTGTTCGAGCTTATTGTTTTAATGATTTCATCATCCTTGGTGATAACAAAGAGAAATATATTCGAATTACGAACTCTGAACAAGAAAAGGTTGTCTCCAGCGGGAGCAAAAAAAGAATTTCTAACATCGGCCGAAGTGATCGACGTGAAATTTTGTAACATATTTAGAATGCTATTTTGGTAACGGTTTCCTTGATATTCTAGAAAATATTTATAGTAAGTTAATTTCATTTGCGTCTCCTGTTTTTTGATATTTATGTTGACTCATAGGTTGATGATCGCGACTTTCATTACTTTAAGCCCGTGCCATAAGGAGCCTCCATGAGTGATTTGATATAATGCCATCTTGGTTTCAATACGGGCTGTCTTTGATGCTGCCGTGCTCGTGGGCATAGGCGTTTTCTAACGCCTGCTTGAGTTTGGTCATGTCTGGTAATTTATGAGCTTCCTTATTAATGGTGCTAGTTATTCCGTAGGCCCTAACAATCTTGTCGTTTAATGCCCAAATCTGTTTACGGATACTTTCCATCATTTGATAAACTTCGATGTGTTCCTCTTTTGAAAAGCCTTTGTATTGTTTTCCCATGATTCAATCTCCTTTTTTCAATTTAAATTATTTGATCAACTCATGCACTAAAAGCGGACTACCGCCGAGATCCTGAAGGGCTTTTGTAAGAATTTCTGCGAGCACCTTGCCACCTTTGGGACATACACCATTCGCCCAATATTCATCAGTTATTGAATAACCACAGGAATCTCTCTTTTCAATCATCTTGATTGATCCCGGAACTTGCTCATATGATTTGCGATACCCCCAATTGGGGTCTTTCTCTGGCATTACAGTTTCGGGGAGATGTTTCAATACGGCGGCAGAGAGATTTGTCATGAGGTGCGGACAGAAACGATAGCGGAATAAATTCGTGGCGAGCTCGTGCTGAATTCTCTCTTTATCAAATCGCCATTGAATTTTTCCACCAAAGATTCCTGTCTTTTCCCAGTTGCCGTAGCGAAACCATTGTGCCCATTCACTCCATTCCATATTGGACTGTCTGCATCCCCACGGGTTTAAACGATTTTCGTCGTTGCCAAAGCAATATTCAATGGGCCGATATGCTGTGGCCCGACGTTCAGCGCACCAAACAAAGCCAAATACCTCATCCCACAAGACATCTTTTCCCTCAATGTAAACGCGGCGGTTTCGAAGGCCACTAAGGGCTAAGCAGAGAGGAATAGCGTCCGTCATGTTTCCGGATTTATATACAGCTAGATACCAAAACTTTTTCTCTCTCTGGCAACTTTGGAAATCATCAGCGGCTTTGGCTATTTCCAATGCTTTAGGAAAGGATGCTGCGGTAGATTCCGCAAACTCGATTGCTATTCCGGACCCGGGGATATTCAAGTCTTTTTGTCCCTCATCTTCTATCAGGTCAAGACTCTTACCGCATTTTGAACAAAAAAGAGATTCTGCGTCGGATTCAGCACCACAAGACGAGCACAGTTTTCCTCGCGTTTTTAGCGAGAACATCACTTCCTGCCGGATTTTTTCTAACTGGTCCTGGTATATACCGGCAGCGTGAGAAAACTCATTTACATAAGATGTTTCAATTTCATCCAGATCGTTATCAGTATAGGCAACTTTGAGTATGAGTTCCAAGTTTCTTACTTGATTGACAAACGAACCAACTGGAGTCATTTGGTGATTGCCTGATTTAACGAGCTTGATTGCGGCATTAAGATCGTTTTTTTTGAGTTTAAGCTCAGTCCGAACTGATTCCAATTGTGAAAGTTCGGATGAAGACAGTTTTCCGTTGGAATGGGCAACAAGAACAATATTAGCCAAAAAAAGTACAGGATCTGTTTCCATAACGCTACCTCCGGAAAATTTGTGATTTGTAAATTTTTAAAATTGAAAATGATAATTGCTGATGAATCAGGAAATGAAGATCGGTAATTTTTTCATGATGGCCCCCGGTGTAGATGAATGATTTTTTGATGATCTTTTTTGTTGCTCCCGGCCTGGGCCGGGCTCTTGTTACGTCGCCTTTCCTTACTGCTGTATGGTCCCGGAAACGAAATGAAGACGATGTTGTTCACTCGTTTCCGGACGTATTGGTGAGACAATCTCCGCTTCCATCCGGGTTCTCATAGGTTGCTTTCAGTCGGTTGACTTCCTTGCGCAGTTCACGGTTTTCATTCTGGAGCGTTGTAATGATGGTCCGCATCTCAGCCATTTCCGCCTGCATTTTCTGTTCAAAATCACGACTGCGGGTTTCGATATCGGCCTGACCCTTTTCGACAGTAGCAATGCGCGCTTCCGCAGAAACGGCGCGGTCGAAATGCTGGATGTTCAGGTACAGGGCCGTGGCATAAGAGGTCCCCGATTCCAGGACGCGGGCGCACATGGTCAGGGCTTCGGACACACGGAATTCGGATTGATAAGTGCCTTGGATAACCGGGGCGCTTTGGTCTGTAGCATCTTCCAGTGTTTTGGTGTTCGTGTCGGCGGCTTCTAAAGGAGGCGAATAACCTTCTTCATAGAGTTCAAACTTTTGAGGCGTGCATAGAAAGGGCGGTTCACCCGTCCCTAGATACATATCCCCATCTCCGGTAAATATCCATTCTGTTCGGTAACCGAATTTATATTCGATGGTATATACAATCGGCAAGGATGGTTTTGTTTTTCCTGATTCTAGTTCTGATAGAAATGATGGTGAAATCCCAATAGCTTTAGCAAACTTAAACTGTGTTAAGTTTTTCATGCCTCTTATGGAAGCAATTCTACTGCCGATTGAAAGGTACTTATTCATAAGTTCGCATACCGATATTTTATATTGACAAACTTCGGTAATCGAAGTATGTCATGCCCATGAACGAAATAACAATAACACCCACAGGCAAAAAAAGAGACCGTTACGTGAGCGGATTGCTCATCATGCACGGTATCAACCAAACAGAGCTGGCTAAAAAGATCGGCGTCTCACAGCCCTTTCTATCCCTGATCATCACCGGGCGCCGCGTCGGCGCCAAGGAAAAGGGGAAACGGGTACGCCGCATCATTGCCGAATCCCTGGGTATGGACGAAAAGGAACTCTGGCCGGACAAGGCCGCGTAACGTCCGTCAAATTTGTTTTGACTATATCAAAAATTGAGAGGGTTGCAATGTCAAAAACAAAGAAATCTATTGACGAAAAACAGCTTAGCATCTTCTCGCTCCTCGAACCGGAAACCCCGCCCCAGCCCGGCAGCATGGACATCAGCATGAAGCTCCGCCACGCCGTCTCCGACGCCATCAGAAACTCCGGTAAGGACCGCATCGACATCTGTGCCGAGATCTACAAATTGAGCGGGAGAGAGGTTCCGAAAAGCACCCTGGACGGCTGGTCGGCGGAAAGCCGGGACCTGTCAAACGACGGCATCGATTTTAACGGGAACAAGCGCTGGGGTCTTTCCGGCGACATCCTGCCTGCTTTCTGCGCGGCGACGGGGGACTGGAACCCGCTTTTCATCCTGGTCGAAGCCTGCCAGTACAAGGCCCTCAAGGGCAAAGACGTCGTCCGGGCACGGATCGGGCTGCTCAAGGAAGAAATCACGAAGAAGTCACAGGAGTTGAAGGGCCTGGAAAAGGCCCTGGTGGAATCTAACTAATAGTGGAGGCGATGATGCTCAAGGAGAATCGTTATCGAATAGAAGCCGTGCACCAGGCGGGGCAGATACTCCGCGCCGTGGCGGAGAACAAGGGCGCTATCGGATCATCCGATATTGCCAAAAATCTCGGAATCACGGTGAACACGGCCTTCCGGATGTGCGTCACCCTGGAGGAACTGGGATTTTTGAAGCAGGTCGGCGACAAATACGACCTGGGCATGGGGCTGGCCCTCTTCTGGGCGAGGAAAAAGGCGATGCTGGAGGGAGAACGCGCCGGTATCGACCGGGACCTTGAATTGTTGGGATAGGAGGAAGAGATGGAGACGAACTTGTTTGCCAGCAAAGAATTGCTGGAAGTGGCCATTGATGTGACGGTTGCCGCCTGTAGGAGATTCGGCGCAGATCAGGCAGAAACTGTGATCAGTACATGCACCGACATCCTGCGCGCCGGACATTCCACGGAAGAACTTGTCACCTCAGTTTTTTTTGAAACGGGTAACAAGGTGAAGATGACAGAAGAAGATATTCAGTTTGTCAAAGATTTGATGGCTGCGGCACGGGAACTGGACCGAGGCATCGGTGCCCTGAAATTGCTTGTTCAGCGAGAGAAGAAAAATGGAGGTGTCATAGATGTCGGATAAATCAATTCCGGAAGTGGAAGCGTCAAAGCAGATTTATGAAATTGCGCGCCGCGAGGCGGATTCGGAGATGGCGCAATTGCGTGCCGAATCGGAGGTAAACCAGGAGGCAAACTTTTGTCTGGGGGTGATCAAAGCCAACAAGGCGCACCGGGACTACGGCCTATTTCTTGATGCTGTTACCCTGTACCGGATGAAGAAGACGAAAGAATATAAGAAAGTCGGCATTACCTGGGATGCGTTCTGTAAAACGGCGGGTTATGAAAGGCGGGACGCTGATCGGATAGCCAATGATATCACTCCCGTCTTTGAGTCATTTTCGGCAAATCTGCCGGTTTTGTCAGGGGTGACATTGAGTGATATCAGATGGTTAGGGAAAAACAAAACGGACAATTTGTCCGGTTTTTCGGAAGACGGCAAGATGCTGATCATCGGAGAAGAGCAAATTCCCGCCACGCCGGAAGACATTACGGCCTATATCAAACAGGAAAAAGAATCCCACAAAAAGCAAATTGAGGAAAAGGACGCCACGCTGGCCGCGAAAGACCGGCTTCTGAAGGCCAAGGAAGAACTGGTCAACAAGATGGAGCGGGAACTGAAGCGCCTGGAGAAGAGCGTACCGAAGTCCGAACTCACGGAAGAGGAACAGGACGCCGTGAACCTGCTGGCCCAGGTCCAGTCCGACTTCATTGTCGGGCTGTCCGACATCAAAAAGAAGATCGATCCCAAGACTGCGCCGAAGATCGCCCTTCGCCAGTTTTATTACCTGCTGATCTTCTTTGCCAAGATAGCAATGGAAGAGCGCCTCGAACTGCAAACCTATTACGAGGGCGCGGAAGAAGTCCCATGGGAGATTGCTGATTTTGAACTACCGCCCACGGATGTCCTTATCGACAACATGCCCATGACCGCCGGGCGAGGCATGGGGGCGAAGGTCAAGGCGAAGCTTGAGGAGCGGCAGGCAAGGAAGGGATGACAATCATGGCGGTGACGGAGTCAATACTGGATCATGTGGAGGCAAGCCTGCGGGGGCTTACTGTTTCTGAGGCTTCGCAGAAAATGAAGGACCTGGCCGGTCATTACGGCGTGCCCGTGGCCACCGTCAACCGGTGGGCGAAAAAGAGGAATCTCCGGTGGCGAAAGGTGAAGTCAAACAAGGGAACTTCCGCCGTGTCGAGGGAGACGCTGAAAGAAGCATCCGCCATGCTCCTGGCCACGCGCCGCACCTCGAATCAGATCGCGCTCCCCGCCTGCGACGCCAAGGAAATTTTAGAAGACTCCGGCATCGACACCAAGGTCTCCACAAGCTGGTTTCTCTCCCGCATGCGGCAGGAACAGATCTCCGCGAAGGACCTGCTCCGGCCGTCACCCCATCAAACCCTCCTGTCCGATCATCCGAACCACGTCTGGCAGTTTGATGTAACCAACTGCCTCCAGTATTTCCTGGACGAGCGGAAGGGCCTGGGCGAGCGGGACACGGAAATGACGATGTACAAGAACAAGGTGGTCAAGACGGCCAAAGCCATCAAAAAGGAACTGCTCCGCTATGCGGTCGTGGACCACTGCAGCGGGGCCTTTTTCTTCAAGTATTTCTACGCCTCGGGCGAGAAGGCGTCCGACGGATCGGCCTTTCTGTTTGAGGCCATGCGGCCCAAGGACGAAATGATCAAGCGGACCTGGAACGGCTCGTCGGGCACGAAGCTCGGAAAGTACCGTTTTCACGGGGTGCCCTTCATCCTCATCGCGGACCGGGGCTCCATCATGACGGCCAAGGCCAACCAGGCCCTGTTCGACGCCCTGCGAATCGACTTCCAACTGCACCTGCCGGGGAACCCGCGGGCAAAGGGGGCCATTGAGGGCCTGATGCATTACCTCAACCGCTTCGAAGGCCGCCTGAAATTCCAGCGCCCCGCCGATCTGGACGAACTGAACCGCTGGGCGCTCGACTGGTGCATCTATGCGAACGCCGCCCTGAAGATGCGGAACATCGCGCCCCGGTCCGTCCTGTGGTCCTATATTACCCAGGACCAACTGCGTCTTTGCCCGGAAGCGGAGCTTTTCCATCTCCTGATCCGGGAACCGACCATCCGGCGAAAGGCCAACGGCGCCCGGATCATCAGCGTGGACAATCTCGAATATCAGATCAAGGATTCCCAGGCGTCCGGTCAGTGGGTGGACGTGGTCCGCCATCCCTATGAATATCCCGCCGTCGAGGTGCACTTCAACGGCAAGGTCTGGTTATGTCAGCCCATCGAAAAGGATCGCTACGGACGCCTGACAAACGGTGTGTCCATCGGGACATACAAGGCCATCAAGCAGACGGAAACGCAGAAGGCCAAGACGGAAATGGAAAAGAAAGCGGAAGCGTGGGGCCTTTCCTGGAAGGGCACGGGGGACAAGCGACGCGCCGAAGCGCCGCCGGTGGGGTTCGTATCGCCGCTACAGGTCATGGGGCACCAGGCCGACAAGGTCGGCAACCTGGAATTCATCGACAAGCGCGGGACGCCCCTGGAGATCAAGGAGCCGGAACTGCCCGCAAATGAGACGATGAGGATGGACGCGGCCACAGTATCGCGGGGGATTGTCTCGCGACGCATTTCACTTATCGAATTGCTTAAGCAAGTCAGGACTGAAATCGGCGTCATTTCACCGCCTCTGAACGGCGAATTGCGGGAACGTTACGCCGAAGGCATCGAAATCGCGGAAGTGGACAGCGTGATCAGGGCAATCGCGGACGGTACATGGCCGATGGGGGAACACCGGGCCATGGAATCGACCGGTTAAATAAAACGAGGAGGTGTGCTGTGGGAAGGGCAAAGGTGAGGGAACAAACGCCGTATCAAATGGCCTTTGAACCGATCATGCTGAAGCAGTTGGCGCTGGATTGCGGCATCAGCCAGGGCAAAATCGCCATGGAGACGGGGTTGTCAAGGCCGACAATCAACCTGATGCTGAATCGCGGGTACATGCCCATCGAGCATCCAGAAGTCAAAGGAATTGTCGAGGGGATGCTTCAGCAGAACCGGCGGGCCATGCAATGGTTGATAGAACGGCAGATGAAGATCGAGGATGTCTGGACACCGTCGGGAAAAGACATGCGCAATGCAACTCCATCCGGAACCGGCCAGAAGATTGCGGCGGCGCTGAAACAGCCCGCCATGGTGCCGGGCAACCCGGAACAACTTATTGTGAAATGGGAGGTGGAAATGATCAGTCAGGAGGCAATGAAGCATTTTAAGATTTTCAGAAATCCGTTTATCGACGATATCCAAAAGGATTCCGACATTTTCATGAGCGAAGAGCACCGCTACATCGAGGCGGCCATGATCGACGCGGCGCGCCACGGCGGATTCCTGGCCGTGATCGGCGAGGTTGGATCCGGTAAAAGCGTCATGCGGCGGAAGGTCGTGGAGCAGTTGAAGAAAGACGGCGACGTGATCGTCATCTTTCCGCAGATGATCGACAAAACGCGGGTCAACGCGGCCAGCATCTGCGACGCGATCGTCATGGACCTGTCGGAGCAGCGGCCCCGTATGAAGCTGGAGGATAAGACCCGGCAAGTCCACAAGCTGCTCCTGGAGCGGGCAAAACAGGGATTCCGATCCGTTCTCATCGTCGAGGAGGCCCACGACCTGCATACGAACACGTTGAAGTACCTGAAGCGGTTTTATGAGTTGGAAGATGGCTATCGAAAACTGCTGGGCATCATCCTCGTCGGCCAGGTGGAACTCAAGAACCTCTTCAACGAGACCACCCACATCGAAATGCGGGAAGTCATCCGGCGGATCCAGACGGCGGAGATCAAGGGTTTGAATGGCAATACCCGCGATTACCTGGCCCTGAAGTTCAAACGGATCGGCGCCAAGGTGGACGACATATTTGACGACGGCGCATTCCAGGCGCTTGCACACCGCCTGACGACGAAAGACCGCCGAAACCAGACGATTTCCCACGCCTACCCGCTCATCGTGAACAACTATGCGGCACGGGCCATGAACATGGCCTACGAGATGGGTGAATCCAAGGTGACGGAAAGCGTGGTGATGGCCATTTAGCCTGTGAGGAGCCGACCATGATCAAAAAATTTATCACATACATCGAACAGGAGCCCTGGGACGAAACGATGCTCCGGCAGGAACGCATCCTGAACCGGTGCTGCTGGGCGGCCATTGTCATGGCCGTGCTCTATTTCGGCCCGGTCTGCCTGCGGTTATTGTGGGAATAGGAGAAGAAATGAAACAGGAACGCCGATGGGCGAAGAAAAAAGAGGCGCCATGTCGAACGGACGATGCCCGCCAGCTCAATCTCCTGGCCGAGACAAAAACGGGCGGCAAGCAAAACGCAGGCTGGCTTTGGTGCCAGGCCCGCGGATATCAGATCGACACGGCGGTATGCATTGTACAGCAAACCCGCGAGCCCCGCAAGTGCGCCGGGTGCCCGCAATTCAGGAGGTGAAAGATGACGACACTGGGCGATATTGAGAGACTGACAAAGGCGTTTGCCGACGGCCGTGAACAACTGGCACAGCGGGTTAAGTCGCTGGAAAACGAGATCACCGCGATCAAGCGCCGCCGCCTGCAGGGGATCAAGAGCATGGTGAACCTGGTTCTGGAAAAACAAGCTGATCTGAAAGCGGCCCTGGAGGACAGCCGGGGCCTGTTCACAAAGCCCCGGACCATGATCTTCCACGGCGTCAAGATCGGCTTCCAGAAGGCCAAGGGGAAAATCTCCTGGGCGGACGACGACCAGGTGATCAAACTGATCAAAAAGCACCTGCCCGATCAGGCGGACATTCTCATCAAGACGACGGAGAAGCCCGTCAAGGAGGCCCTGCAGCAGCTTTCCGCCTCGGACCTGAAAAAGATCGGCGTCACCGTCGAGGAAACCGGGGACCAGGTCGTGATCAAGAGCACGGACAGCGAAATCGACAAGTTTGTGGACACGCTGCTCAAAGAGGACGATCCGGAGAAAGAAGAGGCGGCGTAAGGATGACCTATACATACTAATGGCGCAATAATTCAAAGCGGGTAGAAATGTACGGCCGTGAGTGCGTGGTTATCCTTAGAGGCCGGGGCAATAGTGCGCTGATCGAGTTTTTGGACAACAAACAAAGTGAAATCGTATCCAGAAACGCTCTACGAAAGAGAAACCAGAGAAGAGAGGACTCTAAATGATGGGAACGGGACGACTCAAGAAAAAAGATGAATTACACTATCGCAAAGGCTCAACCGGGACACACTACAACTGTGAATGCTGTAAGCACTTTGTGGAGAACTTCCAAGTACATAGTATCGGCGGGAGAGAACTGGACATTGAGGTACGCTGTCTTATCATGGGGCTGGAAAACTCCAGGCGATACCGTATCCGGAAAGATTATCGCTGTGACGCCCAGGAACTAGATCGATCAAAATGTCCGTGGCTTAAGGAGGACGCCTGATGCGTCTGGTCTGTCCATCATGCGGGGCCGTGGCCAGTGCGGAAGCCTGGCAGAACGATTCGGCCATCCGCTACACCTTCGAGACTCTGGTCAAGCTGCCCTCCCCGGTGCTGAACCAGAGCCTCTCTTATCTGGGGCTCTTCCGCCAGGGGACGAAGGCCCTCCCCTGGCGGCGCGCCCTGACCATCGCCCGGAGCCTGAAAGACCTGGTTGAGACGGGAACGGTCCACTGGCAGGGCGGGGAAACGCGGCCCTGTAATGCGGAGATCTGGGGCAAGGCGATCGAGGCGACCCTCTCCAGCGGGCCGAAGGGGCTCAAGAATCACAATTACCTGCGGCATGTGGCCTGGGAACTGGCGGCGGAGCTGGCCGCCAAAATGGAAGCGGACCGGGAGTCCGCCCGGCAGCGCCGGACCAGGGAACTTGATGAAGAACCGCCGCCCTTGTCAGACGAGACGAAAAAGGCGATTGACGATCTGCACAAGAAGTGGGGGATGAAATGAGAACCGGCGTCCCGATAGAGCGCCCCATCCGGATGATCGAGCCGATCCAGATCAAGATGATCCACACGGCCATCGCCAAACTGGGTCTGTCCGACGACGATTACCGGACCATCCTCCTGGGGCATTACCAAAAAGCTTCATGTACGGCATTGACCTATACGGAAGCCCACAACCTGCTCGAATATTTCAAGACCCTGGGGTTTACGATTAAGCGCCGCACAAAAGAACGCGGCTACTCCCGCCGCGTGCGCCATCTGCATCTGAAGGACAAGGTCGTCTTCCTGCCGACAATCCAGCAGATGAACCTGATCGAGGTCCTGGTTAAAAAGGTGGACTGGTGCTACGCAGACGGCTATGAGCGCTGGCGGCGCAAATACATGAAGATCGACCGGATCACGACCACGGAAGAGGCGAGCACGGTCATCGAAGGCTTGAAGGGCCTGATCGTACACCAAAAAGGAGAGCACGCCCTGTGAAAGACGATTGGTTGTCCGAAATCGCGGAGAAGATCACCATCGATTGCCTGCCGGAGAATTACCAGGAGATTGCCCGGATCGCGGGAAAAGAAGCGGCGTTGAAGCTTTCGCAGTATCTCGGTGGCACCCGCTTCTATTATCCGAAACTCGACAGCCTGCTCCGCAAGGAGCGTGACGAGCAAATACGCCAGGAATTCAACGGCGCAAACCACCGCGAACTGGCCCGCAAATACGACCTAACGGAAACACGCATCCGCGATATCGTCCAGCGTAAGCCCGTACCGCAACAGATCGAACTCTTTTAGTTTTTTCATCCCCCTCCCGTAAATTTCTCAAGCGCTTTGGTAGTCTGCCCAATCACAATCCCTTATAGTCCCGCCTGAAGCAGTAACCTCCCGAAATACCCTGACGGGCCGCGGCGCCTCCATCCGCCACGGCCCGAACGGGCGATTGACAAGAGAACAGAGGGACCACCAATGGACGCATTCGATTACGCTTTAAACAAGACGCTGGGCCTGGAGGACGGTTACGCCGATGTACCGGGGGACCGGGGCGGCCGGACCAAGTACGGAATCACCGAAAAGACCTTTCATACTGCTCTGGAGCGGGGCATCATCAGCGGCGTCGCGGACATTCGGGATCTGACCATCGACCAGGCCAAGGTGATCTACAAGGTTCTTTACTGGCTCCCGCTGCGTCTGCAGGACGTCAAAGACATCGCCCTCGCCGCCGAGATCTTCGACACTGCCGTCAATTCGGGTACAAATAAAGCCGCACTCATCGCCCAGATTGCCCTGGATTACCTCGGGGAAACCCTCGATATCGACGGCAACCTCGGACCCGCCACCCTCGAACTGATCAACAAATGGTGCCGTAAGGATCCCCGGGCGCTCATGGTTTCTTTGAACGGGATCCAGTTTATCCATTTCTGCGCGATTGTCGACACCGGCCTCATCGATAACATACAGGCCCGCGTCCGGTCCACCCCGGACCAGCAACAGTTTGCCCGGGGTTGGACCAAACGGATACAGGAATATCGAGGAGCGGGAACCATATCCGCTTAGCATGATTTTCAATGCTGCCGGGGCGTACCGGAATGAAAAATAGAGGGGCCGGGGAATTATCCCCGGCTCCAACCCAAGGATGGACGGAAATGCTGAATCTGAAACCGGGCGACCTCTGTGTCGTCAAAACGAATTCGGCGATCGCCGGAACGATCAACGCCGCCCAGCGTTTTCTATCCCGCGACGGCAAGGCCGAGTTCAACCACGCCCTGATCATCATTGATAAAAAAGGCAATACCTTCGAGTCGCTCCTAAAGATCGATCACTACCATCTGTCGCGCTACGTCGGCTGCCCGGTCCGGATCCTGCGGCACATCAGCATGACAAAAGGCTGTTTTCAGGCGGGACTCTCGGCTGTGGAAAAATATGACGGCAAACTCTACCCCTGGTGGCGGCTGCCCATGCATTTCCTTCGGATCGCCCAGTATATCCACTGGAGCTATCCAGTCTGCTCCGAACTGGTGGGGGTGTTTCTCAACAAGGCGGGGCTTTTTTCATCGACCGGCTGGGGCTGGAGCCCCGACGACCTGGCGGACCTGTGGCGCGAATCCCGCTACTATCAAACCGTATTTGACGGCATTCTGACACAAGACGAGGTGACAAAATGAGAAAGACCATACTGAGGCTGCTGGCTTTGGTCGTTATTTTAATCTGTACGACGGGCGCTTATGCGGCGGATCAGACGTCAGCGACCGATCAATGGACCAAACAAGACACCATCAAAGAGGCCACCTTCATCGGCCTGCTCTGCCTGGAAAAGGCGCAGCGTAACTATGTCGCCGACCACGGCGGCATGTATGTGCCGAATCCGTTTCTGGGGCCTAATCGTAAAGAAAGCGACGTCGATAAATTTCTGATCGCATCGGCGATTCTCCACCCGGTCATCAGCTATCTTTTACCACGACAGTATCGTGACTGGTGGCAGTACGGCACCCTGATCATCGAGGGCACATCCATCGCCAGCAACATGTCCTTTGGTGTGGGGTTTAATTTCTGATGGATGAGATCGACCAGGCACAGGAACACGAAGAATTATTCCGGCGTAATGCCCTGACCCGGCATTTCGGCCGGTCTCTGGATAAACCCGTTGAAGGAAGGACCTGTACTCCCGGCTTGCAACCGTGCACGGTGCAGGACCGGGATTCAGGTCCGCGTTTATGCTCTGACTGTGGTTATGAGATCGGCACGGACCGCCTGGAGGCCAATCCCCACGCGATCCGCTGTCTGGATTGCCAGGAAAAATACGAGCGAAAGCTCCGGGCGGAGGGTAAGGCATGAGCTGGGCGGAGGTCTTGAAGTCACTGTGTTTCTGGGGGCCGGGCGCGTTGATCGCGGGCGTGCTGATTTTTGCGGTTTATCGCCTGGCGGATAAGTTCATCGACAAGGGGATCTCCGGCGTCATGGACCTCGGGTGCCAATTCATTGCCGCCCAGCAGGCGCAGGCGGCATCCCTGGCCAAGATGGCCCAGGGAACGGAAGGGCTGAGGGACTGCATCAACAACTTTGTCAACCGGGATAACCAGGAGCACAGGGAGATCATCATCCTGCTCAAGTACACACGGGACCAGCTCAACGGCATGACGGAAAGCGTGGATGCCATCGCGGACGACATCAAAGAACTCAAGGAGCATAAGACATGACGGCAGAGGCGAGAACCGAACGATACCGGCGCGTCCGGGGCGCCATACTGAAAATGCTGGCCAATGAGCACCCCGGCCCCATCGACTTCGTTGTGCTTTTCAAGCTCATGGACGATCTGCGTTACACCATGACCCACGAGGAGCTGGAAAGCCACCTCGTCTATCTGGAGGAAAAGGGTTGTGTCCGCCGGGAAACACGTAAAACGACCGGTGTCGAAATCAAGCTGGCAACCATTACGCCCAAGGGATTGGACGTCCTCGACGGTTTTGTCGATGAATGCGGCGTGGATACGGGGTTCTAATGGCGGGCAAAAGCTACATAGCCGAAACACGTGAACTGGCTTTCCGCACCTGGCGCGAATGCGGCCAGAACGTCGAACTGACCATCAAGGCGATGAAGGACCGCCACGACATCCCGATCACGAAGCCGACCCTCTACGCCTGGATGGAGAAGTTCAACTGGAGAGAACGGGCCGCCCGGGCGGAGACGGAAGAACAACGTGTCAACGACGCCGTCGTGAGCGACGAAGCAAAGATCCTGGCCGACCTGGAGAAGCAGAAGGCCAAGTACGAACGGTTTTTTGAAACCCTGGGCGAGGGGGCCGTCGATAACCAGGCAACCTATGCCTACACGAACCTGGTCAAAACGATTTCGGATATCAAGATCCGCTGCCGGGGACCGGAGGTCAAGGTAGATAGACCCACCCTGTTTATGGAAGCGCTGGAATTCGTTGCCGGGTTTCTGAAGGAAAGGGATCCCGAGGGCCTGAAAGTCCTGGCCCGTAATTTCGACGGCATCGTCGATGCGTTCAAGGTGAAGCATGCGCAAACGGCCTGAAATTACCGAAAACCGTTTTGACCTGTGGGCGGAGCAGCTCAAGGGCTGGATCGAGGAATCCGTCTCGCCGTTTGAGGACGACACGCCGGAGAAACAGGCGGCGCGCAAAGAGCGCGGACAGCATGATCTCCTGTATTTCTGCAAGACGTATCTGCCCCACTACTTCACCGCCGAGTTCGGCGACTTCCACCAGGAGTGGGAGGAACTGACGGAACTGCGCGACGAGGTTGTTCTGGCCGCCGCCCCGCGCGAACACGCAAAATCCACATTTTTCACCTTCGCCGTGCCGATCCGGAACATCGTCTATGTCCTGCGCCGCTTTCAGATGGTCATCTCCGACACGAACGACCAAGCGACGGGTTTCACCTTGCCGATTCGACTGGAATTGGAGGAAAACCCGCGCATCAAAAACGACTTCGGCGACCTGCGGGGACGGCCCTGGAAGGCCAACGATTACACGACGGAAAACGGTGTCCGCACCCTCGCCCGCGGACGGGGCGAAAAGGTCCGTGGTTTGAAGAACCGCCAGTACCGGCCGGATTTCGCCGTCGTGGACGATTTCGAGAACGACGAGAATGTCGAAAACCCCAGGCTTGTCGAGGCGGGCATCCGCTGGTTGAAGCGGGCCGTTATCGGTTCCCTGGGTGCGGGTTATCTGTTCCTTATGGTCGGAAACCTCTTTCATCCGAAAAGCGTGTTGTCCCAGATGATCGCAGCCAAGGATGAAGACGGGACCCCCCTGTACATCAGCAGGGTATATCGGGCATGGATCGATTACGGGAAATTGGATCAGCGCCCCCTCTGGCCTGCCGCCTGGCCTGCCGATCGGCTGGAAAAGAAGCGCCGCTCCATGGGATCCGTCGATTTCAATGCAGAAATGATGAACCTGACCGGCGCGGAGAACTCACCATTTCCGGAGGCATGGTTCGTCTACTACGAGCCCAGCGAACTCAAGGACAAAAGACTGGTTACCGTGTCTTTTGTGGATCCCAGCGCCAAGAGTGGGGAAGCAAACGACTTCAAGGCAATTATAACCGTCAGCCTGGATCTCGATGCCATGATTTTCTATTGCCGCCATGCTTGGATCCGCCACGGGTCACCCGGAGAAATGTTTGCCGCCGCTTATCGGCAGCACGATGAATATCCCGGTCCCGTCGGCATTGAAGAAAATATGCTCCAGGATTTCCTCCATGATGCGATTTTTAACTACGCCAAGGAAGTCAAAAGGTATTTGCCCTGGCATCCGGTCACGCACAGCACCAACAAGGAACAGCGTATCATCGGCACGCTATCCTATCTGGTTGAGTACGGGAAGCTCCGCTTCATAAAGCATCAGAGCGACCAGGACCAGCTGGTTGAACAGCTTATCTACATCCTGAACAAGAACGTCAACGACGACGGCCCAGATGCCCTGGAGGGTGGTGTAAGTCTGCTCCAGCGAGGCGCAGGCGATACGGTTGAATACACCACCGTGTCCTCACGCAGCATGTTCAAAAAGGAAGACGACGAGGAAACACAGCAACGCGGTTTTTTCTCCAGGGGGGCCTGGTGATGGAAAAAACGACACAACGCCGCCAAAAGCCCCAGAATCGATTTTTCTGTTATCGGTGCATTCGTTACCCACATTTATCGTTGACACCGTTTATAAACATGTCAACGGGCGCCACAGGGGGGGAGTCGTCATGCTGTTAGACCAGTATGGTCGGGAAATAAAAAAGAACAGGCCGATCCTGGAGGAAGTGGCGGTGCAGACTGTTCGTGACCGTTACAGTTCGTACCCCTCCCAGGGCCTCACACCGGAGCGGCTAGCGACTATTTTCAAGGAAGCCGACCAGGGCGACGTGCTGCGCCAGGCGGAGCTGTTCGAGGAGATGGAAGAAAAGGATCTGCACCTCGGCGGCAATCTGCAGACCCGCAAGCTGGCAGTAACCGGTCTGAACTGGGAAGTATTACCCGCCTCCGATTCTGCGGAAGACAAGACCATCGCCGCCGCCGCCAGGGAAATGCTCGAATATATCGAAAACCTTGAGGACGCCCTGTTGGATACCATGGATGCAGTGGGAAAGGGTTTTACCACCCAGGAAATTCTGTGGGATCTGTCGGAGGGGCAGATATGGGCAAAAGAAATCAAGTGGGTCCATCAGCGGCGCTTTACCTTCAACGCACCCGAAGCGCTGCTGGAGTATCCCCGACTGCTGACCGATGCGGAACCCAACCGTGGCGAAGAACTGCCTCCGAATAAGTTCATCGTGCATAAGTACCGCGCCCGCTCCGGCGCCACCGTCCGTGGCGGACTGCTCAGGCCTTGTTCTTACATGTACCTGTTCAAAAACTATGACATCAAGGACTGGCTCATCTTCAACGAGCTCTTTTCGGTGCCCATGCGCGTCGGTAAATACAAATCCGGTGCAACCCCCGAAGACAAGGCGGCCCTGAAAAGGGCGGTTTTCGGCCTGGGCGTCGATGCCGCTGCGGTCATTTCGGACAATACACTGATCGAAATACTCGAGTCCAAGCTCCGGGGCGACACGGCGACATTCCAGTCACTCGCGGAGTATTGCGAGCGCGGCATGACCAAGTCCATTCTCGGTCACACCGGCAGCGCCGATGGCACACCGGGGAAGCTCGGGAACGACGACCAGGCGAAGCTCGTGCGGCAGGATCTGCTGGAGTCCGATGCCAAGGCCCTGCAGAATACGCTCAAGTTTCAAGTGCTGAAGCCCTGGACCGGATTCAATTTCGGGCCGGATAAAGGCATCCCGAAAATCAAGTTGCACTATGAGGACGCGGGCGATCTGGAAAAGACCGCCAAGGTCATCTCGGTACTGGTCAAGGACGCCAACTTTGAAGGCGTTCCGGAAGAACACATCCACGAGCGGTTTGGGATCCCGAAGGCGAAAGCAGGCGAAAAGACGCTCCGGCCGCCGTTGGCACCGCGGGAACAGGATTCGGCCAGCGGTATTCCCTTTATGCGCGGGGAAAACAAGGGCTATGTCATCGTCAAAAACACAGCGACAGGTGAGAAAGACTGGGTGCAGATCTACCTGGACCGTCTCGCCCCGTCCCTGCAGAATATCCACGCCACGGCGCTGGACGATATTGAGGTATGGCTCCTGTCGCTTCCTGCACCGCCGACCCAGGACGAGTTCATTACCCGGATTGAGGAGCTTCTCAGGGCATCCTTTGTTGCCCTGGACCGGAAGGTCATTTCCGATGCAATCGGCGACGTTTATCGTTTCTTCCGCGGAGAGGCGGGCATGATTGATCTGGCCTTCGGCGGACCGGATACGCGGGCGATTCGCTTCCTGTCGAAGCTCGATAATTTCTACGTCTCCAGCTACCTGAAAAACCCCGAGGCACGATCGCTCATCAAGACCTTTATACAGGAGCAATACCTCGAAAAGGGGACCGGGCTTTTCGGACGAGGGAAACCGGAGGACATTAAAGCTTTCCAGAACCTGTTGTCGCAGAAACTTTCGGACCTGGAAGCCTGGCAGGTCCGGCGCATTGTGGACACCTCCGTCCAGCGGACACGGAACTGGTCCAGTGTCGCCCAGTTCCATGAGGCCGGGATTGCCGAACTGGAAATCTATGAACCGACCCACGACTGCGCATTCTGCACATCCATGAACGGACGTGTGATCAGCGTTTCCGTCGCCTATGCCAAGATGGAAGCCCAGACGGCCATGACGCCGGAAGAATATGAGGCGGATCTGCGCAGCCTCACGCCGAGTATCGGGCATGAAGATGCCGTCGTCGAGGCCGGAATGCTCCCGCCCTATCACCCGCACTGCCACGGTACGGTGATCAGGAGGATCCAATGAAAGTCTTTTTCAAATTTGATCCTACACCGGAACAGATGGCGAAGCGCTTTGGTGAACACGCTCAGGGCGCCCGGCGGGCGGGTTTCATCAACGTCGTGACGATGATCGAAGCCATCGCGACAAAGAAAGCGCCTGTCAGAACGTCGAATCTGGCCAACTCGCACACGAGCGACGTGAACGCCAACGCGACTCGGGGCTTTGTCCGTTTCACCGCGCCCTATGCGAAGTACGTCCATGAAGGAACGGGATTGTATGGGCCGCACAAAACGAAAATAGTTCCCAAGGAAATCAGAAACGGCAGGGATGCACAGGGACGGTTTGTCAGCAAGGGAACAACCGGAAAAAAGGCCCTGTTTTGGCCGGGTGCCGCTCATCCCGTCCGGGCCGTGCGAGGCATGGAGGGTCAGCCCTTCCTGCGCGAGGCGGCAGAAGAAGCCGACCTGCAGCGTTTGTTTTCCGAAGGGGTTAATAACTACATGGCGACGAGAGGTAACAGAACATGAAGAATGCGGCATTGATGATTGTCTGCAAGGCGCTGGACGGCGCTCCGGTAGAGATACAGGTGATCCCCTACGGCTACCACGACACGCCGAAGGGGCCGTTCAACCTGGATGACGAGGCAGAAACCCTGGTGATCGCGGATTTCGACGCTCACAAAAACGACATGGTCATCGACTACGAACACCAGACCCTGCAGGGTGTCGAGGCCCCGGCCGCGGGCTGGATCAAGAAGCTCATCAACAAGGGGACTGAAGGCATCTGGGCAGAACTGGAGTGGACGGAGCGGGCCAGACAGTACATTGCGAACAAGGAATACAAGTATGTTTCGCCTGTATTTCTGAAGCGGATCTCCGACAACAAAGTCGTGCGGCTGATCAATGTTGCTTTGACCAATCAACCGAACATCGACGGGATGGTCCCGCTGATAAACAAGGACTCGGACTATCGTTTCGAGGATGACAAAAAGGAGGACGTCAATATGTGGAAAGAATTGTTAAAAATTATGGGGCTGGCTGAAACCGCGACGGAGCAGGACGCCATTGCGGTGGTGAACAAGCTGAAAGAGACAAAGGAGCCGACTCAGATTGTGGCGAACAAGGGCGTTCTGGAGGCGCTCGGGCTGAAAGAAGGCGCGACCGAGGCGGAGGTGACGGGAACCATCATGGCTATGAAGCAGTCGCACGGCCAGGTAGGCGATCTGGCTACGGAGCTTGCTCAGCTTAAGGCCCGATTGGCCGAAAAGGACGCCGGGGATCTGGTTGCGTTGGCCATGAAGGACGGAAAGATCACCCCTGCGCAGAAGGACTGGGCCGACGAATACGCCAAGCGGGACCCGGATGGGTTCCGGGTCTTTGTGGCCAAGGCCCCGGTCGTCGTTGTCATGGGAAAAGTCGTCACCCCCGACAAGACAGGCGAAGGCGCCGTCGATGAGACACAGACCCAGATCAACAAGCTGTGCGGCATCGATGACGAGACGTTCAAAAAATATAACCAGTAACGCTCTTTTGCAGAGCGGAAAGGAGCCAAAATTATGGCAGCACTGACAGCAGAACGGGATACCCCGAGACGGTCCGGCAAGGACATGGTATTGCCCGCGGCGGCGTCCAAGAAATTCTATGCGGGAGGAATTGGAGCTCGGGATGCCTCCGGAAACGCCACGCCGGGCGCGACGGCGACCACAATCCTCGGCATGGGTAGGATTAAAAATACCGTCGACAACAGCGCCGGATCTGCCGGAGACCAGAATGTGGAAATTGAAAAGGGCGTTTTCCGCTTTGGAAATTCCACCGCTGGCGATCTGATTACGCGCGCGGACATCGGCAACGATTGTTACATCGTGGACGATCAGACGGTCGCCAAAACCAACGGTACGAACACCCGCAGCGTGGCCGGAAAAGTGTTTGACGTAGACGCCCTGGGTGTCTGGGTCGAGTTTCGGTAAGCGCAATCAAGAAAGGAGCTAAAAATGATTATCAATGCAGCTAATTTAACAATGTTGTTCAGATCGTTTAACACCGCGTATCAGAAGGGCTTTGATGGCATCACACCCCAGTGGGGCGGGATCGCGACCCTGGTGCCCTCTACAACGGGGCAGGAAGATTACGGCTGGCTGGGGGATATCCCTGGTCTGCGTGAATGGATCGGCGACCGGCAGATCAAGAACCTGTTGACGCACGATTACAGTATCAAAAACCGAAAGTTTGAAAACACGATCGGCGTACCCAGGGACAAAATTGAAGACGATCAGTTCGGCATTTTTGCCTCGCTCATCGAAATGATGGGCAATTCGGCGGCCTTGCATCCGGATATTCTGGTATTTGGCCTACTGGCCCTGGCATTTGCCACAACCTGTTACGACGGCCAGTATTTCATCGATTCCGACCATCCGGTCAAACAGGCGGACGGTTCCATTGCCAGTGTGTCCAATTACCAGAGCGGATCCGGTAATCCCTGGTTTCTGCTGGACACCTCACGGCCCTTGAAACCGCTGATTTATCAGAGGCGCAAGCCCTATAATTTCACCGCCCTCATCAATGAGAAAGACGAAAATGTCTTCATGCGGGACGAGTATCTCTACGGTGTGGACGGACGCGGCAATGTGGGCTTCGGGTTCTGGCAGATGGCCTTCGGCAGCAAGGACACCCTGAATTCCACAAATTATAATAGTGCCTATGCCGCCATGATGGCCTTTAAGGGTGATAACGGCGAACCTCTGGGTGTCAAACCGACCCTTTTGGTCTGTGGTCCCAGTAATCGGGCGGCGGCGCTGGATGTAGTCAAGGCGGAGCGCTTGGCCAACGGTGCATCGAACACGAACTTTGGAACCACGGATGTGCTTGTGATTCCGTGGCTGACTTAGAGCGGCTGCTCTGGATAAGGAGGCAAACATGGCAATACGAATTACGGCGAAGAAGGACGGCTTCCGGCGGTGCGGCATTGCTCACCCAGCGATAGCGACGGAATATCCCGTTGACCAGTTCAGCAAAAAGGACCTGGTAGCACTGCAGGCTGAACCCATGCTTGTTGTCGAAATCCTGCCGGACAAACCGGAGGACAAAGGGAAGGATCCCGTTGGCAAGAAGGTCGATCCCGGAGGCGCTGACAACAAGAAGTAAAAAAACAAACAGCGGTTGCAATAACAAGGAAGCGGGGGAGGCCATCCCTCCCCCTCTCAATCATGGGCCATCGAATGAAAAACGGAACTTCCTGGAACCTGGCAATGCTTTTCAACAGCCGAATCTGGATCAATCGATTGATCTGGATCCGGGTGTGGAAAACGGGCTGTTTTTACAATGGCATTAAAACCGGGCCGATCTGAGAGGAACGATCATGCCTTACTGTACATTGAACGACATCAAAAAGCTCTTGCCCGAGGAAACGCTGATCCAGCTCACGGACGACGAGAATCTGAAGCCGGCGGCCATCGATCCGGGAAATGCCGCCCACGCAAAAATCATCGGCCGGATCGACGAGGCGATCGCCACGGCGGACGCCGAAATCGACGGCTACTGTGCGGGGCGCTACAGCGTGCCGTTTTCGCCGGTTCCGCCGGTAATCAAGGGGCTTTCGGTGGAGATCGCCGTCTACCGCCTTTACCAGCGGCGCACGGTCCCCGAGCGGACTGAAAAGAGCTATGACAAGGCCGTCGCTCGACTCAAGGATATTTCGAAGGGGCTCATGACCCTGGGTGTTGCCCCGCAGCCCGCGCCTGCGGACACCGGCGATGGGGTGAGCGTCAACTGCACCGCAGAAGACCGCATTTTTACGCGGGACACACTGAAAGGATTTTAGAAATGCTGGCGGACATCGAAACCAAAGTCGCGGAACGCCTGAACCTGAAGCTGGCCGAGCCGAAGCGGGTCGCCGTCGATGAGGCCCACACGGCCCTGTCCGTGCCCATGATCGACGTGGTGGTCGGCGGCGGGGCTTTTTCCCGCACGGCGCAACGCTACAGGCTGGCCGCGTCCGTGTATGTCGTCGTCACGTTTCAGAATTTGCGGGGGACGAAGGACCGGCGCCAGGGTGTCTATCCGATCCTGGAGGCCGTCCTGGCCGTCCTGATCGGTCAGAAACTGGGGCTGGAGATCGACCCGCTCGCGCCCAAACGCCTGGATAACATCACCAGCCAGGAAGAAGCGACAGACGGCAAGGTGGTTTTTCAAATCGAATTTGAAACGGGCTTCATCGTCGAGCCGCTCTCCGACGAGCAGGTTGTCAACCTGCTGAAAGTCGGGCTCAATTATTACCTGAAACCGGGTGACGACACGGCGGACGCGTCCGACCTGGTGAGTTTAATCTGATAAGGAGGTAACAAAATGAAAGTCATGTCGGCGCCGGGCACGCAGTGCCCAATAGAAGAAAAACCCAGGTCGTACATTACGGACACCGAGGCAGTGGACGTGCCCGAGACGGCCTATTACCTGCGGCTGATCGCCGACGGATCGCTGATCCCGGCGCCGGATACCGCGAAAAACAAGAAAGGGGAATAAACGATGCCCAGCAAAAACATCAGCTTCGACGCGATCCCGGCCTCGATCCGTAAACCGGGAAAATACTTTGAATTTAATACCAAACTCGCGGTCCGCACGCTGCCGAACAACAAGCAGCGGATGCTCATCGTCGGTCAGAAGACCGCCGCGGGGACGGTTGCCCAGAATGTTCTGACGCAGGTATTTTCGGACAAGGAAGCCGAGACCTACTTCGGCGTCGGGTCTATGTGCCATCTGATGGCGCGGGCGGCGGCCAAAGCCAATGCCTATCTCGACCTGACAATCATCGCCCTGGACGACGCCGGGGCGGGCGTGGCGGCTACCGGCACGGTGACCATTGGTGGCCCGGCCACGGGGACGGGGGCGCTGACCCTCTATGTCGGCGGGGCAAAGGTGGATATTGCGATAGCCGTCAACGATTCCGCCAACGCCATTGCAGCGGCCCTCAAGGCGGCGCTGGATCTCCAGCCGGATCTGCCCGTGACGGCGGCTGTAACCAACGCCGTCGTGACGCTGACGGCCAGAAACAAGGGCCTCTGCGGCAACGACATCGGTCTCGGGTATCTGATCACCAACGCGCCCGGCGTGACCTGCGCCATCGTGGGGATGGCCTCCGGCGCCACCAACCCGACCCTGACCACCGCCCTGGCCGCGGCCTTTGCCTATCAGTACGATGTTATCGTCTGGCCTTACAACAACCAGACGGACCTGACGACCCTCAAGACGCACCTCGATTCCGTATCCGGTCCGATGGAGCAGCGCCCCGGCGTCGGTGTCTTCGGCATGTCTGCCGCCCTGGCCACGGTAACGACCCTGACCGGCCAGGTCAACTCGGGGCGCATCCTCTGCGCTTACCAGCGCTACACGTCGGCCACGCTCCGCAAGTCGATGCCCTACGAGATTGCGGCGGCGATGGGCGCCGTCATGTGCTTTGAGGAGGATCCGGCGCGGCCCCTCAACACCCTGGCCCTGACCGGCATCGCCCCGGCGGCAATCAACGACCGGTTCAGCCGCACCGAACAGGAAAATCTGCTCTACAACGGGACGACACCCCTGGAAATCGGCCCCGGTGAAGTCGTCCAGATCGTCCGGGCTGTGACGACTTACACCAAGGACCCCCAGGGGATCAATGATATTTCGCTACTGGACGTCACAACGATCCGGACCCTGGACTACGTCCGCAAGGCATGCAGGGAGCGGGTATCGCTGCGTTTCCCGCGGGAGAAGCTGTCATCCAAGACGCCGCCGAAGGTCAAGAGTGAACTGCTCGACGTGCTCTTCAAGCTGGAAGACCTTGAAATCGTGGAAGAGGTTGAGGCGAACAAGGATGGTCTGATCGTCGAGCGGGATCTGCAGGATCCGAATCGTCTCGATGCGAAAATCCCCTGTGACGTGGTCAACGGCCTGCACGTCTTCGCCGGTCGCATCGATCTGCTGCTGTAAGCCCTGAAGGGAAAGGAGAAAAGTCATGGAATATGTATCCAAAGTCACCCTGGAAGTAAACGGCCAGGTCATCGATGATTTTAAATCGGTGTCGGTGAAAGAAGTGGAACTGCGAAAAGAAGTACCCCTGGCAAATAAAACGGGCGTCGTCAAGGTCACACCGAAATACGGCCTCCAGGTGGAATATGTGGTCCCCAAGGACGCCCCGGAATTTGATTTTGAGCTGGTCGAGGACGGCACCCTCACCATCGATCTGGAAAACGGCACACGGCTGCAGTATTCCGGCGTTTACACCCTAAAAATAGGCGAGGCCAAGTATGGCGAGGACAACGAAGTCACCTGCCCGATCGAGTTGATCGCCATGCGGAGGAGCAAATAATGATCACCGAAAAATGCATCCTCCCCATCGGGGTGGAATACGACGGAAAGGTCCATTGTCATGTTGAACTCAGACCGTCCCTGGTCCGGGATTCGATAGAGGCCGTTGAGGATGAACGGGCGCAGACAAACGAAAGCTACCTGGGTCTAACCATCCTTTCAAAACAGATTGTATGCCTTGGCACTATTCCGGCAGACAAGATCACACCGAATTTGTTGATGGGCATGTATGAGCCCGATCTTGTCGCCATCAGAAACGCCTCCGAGAGGTTGCGAAATCGGCTTTACTCCTTTCGAGGCACAGGTGAAGGATCGGCGGAAATTGATGCTGGCGATGGTAAAGATGGGCTTCCGGCCTGACGAGGCCTTGGCGATGCCGCTGACTGAAATCGAAGGCTATTTAACAGCTTACAATGAGATTTTAACAGGCAAAACTAAAGAAAAGACCTATGTCGTGCGTAAAGGCGGCAAAAAAAGAAGGTCCAAAGGATGAATCCACCGATTACGGGGGCGTAAATCCAGGCTGTATCCATCAGACCGGCCGCTTGCATGGGGTAAAAACCTGCCATGTGCGCGGAAAACGCGGCCAGGGCGCCGCCGCATATAAACAGGACCGCAAGCAGCAGATGCGGGCCGCGAACCCGGAGCAAAAGCGCCAGTGTGCCGAGACCGGCTGCAATGCCAATTAAAAAGGGATAAACCATGTCCAACGTCATGAACCTCGCCATTCAGATCACCGCCGTTGACATGCTCAGCTCAGTGGTTGAGCGCGTCAAGGGACGTGTGTTGAGTTTAGGTTCCAGTGCGGGGAAAGTCAAGCGGGATTTCGAGGACATGACAAGCGGCATTACAAGGGGCCTGAAAGCGATTGCCATCGGTTCGTATGCCCTGCAAAAGGCCCTGCCGGGGATTCAAACTGCGGCAAACATGCAGGAAGCAATGCTCAAGGTCAAAGCGAACCTCGTGTCCAGCACAAAGGACGCCGCCGAACTCGACCGATATCTGAAATCCGTCAAGGCGTCGGCCATTGCCATCAGCGCCAACGCGCCCTTCACGGCGGAGCAGGTGGTCAATATCGAGGCCGCCCTGTTGAAGGCGGGTGTGGCGATGGAAAACGTGGTCGGCAAAAAGGGCGCCGGATGGGCGGCGACAGCCCTGGCCACCGTGTCCGGGGAGGCGCCGGAGATGATCGGCGACGCCCTCGCCCGGATCGGCGATATGTTTAACTTTAAGGGCAGTCAATACGGGGAATTTTCCGACTGGGTTGCCCGCGTGGACGACGCTTCCGCGTCGAGTGTCCCGGAACTGATCTATGGTCTGAGAATGGCCGGAAGCAGCGCGGCAGCTCTCAATATATCGGCGAACGATACGGTTACCGCCATCGGCGCCCTCGCGCCCCTGGGCGACCGTGCGGCATCGGCGCTATCGAATTTTTATGTTGCCATCGCCGCGAAGCGGAAAGAACTTCTGGCGGATAACATCCGCCTGTTTGAAAAGGGTAAGTTCGTCGGCATGGGAGAGGCAATAGACATTCTCAAAACCAAGTTCGGCGCGATCAAGGATGATCAGGAACGCCTCGGGCGGCTGATTAAAATTTTTGGAGAGGAAGGCGGACGGGCTGCTAACCAGTTTATTGAATCTGAAAAAGGGTTCAAGGGCTTAAATGAGGAAGCTCAAAAGGCGGCTGATCTGACGAAAAAACTGTCGATATGGGGCGAAGGCTTCAACGCCGCCATGCGCAAGCTCGCCGGGACAGCGAAAACGTCTCTGGCAAGCCTGTTTGATCCTCTCCTGGCTCCAATGCGGGCTGTTTTGGACATGCTGAACAGTATCACGGGAAAGCTGGGCGAAGTCGCAGAAAAAAACAAGGCCGTCTCCGGTGTTATCTCAGGCGGAACCTTGGCGGTCGGTGCGGGAGCTGGATTATACGGGCTTTACAGCCTGGCCAAGGGCGGCATGGCCGGAGCGCGTGTGTTAAAAGGAATCGGCGGAATCAAAGGGCTATTGAAAGGCTTTGGCGGGACCGCGGCGGGCATTGCCGAAGGCAAGGCGGTTGAAGCCGCCACGGGTGTCACCCCGGTTTTCGTGACAAACTGGCCGGGCAATCTTCCCGGTGGCGGAGCCGGTCTTGCTGCAAATATAGCAGGCCGCGGCGGCTTGTCATCTCTGCTGGGAATGGGAGGAAAACTCGGTTTGGCAGGTTTAGCTGGATATGCATTTGGCTCGGGGCTCAACATGCTGGGTGGTGAGTTTGTTAACTGGGTAACCAAGGGAGTATACGGCGGTGAAGGTTGGCTGGGCGATATGATCTATGATGCCCTGCATCGGGATGAACGAACTGAGGTCAAGCCCGTCATTAACATAGGGTTAAACGTGGATCCGGATCGCCGACTCTCGGCAAGAACAGACAATATGAACGCACAGGTCAACACAAAGCGGGGGAGCTTCTATGGCGGCGGATGGTAACACCTATATCACCATCCTTGATCAGCGGTTCACCCTGGAAACCGAGACCGTCGAGGATAGCTTCGAGGCGTCCATTGCCCGGCACGAATTCCCCTACCGGGACGGGGCGCTCCTGGAGGACATGGGGCAGAAGGCCCGCACCGTCCGCATCCGCTGTTATTTTCTCAACGAGAACTACGACGCCCATAAGGATCTGGTCAATTACCTGGCCCTCTCCGATGACCTGCATGAGCTGCAGCATCCCCAGTACGGCCTGATCAAGGGGAAAATCGAATCCATCGTCGCCCGCCACGACGACCGGCTCCAGACGGCCGAGATAGACCTGACCTTTGTCGAAAACCTGCGGGGCCTGATCGAACCGGAACCGGCAACGTCGGTCGCCGCCGACATGGAAGACGCCTTTGTCTCCGGCCAGAAGGAACTGGAGGACGAGATCCGGGCGGACATGGAAGAGGCCCTCGGATCGGATGTAGGCGGGGTCCTCGACACAGTCCTCGATGCGGGGCAGGACCTGTTTGGTCAGTTCAGCGACCTGACGGCCAAGGCACAGGCTTACGTCCGGGAAGCCGACACCTTCTGTAAAGAGATGGCGGCCAAGCTCACAGAGATCGAAAACCCCGCCAACGGCGTCATTGCGGTCATCGACTACGCGGCAAACCTGCCGGGTTACGTGGCCGGAACCATCGCCCGTACGATCGAGCGCTACGCCATCCTGGCGGAATCGGTCGTCGCCTTTCCGGATCGGGTCATCGACAATTTTGATCGCGCCGTCGAAGAGATCGAGGACGCCCCGGATGCATTTAACAAATACGCAAAGATATCCTCCTCCCAGCGGGCGGCCCACATGGCGTCAAAGATATTCGGGGCCGACCGGGACCGGGCGGCGCGTCAGACCGGCGCCCAGGGTGCGGCGTCGTTCAGTCCCCTCGGGCGGCGCGTCAACCCGTCCACGCCGGAACGCGTCATGACGGTAAATGAGATGGAACAAACCCTGGCCACGGTCCGGACCCGCCTGCAGGCAGCCGTCGATCTCTCCCGCGACATGCCGGGCCTGAAGAAAATGGCGGAAACTCTGACGGATCACGTCCGGCAGATGAAACTGGAGCGCCCGAAGGTCGTCACCGTTGCCGTGGACAACTGCCTCCCCCTGCACCTGATCTGCCTCAAATACGGCCTGACGACGGCCGACACCGAGCAGCTCCTGGGAGTCAATACGATCAGACACCCCAGCTTCATTACCGGGGAGGTGAACGTCTATGCCCGATAAGATCGCCCTCCTGATAAACGGCAACAGAATCGAGAATTTTGAATCCTACAGCATCGAGGCGGACCTCTACACGGCCGACGACGCCTTTTCCCTGGAATTGTCCAACCCCGGCGTCACGATCAAGGCGGGGGCGCGCTGCGAGCTTTACGTCAACGACAAGCGGGCGCTGACGGGCATCGTGGACATGGTGGATCGGGGCGGCGACAAGTCCGGCACCCACCTGAAACTGGAGGGGCGGGACCTCATGGGGCTCCTGGTCGATTCTTATTGCGAGGAGTTTCTCGATCTGCAGGGCATAAGCCTCAAGGCCCTGGCCGAGCGGCTCCTGAAAAAAGTGCCCTTTATCAACCGGAAGGCGGTGCAATATCAGGACGGCGCCTTGAAAAAAGTCGATACGGCACAGAATTTCACCAAGATCGAGCCGGGCCAGACGGTCTTCGACGTGCTCAAAACCTATGCCATGAGCCGTGGTCTGATGTTTTTCTCCCTGGAAGACGGCGCCTTTGTTTTCGGGAAACCCAGGACCGGGGGCGCGCCGCTTTACCGGCTGATCCGCCGGAAAAGCGATCCGCGGGAAAACAACGTCGAGTCGGGCAATCTGGTGGAAAACATCGCCCGGCGTTACAGCAAGTACGTCATTACGGGCCAGCAGCAGGGGACGGATAGTATTTCTCCCGAGGGCATCAACACACCACCGACGACCGTGACGGACCCGACTTTCCCCTTTTACAAGCCGTATTACGAGACGGATCAGAACGACGGCCAGAGCCCGCTGAAACACGCCCGGATGCGCATGGAACAGAACCGCTTCGAAGGCTTTCAACTCCAGTACACGGTGCCATTCCACAGCCAGAACGGCGAAAACTGGCGGATCAACGAGATCTGCCATGTAACGGACGAGGACCTGGAGATCGATGGGGATTACCTGATCTACAGCCGGACGTTCAAACTGGATAAAAGCGGCAGCTATACGGAATTAAAACTGAGTTATCCGGGGGTGGTTCAATGACGACGGACGTTGACCGCCTTATACCGGGTGTTGAAGGGGCTCTTCCGATCGGGCTCCAGGACGGTGCGGAGGGACGCGCTGCAGCGGCCGCGCTTGATGTCCCGAAGAAACCGTTCCGATGCGGCGCTGTCGGCCTCGATGGTGATCGTCTTGCGGCCGAGGTTATAGGTCATCACATCCCCCCGGACGGAGATCACACGCCTTGCCTCCAGGGTTACGACGGCCGGTTTGTCCGCCGGGACGGACTCAAATCGTACGGCGCTCCGGTAGCAGGGATTCGCCCCGGCCGAGGCGGCCGCAGCGATCAGGATAATGAAAGCGGCGACAAAGGTTTTCATAAGGTGATTATAAGATGATCCGGGCCATAATTCAACAGGTTATCGAAGGGGCAATCAAGCGCTTCAGCGGCGCCGGTCGCGCCAACGAGACCATTACAAATCGCGAATCTTTTCAGCATTATGGCTTCTCTTCTCGGCCGCTGTCCGGTGCTGAGGGCATTGTTATCGCCCAGGGAAACCACGTCGTCATGATCGCCGAGGACGATCGCCGCTACCGGATCGGCATCGAGGCGGGCGAGGTCTGCCTGTACACGGACGAGGGGGATCATATCCGATTCAAGCGCGGGAAGGAAATTTATATCAAAAGCGGAAACAAACTGACCGCCGAGGTGACCAACGACGTCAACATCACAGCCAAGCGTATCAAGGCCACGGCCACGGAATCGGCGCGGATCGAATCGCCCGCGATTACCCTCAAAACCGATTCGCTCAGCGTGACGCCCTATACCGGCGGAACCCCGGCCATCGCCATGACAGGCAACATCACCCTGACGGGGTCGATCAGCGCGACGGGGTCCATTACGGACACAACAGGCAACACAAACCATCACAGCCATTCATAAGGAACGGGCTCTATGGACTTCGCAATCGACATCGCCACGGACGGCAGCGCCATCGGCGTCATGACCTTCAATAAGGCCGAAAACGGTAATCTGATGAACAACATCTACCTGAGCCTGGTCGTAAAAAAAGGCTCCTGGTTTCAGGACCTCACCTTTGGGAGCCGCCTGCACCTTCTGCAGCGGTCGAAAAATACGGAGCAGACGGCAGTCCTGGCGGAGGAATACTGCAAGGAAGCCCTCCAGTGGCTGATCGATACGGGCCGCGCCCGAAAGATCGACGTAATCGCACAGCGTGACCGCCTGCAGGATCTGCATCGCCTGCTGCTGCAGGTGACGGTAACAGCGATAACCGGCGAGCCGGTGACCTTTACGACCTTTGTGGAGGTGGTGTAATGCCCTTTCAAAAATCTTTTGACGAACTGCTGGACGCCATCCTGACCGACTGGCGCAATCAATATCCCGATGCGGACACCTCCCAGGGCTCCCTGATCTTTATCAAGAGCGCCTGTCTTGCCAGCGCCCTGTGGGGGCTCTATCATTATCAGGAATATATCAGCCGCCAGATATTCCCCGATACGGCCGACGCGGCAAACCTGGAGCACCACGCCTGGGTTCAGGGCCTCACCCGGACCTATGGCGAAACGGACGCGGCGCTCCTGGCGCGCCTGCTGGACGATATCCGTCGCCCTCCGGCGGGAGGCAATAAATACGATTATGTCAAATGGGCGCTGTCGTTCGATCACGTCGCCGCCGCCTGGTGTTTTCCTCTGGCCCAGGGGCTGGGGACTGTCGATGTGGTCATCCTGGCCAATAAGACAACGACCGGGGCCGAGGCGCCGTCGGCCTATACCGATAAAACCGGCACCACCACCGCTGCCGCCGCCAATAAGCTGATCGACAGCGCCGCTAATTTTACCGATCCGTCCGGCCCGGTCCGCCCCGGCGATCTGGTCGTCAATAACACCCTCGGCAGCCAGGCCAAAGTGACCGCCGTGGACAGCGCCACCCAGTTGACTCTTTCCCAGAATATCATCACAACCGGCGGGGCTTATACCATCAAGGCGCTCACAACTCAGGTCAAAGCCTATATTGACGACCTAAGGCCCGTGACGGCTTCGATTGTCCGGATCCTGGCGCCGACGATCACCGCCCAAGCCGTGACCATGACCGTGTCCGGATCTGGCGTCGATAAAAACCGGATCGCCCAGGATATCACCGCATATCTGCAAACCCTGACGCCCGGTGAAATCTTGTATCGCAGCCGCCTGTCGGCCATTGCCATCGCGGCGGGGGCAGCCAATGCCGTCGTCAGTGTCCCGGCGGCGGACGTGACCACCGGCAGCTATGAGCTGCTCCGGCCGGGGACGATTACGATCAGTTAGGAGCCTTCATGAACCACGCCGACATCTTAAAACTGCTCTTTCCAGTCGAACTCCAGGGGGGCTTCGATGCCGACAGCGCTATGGAAGGAAAACAGCTCGATGCGGCCCAGACGTCGGCGGAGACGCTCCTGAAAGAAATGTTCCCCGAAGCCAGCCTTAACTTGCTGTCATCCTGGGAGCGGGTCTGCGGTTTGTCGCCCGCTCCTAATGAACCGATCCAATCACGCCGGGACCATGTCGTTCAGAAGCTCCGCGAACACGGCGGCCTCTCCCGCGCCTATTATATCGCCCTGGCTGCGGCGATGGGCTACACGATCACCATTGAGGAACTGCTGCCGTTCATGTGCGGATGGGACCGGTGCGGTGACCCCTTGTATGTGTCCGAGGTGCGCTGGATCTGGCGCGTCAACGTGTCGGGCTATCCTATATATCATTTCCGGGCGGGACAGTCGGCGGCAGGTGAGCGGCTGCTCTGGTGGCCCACGCAGGCGGCGCTTGAAAACATCCTGACCGATCTGAAACCGGCCCATACTCACATTATCTTCAATTACAGCTAAGGAGGACCATATGCCTAAAACCGATTTTATAAACGGGAATCCCGCCCTGGGCATTGCGGGAACTATCGTGACGGCGGAATTTCTGGAGGGTCTGAATACCCATCGCCATGATGGGGTAGATGAAGACGGACATGGCTCCCTGGACTATGCAGTGGCCACCGGCAGCGCCAACGCCTACGCGATCAGCCTGACTCCCGCCCTGACCGCCCATGTCCCCGGTATGCCGATCCACTTCAAAGCCAATTTTGAAATTACCGGCGCCGCCACCCTGGCGGTCAACGGCATGACGGCCGTGTCCATCAAGCGAAGAGACGGCAGCGCCCTGGCGGCGGGGGACATCAAAAACGGGCAGATCGTCAAGGTGATCCATGACGGCACAAACTACCAGTTGCAGTCCCAGGACACCGGTAATGTCGGCGACGCGAATCTTAAACTGGTGCGAAATGCGGCGGTCAACAAGGTCGATATCTTTGCCCGCACATCCGGCGCTGTCCCCAACGCGGACAACCCGATCGACATCCCCATTCCGGACGGCAACGGCAATGTGCTGCGTCGGCGGGCAGCCGCGTACCTGAGCGGAACATCACAAATCATCCTGGCGGATGCAGCGGGTTACTGGGGGAACGCCTCCCTCAACGGGTCGGCATATCGGGCATATCTTTACGCCATCTGGGATGGGACGGGCATTATCTGGGCAGTCAGCAGCAACATGTCACTGCGCAAAGTGACCACCACAACAACCGTGACGGACCCGAATTACATGCTCCTGGAGGCCAGTTCGTCCTATACACGTAACGCCTCCCACTATTGCCAGTTGATTGGGTCCTTTACCTATGAGTACGACACGGCAGACACACCGGATCATACGGTATCAACCGACCTCAATATATACAGCCCCGATCCAATGATCGAGGCCCTGGCCACTCTGGATATGTTCAAGGTGTCATATGGGACAAGCGGTTACCAAAAGCTCCCGAGCGGGTTAATTGTGCAGTGGGGATATATTCAACTCACAGGCACATCACTACAGATTACCTTTCCGATAGCGTTTCCAACCGCATGGAGAGCGGTTGTTACAACGGCATACTCCAATACTGTATTCAAATCCACCGCGGCAAGCATAACAAATACCGGATGTTATTTATATGCAGAGAGTTCCGGCTTATATATCATGTGGATCGCCATCGGCTATTAATGGGCAAAAAGGAGATTGAAATGAAGTATTCAAAATTGACTGGAGGTTTCTATGATCCGCTAATTCATGGGACCAATATTCCACCCGACGCGGTGGATATCACCCAAGCGGAACACGCTGCATTGATGCAGGCCCAACAGACCGGCCAGGTTATCGTGCCGAATAAATCAGGTTGCCCCGTCTCAACATCACGGCCGCCCTACCCATTTTCAACATGGAACCAGGCAGCGGAAAAATGGGACAGCGATCCCGCACAGTCCGCCGAATATCAGAGGAATCAAAAGGCGGCGCAATTGTCCGCCACGGATGAGTACATGCCCCGCGTCACGGAGGATCTCATCGACGCGTTGATTGCCAAAGGCGTGATCACCCAGGCGGATCTGCCGGAAGCGGTTAAAACCAAACTGACCGAACGTAAGACCATCCGGACGGAACTCAGCGTGTTGACTACGGCAAAACCATAAAAAGGCGGATGGTACATCAAGGAGTTCCAGCTCCTCAACACAGGTATCCGGGGGGGATTACCTGACGGGAAACCCGCTACCATCCGCGCAGCAAACAGCAGGCTATGTAGCAGGGTTTCTCCCATATTTCAACCATTGAGGAGATGCTCTATGAAAAGTTTTTTAGCGTACATGGGTGGTAAATCATTACTGACGAACAAAATCATCCCCAGGATCCCGGACCACAACTGCTATTGTGAGGTCTTTGCCGGAGCCGCCTGGCTGCTCTTTAAAAAAGAAGAATCAACCGTCGAGATCATCAACGACATCAACACGGACCTGGTGACGCTGTATCGGGTCGTCCAGAACCACCTGGACGAGTTCATCCGGTACCTGCGCTGGATCCTGGTCTCCCGGGCCGAATTCGAGCGGTTCAAGGCGGCCAACCCGGAAACATTGACCGATATCCAGCGTGCCGTCCGATACTATTATCTCCTCAAACTCGGTTATGCGGCCCGGATCAAATCACCGTCCTTTTCGGTGGCAACGACCAGCCGCCCGCGGTTGAATCTCCTCCGGATCGAGGAGGAACTCTCCGCCGTCCACCTGCGGCTGAGCCAAGTCTATATTGAGAACAAGGACTATCGGACCTTCATTCCCAAATATGATAAGCCGGACACGTTCTTTTATCTAGACCCGCCGTATCACGGCTGTGAGGACTACTACGGCGACGGGATCTTCAACCGGGAGGATTTTACCGTCCTGCGCGACCTACTCAACGCAATTAACGGCAAATTCATCCTGTCCATCAACGACGTGGATGATATAAGAGATCTGTTCAAGGATTTTAATATTGAGAGCGTTGAGACGAGTTATTCGGCAGCCGGTGCAAATAAAAAGAAAAGAGTCAGCGAGCTACTGATCTCCAATTTTTAATAGCCGATCAAAAGAAATTTGATACAATCAAACAGCTTCGGGAAGCGAGTTATTACAATTTTGTGGTCGCCATTATCACACGCGGCCACAGGCGGTCTTTTTGTTGACACAAGGGGTTGCTTTTGCCGGTGACGGCAGTTTCCTCAAGCAAAAGGCCTTGTCTTTTGTTCATGCATTGTTCCAAAGTTCCACCGCCGCCTCCAGGAATCTGTCGAAAGAAACGTTGCTCAACGGAACCGAAAGGCAGGACGGATTCTGCAAACTTGTTAAGAATTCGGTATTTATGGATGTCCTGATTCCGTTCGTTGCCGGGAAGGACGTATGGGCTGCCGGAACGGAAAAACAGAAGAACGATTTTACCCTGGCTGCCTATTCAAATTTATCCATTTTTATTGCATTGGCTT
>Ga0302253_1000418_pt1 | contig 36514 bp, 40 predicted proteins | sample AAG_RA_Trp_MG_FD_193537 | JGI IMG/M metagenome (GOLD analysis project Ga0302253, IMG submission 193537) | Enriched activated sludge microbial communities from anaerobic digester in WTTP, New Holstein, Wisconsin, United States - AAG_RA_Trp | ecosystem: Engineered > Bioreactor > Anaerobic >...
CCTGTATTTTTGTCACAGCCAATTCGGCATTTTGAACTTTCAGTCGCTGCATCCGAATCCCTGTAGCATTATTTTGGGTTTCCCATATATAAAATTATACTTGAAAAGTTATGACGTTATGTATAAACAAAAAAAGAAGTGAACCTATTCTGGTTGGGAACCGGAAGCCGCCCCGGTTTCCGGCTCCTTTCGGGGAGGTTTCTCTGGTTTCACATAGGTAATCTGGACCACCTCGATGCCTTCATGCACCGTCATGCTGGGAGTGTATCCTGTCTCCATCGTCAGGCAGTGTACCGGGCACTGTTCCACGCAGCAGTTGCATACGACGCACTTGAGACGGTCTATGCTCCATGTTTTCTCATCCTTGACGACACAGATTGCATCTGTTGGACACTTCCTCATGCACATCCCGCAGGAGATGCATCGTGCAGGATCGATTGAGACCCGTCCGCGGGAAAGGATTGTCTTCTTTGCAGGGACTGAAGGGTATCTCCTTGTCGAAGGGCTTCGGAGTGTGGTCAGAATTGCGGTTTTTGCCATCTCAAAGTATCCCATCTCTCTCACCTCTCCGCGCACCCAATGCAGGGATCGATACTCAGCACGATCACTGGAACGTCGGCAAGTTCACATCCGGCCAGCATCTTCACGAGTGGAGGGAGATTTGTGAGGGTTGGGGTCCGGATTCGGGAACGAACCAGGTGTTTTGTCCCGTCGCCCTTGACATAGTGGACAAGTTCCCCCCTGGGTTGCTCTGCACGGGAGAAGTATTCCCCGTCGGGGTTCCCCTTTGGTTTCACCTCGATCTCTCCTTCCGGGATCTTTGCCGCTGCCTGACGGATCAAGTCGATAGATGTGAAAAGTTCCTTCACCCTGACCGCACAGCGGGAGTAGCAGTCGCCCCCTGTCTCAACCGCCGGCGTGAACTTGAGCTTTCCATACGCAGCATATCCCGTCATCCGAAGGTCAATGCCGACCCCGCTGCCCCGTGCGGTGGGTCCCATAGCCCCACAATAGTAGGCATCGTCACGGGAGAGCATTCCCACTCCCCGCGTGCGACCAATAATGGATTCATCATTGAGGAATACATTTGCAATATCCTGCAGTTCGCGCTCGAAACCATCAAGATCCCTCACCATGCGATCAAGCGTGTCACACGGGATGTCCCGCCTGACACCTCCCACCTTGCAGCTTCCCTGGATGACCCGGCCGCCGGTGGTCTCTTCGAGGACGTCGAGCACGAACTCGCGGGCTTTCCAGGATGCCATAAAGAGATTCTCGAACCCGACTGCATCTGCAAAGAGCCCGAGCCAGAGGAGATGCGAGTGAAGTCTCGAGTACTCCGACCAGATGGTGCGGAGATACAGGGCACGTTCAGGGACCTCCAGATTCATCACCTGCTCCACCCCCTGGCAGTAGGTCATGCCGTGAATAAAGCTGCATATCCCACAGGTTCGTTCTGCAATATAGACATACTCAGGATACTCCCGTTTGGCAACCAGTGTCTCAAGTCCTCGGTGAATATATCCGATCGAGGGGATGGCTTCCACTACTCGTTCATCCTCGAGCACGAGGTCAAGGTGGATGGGCTCCGGCAGCACAGGGTGCTGTGGTCCGAAGGGCATGATTATTTTTTTGGACATGCATCCTCCCCCCGAAATGTCGGGTTCGCGAAAGGATTTTTCTTCGCGGTCCTGATAAGATGCCCGCCGAAGTCGACGTTCATTCCTACCACGCGGATGCCGAACAGGTCGTGCATCTCGTTCTCATACACGAACGCACCCCAGTAGATCCCGGAGATGCTGGGAATCTCCCTCTTTCCGTCAACCACGATCCGCAGGTTTTTGAACTGGTATCTCAGGTCAAATGAATAATTGATCTCGTAGAGATCGCCAACCTTGGTGCAGTTGATCTGGACGAGGCGGTATCCCTGTTTTTTATACCCTTCCACCAATCCGATCAGGTGATCCTGCTCCACCACAGTGGTTTCCTGGGCTTCTATGGTCATCTCAAACCTCCTGCACCCTGTCCGGGTGCCTGCGATATGTGAGTTCCCCGTTTCTTCTCCTCGAGGATCGACAGCGCTTTCACGATCCCGTCAATAATGGATTCCGGCCGGGCGGCGCATCCCGGGACGTAGACATCGACCGGAATGATGCAATCGATACCCCCGACTACGTTGTAACACTCTCTGAAGACACCACCGGAACTTGCGCAGATCCCGACCGCAACAACCACCTTGGGGTCGGCCATCTGATCATAGAGGTTCCTGACCACCTCCCTGTTCTGCTCGTTGATACCGCCAGTGATAACCAGAACGTCGGCATGTTTGGGGTTGCCGGTGTTGATGATGCCGAACCGTTCCACATCGTAGAGCGGAGAGAGGCACGCAAGAACCTCGATGTCGCACCCATTGCAGCTGGATGCATCATAATGGAGGATCCATGGTGATTTTGAAAGCCAGGTCATGCCGGCACCACCGCCGAGAGATAATAAAGCACACCCAGATTCACGAGACCCATCATGCCTGCGATAATCCAGGAGCTCTTCAGCGTGAACTGCCAGGTTCCCCTTGAGAAGGTATTGTCGATCAATATCTCAAGGAGATAGACTACGATAATGGCGATAATCGCAATCAGGGGATTCCACGCAAAGAAGAGGTAGATGAACCCGAGAAGGAAGACATTTTCGTACCAGTGGGCGATCTCGACCCTTCCGAGCATGGGCCCCGAGAAATCGGTGGTCACACCTTTTACGATCTCCTGGTGGGCATGGTGCGAGGTGGAGAGATCGAACGGCGATTTCCTGAGCTTGATCGTCAGGACCATCAGAAAGCCGAGGAACACTCCCGGGAGGTAGAGGATGAGTGGGAGTTCGCTTGCCATGATCTCCCAGACGAAAAAGCTCTTCGTAACCAAGTACATCCCGACTGCGGCAAGGATGATCATGGGTTCGTAGGCAATGATTTGAATAAGTTCCCTCTCGGCCCCGATGAAGCTGTACGGAGAATACGAGGAGTAAGCACCGAGGACGAGGAACAGGTGCGCCAGCGTGAATGCGAAGATCACAAGGAGCAGGTCACCCCCGGCGAAGAAGAGTGCGCCGCTCGCCACGATAAAGACCAGGTAAGAGAGGGTATGGACGTGCTGCGAAGGAGTTACCACGATCTGCTTCTTCTCGAAGAGCTTGCCCACGTCGGCGAAAGGCTGGAGTATCGGAGGCCCCACCCGCCCCTGCATCCTGGCGGTCAGTTTCCTGTCGATCCCCGCGACAAGTCCCCCGATGAAGGGCGCAGCAACGATGAAGATCAGTGCATTCATGATTGATATCATAGCGCCACCCCCGCGGTCAGTGTTCCCATAAGGAGAATAAGGCCGAAACAGAGCGCAGTGCCTGCCATGAACAGTTTTTTCTCACCAAATATCCCCTCGAAATAATAGTTCCCGAGTCCGACCTGGCGCTGGACCCCCATGGAACCGAGGAAATGAAGGTCTGGTGTGGCAGGTCTCCCTGCCATATAGGGGGCAACGATATTCTTCTCTTTCCTGAACCAGAGCAGGGAGAATGGCATGATCATCAGGAGAAAGAGCATCATGGCCATGATGATGATGTTATCCTGCGAAAGCCGGGCCGTCTGCCCGTAGACGGAGAGTACAAACGGCTCTATGAGGTGCGATGAGATGATGGGAAACGCGAGGCATACGAACACGGTCATCGCAGTAAGGAGCGAAAGAACGATCCATTTCTGCCGGGAGATCCTGTTTTCGACCAGTTCAGCAACGGGACAGACCGAGATGATCTTCCCCATCCATTTGGACCAGAACAGGACCGTGATTGAGCCACCGAATGCCAGGATGGCAACGAATATGAGACCGAACGGTGCATCGATGAAGGCCTCGATTGCGGCCCACTTCGAGATCAGCATGCCGAAGGGAGCAAGGAACATCCCTGCAATCCCCACCAGCATCATCACTGCCACTTTCGGCATCCTTACGATCAGGCCCGTCATGTCCTCGATGTCCCTGCTCCCGATGCGATGCTCCACGGTTCCGACGCAGAGGAAGAGGAGGGATTTCGCAATGGCGTGGAAAATGATCAGCATGATCGCAGCCCATACCAGTTTGTACGTCCCCACCCCCGCACAGGCCACGATAAGACCGAGGTTGGCGATGGTGGAATAGGCAAGGACTTTCTTTGCATTGCTCTGGGATATCGCGATTGCAGATGCCAGCAGGAAGGTGAATCCCCCCAGGAGCGCGATGATGAGCCCCTCCGTCGTCCCTGTCAGCACGGGGGAAAACCTGACGATGATATAGACACCAGCTTTCACCATGGTGCTCGAGTGGAGCAGCGCAGAGACCGGTGTTGGCGCGATCATCGCACCTACGAGCCATGCAGAGAATGGCATGAGTGCTGCTTTCGTGATACCGGCAAACCCGATCAGGACCGCCGGGATAAGGGCCACGACATGGCCGGACTGGATGAGGGTGCTGATCGAGAGAAGATCGCCCCCAGGGCTGATGACGGCCAGGTAGATGAGTGCTCCGGCAAATGCGATTCCTCCAAGGAGGTTCATGTTCAGCGCCAGGAACGAATTATTCACTGCTTCCCCGGTTCCCGAGTAGCCTATCAAGAGAAACGAACAGAGCGTGGTGAGTTCCCAGAAGAAGAACACCCAGGGGAGGTAATTGGAGAACACGAGCCCGAACATGGACGCGATGAAGAGGAAGACGAGGAAGAAGAAGCTCCTTCGCCGGTCCTTCACATCCGGGTGCAGCTCGTGGTACGTGGCCATGTATCCCAGGGCATATACGCAGATGAGGCTCCCGATAATCCCGATGATAAGAGCCATGATCAGGGATAACTGGTCGATGAAGAGATCTGGAACGATATGGGCCCCGTGCGCAGCGCTCGTCTCATAGAATATGAGCAGTGCAGCCTGTGCCACCACGAGAAAGAGCGCAAGGTACTTTTTATGCTTTATCCCGAGGTAAATCAGGAACACTGCGATGATCATCTCTGCGATAAACATCAGCGTCGTGATCCATCCACCGGTAACCGGGAAAAACGCCTGCCCTGCCCCCGGGGTGATGAAGAGGAGGTAAAGCGAGGCGATGCCTATGATGAGTGCGCCTGCCTGTACGATCAACCGCCGCCATGTGTCTCCTGGCACGAGCAGGAGTATGGCAGCGATTGCAGCAGGGAAGAGTATAAGGAATGGCAGTGTGATCAAAGACTCACCCTCAAATAGGTGAACGTCTGGTTTTTTGTCATTATTAATCATTCTAATTTGGCCTAAAAATGGGGAATATGACGAATCCAGGGGATTTTATCCTGAAATGGTGTTTTGATAGTGAGGTTCTCCGGGAGTACAAGGACCTGGCAAAACATTATCCGTCTGTGAGTATATGTGCGCGTACCTCATGATCGGGTATGGGGTGGATGGCATATGCCAGATGTTTCCAGGACTGAAATCGGGCGGAGGATCTTCTCCCTGCAGAAAGAGAAGAACGTGGAGCAGGCGATTGAGAAGATCAGGAGAAACCTCGGGGAAGAGTGGAAGGTGTATTCACAGGCTGATATCGAACTGCTGAAAAGTATTCTCGGGGACACATGGGTCTTTGTCGAGCGGAATGTGTGGGAGAAGATATCGTTCGCGCAACTATCCCGGATGGATCTCCTCGACCTTATTGCGATTGGCAGGGAATCGAAGGAAAAGGAGATCGATGAGCGGACAGGAGTGGATAAGGCCGTAAAGATCCTCCTGACCACACTGTGACAGGAGGAATTCTTCCTCTACCACATTTGCATAGCATGTCCGCATTGCATTTGTTTATTTTCTTGAGGGTGACACTTGACTTTACTGATTTCCTGTGGAGAGGGATGACGCATGCCCTTTTGCAGGGGAGGTTGATTGTTTGAGATCATATCGACATCTACGGCACATCTTGGCAACATCACGGGGCGGCCATGGATTCTGCAGGGAGACTGATCATCAGTGTCTTCTCGCAATCTACGAGAGGATAGAGAGAAAAGGGGAAAGAAAGGGGTAATATTCTTCTTTAAAGGCAGACTCATTTCCGAGCAGGTCCATACTGTTTTCTCCTGTTACTATTACATCTTATTTGCACGGATCTCGTCATCGTGATTCATTCCTGAATGATTTCATTATATTTTGGAGTATTTTCCATTTTTCCATCTATACAATCCCCCTGTAGGGCGGTGGCCAGAGATGTCCAACGTCAAAAAGTGGCCATAATATATATATATCCTTTAGTGCAGTGTAGATTGAGCTGGTGGGTATGCCTGAAGTGACTGATGATGAGAGAGGCCGGAGAATATTCCAGATTCACAAGAATATGGCGGTCGAAAAAGCAGTAGATAAGATCAGAGAGAATATCGGGCAGGACTGGAAGATCTATTCATCGAGAGATATAGATCTCCTCAAGTATCTGCTAGGGGAGGGGTGGATCTCGATTGATCGCAGAAAATGGGAAGGAATCACATTTTCCCGGCTTTCAAGGGAAAATCTCGATGAAATAATCAAGATGGCCAAAGATGTGAGGAAGAAGGAGCGGAAGGAGAGTGATGTGGTCAGGGAAATGATTGCGTTGTTAACCAGAGTCTCATAAGCTCCACGTTTTTCCAGGCACAACGTATCGTGACATGATATCGTTTCACGTAACGGCTGGGTTTCTCATTTATCGGCATGGATGGAATTGTTTAATTTAAGGACCTGGAATACCTGGATCGCAGTGACTCTTTCCTATAAAAAAGGATTATTCAGCATCACCAAGGATGCTGAATACTATCTTCAGGCCATTAAAATGATCAATGTAGCAACAACGAATCCTAATATGACAAGCGTTTCAGGAAGAGCTTCGAGAATAATCATGACACCGGCTGTTTCAGGTTTCTCTGCAACGGTGCCTGCTCCAGCCGAACCGATTCTTGATTGTGCATACCCACATGCAACAGCCCCGCCAAAAAACGCAACTCCTGCCCCGATAGGTACTGCCCATTCTGCCATTAAATCACCCCTTTAATGCCCCAAATCTTCATGCATCATGCCATTTCATAACCTGTGCTGCTCACGTTACATTCATTGTACATAAAAGATTTTCATCTCCATTGATTTTCATCTCCATTGATTTGAATCCCCATTTAGGAATGGCTAGTGGCCAGTTTAAGGTTAAAGTATTTCTTATGTGCGAATTCTGTATAATGAATCACCTCCCTGAGTATCATGTCATAAAAAAAGAGACACATTTTTCTATCTCTTATGGTTATCAAAAGTGCGAAAATGACACTTGTATTCGTAAGTATTCGTTTTATTATATAGATTTTTTGGCAGATCGCGGATTTAACGTTTGCACCCAGATTAGAGGTAAAAAGAGGAATCAGTTGAAGGGATATACCATCAAAGAAATGAATGAAAAATTTACCGCTGATTTCGTGATATTCAGGCCGTTTTTATTAATTTCTTCTTCCTTTCAATAATTTTTTTCACTTTTTTCAATCGGAAAAGGTCTTCCCGATCCCGTTCGTCTATCGTGATCTCAATATATTTTGCCTGCCTTTTCAATTCGGGGATAAGAACCTGTTCAAGCGCATTCACACGCCGGCGGGTCATCTGGATTTCACTCCCTAGTCGGCGCAGCGAGGTCTCGGTCTCTGCGAGACTGATAATGAGATCCAGTTCCGCTTCATATCTCTCTGCTGCTTCGTCGATCCTTCCGCTCACCCCCAGAATACTATAGCCTCTGTCCAGGAGACTTTTTACAAAACGCTTTTTCTCTATAATTGGAACAGGAACCCCCATAACATTTTTACCCTTGATATCAAGGGTGATACCCCGCCTGGTTGCGAATGAGGCAGACTTGAGGGTAACTGGATCATCTATTGCCTCAGCGATGAGCAGAGCATGCTGGGCGACATCTGATAATTTCTCAAGCTCGCCTCGTGATTGTGAAACCGACTCCATAACGTTGAAGAATTCCTGGATAAGCGCATCCATCTTTTCCCGGAGGAGATCACGGCCCTGTTCTGCAAGCCTTATCTGAGCATTTTTCTTTATAAGCTCCATCCGGGTGGGGTTAATTTGTTCCATTATTATCCCTTTTGATAGGCAGGATGATATTTCTGGATATATTCACGTTTGATCCGTTTCAATTCCTCATCAGGAAGGAGGGTGAATAATTCCCACCCAATTTCGAGTGTTCTCTCGATGCTTCGGTTCTCATCACCCTGGGTAATGAACTGACGTTCGAATTCATCGGCGATTTTCAGGTATTTCTTGTCAAGTTCAGTAAGCGCCTCCTCTCCGACAATAGCGACAAGCTTTCTTAAGTCCCTCCCATATGCATAAGAGGCATAGAGCTGATCGGCAACATTCCGATGGTCCTCCCTAGTTTTTCCCGGGCCTATTCCAAGGTTCATCAGACGTGAAAGGCAGGGGAGTGTGTCGACAGGCGGATCAGCTCCACGCCGGAACAGATCGCGGGAGAGTACAATCTGTCCTTCCGTGATGTAGCCGGTCAGGTCAGGAACGGGATGCGTGATATCGTCATCCGGCATGGTGAGGATCGGGATCTGAGTGATAGATCCCTTCTTTCCCTTTACCCTGCCTGCACGTTCATAGATGGACGCAAGGTCGGTATACATGTAGCCGGGGTATCCCCGTCTGCCCGGAACCTCCTCCCGGGCCGTGGAGATTTCCCTCAACGCCTCACAATAATTGATCATATCGGTCAGAATGACCAGTACATGAAGATCGTGCTCGAAGGCCAGATATTCTGCGGCTGTAAGAGCACAACGCGGAGTCGCAATCCTCTCGATCGTAGGGTCATCTGCAAGGTTCATGAAAAAAACAACGCGTTCCAGTGCGCCTGTCTTTTCAAAATCCCTCATAAAGAACGAGGCTTCCTTGTAGGTAATTCCCATGGCAACAAAAATTACTGCAAACTTCTCCGCTTCCCCCAGTACTCTTGCCTGCCGTGCGATCTGTGCGGCCAGTTTGTTTGCAGGAAGCCCTGCGCCTGAGAAAATAGGTAATTTTTGCCCCCTGACAAGTGTATTCAGGCCATCAATTGTTGACATCCCGGTTTGGATAAAATCAGCGGGCTTATCGCGGGCCGATGGATTGATGGGCATCCCATTGATATCCAGGTTTGCTTCTTCGATGATTTCAGGTCCTCCGTCACGAGGTTTGCCAACACCGCTAAAAATCCGCCCCAGCATATCGATTGATACCTTGACTTTCGCGGGTTCTCCGGTGAACCGAACCCGGGTATCCTTATTGTCGATACCACTGGTACCTTCATAGACCTGAGTAACTGCAATATCTTTTGAGATATCAAGCACCTGCCCAGTGCGTTCTTCACCAGTAGGAAGAATGATCCGAACAATTTCTCCGAATGAAACGCCCTTGACATTCTGAATAAAAATCAGCGGGCCTGAAACATAACTGATTGCCCTGGCCTCTTTTGTGAAAAGCGGGGCTTTTTTCATCGTTGTGCCTCCAATGCACTGATAGTTGCATCTACCTGAGTGATCAGATTCTTTATCTGGTCAATTTCGGTGAGTTCCTTCATTCGCCCAATATCAGTTTTCACAGGGAGTTTCAGTATCTTTGCAAGCGGAACCCCTTTTCCCATGGCCAGATCCACCCGTTCGTGGAAGGAAAGGATCACACGGAGCATCCAGTACTGCTTTTCAAGTGAGCAGAAGGAATCTATATCATGGTAAGCACTCTGTTGCAGGAAATCCTCCCGAATCATGCGAGTAATCTCAAGAATTGCCTTTTCACTCTCGGGTAATGCGTCAGGACCTACGAGTTGCACAATTTCCTGCAGTTCGACCTCCTTTTGAAGGAGGTACATCGCACGAGCCCGGAGATCCTTCCAGTCAGAAAAACCACCTGCAGTAAACCAATCCTGAACCTGATCCAGATAAAGTGAGTAACTTTTTATCCAGTTCACTGAGGGGAAATGCCTACGATACGCGAGACTTGTATCGAGTGCCCAGAAGGTTCCTGCAATGCGCAGGGTATTCTGGGTGATCGGTTCTGAGAAATCACCTCCGGGGGGAGAGACGGCACCGACCACAGTTACAGATCCTTTTCGGTCATCAGAACCTAGACAGACCACGCGCCCCGCCCGTTCATAGAATGCGGCCAGCCTCGTTGCGAGATATGCGGGGTACCCTTCTTCTCCCGGCATTTCTTCGAGCCGGCCTGAAACCTCGCGTAATGCTTCACCCCATCGTGATGTGGAGTCAGCCATGAGGGCAACATCGTATCCCATATCGCGGTAATATTCAGCGAGGGTAATCCCAGTATAGATGGATGCTTCCCTGGCAGCGACCGGCATGTTGGAGGTATTTGCAATCAGGATGGTCCGCTGGATAAGGGGATACTTCGTCCTTGGATCAACAAGTTCCGGAAATTCCGTGAGTACATCGGTCATCTCATTTCCCCGCTCTCCGCAACCGATATACACAACAATCTGGGTGTCTGACCATTTGGCAAGTGTCTGTTCTGCAACGGTTTTTCCTGTACCGAAACCACCAGGGATCATCGCAGTTCCTCCCTTTGTCACGGGAAAAAGCGTATCAAAGACACGCTGACCTGTCACAAGTAATGTATCAGGATCCATCTTCCGTTGATATGGTCTCCCTTTCCGCACTGGCCACGTCTGCATCATAGGAATTTGGGTATCATCGTCTAAAGTACAGACCGGTTCGTCGACTGTAAACTCACCACTTTTAACTTTCCTGACGGTACCGGACACAAACGGCGGTATCATGACGCGGTGTTCGAGGTGATACTCTGTGACAGTCCCGATTACATCACCACCAGTTACTCTGTCCCCCATTTTAACTCGTGGTCTAAACTCCCATCTTTTTTCATGAGAGAGTCCCGGGACACTCAAACCCCTTGAGATAAAGCTCCCGCTCTTCTCTGCGAGCAAGGGGAGAGGTCTCTGGATGCCATCGTAGATAGAGGAGAGGAGACCAGGTCCAAGCTCAACTGAAAGTGGCAGTCCGGTATTTGCAACTTTTTCACCTACCTGCAGACCACTCGTGTCTTCGTAGACCTGGATCACGGCCTGATTCCCATCAAGCCGTATGATCTCACCATTCAGTCTCTGTTCCCCGACCTTTACCACGTCATACATCCTGGATCCCCGCATCCCTTCAGAAAGGACAACGGGGCCCGAGATTCTGGAAATTTCACCGACGATCATATCGCTACTTCCTCAGCACGATGTTGTATCCGATTGCTCTTCTCAGCAGTCCCTCAATGTAACTCGTCCGGTCCAACCGCTTTACACCGGAAGGAATAGGGATGATGATTGGCCGATACGATTTTTCAATTTTCTCCATCATCTTCTCATCCAGTGACATCATGTAATCCTCGTTAATCGCAATAATACCGGTATCGTCCTTCAAAAGCAGAGAGGGCAGCAGCGTACGAACCTCTTCGGTATTCTGGATCTCCATCACATCAATACCAGCGAGGCGAAATCCCGTTGCGTTATCAGGATCCGTCACCACAATAAATTTATACACTGATAAGCGCCTCCCTAAGGTCTTTTTCTGACATTCCAGAGGCTTTACAGCGGGCAATAACCCTGATATTCGTAACTTCGGTATATTTTGCCCAGATATAGGCAATTGGAATGGCGATGGAGAGGGGATCACCGAGAAACTGGCTTATCGCCTTTTTTACGAGGTAGTTCTCCAGTTCCTTTTCAAAGGCCGAGATCTTTTCTACCGCGACGTATTCAGGAGGAACCTTCGTGAGAAATTGGTAAGGAGTCTGCTCTAGTTTCTTGAGTACTCCTTCAATCGTCCCTATTCTGACTAATGAGGTGAGTTTTTCGATATCAAACTCGGTGCTTCCTTTTATGAAATAACTCCTTGCTTCTTCATGGTCAATCCGATCCCTAATCACCCGTAAAATGGTTTTTATATTGGTAATATCGATTTCAGTGATGATTAAACGCTTTAGAATGCGAGCATCCTCAGATTCATCGCTTTTAATGACGGAAAGGGCATCTTCGTAGTAGAAGGTGTCAAGTGCATACTCGAGCACCATCATGTCTCTGGTCTCAGTAAATTCTTTGAAGTGAAGGGTGAGTGGGTGAGAATAAACGAAACCCCAAGTGGCGAGAAGATCGATGACTGCCTTAACATCGGGCTGTTTGACCAGTTCGGTGAGTGCTGCTTCGTCGAGCTCTCCGGCCGGAATAAGACATTCGAAAATTTCCGTGGGACTTGCCTGAATTTTTTTACCCCTGAGAATTGTCTTGATATTCTGGATGTCCCAGCGGTGGAGGATGATGGTGATGAGCGTCTCGGCATCCTCTCCCTTGATAAAATTCAAGATGGTTCTGAAAGACCTGACGAGGTCTTTCCGAATCGCGACCTCTATTCGGTTAATACCAGAAAAAAGAATCCCTGCCTTCTCCAGTTCCCCCCTGTAAGAAGTTTTTTCAAGTTCTGCAATGAGGGAATCAAGGTCGGATTTATTAATTAATTGTTCAAGGAGCGCTCGATCAAGCAGGCGGCTCTTCATGGCTCGTATCCGTGCATTGACGTACGCATACTCCATCTCACTCACCAAACAATATTGAGAAAATCTCTGGCCTGTAAATCTCTCTCGCATTTTTAAGCCGCGATTCGAGAGTATTGAAAACCACGAATCGTTCATCACGGGTGTAAACGTTCAATCCGCCAGCACAGGTGAGATCGGTGACAATCTGATAGTGTTCTCTTGATTCATTCAGAATTTCCTTCCATAGAGTCTCATCTCTCTTGTCGATATGAAGAACGACATCACTATCACCTAGTGCGGCAACTGCTTCACTCAATAATAGTTTCAGAGTGTCTCTGTATTGCGGGCGATCACGAACAGATTCAAGTTGGTGCAGCGCTTCATCGAATATCTTTTCGAATATCTCGTTTTTTGTTTTGATGACATCCATGCGGTGTTTTTCACGTGCTGCAGAGAGAAGTTTATTTCTCTGAATTTCAACTGACTTTTTCGCTTCATCGAGATGTCGCTTTATGAGTGGTTCGTCTCTCACCTGTGCTTCTTTTATAATCTCATCTGCTTCGGCTTTTGAGCGTTCAATTATCTCGGTTATACGCTCCTGGCCGCTCACCTCTACAGCCTTGATCAGATCTTCAATTGCCATGATCCACTCTCCCCGGTTCTCAGTCCGGATTGATTCCGTTCACATGTGATTTCCGCGGGATTTTCCCTGTTTATACCAGCATGATCATGATCATGGCTGCGACCACGAAACCCAGAATCACGAGAGTTTCGGGAATAGCAACCAGAATAATCATTAATCCAAATGTTTCTGGTTTTTCTGCAATTGTTCCCGCCCCCGCTGCGCCAATCTTCGATTGTGCAATTCCGGTGCCGAGCGCTCCAAGCCCGAATGCGATGCCTGCCCCAATGGGGATTCCGAAATCAACCATTCACATCAGTCTCCTTCCAAAGCGCCGCCCTTTGCACAGGCGGCACATCATTTTCACATTTCGATTCTTGCCTGATACCGCTTTAGATAATAGCGGTATTCGGCGATGGAATTTTTAATCCATTCACATCTCTCACTTACATGGATCATTCTCCTCCCATTGTGTGTCAATAAATATTGGAATAATGGATATCTCCTGCCAATTCACAGCGATTTTCCCCCGTTTTCTTTCTTGAAGGGTTTGAATATCTCCCCGCCACCTTCGTAAAATTTTGAATCGAACTCGACGAGGTGCAAACGGAGGGAGTGGAGGAACGGGCTGAACATGGCAAGTACAATATTCAGCGTGTGGAGAGCTGCTGCAATCAAGAGCCCCAGGAGTGCCACATCCATCATACCCCCGAGTTTGTTGGCGACAACGGCGAGGATGACCGATGCCATGCCGATTGCCATGATACGCGCATATGAGAGGACATTTCCTACGGTGCTCATGATTTCGAATACACCAAAAAATCCTCCGCCGTAGATGATGAGGGGAAGGGCGACAATCAACAGCACTACACCCAGTATAAGGAGAGGTTCAGGGAGTGCCTTTGCGGCTGTTCCAATTACCAGGATCAGGCCGCTGATCACGATAATCATCCCTGCTTTTTCGCAGATGTGTTTTTTCGCCTTGCTTACATGCCGGTTGCAGCTGATCTCCGTATAGGCATTCACGATTCCGAGGGAAAGACCGAGGAATATATGGAAGACACCGATTGCGATCGACAGTATGAGGAGGGGGACGATGATTTCGATACGGTTCCAGGTGATGCCGAATAGTTCCATGGGATGGAGCCACCCCATATGCTCGCCGAAATCACCAAAAAATTCTCCGTATATCCAACCAAAAAATATCGTCGGGATCGAGACGATGATGAGGATAGTCATGAGATTCTGCAGCCATTCATGTTGGGGGAACCTCCACCTCACGATAAGGGCAAAGGCGAGGATGATGAGGCCATATGCGATATCTCCCACCATAATCCCGAAAAATATCGGGAAGAAAATCGCCAAGATCGGACTCGGATCGATCTCCTGGGACCTTGCAGGGCTGATGACCCGCATGAGGTATTCGAATGGTTTTACAATCCGGGGATTATCGTAGAATGTCGGGGCATTCGCCATCTCCTCGGGGCTGACAGCCAGTTCATTGACAACTACCCGGCCCCCGAAGGTATCTTTGATTGCTGATGCAGTTTCCTTAAGGAACTTCTTTGGTATCCATCCCAGGACGACAAAGGTAAACTCAGTCTGCCCGATTTTTGAGAAGATACTCAATTCTTCGGATCTTTCCTCGAGTATCTGGTGTAATGCGGTCAGTTCAACATAGCGGTTCGAAGAGATTTTTGCGAGTTCCGCATCTATCCGGGCAATTTGATCTGTTGCCGCGTTTTTCCTTTCGTCGATCAAGGAAAAGATTTCGTTGAATGGTTTTCCCAGGTATTCGGCAGGCAACCGAACCTCATTTACATTCTGGGTAAAGGCGAAGGAATGGACCTGTTCCGAGTATCTCTTGTTGAAAATCGTCACTGCTGCGATGGTTTTTTCATCCACATCAGCAGAGAGCAACTCGAACTGGTTCCTTGTTATTTCTGTAAGGGCATTCCTGATGATCTCAATGATATCCTTAAATTCCCTCTGGATAAGGAGAACGGTCACTTCGAAACCTTCCAATTGAGGCAGGCTGCTCTCAAGTGGACGTATCTTGTCAAGTATCTTTTCATACCGGTTGAGGTTGGTGAGTTCGATCTCCAGGTCTCCTTTCTCCGTTCCGAGTGTTTTTGCGACCGGTTCCAATTCCTCAATGACCGAGTTTACATGGATGAGAAGGTTTGCATGGCTTTGTGCTCTCAGGGATGAATGCATATTGGATAATGCCTTTTCATCCACCTTGATTTTCGGGAGTGTGAGAAGAATTCCGCCAATCTTTGGGACTGCGCCAGCGATATCCCCGACCTGTTCTGTGGTCATTTTTTTAAGGCTAATTTCTCCTGGTATTGTCTGTGCTGATGCATCTTCGAGTTGTACTGTTCCTTTGGCATACAGAAAGTCCAGTACGGAATGAAAGTCTTTCTTGGGACCTATAACCTGGATTTTCACCATTTTCTGGAGCATGGCGCTCTATCCTGAAAGCACGATGGCAACGGTTTTTTCAACTGCCTTGGGGATGTTCTTCGCGCCGTTTTCACGAACCTTTTTTATCTCTTCGATAGCGTGAATCGTGATATCATCTGCCTCTCCCTGAATTTTTTCCATCTCTTTACGGAGATATTCACTCGCTGCCTTTTTTCCTTCTATTTCTGATGAGGAGATTATCCCAGCGGATTTTTTCTTGGCATCCTCGATCACACGATCGGCGTTATTTCTCGCTTCGTCAATCTTCACACTCATCTCAAGTTCCTTTTCCCGGATTTTCGTTAATAACGACTTTTCAGTAGCCATCTCACATCCCTCTCCACCAGTGACGACTTCCCCCGGGACTCCTGATCCCGCGGCATGTTCCTTTGTCCGGCAGTGCTCCCTCTTTGCGGGATTTTCCCAGCATCACTGCCAGGTGATCCTGATAGCTTTCTCCTGCAATCCGTTCCGGTCTACATATAAGTCTTGGTTGATCCACGTGTTTCATTCAATGTCAAGGCCTCCCAGCTCAACCCATAGTGCGGCGGTATATGGGTTTGTTCTTCGATGAATTCCTTAACCCTTTAAATTCCATGGCGATTGCGAAGCATGGCGGTGACGCCGTGGCACTGTGTGTAGGTGGATCGCTCGGGGAGTGTTGAATGCGAACTCCCTGAAGCGTTCTGAATCCGCTCTTCGCACCGCTTCAGGGCGAGAAGTTTTAACTTCCCGATCATTTCCATCGTCTGTTCGTTGACCATGTCGCATCATCTCCCTCTCGATGAAGGGCTAATAGAATATCTATCCTGGGTAATATAATTTACTATAGTGTTCGTCTCAATCCCCAAAATTATTTTATATTTTAATTTTTTTTTATTTTTATTGTGGTATGCGCGCATATGCAGAAAATTATCGTACAAGGTAAAAAAAATGAATGAACATTCAGATGGGGTAAATCCTTGATACATGCGCGTATTCCTTTCAGTACACCTGTCTGGTCACAATTGAGCAGGATCTTTCAATGTATTCTCCCCCATATGTCAGTGTGCTTCGGGAGATAACATTGGTGAATACATGGAGCCGCCTGGCGAACGAACCTACCTGGTTTTCGTTTTTAGTCAGGTTCATTTCATTCTCCTCTTTGCAAGATCTGGGATGATGGAGCACAGATCTCCCCTGTAAGGCGAAGTCTTTTTATTCATGACTCACATGATCTCCCCTTGAGGAATACACACTGGAGAACAAACATGGCGAATGTATCCTCCTATGGTATCATATTGATTTTCTGGTATGACCAGAAAGGTACAGGATATGAGATTGATGCACAGGGACATTCTTATGAGAATCAAACCCTGGCAGGGTGATTGAGGAGGTGTGCGATGTTCTCAAAAATCCTTTTTCCTACTGACTTTTCTGACTACGCGGTGAGGATCCTCGATTGTATTACAGGATTTCCCGGTGTAAAAGAGGTGCACCTGCTCCATGTCATTCAGGAGACAAGATCCCCGAGGGGGGGCGGAGAGATTGGATCGTCCCTCTCTCAACAGGAAAAGGACACTCTCCGGAAAGAGAAACAATACCTTGAATCCCTGGGAGAACAACTCCGGGTCACGTCGGTTATGAAAATATCATCCGATATTGCAGAAGCGATACTCGAGACAGCGGAGGAGAACGGTACTCCTCTTATCGTGGTCGGTGCACGCGGGAGGAGCCTTGTTGAAGGGATACTCCTTGGCAGCGTCTCGATGGCGGTCCTTAGGCGGAGCAGGACGAGTGTCCTCATCATGCGCCACAGGATAGTCGAGGATCTTGATGGGAAGAAAAAATACCGGCAGTTCTGCCCGATGCTCCTCTCCCGCGTTCTCTGTCCGGTGGATTTCTCCAGCCCTTCGGAGCATGCGATCTCTCTTCTCCTCGCAACAGAGGGTGTAGCGGAGGTCATCCTTGTCTATGTCGTATCACGTGGCGAGACCAGGGAGGAGATTGCCCAGTGCCTGAAGCGGGCCCGGGAACGGGTTATGGGTATCCGGAGCAGGTTCGCAGAAAAGGGAATCAAGGCACGGGTGATTGTCCGGATTGGCAACCCTGCACTGGAAATTGTTCAGGTTGCCGAAGAGGAGGATGTATCGGTCATATGGATGAGTAATGTCGGCAGGGGCTGGTTCCGGGAACTCCTGATCGGAAGTACTGCGGATCAGGTTGCGGTGAATTCGATGCGCCCAGTGTTGATCATCCGTTCGAGAACCCCTGCGGCTGACTCCCGCTCTAGCCCAAGATCGGATAGTGCCTGAAAATACCCTCACGGGTATCATGCGGATTCCAGCGTCTGGCTACGATGGATGGCATGATACCTGGTATCAGGAAGAATCAATAAAAAAATGGTATAGTGACAATCTAGCCACCGACCTTTTTGTCAAACAGAGAATATAATCGCGTTACATTGAGGCGGGTTTCCATGTTGTTTTATGGATATCAGATGATAATTTCGTTTTCAAGGTCAATGTGAATAGTTTTTGAATCGCCGCCGGGGCGCCCTTCGGGGGCGGCGGGGTCAATCGCATATGGGAAGTGAGATCGACAACCCGCACTTTTTTACCTCGGATTTTAGAAATTCGATTTTTCGTAATTCCTCGTCGTGATTTATGAGCGAGGTTGGTGGTAACAATGACACTATACCCAAAAAAAAATGGGAAAAAAAGAGATTTTTTGTGGTATTTTCCGCGTTGCAGGTCAATCAGGTACCAAACCTTCCCAGGATACCAAGGGTGAATGCCATGACCAGAAGTGCCACGGTCTCTGTCATACCCAGCACAATCATGTAGTTGCCAAATCCCTTACCTGTCTCTCCCATGGCGTCACATGCACATGCGGCGCATTTACCCTGGAAATATGCCGAAAGACCAATAGCAGCGCCGCAGAAGGCACCAATCCACCATAGATATATTCCCTGAGCGGCCAACTCATACATCTGGTTCATGACGATCATGCCATAAATCGTTTGGGTTAACGGTGCCCCGACAAATGCAATGAGCATGAACGCAGCCGGCTTGTTCTGGCTATAGTTCTTCTTCCATGCCCCAATGGCAGCCATCCCGGCCGTTCCTGCTCCTGCTGCAGATCCGCAGGCAGCGAGGGCGAGCACCAGGCTCAGTCCCAGGTCCTGAAATTGGGTCATCAGGTTTGCATCCATGATATCCTCATCTTATTTATTCCTCTTTGAACGGTTCATATGCCGTTCCGCTCCATATTACATTCGCATGTCCCGAAAATTCGAGCACGTTAAGCCTGACGCCATGCACGAGCACTGACATCGGTCCCAGAACGATATTTAAGCTATGTCCGGTGATAAGAATTACTACTCCTGCGATAAGGGCAACAATCCCGTCGCCGAATCCGAATGCCAGGGTATTCGTGGTTTCTGATATTGCAAGGCTGGCAAGGCCAACTGCGAAGAGACGAATATACGAAACTACATCAGTAAAATTATTCACAATACTCAATGCCACAGTCCCCAACCCAGTTGCGATCCCCTTCAGCACGTTCCGCTGGGGATGTGTGAAGAATATCACGAGGAGAACCCCTGCTACAATCAGCCAGATACCGAATCCCGGGAACGGCACGCCGAGGATGAGTGTCCGTGCGAGGAAAAAAGCCGTCCAGAGGACGCAAATCCAGCCGATATCCGCGAACAGGGTAAGCGAGGGATACTTGAGCGCTGCATTCCAGGAATGGGCGAGGGATAAGTGCAGCGCACCCAGGAAAAAGCAGAAAGTCTGCATGAAGCCCGCATCGTTCAGCTGAGGCACAAGTGGCTGATATCCCATGGCCAGGAACCATGACTGGCCAAAAAAAGTTCCCGTGAGAAGGCCCCATATGAGTGCGCATGATCCGAGCATGTAAAAGAGCCTGATCGTGGTTTTCATCTCAGGGTTCTGATCGATTGTGCTTTTGAGAACAAATCTCTGCAATACTAATGTGATCAGGATATAGACAAGCCCATACCCTGCATCGCCTATGAGAATACCAAAAAAAATACTGAAAAATATAAGGAAAATGGGGCTTACATCACGTTCATGATATCCCGGAGTGAGTCCGAGGATGCCGAGCACGGGTTTTATAAGATTGACCCATTGAGGATTGCGGATGAGGGTCGGTACCGCATCCACATCTGACGGGTCGGAAATCTGGATCCCCCATTTCCTGGACCTGGCCTCGGAAAGGAGCGGGTCCTCGCTATCAACCGGGATATAGCCCGTGACATACATGAACTCCCCCTCCCTGCCCATCCCGCGAAGGACTTCCCGGAGTTCTATCTCCTTCTCGAGTTTTGTCTTAATCACGGTGAGAGATTCATGAAAACGAACATGATCGCGGATCTCCTTCCGAATCGCATCCAGTGTAGTGTGGATTTCAGCCAGTTCGGTTTTCAATGCCGTGATACCCTTCTTTGGTGGCAGCACTTCGGGATACGGATAGTCATACTCGCTTTGCGAAATCGCGACACAATGGGCAATGTCCCCTGTGGTAAAGATCGTCTTTACGACCACGTCTTTGGAAAAGTTCCCCGTTTCTTTTACAGGAACTTCCAGCAGTCGAAGAAATACTCCATGTGCCCTCAGATCCTCCACCTGTTCCTGGTCAATATCCCCCCAGTTCTCCCATTCGCGAACCTGGCCGAGGATACTTCTTGAGAGGGATTCCAGCTGGTCCTGCCTCTTGGCAAGATCAATAAGCCGGCCGGAAACCTCGGTCCAGTCCCCTGCAACTGTCTCCTGTGAAGTTGTCTCAATCCCTAACGCTATCGCGGAGTCGAGGACATCAATCGAGGAGTTGATATAAGATACTTTCTCCTTGAGCCCGGTAATGTCGCTCCCGGCAGGTATATTCTGGTGCTCCACGTGGAGGACACCGAGAGATCGCAGGTATCTCACGGTGGATTCGGCATCAGCGGTTTCGCAGATGATTGTAGCTTTCTTCATCGGGACAATCATTCAGCCGCCGCCTGTGCGTTGGACTCCTCGATCTTTTTCTTCGCAATCTTGCTTCTGCCCACCGCGTTTGTCATCTGGTCGCCGAGATGAATCTTGATGAGGCGGATGGCCTCTTTTGCTTCAGGGATCTTCACCTTTTCGAACAGGTTCACCCGCTGCGTGGTGATGCGCAATTCCTGGCTGAGGATCGCGATTCCCTCACCGACCACACGCTCTTCCTGCAGAAGGGAGACAATCTCTCTCAATTCCACAAGAGCCCTGTCAACCCATGGCGGGGTGAGGAATAGGTCATATTCTGCCAATCCGAACTCGGTACGCTCGAACAACGGGAGATCAACCCCCGCAACATTTTTCCTCGATGTGACAACCCGGACAGGCGTGAGCCATTCCACGATTGTCGGATATTCGTTCAGGAGCCCGGCCCATTCCCTTGCAGATCCTTTTTTTTCTGAGAGTGCCTTCGTGACATCCTTCATTGCATTCTGCAGGTGGACGATCTCGAGCTGCAGCTGCTGCTTCTTCAGCTGCAGCGTGGGAAGATACCGCTCGTACTGCCGCAGGGCATCCCGTATCCTCTTCAGTTCACCCTGGGATAATTTCACTTTCATGCGTCTTCGGCCAGTGTGTGTCGATCATTGATCTTTTGATCCCGGTCTCTTCAGGAGAAAAGCAGTCACTCAAAATTTCCCAGCCCAGGTCAAGTGCCCTTTCAAGGGGAATATTGACGCCAAGGGACATCATCTTCTCCTCGAAAATCTTCCCGTATTTCAGGAGTTTCTGATCCCATGGACTCATCTGAAAGCCCATAGCTTGCTTCTCAAGGGTCTCACGATACTCGGCAAAGAGCTGGATCATGGTGTCCATGATTGTCCGGTGGTCATCGCGGGTCTTCCCGTTCACCTGCTGCTTCAGCCTGCTCAGGGATCCAAACGGTTCAATCACGCCGTTTTTCAGGTAAAACTGCCCTTCTGTTATGTAGCCGGTGTTGTCAGGAATGGGGTGTGTCACGTCGTCGCCAGGCATGGTGGTTGCAGCAAGGATGGTGATCGAACCTGCGGTGTCAAAGTCGACCGCCTTCTCGTATCTCGATGCAAGCTGGCTGTAGAGATCACCCGGGTATCCCCGGTTCGACGGGATCTGTTCCATGGTGATCGATATAACCTTGAGTGCATCGCAGAAATTGCTCATGTCTGTCAGCAGCACGAGCACACGCCTTCCGGAAAGCGCAAAATGTTCGGCCACTGCAAGGCTGATGTCAGGAACAAGGAGGCATTCGACGATCGGATCTGCTGCGGTATGCATGAACACGATTGACCGGGAGAGCGCCCCGTGCTCCTCGAGGGTGTCCCTGAAAAAAAGGTAATCATCATACTTCAGCCCCATTCCTCCGAGAATGATGATATCGACCTCAGCCTGGATCGCGATCCTCGCGAGAAGTTCGTTGTAGGGCTCCCCTGCAATAGAAAATACGGGGAGTTTCTGGGATTCTACGAGGGAGTTAAAGACATCGATCATGGGGATACCTGTACGGATCATCTTATCGGGGATGATTCTCTTCACCGGATTGACAGGGGGCCCCCCGATATCAACAAGGTCATCGGTAAGTTCAGGGCCCCGGTCAAGGGGCATCCCGCTCCCGTTGAAGATGCGGCCAAGGAGTGAATCTCCGGTGGAGACCCGCATCGGGTGCCCGAGGAATCTGACTCGGTCCCCAGTGGAAATGCCACGGCTCCCGGCAAAGACCTGGAGGAACACCTTCTTTCCGTCTAGCCGGATCACCTGCGCAAGCGAAGTCCCGCGCCCGGTTATCACCTGTGCGAGTTCCATGTTTCCCACGTCCTCTGCCTCGACGGTGATGACATCGCCGGCAATCTGCGTGATCTTCGAGTAATACTTATGCATGGGTCCCTTTCACCATCCTCTCCTGTAAAAGACCCCTGATCTCCTGTTCTGTCCTCACGAACTCGTCACTCTTCCAGGCAGCAGAATTCCATCCCCGGAATATCTGCCGCAGCTGCTGGAAGAAGTGAAGCGCCTCATCCTTGGTGCTGAATGAAAACTCCGAATCCAGGATATAGTAAATGAAATCGAACACGTAGATCTGCCGTTCCTGCGGTGTCGCTTCATCCACGGGATCGAACGCGTTCTGCTGGAGGTAGACGGAGTCAAAGAATTCGGCCTTTAAGTACTCGATATAATCGGAGAGCGAGGTCCCCTCTTCCCCGACCACTTTCATCATCTGGGACACATCGTTTCCCTTGCGGAGGATCTCCCTGCCCCTCATCCTCTGGGTCTCATCGATAATACTCCTGTATTTGCTCCAGCTGATGAGTGGGTCGATTGCAGGATATCGTCGTGCATCGGAACGGCTCCGTGAAAGGCCGTGGAATGCGCCCACAACTTTCAAGGTCGCCTGGGTCACCGGTTCCTCAAAGTTTCCTCCGGCAGGGCTGACCGCACCACCGATGGTGACCGAACCGGTCGTGCCGTTGTTGAGCCGGACGACACCTGCCCTCTCATAGAACGAGGCGATATGCGACTCGAGGTATGCGGGAAATGCCTCCTCACCGGGGATCTCCTCGAGCCTTCCCGACATCTCCCTCATAGCCTGTGCCCAGCGGGACGTTGAGTCGGCAAGGAGGAGCACATTAAGTCCCATCTGCCTAAAATATTCGGCGATCGTAACTGCGGTATAGACACTCGATTCCCTCGCGGCGACAGGCATGGAACTCGTGTTACAGATGATCACGGTCCGGTCGCTCAACGGCCGGTCCGTCCGGGGATCAATCAGGGTCGGGAATGTCTTGATCGTCTCGACAACTTCTCCTGCACGCTCGCCGCAGGCTGCGATCACGACGACGTCCGCATCCGCATGCCTGCTGATCAGTTGCTGCAGCACCGTTTTTCCCGCCCCAAAGGGACCTGGAATACAGTATGTGCCTCCCCTCGCGACGGGGAAAAGGGAGTCGATCAGCCGCATCTTGGTGACAAGGGGTTCGGTGGGTTTGAGTTTCTCTCTGTACGCCTTAATCGGGATCTTCACGGGCCAGATCTGGCTGAGAAAGACCGGATGGGTGGATCCCTTTTCATCCACGAGCCGGGCCACCGGCTGGCGCTTGGTGTATCCTCCGGGTTCTGCCACTGATTCGACCCTGAATACTCCCTCCCACGAGAAGGGAACCATGCAGGAGTGCCGGAACAGTTTCTCCTCAACGAAACCGACTGCATCACCAGCACGCACCATGTCTCCCGATCTGACGAGGGGCGAAAAGTTCCACTCCTTTGATTCAGGCAGCGGATCGATATAGATGCCTCGTTTTAGGAAAAAGCCGCACCGGGAGGCCAGCTCTGGTAATGGATTCTGGAGGCCGTCAAAAATCTGGCCAAGCATCCCTGGCCCAAGTTCGACAGAAAGGAGTTCACCGGTGAACTCGACCTTCTCTCCTACTTTCAGGCTCCCCGTATCCTCGTACACCTGCATCTCGGCGAGATTGCCACGGACACGGATGATCTCGGACTTTAAGCGTTCTTCCCCGTGCAGGATATACGCAACCTCGTTCTGCATGACCGGGGAGTCGAACTGTGCAGTCACCATGTTTCCGCTGATCTTTGTTATCAGGCCGGTCCGTTGTGCAGTCATGGATCACCCCGGAGTTACGAGGACGCGGTGAAGCATACGGGCCGCATCTGCATTCAGGACATTCTCCCACCGGATGAGGATAAGCAGCTTATATGCATAGGTTATCAGCAGGTCAACATCAAAATAATGCCCTGTTGCAAGATGCTCAAGTGCGTTCCAGCGTTCCTCGTCAAGTGCGAGTTCTGCCTCAAGGAGAGAAGGATTTCCCATGGCAGCCGCGGTCGAAGTTGCTAAAAAGGGATCTCCAAAGCCGCTACCCCGGAGGGAAGTGGACGGATCTCGGTGTATCTTCTGGGCACGAATCTTCACAAGCTCATTCCTCAGTGCAGTGTCAAAATCAACCCATTTCCTGATTGTCTTCTGTCCTTTTTCGTATGACGGATATTCTGGTGCCTGCGGCAGAGATGAAAGCAGGGCATAGTCTGGCTCCGGTATCCGGCGGTGGCACATGTCGAGAAACTGCTCGTAGGAGAACGGGGGTTTTGTCCCGAACTGGAGGACCGGGAGACTCGGGATAAGATAGGGATAAAAATCTGCCATCTTCTCTCATCCCTTTCGCGAATCTTCGAGGATGTTCTTTAACTTTGGCTTTAAGTGTTCTCCGATGAAGTCCGCCAGGCTTTCATCTGAAAAATCGAACCATGATCTGCCACTGTCGTAACTGATGATGAACCCGCCGGAAATTTCATCTGATGACTTGAGTCGGATCTCCTTCTTTGTCGCTTCCGACAGGGTGTGAAGATAATGGTTTTCGAATGATTCGAGATCCTCTTTTCTCATCATTATCTCGATACTTCCCAGTTCACTCCTTCCGGATCGGAGAATCATCTCTGACAGGAGCCGGGATAATGCTTCGGGGGTGAGGGCTTTTTGGGTGTCGGAGATGATGAGAGCCCGGAGCATGCTGTTTATTTCACTCCTGATAGAGAGGAGCAGGTCCCTGCCTGCCTGGGCAAGCAGTGCCCTCTTGTTCTCCTCTTCGCGGCGAATCTTCTCGTGTGCATCAGAGAGCATCCTGTCTGCCTGAAGTTTCGCGGATGAGATGATCTCCTCCGCCCTTTGTCGGGCAAGATCCTCTATCTGCCGGGCTTTTTCTTCCGCGGCTTGTATTCCTTCACTCTGAATCTTGTCAATCAGGTCCCTGATATCTTCTGCCATAGGGTGCCCCCACCACTTGTCGCTCTTAAATAGCATAAGATCCTCCATTCATATCAACCCGCTCACGCAACCATCAGGATAACCGGATTGTTTCATGGAGACAGGGTAGTCATAGGTGTATCCTATACACTGGTATGGAAAATGCCAGGTTTTTCGCCCTTTTCCCACTGCTTTACAATATGCGCGTCGATGGGTTTATATTGCACGATAAGTGCGACGGCCAGGTTATAAAAGCAAATATATTTATAGTATTGAAACTATAGGGGATATGCCTCAGTGAGGAACCGACTGGGGATACGTGCCAGGGTGATATGAGTCCCTGTATCAAAACGGCTGAAGATACACGGGCGGTCGAGACATATCGCCAGGGGGCCGAACAAATGTTCAGGAAACATCCTGCCATGATGGTGTGGATCCGATGGCCAAGGTCGGCAAAATTGGCCATGGGTGAATACGACATCCCATCAATGGGGCCGAAGAGGTATGTTCAAGGAACATGATGCCGGGGTGCCAGGAACAAGCATCTCAAAACGGCGGACGAGATGCATGTGAACAAGATGTGGTATCCTGGGGCCGAGCATGTGTGTCCGTTATACTCCTCACGGGGCACATCGTAAAAAGTACTTATTTTTCTGATTATTTTTATTAAGCCATCCACACGGGAGTGCATACCCACATGCATGATGTTCATGATTGAGAATACGGTTCACAAAAGGGGTTGTGTGGCATCAACAGGAGGCTTCAACCCTGCCCCGAGGGACAGGGTATCCACCATGGATTGGAACGTTCAGTCGGTGATTTAGTTGGACACTAATACACCTGCAATAAGATGGAAAGCAATCATAATTAAATCTTTTGGAATCAACAGAGCCTTTCAAAATGGTTTTTTATGAAAAAGGAGGGCATTTTTCAGTTAAAGGCAGTGGTACTGGTCAAGTCTGAATACATACAAAAAATGGGATAGTACAATGCTCAGTCAGGGATCAATATTCATGAGAAACTTAAGGGAGTGAGGACCCTGTGCCTGGTGGTCACTCATCCTCAATACACCTTTCGTCTTTCGTGGAGCGTTTCTTCCCGCACCGGCCATCACCCTGTCTTTCCGATATACCCCTCATTCCCCTGGCGAAAAAAACTGCATGGGTCAGTCAGGACTTCAGGGAACGGAGCCCTTCCCTGAATTCATCCATGTACTCTTGCATCGAGAGCGACCCTTCAGGAAACGGGCAGTCGGGATCCCTCATCCGTTCGATAGTGGGATTCGTGGGGAGCAGGAGGTCAAGGGATATTCCGCTCCTCGCACATGCCCGGATCATCGCCTCCCTGAATATGCCGATACAGTATGCGGTTCTCTTTTTGTATATGTCCCTTGTCTTCAGGAGATACCCTTCCAGGCGGTAGGTTTCAATCTCCAGGAAGTCAGCAAGGACCACAGGGTCGGTGCATTTTCCAAGCATGTAGTAGTAATGAGCGAAGGGATACATGAGCTCCAGTTCTGCAGGGACCGTGCCACATGTCCCGAATATGACCAGGTGATATTCCCCATCAGTGAACACATCGCCGATCAGCCTCCTGAAGAGCCGATGACTGGGACTACTGCTGTAGGGTTTTCGGAGTGCGCACGGGATGAAGATTGCGAGGTCCCGTGAAGGTATGGAGTATGAATCGATAATGAACCGGTAGGCTTCCTCAAACACCGGGTGGTAGAACGGGGGCTCTGTCAGGGAGAGAGCGGGATCTGGTTCCTGTCCCCGGGATGCTGCTGGCATAGTCATGGCAGTGGGAAAGGATAAGTGTGGATCAGGCAGCATAGCATACCCTTGCTGGGGATTGAACGGGCAGGATATTCTCGCCCGGCTGGCAACACTCTCGGATCCCGAAGAGGTCTCTTTTTCCAGCTATTGGTTTCTGATGAATCCTTTCTGGATAAGATCCGACAGCCAGTTGTCCAGAAAGTGTGCAAGCTCGTTCCTTGCTTTCAGGTCCACTTTCCCCGGTGCAGGATAGACAACCCTCTTCTCTTCAAGGACCTGGAAGGTGAGTGGTTCTGCGGTCTTTTTCTGGTGATCCACCCGTATCTCCATGTCCGGATCCGCATACATCACGCCCTCCTCTTCGGGATTCTGGGAGAGTGCATAGACATCATCCGAGAGCTTGTCAATACAGAGCGGCACATTGGGCGGACTCTCAATCACTGCATACTGGCGGACATCGAAGACGCCGATTTTTGCCATTTTCTGGTATATTGATTGGAATACATCCTGCATGGTCTTCCTGTACCCTCTTTCAATAGTTGAGAGGATTGGGTTGATAAACATTCTCCAGGATCCTGTCTTTTCAGGAGGGACAATCCTTTCTGGCAGGACGCTCAGATCGGCGACAGATGTTCGAGGAGGATTTGGAGTCCGATCCCGATCAGGATTACGCCTCCCAGTATCTCGATCTTTTCACCGAACTTCTCACTCATGAATCCCCCGAGCATGGCCCCGGAGGATGCAAAGAGGAAGGATATAATCCCTGCCGCGAGAGCGACCAGGAGGATATTTCCGGCAATCAGTCCGAGCGATAATCCCACCCCGAGAGAATCGATACTCGTGGCGACAGCAAGGATCAGGATGCTGGACAAAGAGAGAAAATCCGTGTGTTCTCTCCCGGAATCACCCCTAATCCCCTCGTAGATCATTTTTCCGCCAATAAGGGAGAGAATGATGAATGCGATCCAGTGATCGATTCCAGAAATCAATCCAAGAAGCGTGGTTCCGGCTCCCCACCCGAGCAGCATCATCCCGGCCTGGAATGAGCCGAACGCGACACCCAGGATAATAGCAAGACGCACTCTCTGTAAGGGAGTAGACGTGGCTGCTGCCAGCGACACTGCGAAGCAGTCCATGGATAGCGAGATGCCGATCAGGATGATGAGGGGGAGATCCATGTATCATTATGGGTGGAGAGTGATCGCTATAAAAAGGCGTGACATCCATCGCACATCGTATGACCAGATCGTCATTCCATGGATGCTGTGATGATGGTCAAAATCAAGAGATCCTGGTGAAAGGATCAGCCCTATTAAAAAAAAGAAGGCCTTACACGAGGCTTCGTGATACTCAATAGATCATCTGTGAAAAATAGTGTATATGGATCCCATCGGGGGACTCCTCACGCCCGGCGCCTACCCCGGGTTTTCCCTCTGGTACCGTTCTGTTCATTGAAACTGCGGGTTATGCAGTATAACCTGCCTGATACAATCCAATTATATTGTGTCAGTCATAATTTCTGACCATGAGAAAGAGAATACTGTGTATAATGGCAGTTCTTTTTGCACTGGTGCTGATCATAACACCGGCTGCTGCAGCATCCTATACTTCAAAGTTGCCCGGTTTCCAGTACCCGGCAATGAAGATCTTTACGCCGGTGACGAATGATAAAACCCCCAATACTGCGCTCCTTTCTGCCGTCACGGCAAGGAACTATGGATCGCATTACAACGGGTATATCCGGTGTTTCCTCGGGTAAGTGCAGGAACATATCAATCCCTTTGATCTCTGGGATTCAGGACAGCAGGAGATGATCTTCCTGCACTCCTGGTATCTCCGGATGATCGGAACAGGAAGAATGTGCAATTTTATAATATCGCTGTCCTGTACGCGAAGAGAATGGTATGAATTGTATGAACTCGTTCGGGAAGGAATATCAGGATATTTCAGGCTTCTTTTCCGCATCACACCATTTCACAACTGTTATAGCAAGGGATAACACCATGTTACTTAATAGCATGGCAGGGAGGGGTGGGTATTCAAAAGGTCGGGTACGACGAGATATATACCCGGTCGCTCCGTGACCCGGAGCATTTCTGGGGTGAGGCAGCAGAACAGGTCTCATGGATCCGGCCATGGGATCGCGTGCTCGACACCTCCAATTCTCCCTTCACCCGGTGGTTTTCGGGAGGAGTGCTCAACACCTGTTACAACGCCCTAGATCGGCACATTGAATGTGGGAACGGGGATCGCATTGCCCTCATTTATGACAGCCCTGTAACCTCAACCATCAGAAAATATACGTACCGGGAGCTCCGTGATCTGGTTGCAAGGTGTGCGGGAGGTTTGCGGGGACTCGGGGTGCAGAAAGGGGACAGGGTTGTCATCTACATGCCCATGATCCCCGAAGCGGTCATCTCCATGCTTGCCTGTGCGAGGATCGGGGCGGTTCATTCGGTAGTCTTCGGGGGATTTGCTCCCCGGGAGCTCGCATCCCGCATCAGGGATGCCAGGCCGAAGGCAGTTCTCATTGCATCGTGTGGTATAGAGGTAAACCGCATCATCCCGTACAAACCCCTCATAGATGAAGCAATCTCTCTTGCGGGTGTCCCAGTGGATCACTGCGTGATCGTCCAGAGGCCTCAGCACCGGGCCGAACTCTCTGAAAAGAGGGACCGGGAATGGGCAGGATTCATGGATACCGCACAGCCTGCGGAATGCGTTCCCCTGCAGGCAACCGATCCGCTCTACATTCTCTATACATCAGGGACCACCGGGATCCCGAAAGGGGTCGTCCGTGACTGTGGCGGGCACCTTGTTGCACTCCTCTGGAGCATGAAGCATATCTACGGGTTGGTACCCGGAGAGACCTTCTGGGCGGCATCGGATGTCGGCTGGGTCGTCGGGCATTCCTACATCACGTACGCTCCTCTTGCGTTCGGGAGCACGAGTATCCTCTACGAGGGCAAGTCGGTAGGGACGCCTGATCCCGGGGCGTTCTGGCGGGTGGCATCTGATCATCGTGTACACGTGCTCTTCTGTGCACCCACCGCGCTGCGGGCTATCAAGCGTGAGGATCCCGAAGGGACGTACATGAAGAAGTATGATCTCTCCATGCTCAGGACGCTCTTTCTCGCCGGTGAGCGGTGCGACCCCGACACTCTTGCATGGGCACGCTCCCGGCTCTCGATCCCCGTCATCGATCACTGGTGGCAGACAGAGACCGGGTGGGCTATTGGAGCGAACCCGGTGGGGATATCCATGCTCTCCGTGAAGCCTGGTTCCTGCACAAAGGCCATGCCCGGCTACGATGTGCATGTGCTGGATGACAGGGGGTGCGAGGTTACACCGGGAATCACCGGGAATATCGTGATCCGCCTCCCCCTCCCCCCGGGATGTTTCACGACACTCTGGCAAAAGGATGAGGAGTGCAAAAGAACCTATTACACTGCATATCCGGGATACTACCTTACAGGGGATGCCGGGTATATCGATGATGAGGGGTACCTCTGGATCATGGGCCGGACGGACGATATCATCAACACGGCCGGTCACCGGCTCTCAACAGGTGCGATGGAGGAGGTGCTTGCGTCCCACCCGGACGTGGCTGAGTGTGCGGTCACAGGTGTCGCCGACGAGGTGAAGGGGGAGATCCCTATAGGATTCGTGGTCCTCAAGGCAGGAGTGCAGCGAGAGAACGGGGATCTCGTCCGTGAGCTTGTCCATCTGGTCAGGGAACGAATCGGCCCGATCGCATCTTTCAAGGTGGTGGTAGTGGTGAGCAGGCTCCCGAAGACGCGGTCAGGGAAGATCCTGCGAGGGGTGATGAAGAAGATCGCCGATGGTGAGCGGTATTCGGTTCCGGCGACAATCGAAGACCCGGCGGTTCTCACGGAGGTTGCAGAGAGCCTCCTGGGGATAGGGTATCCGAAAGCGGCGTGATATTCTCCAGGGCACCTGAAACGCCGCCACCACTTTTTCCATTCCGCGTACGTTTTGCGAGCGTTCCACCGGAGGATATTTTGCATGGGTGTGTGGAATCCTGATCAGGGAGGCGACGCAAGGATGCTTATCGGGATGGATGTCGGCGGCACGAATACCGACCTTGCCATGGTGGGAGAGGAGATCGTATCCGAGAAGGTCTCCAATACCAGGGGGATACGTGAGGCTCTCCTTAAAATACGTATCCCCGGGAGGCTTGCGGTCAGCACCTCGACTCCGCTCAACAGGGTGCTCGCGGGGACACCTGTCACGGTGCAGACCATCCTTGTGCCCGGGCCGGGCCTCTTCTGGCCCGGAGGCGTGAAAGGAGCGGTCAACCACTGCGGGGACGTGGTTGAGCCCATCGATCCACAGGAGATTAGAGAGATTCTCATGCGGGATCGCGGAGATGCCCTCGCCATTGCAGGAAAGTTCTCGGTAAGGAATCCTGCGCTCGAGAAGGAGATTGCATCCCTTGCCCATGCACAGTATCCGGTGGAGAGGACTTCCATGAGCTACCACCTTGCAGATCTCGACTTCCCGGGGCGAATCGCGACCACCCGGCTGAATGCCGCGATGAAGGAGACCGTCACGTGGCTGGCAGGCGAGATCGGGGCGGAGAGGGGTGATGTGCTCTTCTTCAAGGGGGACGGGGGACTGATCCCGCCGGGATACGCGGTCAACAATCCTTCGGTTCTTGCGCATTCAAGTGCTGCCGCGGTTGCGCTCGGTGCCCGGTACCTCTCGGGAATTACCGATTGCACGGTGATAGATATCGGCGGGACCACCACGGATCTTGTTCCCCTTCTGCGAGGGGTTCCCCGGATGGAGTTACTCGTCCATGGCGGGGAGAGGACCGTGACCCGGGCGGTGGTCGCACAGTCGTTCCCTTACGGGGGAGATTCCCTGGTAGAGGGTGGTCTTTTACCCCGGAGGCTCGGCGATGCCCTGGCGTTTGGGGGAAGTCATCCGACGCTCACTGATGCCCTGAACGTAACCGGTGAAGAGATCGGGGACGCAGCCGCTTCACGGAGGCTCTCCCGGGAATCAGCAACCTCTGTGATTGAAACGTATCTCGACCGGATATCAAGGGCAGTCTCCTCAATCGGGACCCGGCATCTCGTGGGTGCGGGCTACCTCGCACCGTTCCTGGTTCCCGGGATAGCCAGTCGATGCGGGGTCCGGTATACGATACCTCCCCACTGGGATTGTGCCAATGCCGTAGGGGTCGCCGTCTCGAGGGTGAGTCTTTCGCTGCATGCACGGTTTGACTCGGGCCGTGGCTGGGTCGCCTTCAATGGCGAGCACCAGCCGCTCAGGTCAATGGGGGACGATGACGCACTTGTCGGGATCTGCAAGGAGGAGGTGCAGAAAAGGGCGATCGCAGCAGGTGCACACCCGGAAGATGTACGTGACATAGAGGTCCTCCATGTCCATTCCTACGACGTTATCCGGGGTGCCTCCCGGAGCTCCCGGATTGCTGACGTGGTGGTTCAGGTTGCCCCTGGGATCACCGTGAAGGCACCATGACAACCGCACTCGTGTTCCATCCTGACTTCCTCCTCCACGAACAGTCCCGCGATCACCCCGAACGGAGAGAGCGCCTCTCCTACACCATCGACCAGATCAGGGAAGAGGGGCTGATGCACCACCCTGCTGTGAAGGTAATCATCCCCGGATTCGCATCCATGGAGGCGGTCTCCCGGGTGCACCATCCCGAGTACCTGGCTTTCCTGGAGCACGCGAGCAGAACGGGCGGTTTCATCGATTTTGATACGAACGTCCCTCCCAACCTCCTTTCCCACGCACTCCTGGCAGCGGGAGGGGCGATACGGGCGGCCGATGCCGTCCTCGACGGGGAGGCAGAGAATGCCTTCGCACTGGTCCGTCCCCCGGGCCACCATGCACGCCCGGGGACAGGGGCGGGATTCTGCTACCTGAACAACATGGCGATCATGGTCCGGCATGTGCAGCAGAGGGGCTTGGAGAAGGTGATGATCCTCGACTGGGACGCCCATCATGGTGACGGGACCCAGGCGTTCTTTTACGAAGATCCCTCTGTGCTTTTCACGTCAATTCACCAGAGTCCTTTCTATCCCGGTTCGGGAAGTATCGATGAGACGGGCTACGGGCCAGGGACGGGATACACTGCCAACATGCCGGTTCCCGCCGGTACCGGCGACGAGAGCTATACCTATCTCCTTGAGACGATAATCGAACCATTCGCCCGCGAATTCCGTCCTGATCTCATCGCAGTATCCGCGGGACAGGACAACCATTTCACCGATCCCCTCACGGGACTCGCACTCACGGCAGCAGGATATGCCGGACTGATGAAGGGAGCAGTAGGACTGGCAAGGGAACTCTGCGAGGGAAGGCTCGTCGCGATTCTTGAGGGAGGGTACAGTGTCGAGGGAGGCCTCCCCTACAACAACCTCGGGATCCTTGCGGCAATGGCAGGTCTCGATCTCCGGTCCATAAGGGAACCGGAAGTCTACCGGGAGTGGCTGATCCGTGTGAGCGATCCATCGGCTCATACAAGGGTGCGGGAGAACGCACATGCGCTTCGGACCCGACTGGCACCATACTGGGCGTGCTTTCGGTGACAAGATTACAATACACTCTGTCTGAACGCTGGAATAATGTAGGAACAGGGTTTACATGACTTCGGAAATGGCAGCACCAAAGATCCGCATCGGTTTGATCCAGGCACCCGCAGGAGAAAATGTCCGGGAGAACCTTGAACGTACACTCCGGATGGTTGAGGATGCCCTGTCAAGAGGTGCCCGGATTATTTGCCTGCAGGAACTCTTTTCAGCTCCATATTTCCCGAATTCACACGGGGCCGATGCTGAACGATACGCAGAGACTGTCCCCGGGAATACCACGCGGATTCTCTCCGATCTCGCCCGTGATCATGAAGCGGTGATCATCGCCCCCCTCTTTGAACGGGGGACCGACGGGAGGTTCTACAACGCCGCGGTCATCATCCGGCCAGACGGCACACTTGGCAGGATCTACCGGAAGGTGCACATCCCCGAGGATCCTCACTATTTCGAGAAGGAGTATTTCACGGAGGGGTCGGTGTATATGGTTGAGGATACGCCGTTTGGCAGGATCGCAGTCCTCATCTGTTACGACCAGTGGTTTCCGGAAGCGGCAAGAGCGGTCACCCTCCTCGGTGCCGGGATCATCTTCTACCCTACCGCGCTCGGGTACATCCGGGATCTCGATGATCCCTGCGAGGGAGACTGGAAGGAGGCCTGGCAGACGGTCCAGAGGGGTCATGCCATCGCAAACGGGATCCATGTCGCCGCAGTAAACAGGGTGGGGGTAGAAGGGGATCTCCGATTCTTCGGGGGATCGTTTCTCTGCGATGCATTCGGCACTATTATTGCTGAAGGAGGTGACAGTGCCGAGGTCGTGATCGGAGATGTCGATCTCTCCATGAACGATTGTGTCAGGGAGGGATGGGGATTTCTGAGAAACCGGCGCCCGGACACGTACCTGCCGATCGTCCAGGTGCAGTCCTCAATCTCGCGGTCTTATCCGGCGAATGCCGGATATCAGATGCCGGCGGAATGGGAACCCCACCAGGGAGTCTGGCTCTCGTGGCCGTATGACAACGACACATTCTTTGACCTCCCCCGCGTTGAGGAGACCTACTTTGAGATGATCAGGGCTCTCCAGGGTATGGAGAGGGTCTTTCTATTGGTCCGCGATCAGGAGATGCACATGAGGGTGCAGGACTTCCTCTCGGGCCGCGGTATCGACACCCGGCAGGTGCGGTTCATCGTCCATGAATACGCGGACGTCTGGTTCAGGGATTATGGTCCGACATTCCTCGTGCACGGGAGGGACACGGGTGTTGCGATGGTCGACTGGAAATTCAATGCCTGGGGCGGGAAGTATCCCGAACTCGAGGCCGACGATTGCATCCCGTCAATGCTTGGGAGGCTGCTGAACTGCACGCCCTACACCCCGAAAATGGTGCTGGAGGGCGGCGCGATCGATGTCGACGGGTGCGGAAGCCTCCTGACCACCGAGCAGTGCCTCCTCCATCCCAACAGGAACCCTGGGATGGGCAGGCAGGAGATCGAAACGACACTTTGCAATTTCCTGGGAGTCTCTCGCTGCATCTGGCTGAAGGGTGGAATTGCAGGGGACGACACCGACGGGCACGTCGATGATGTCGCCCGGTTTGTCAATCCCCGGACTGTGGTATGTGCTCTCGACGATGACCGGGAGAGTGAACATTACGAAGTTCTTTTGGAAAATTTCAGGATCCTCAAGGCTGCATCTGCATGTGACGGTTCACCATTGCAGATAGCCCCTCTTCCCATGCCAGACGCTCTGGATGAACCGGTTCCCGCGAGCTACACCAATTTCTATATCGCGAACGGAGTGGTACTCGTTCCCACATTCAACGATCCTGCAGACGGGCGGGCGCTCCGGACTCTCCAGGGCCTTTTTGAGACCCGCCGGGTGATCGGGATCGACTGCAGGGAGATGATAAGAGGTATGGGGGCCATCCACTGCGTGAGCCAGCAGTTTCCCTCGCCGTAAGCGGCAGAGATACCCCGGGTACTTGAATGGTTCCGTGCTCCTGGTTATTCTTTGCCCGAGGGGAATGAGAAGTGGAGGTGAACAAGGACCCAGGCATGGCCGGTTCCCTTCAATACGACGGTACACCTCCCTTCAGAACGTGTGCGGCGTACACCATCAAAAAAAACGCACGTTCCTTTTATCCAGCTGATCGTCCCGATGGCCTCCACGCGGGTGTCCAGGAAGCTCAGATCCTTCACGTGGCCCATACTCCTCTCCAGGAATTCGCGGAACTCCCCGATGTCGCTGAACTGGTCAAGAGGCCAGAAGCTAAACCCGGAACACTCCTCATCTGCATGGGAGAGGAGACCCGGGATATCGCCATCATTCCAGAGCCGCACCATCATATCGAGCGTGTCAAGCACCTGAAGGCGCGTCTGCTGACTCGGATTCATGAGGGTATGGTAGGAGATCAATCCATACAATGATATCGACTATCCGGTGCCGTCTGTTCTATCCGAAACACTCCCTCTCTTCAGGAAGCAGGTGATCCGCCAAACGTGAAGAACACCGTGGTGCCCTTATCGACCTCCGACTCGACCCAGATTGCCCCTCTGTACCTCTGGATGATCCTCTGGACGATCGTGAGCCCGATTCCTGCTCCTTCGTACTCCTGGGCGGGGTGGAGCCTCTGGAATACCCCGAATATCTTGTCGCGATACTGCATATCAAAGCCGACCCCGTTATCCCTGACATAATACACGATCCTCCCATCCTTTTCCATGCTGCCCACCTCGA
>Ga0302253_1000419_pt1 | contig 36418 bp, 33 predicted proteins | sample AAG_RA_Trp_MG_FD_193537 | JGI IMG/M metagenome (GOLD analysis project Ga0302253, IMG submission 193537) | Enriched activated sludge microbial communities from anaerobic digester in WTTP, New Holstein, Wisconsin, United States - AAG_RA_Trp | ecosystem: Engineered > Bioreactor > Anaerobic >...
TATGTGAGCAATATTGAATATGTGTCTTAAATAGTTCATTTTGTAACTCCGTATATAAATTTACACTTACACAAAGGTATAAAAAATAATTGTTACTACTCAGCGGCAAAGATATAAAAAATTATTAACGGTGAGTTGATAAAAAAGTTTATTTTAGTCGTCCCTTAAAAACTCATTTTAATCTTTCTTGTACTTTTTTCATGAACATGTTCAATAATGAAATGTTTGTAATTAAATCATAACATGTGAATTTTGAATATCGTGCAATTTTTTATACAGTCCGTTCAGTGCAAGGAGTTGCTCATGGTTTCCCTGTTCAACAATTTCGCCCTTGTTGATTACCAATATCAGGTCAGCATTGACAATGGTAGAAAGTCGATGTGCAATGACCAGCGAAGTGCGGTTTTGCATTAAATTGGTTAATGCTTCCTGCACTAATCGTTCCGATTCAGTATCCAGAGAAGAAGTGGCTTCATCAAGAATTAAAACAGGTGGATTTTTCAGTACTGCCCTTGCAATGCTGATGCGTTGCTTTTGCCCGCCGGAGAGTTTATCGCCACAATCGCCAATGTTGGTATAAAAATGGGTTGGATATTCCATGATAAACTGATAAGCATTGGCTACTTTGGCAGCATCGGCTACTTGTTGCTCAGTGGCTTCGTTTGTTCCAAAGGCTATATTATGAAAAATAGTATCGTTAAACAAAATAGGCTGTTGCGTTACAATTCCCATTAAACTTCGTAAATCTTTTATTTTAATATTTCGAATAGAAATACCATCGAGTAAAATATCGCCGTCGGTAACGTCAAAAAAGCGGGGGATGAGGTCAGCAATAGTTGACTTGCCTGCACCCGACGGTCCTACAAGTGCTACTGTTTTTCCTTTTTCAATTTTAAACGAAACGTTTTTTAATACATATTCATCTTCGTATTTAAAACTGACATTGTTGAATTCTATTTCATGTCTAAATTCATGAATCGATACCGCATTGGGTGCTTCGTATATTTTGATATCGGCATTTAGAATTTGTTCAATTCTATCTACCGAGGCTATCCCTTTTTGAATATTGTAATATGCTTGAGAAAAGGCTTTGGCAGGGTTTATTACTTGTGAAAAAATAACCAGATAGGCAATAAATTCCTGTGAAGTTAGTTCTGCTTTATTATATAATACCAGTGTGCCTCCATAATACATGAGTGCCACCAGCACAATGGTAGCCAGCAGTTCACTCAATGGAGAAGCCAGGTAGCGACGCCTGAATAGTTTGGTCATAAGTCGGGTATAAAAATGATTCATGCTTTGAAAACGGGTGTTCATTTTTTCTTCTGCGTTAAATCCTTTAATGATACGAATACCCGACAGTGTTTCTTCTACTACGCTGATAATATTTCCCATACGACGCTGTCCCTGATTGGATTGTTTTCGCAATACTTTTCCGACACGTCCTATGACAATACCACTAAGGGGCAGCAATATCAATGTAAATAGTGTAAGTTGATAACTCATAAAAAAGAGTGTAACTAGATAAATAATGATGGTTATAGGGTCGCGAAAAAACATTTCGATAGAACTCATAATGCTCCATTCAATTTCGGATACATCGGTGGACATGCGTGTGATGATATCCCCTTTTTTTTCGTTGGAAAAAAACGATAAAGGCAATTTTAATATTTTATTATACAACATATTTCTGATATCGCGAATAACGCCGTTGCGTATGGGTGCCATAAAATAGTTCGCCAGAAATATGCAAATATTTTTTAATAAGGAAGTAACCATGACCAAAATACTGACCAGCAATAATGCGGCACCTGGTCCATGCTCGTCTATTTGCAACGTTAGAATATAATTAAAATTATGTTGTATGCTATTAACCGATAATTCAAATGGTACGGCTGTCCTAACAGATGGTTGTGTACCAAATAAAATTCCCAGAAAAGGGATAACCATGGTTAAACTGAAAAGGCTGAAAAGTGAACCGAGTATATTAAAAAATCCATTCAATACAGCCTTAACCCAATAGGGCTTTACATATTTTAACAATTGAGCAAATCGTTTCATGGTTATTGTCCCGTATAATTAAATGGTGTTAGTTGTTTGAGTTCTTTTTTGCATTTGTCAGAGACATTAAGAGAATCAATGAAATGGTGAAGCATTTCTTTGGTAACGGTATGATGTGTGCGGGTTAATTCCTTCAATGCTTCGTACGCACCCTCGTATCCTTCTCTTCGCAAAATAGTTTGAATACCTTCTGCTATGACCATCCAGTTTTTATTCAAATCGTCGTGAATGATGTCGGTATTAACCATTAATTTATTCATTCCTTTTATGATACTTTGAAAGGCAATGATGGAATGTGCTATGGGCACACCCATATTACGTAAAACGGTTGAATCGGTCAAATCACGTTGCATTCGTGAAATAGGAAGTTTGGCACTTAAAAATTCAAACAGAGCATTGGCATACATCAGATTTCCTTCGGCATTTTCAAAATCTATGGGATTTACCTTGTGGGGCATTGTAGAAGAACCAACTTCCTTGTTGTTTATTTTTTGTTTGAAATAGTTCATAGAGATGTATGTCCAGCAATCACGGCATAAATCTATCAAAATGGTATTAATTCGTTTTAAATTGTCGAAAAGTGCAGCCAGATAATCATAATGTTCAATTTGAGTTGTTACTTGCGAACGTTCGAGTTCTAATACATGATTGACAAAGGCATTGGCAAATTCATTCCACTTTATTTGCGGATAGGCGGCATAGTGAGCGTTAAAATTTCCGGTGGCACCGCCAAATTTGGCAGCATACGGAATAATATACATCATGCCAAGTTGCTTGTGCAGCCGTTCTACAAACACCATCATTTCTTTGCCCAGACGTGTGGGCGATGCCGGCTGACCATGCGTGTGTGCTAGCATGGGTATATCTTTCCATTCGTTTACCCTGTCTATTAATATATCTATCAGTGAATCGAGTTTTGGGTAATACTGTTCGGTCATGCTTTTTTTTAACAACAGCGGGATGGCGGTATTGTTGATGTCCTGCGAAGTTAAGCCAAAATGAATAAATTCCTTGTATGGGGATAAACCGTTTTGTTCAAAGCGTTCTTTAAGAAAATATTCAACGGCTTTAACATCATGATTGGTTACTTTTTCAATATCCTTAATGCGTTGTGCATCGTCAAGACTGAAATGTTCAAACCACGATAAAAGCGTTTCGAAATGATGAGAATCAAATTCTACTAAGGGAGGTAAAGGAATTTTACAAAGAGCAATAAAATACTGAATTTCTACAAAAACTCGGTATTTTATCAGTGCAAATTCGCTAAAATAGGATGCCAATGCCGAAACTTGCTTTCTGTAACGTCCGTCAATTGGAGAGATTGCTGTTAGTTCATTTAACTGCATGGTACAAAAATTAATCGGTAAAGGTACTTAAATTATTTTATCAATTTAAACGAAACGATAAATTTGTAGTGGATGAATTAAACTATAGCAGTCTAATGTTTTTTAAATGGATTTTATTTATTTACTATTTGTCTATAATGTCCGTTTTTACAATACGTGCTTCATAAAATGCTCTATACGTCCGGTAAAATCATCTTTTTTTAATTTTGCAAATCTTGAGAGCATACTTTTTATGACATTTATGTCCAATATTTAATTTTACGTTAATACCAATAGGAATATTTTATGGAGATACGTCCTAAAGGAAGTATCTATTCAATGTCTATTCACAAAATTTATTTCATTCTTTTGTTAGCGGTTTGGTATAAATTAGTATATGGGGCAAGTATTTTATCAGTTTAAAAAGTAATAGGTGTATAAAATTTTCTAAAAAATACAAAATTTTAAACATAATAATATACATAAATTTAAACATTTAATAAGTACCGGATAGTCCCAATTTGAAAAGTTTATTTTTTAGAACATAGCGAATAAAAGTATTATTTTAACTTTACCGTCTCAATAATTCGTCGTGTCTATTTTATTGATGGGATAAATTTTTCAGATTAAATTAAGAATGGATTTAATAAAAAGATGACTTTTATTTTTTCCGTCTATTTGTATTTTGAAAATAAACGTGTATATTTGCCTCTTTAAATATTAAATATGAATTTAAAGATTGGTTTATTAATAATATGGATTTGTGTTGCCGTATATGCCGAAGCACAAGAAGATACGTCATTTATACCTTCAATGATTACCATTGAAGAGGCAAAATTAAGCGTAATAGAAAGCGAATGGGCTTCCAAGGTCGTTAGTTTTTCTTCAGAATATTCATCCAAAGAAAAATCAGCCAGTCAAGTTATAGGAAAACCAAATGTAATGCCGATAGGAGGCTCGTCGCCGTGTGCATGGACCTATAATAAAAAAGATAAAAATGGAAATGAATTTATTCGTGTATCCTTTGATAAACCTATTAAAGCAAAACAAATAGGTGTTGCCGAGAATTATAAACCAAATGCTGTTGAAAAAATCACACTTTATGGAAAAAATCCTGGTGAAGAAAAAATAGTGTATCAGGGAGAAGCAGAATTTAGTAAGGAAAAATGTCGCATGTTTGATGTTTTTTTTGATGAAACACCCTTTGAAGTTGCCGAAGTAGAAATTCGTTTAAATTCAAATAAAGTATCCGATTTTGAAATAGATGCGATTGGTATTTCAAATCAATCCGACAGTATAAAAGCGCGCATTAATATTCCTCCCAATTTAAAATATCAGGCAAAAAAAGAATCGTTAGGTTCGAGTATTAATACGGAATATGATGAACGTGCTCCTATTATTTCTGCTGATGAAAAAGAAATATATTTTGACAGGAAAAACAGTCCTAAAAATGTTGGTGGCTCTTCCGATGAAGATGATATCTGGTATTCAAAAATAGTAGATGGACAATGGATACCTGCTATTAATATAGGACCTCCCTTAAACAATCCATTTGATAATTTTGTTCAATCTATTACGCCAGATGGAAATATGCTTTTATTGGCAAATATATATGTTAAGGATGGAAAAAATGTTACTATGAAGCCGGGAGTATCGGTATCATATAAAACTACCAATGGTTGGTCTTTCCCAGAAGAACAACGTATTCGTGATTATATAAATAATAGCCGTTATGTTAACTATTTTTTATCAGCAAACAATAAATATTTACTTATAGCTATAGAAACTGATAAAGGTTATGGTGGATTGGATTTATATGTCAGTTTTCGTTTGAGTGATAATGTTTGGTCATCACCCGTAAATTTGGGTTCTGATGTAAATACAGTGGCTAATGATTATTCTCCCTTTTTGGCTACCGATGGATTGACTTTATATTATTCTACATCAGGACATAGCGGTTATGGTAAAGAAGATATTTTTGTTGTACGACGTCTGGATGATACTTGGAAAAAGTGGTCAGAGCCAATGAATATGGGGCAACCCATTAATTCTCCCGAATCGGATACCAAGTTTTCTATACCTGCATCAGGAGGATATGCTTATTTTTCCTCCAGTGAAGGTTCTGTAGGATTGAATGATATTTTTAGAATTTTATTACCCGATACAGCAAAACCTCAATCGGTTGTTTTATTAAAGGGGAAAATTATTGATTATATTTCAAAAAGTCCTATTGGAAGTGCCATTATTATTTATAAGGACTTTCCCAACGAAGTAATCGTTGTAAAGGAAAAAAGCGATTCGCTTACAGGAAATTTCAGCGTTTATCTGCCCATTGGATATAAATATACTGCTTTAATTAAAGCCGATGGTTATATTGATGGAAAACAAATGCTTGATTTAACGTCTATTTATAACTTTACAGTCGTTGAACAGCAACCTGTGCCTATGATTAAAAAAAGTGCATACAAAAATTTTAAAGGGAAGTTGAATGATAAATTGACCGATAAATCATTGGCAGGAGCAAAGGTTACATTGGTTACAGAATCAGGAAAGATACTTGCCGTTACGTATGCCAATGAAAAAGGTGAATATGAGTTTAAACTAGAAAATTTGAGTGAGGACGAAAAGTTGTTGTTGAAGGTAGAAAAAGAAAATTATGTCCAGCAAACGTTTGAGTTGGGGGATGTTTCTAACGAAACGGATATTCCACTCGATATTACGCTTGAGCCAGAAATTAAAAAGAATAAGGTTATAGAATTTCATAATATTTATTTTGATTATGGTAGTGCGGAAATAAAAGATACTGCCAAAGTAGTGCTTGACCGAATTGTTGTTGTTATGAACGAGAATCCCACTCTTGAAATTGAACTAAGTGGACACACGGATAGCAAGTCGAGCAACGATTTTAATTTGAAACTGTCGCAGCGACGTGCCGATGCTGCCAAGGAATATATAGTATCAAAAGGAATTGACGGGAAAAGAATTATTGCCAAAGGATATGGTGAAACACGTTTACTTAACAAGTGCAAAGATGGTGTTCCCTGTTCCGAAGAAGAACATGCCATTAATAGAAGAATTGAAGTTAAAGTTTTAAAATTATAGTTATGAAATATACCACTTTTTTTACATTGAATGTCATTGCCTTTTTTTGCATAGTGAATCTTTATTCGCAAGATATTCCCGATAGTTTAAATGCAAAACTGGTGGGTAAAAGTCCGAAAGAACAGGTTACCTATTTGAATAAAATAGCCAATAACAACTTGAAAAAATCTCCTGCTACTGCTTTTGAACTGGCAAAAATATCTTACAGTATAGCCGATAAAAATAATGATAAGAATAGTGCATTAAACAGTTCATTGCTGGCAGGCAAGGCAGCCCGCCTTGCGGGCTCTTTAAATGAAAGCATTGATTATTTAAACAAAGCCATTGTTATTCTTACCAATGCCAATCATAAACCGGGACTTGCAACGGCTTACAATGAACTTGGACTTTCTTATACAAAGAACAATCGCTCCAATGATGCCATCAGTGCCTTTAATAAAAGCGCTTCCTATTTTGAAGAAACGAACGACCTTAAAAATGCCTGCATGGTGTATAACAATTTGGGGGCATTATATGGTAAAACCAATCAACTGAAACAAGCCATTGATGCATTTAAAAAAGAAAACGACCTTTCTGTAAAAATAGGCGATAAAAAAGAAATGGCGTCGTCTATGAATATGCTGGGTGCAGCGTATGCCAAATATGGAAATACTACCGAAGCCATGAACTGCTTTAATAAAGCCAAAGAGATGGCTACTTCCATCAATAATCAGGATTTGCTCGCTTCCATTCAAACCAATATAGATAATTTAAAAAATAATGTTACTAATAAGGAAATGTCAAAAACTACTTATGAGCAGGAACAGCAACAGCAACAGCAAGAGATGGTCAGTTCATTGCAAAATGAGAACCTGACAGTAAAGCAGGAATACATGAAATCTTTTGAAGAAATAGATAAATTAAGTGTTGAAAACAGAGCCAAGGAATTTCGTCTTCGTGCATTGCAAAGTGAAGTTGACAAGCAAAAACTCGAAAACCAAGTAAAGGAGCAAAACTTAAAACTTCTGGAAGCAGAAAATAAGCAAAAAAAAGCAGAACTGGATAGAAAAAATGAATCCATTGCTTATCAGAAAAAAGTATTGATGATAATTGGTATTGCTCTTGGTTTGGTAGTAGTGCTATTAATTTTCATTGTTCAACTGTATGTTCGCAATAAACGTACATTGAAAATTGTTCGTGAACAAAAAACACAAATAGAAAACCAACGCGACGAAATAGAAATCATCAATAAAGAACTGTCAACGCAAAATACGATAATTCGTGAAAGTATCGATTATGCCAAGCATATACAGTTTGCATTATTGCCCTCTGTTTCATTGATTCAACAAAGCATTCCTAACTTTTTTATTTTCTTTAAACCGCGTGATGTGGTAAGTGGTGATTTCTATTGGTATTATAGTGATGCTGCTACTACTATTCTTGCAACAGTTGATTGTACAGGGCATGGCGTTCCGGGTGCTTTTATGAGTATGATTGCCAATTCGCTTTTAAATAATATTGTAAAAGAAAATAAAGTATTTGACCCTGCTAAAATATTGGAATATTTGAATAAAAATGTATTGGAAACACTTGCCCAGAGCGGCGATGATTTTGATAATGGTATGGATATTACGGTTTGTGCTAAACCAAAAAATTCCAACCAACTTATAGTTTCTATGGCTGGACATGAATGCACCATCGTACAAAATAATGAAATAAAAGAACTCGATGGAAAAGATTTTTCTATTGGTGGTGTGTTTGCACGACCCGATATGCAATATCAAAATCACTTCATTCAACTTGTTTCGGGAATGACGTTATATTTTTACAGTGATGGTTTTGCCGACCAAATAGGAGGTAAGGAAGATAAAAAATTCGGTCAGACAGCCTTTTCAGAATTGTTGAAAAAAACAACAGCACAGGAAGTGTCACAACGAGCAGCATATTTAGAAAATGCCTTTAATGAATGGAAAGCAGACAAGAAACAAATAGATGATATTCTGGTGATGGGTTTTACAATTTGAATTGAATGAAAGATTATGCTATGGTGGTGATAGGGGCAATGCCTCTTCGCAAAGAACCATCTGAAAAAAGCGAAATGACTACGCAGTTGCTTTTTAATGACATGGTTCAGTTTTTTGACAGTACGGGAAATTGGGTTAAAGTACATTGCCTTTTTGATGAATATGAAGGCTGGATGGATGCTAAAACATTAAAATTTATAGATAAATCAGATATATCCACTATTAATTCGCCCGTACTGAATACCATTTTTGCATGGGTTAAAAATAATCAGGGTGAAAAAATTTTAATCCCCGGTGGAAGTTTTTTATACAACTATAATGATACAACCGGAGATTTTTTTGTGGGCAATGAAACCTATCATCTGGAAGAAAAATTTATTCCAAGTGTTTTGAGTAGAGAACAAACAGTTATTTTGGCAAAGCAATATTTAAACTGCCCTTATTTGTGGGGTGGCAAGACTGCCTTTGGAATAGATTGTTCTGGTCTGGTGCAAGTTGTTTATAAAATGCTTGGCATTTTTTTGTTACGTGATGCAGCACAGCAGGTAAATCATGGAACAGTCATTAATTTTGTTGAAGAAGCGTTACCCGGCGATTTATTTTTCTTCGACAATGATGAAGGAAATATTGTTCATGTAGGAATTTATGCAGGAAATGGAAAAATTATTCATGCCTCTGGAAAAGTTAGAATAGATAGTATCGACAACCAGGGTATTTTTCGTGAAGATATAAAAAAATATACACATAAACTACGCGTTATAAAACGAATACTTGAATAAATGTTTCGCAAAATAGCAAATATGGCTCAGTTTTATACCGAAACATTTTTGTATGCTGTAAAAGCATTAAAAATAAATAAAGTTCGTGCTTTTCTTTCACTAATCGGAATTACTATTGGCATTTTTTCCATTATTACTGTATTTTCTGTATTGGATAGCATGAAATCGAGTATTCGGAAAAATATTGAATCATTGGGGAACAATATAGTTTATATTCAAAAATGGCCTTGGGAATTTTCAAACGATTATCCTTGGTGGAAATATTTGAATAGACCTCTGGTTAGTGTTCATGAATCGGAAGTAATAGCCGAAAAATCAACCAAAGCCAGTAGTGTAGTGTTTACTGCCAGTACGTTTAAAAATGTGAACTATTATAAAAAGCAGGTGTCCAATGTATTGGTTAATATTGCATCCTACGACTACGATAAGGTTCGCAATTTTGAAGTAGAAAAGGGACACTATTTTACACCTTTCGATGCAAAAAGTGGTGTACGTAAAGTTATTATTGGAACTACGGTTGCCAGTATATTATTTAATAATGAATATCCCATTGGGAAAGATATCAGCATTATGGGATTGAAATTTATGGTCATAGGTGTATTTAAACGTGAAGGAAATTCCATGTCTGGTGAAAGTATGGACAATTCGGTTTTAATACCACTCAACTGTGCCAGAAACATTTTTGACTTGCGTAACGAAATGATGAATCCATCTATTATGGTTCGTGCTTATGATAACGTATCGCTCGATGAATTAACGGCTGAATTAAGAATTATAATGCGTTCGTTGAGGCGAATACGTCCCGTTGAAGAGGATAATTTTGCATTGAATAAAGCCAGTTTAATAACGCAGGGTTTTGAAGATGTATTTAGAATAATTGATACAGCAGGTTTGATTATCGGCGGTTTTTCCATTCTTGTTGGTGGATTTGGCATTGCCAATATCATGTTTGTTTCCGTTAAGGAACGCACCAAACAGATAGGAATTCAAAAAGCCATTGGAGCAAAAAACAATTTCATATTATTTCAGTTTTTAAATGAAGCGGTGTTATTATCATTAATAGGTGGTATAGTTGGATTAATTTGTGTATTTTTTGCGGTTATTTATGGGCAACAGTTAATAGACATGGAATTGAGTTTAAGTTTTCAAAATATTTTGATGGGAATATTTATTTCGGTGGTAATAGGATTGATTTCAGGTTTTGCACCTGCATGGGTTGCCGCCAAAATGAATCCGGTAGATGCTATTAATTCAAACTTTTAAAATATGATATCTTATCGAACTATTCAAAATATTCGTTTTTCATATAAAACTTCTTAAGGAAAATAATTATGTTTAAACAATTAATACAAAAAGATTTTTGGGATACGGTTTGGGTGTTTGTTCAACGCGAACTAAAAATCAAGTATGCGCAAACCTATTTGGGCATATTCTGGATGTTGTTTCCTCCGTTGATGGCATTTTTAGTTGCTTCATTCTTTTTTGGCAATATGATGAAAGTGAGTACAAGCATTCCCAATTATTCGCTGTATGCTTATTGTGGCATGATGGCATGGTATTATTTTTCTTATGTCATTTCGTTCAGCAGCGTTTCGTTAATTCAAAATCAGGATATTGTCGAAAAATCAAATGTGCCGCGATTGGTATTTCCATTAGCCAAGTCGTTAACCGGTATGTTGGATTTATTTATATGGATATTGATTCTCATCGTGATGATTCCAATTAAAGGATTGAGTTATCATCCATCATTGGCCTATATTCCGTTTATTATGATTATGAATCTTATTGCTGGTTTGTCTATTGGTATTTGGATTGCGGCATTTTCTATAAGGTACAGAGATATTTACCAGTTGGTACCTTATATTATTACTGTTACCATGCTCGTTACGCCGGTTTTTTATCATCCGTTTATGGTACCGGAACATTTGCGGATGTTTTTATTTTCCAATCCCGTTGCCGGTGTTATTGAATTTTACAGAAAAGCATTTATTCATGCAGGGCAATCTGTATCTGAATTTTTGCCCGGTTTTTTAATTTCATTGGTAGTACTGTTTTTAGGGCTTTTATATTTCTTTAAACAGGAAAAATATATGGCAGAACGAATATGAGCAAGGAACTGGCTATTCAAATAAGACATCTGTCAAAGCATTTTTCAAAGCGTGAAGAAAAAATGAGTGTTTCTTCCGTTTCAAAAAATAAAATTATTGCGTTGGATGATGTTTCTTTTGATATTTTCAAGGGAGAATCGGTAGGCATTATTGGTAGAAACGGAAGTGGTAAATCGACCTTGCTGAAAATACTGGCAGGTATATATCCGCCAACGTCAGGCGAAATAATGAGTGACGGTAAAATAACTGCGTTGTTGGAATCGGGAATAGGATTTCAAAAAGATTTGAGTGGCTATGACAATATCCTTGTCTTTGGTCGCATACTGGGTATTCCTGCCAACGTTGTCAAAGAGCGAATAAACGAAATAGTGGATTTTTCTGAATTGTCCGATTACATTTATATGCCGATTAAACATTATTCCAGTGGTATGGTATCGCGACTTTCCTTTTCCATTATTCAATTTTTAATGAGCGATATAATACTGATAGATGAAGTACTGGCATTTGGTGATATTAGTTTTCAGGATAAATCCTTACAATACCTTAAAAATCAACAGTCAAGCGGCAAAACCATGTTGCTTGTTTCGCATAATATGAATACGCTGATTTCTCTTTGCGACAGATTTATCGTGTTGCAAAATGGCAAGTATGTCAACGATGGACCTCCCTTAAAAATCATACCTGCTTATTATGAGGAACTTTTGCTGGCAAAAGCGGAAAAAAGAAATAACCTGAAATTTGAAATTGCTTTGCAACAGAATGAAATAATGTTTACTCCACCTTTTTCTTTAAAAGAGATTACTATTCAAAAAGTGAAAGTACATCCATCAAAACAGGGTAACAGTGAGTTTAACATGAATGAAGAAATTGTTATTGAAATAGATTTGTCGGTTTTGTCTTTACGTAGTCAAGAATATGATATGGGTATTATTGTTCGCGATATCATGCAAAATATGATTTTCAGTGCTTCGCTTGGACAACAACAAATATATTTAAAAAGTCAGGAAAAACCGTACAGCGTATTTTTAAGGATAGAGCATAACTGGTTAAATGCTGGTATTTTTTTCTTTAATATTTTTATGATTGACCTGAAAACCAAAGAATATAAATTCAGTCCTCAGCAACTTGCCATACGGATTCTGGCAGATATTGAAACTACAAACGAAAATGAAAGCATTCAAATCATGTCCCTCTTGGGTTCTGTCAAACTACCCGTTAAATGGGAAATAGAGGACAATGTGTAAACCAACTTGCTAACAAGTTCATTAAAACAATACGCTTACCACTCTCATCCTCGTTTGTAACGGTTGGGCAGTTGTTTGTTTTTCATTTCGTTATCCTCCACGAAACGCCAAAGTTAATCATAAAATAATTCTCTATGTCTTGTATATTCATATTTCCTGATATGTCAAGTTGAATGTTCTTACCTATGATATATGCAAATCCACAGTCAATAAAGTTTTCGGGTTTTGTACTATTGGAAAACCAGTTGTAATTTTCTACAAATCCGTTAATCTTTTCTGTGAAACTATAACCCAAACATATTGCAGCAAATTCTGACGGATTGGCGCTTTCTCCATCATATTCAATTCCGATATTGTAACAAATATTTATTTTCTTTGTGATGTCATTATGCATTAACAGATAGATTGAAGGTGTCAAGTTTTCAGGTCTTAAATTTTTATCTCCAAAACAGGGCAATGTCATATTTAATAAAAAAGAAGTCTTTGGTAAAATGCCTTTTTGTTCTGAAATTAATAATTTCGTTCCTATTGTAAATGGATTAAACCCCGTATTGTTTATACTGTCTGTCTTTACCGATATATAATCAGTTTGAAGTCTGATTTCAGAATTATTGTTTAAACCATACCGAAGTAATGAGGTGTTATAAAGAAATGTTTCTTGAAGTGTATTTTCTCTTTTATCATTTTCGTAAGAAAAACCTGTTTCAATTTGAATTATTTTTGACGTTGCTATATATGGACTTGTTGCTATTCCCGGTCTGTCAGCAGAAATGTCGGGCAATTCATTTATTTGCGATTTGCCTGAAACAGTTATTGCCATAATTATAAAGAATATTATTACCTTATTCATTCTGCTGTTTCTTTGCTGACCACACTCTATTTTTTACAAGTCCAAATAAAATTGGTCCTAAAAACAACATTACTATACCTGCAATTCCTCTGCTTTGCCTTCTTTTGCTTTTTGTATTTCCACTGGGTGATATAAGGTTTATCAAGTAAATTACGAATATCACTCCCAGTGGAATTTTTGTAATTAAAGCCAACAAAGTTTTAAAAATGTTTCTGTTGTCAATAAATGTGGTTACGATAATCCATAAGAGCAATAGACCTTCAATTCCGAAAAAAATGTTTTGCAAAATGCGATTATCAATTTTGTCACCCAAAATATAGAACAAACCTATCGGAGCAAGAACAAGCATAAAAACTTTTGTCAAGTCTGCGAAATCACGGTAAACTGTTAAGGTTTTTGTAAAGCCAAGGATTATTCCTATTAGCAAAATTCCTATACTTCCGTATATGTAATATTCGCTTGGTATTGATTTTAAAAATCCCATTACTATTTTTTATAATTTAAAATAATCTGTAATGCCTTTTCTGAACAATTGTAAACAGCTTTTTTAAGTCCGCTTATTTTTAACTTTTCTTCGTCAAAATCAATTACTATTGCAGAATTTTTATATTTTGCATCTTTGGTCTCAGTACCTTGCTTGTTTAATATCTCAAAAAGTCCACTATATTTTGATGATAGAAAATTTTCTAAATCTGAATAAATTTTTGATTGTGCTTCTATAACTAATGTTTCAATTTGTGAATCTTTTGAATCAAAACCAAAATTAACTAATGTTGCCTTTGATACACGTATATCTAAAATTCCTTGTTCTATAGGTTCCAAAGGAATAAATGCAACTTTTTTTGCATATCTATATTTTGTAAAAAATAAATACTGCATTCGTTGACTTTTTGCAGTTTCTTCGGGATTGTAATCAGTTTTATCAAATTCCGGCCCCTGTAAAACTGTCTCATTTCTTTTTCTAAGATTTTCTAAAGCCTCTTTACCAGCATCAATATAGTTTTTTGATTTATTTTTAATGGAGGAAGCAATAAAAAGAACAAGGACAGGAATAGCAACCTGCGTGAAGTTCACAATAGAACCTAATAATTCATTCGTGTCGAAATTATTTTTTATTAATAATCCGACAATGGCAATTACACTCATAATTCCGAGTGCAATTGATAACATTTCATTAATTCTTTCTTTATCCATAAATTTATTTTTTAAGGTTCAATATAAAAGGCTTTAATCAATTCCCTGTCGCTGTTATAACCGAGGGCTTTATTTTTAAAATATTCTTTTAATATTTCGGTTTCTTTATTTGAAATACCTGATTTAACAACAAAATCGTAAACATTTTCCCAAATTATTCTTTTAAAAACCCTGTCATCACTTTGCAAAATATGTCTTCCAAATTCATGTTCAATGTTTTTTTCTCTTTCTTTCATTACAAGGTTTATAAGGTAAAAAGGCATTTTTAATTGTTCAGCCATCCAAGAGCCAAGCAGCCAAAAACGCAACAATTCATATTTCTGATCATTTATTACAGTCTTGTAATCACTGCTGAAAACTGATGAATACAAATTATTGCCACCTGTAATATATTTTTGGGGCTCATTCAAATGTCTTTCCAATGTTTCACCTGTACCGGATGTGTCATTGCCCGCTAAAACTTTTGCCTCAATGAAAAATAATGTTTTGTCAGTTAGCACGATTATGTCCGGCTCTGAGCCTCTGTTTATTTGTTCTCCAAATTCCGACCTTGCCCTATTTAAAATTTTTAATGTATCATTTTGTTTTGGCGAGTATGACCATAATATTAATTCTGTCGTGTTGTATTCTTGCCCTGTTAGACTTGTCAGAAAACTTGATAACAAATTATTTCTTTCTAAAAACCTGAAAACATTCCATGTAACAGCGTCTTCGCTGTTTTCTCTGGCAATTCTGCTTTCGCGTTTTACTTCTTTTATTTTTTTTAATCTGTCTATATCGGAATTGTCTGTCCATAAAAGGTTTTCCAATTCTGTTTCATATTCAAAAGTCGAAGGTGAAATATAGATGTTGTGTTTCGGGCATTTATATTTTTCCTCTTTTCTGAAATGTTGTCTTTGTCTTTCAACTTTTTCAGTACAATTTTTCACCGGACATTCAACTTGCGTGTCTGTGATAATTATTTTTTCTTTCAGTTCGTTAATTCCTATCATAGTGTTTCGGGGTTTCTTTAAAAATAACTGCTAACGTGCCGCAGCTATGGCAAGTGTGGGATTTCGTGAACCGTGTTCTGTCAGCCGATAATGAACCAAACAAGCGAACCAGCGCGAAAACCTCTACAACCTAGACCCACATTAGCCATAGGTGCTGTTATGCCTTCGTGCTTTATTTCTTCAGGATTTTCTTCAAAACAGTATCTTTATCAATCTTTTTCGTGCAAAAGAACCAGTCATAGCATTTTGTGTTTTCGTCTTTACTTTCCATTCTTTCTTTTGCAACGCCACAAGAACCTGCGGTTGGGACAATTACTTCATCACCCGGTCTCCAATCTGCTGGTGTAGCTATACTAAATTCATCTGCTGTCTGCAATGCAAGAACAACACGATATAATTCATCAAAATTACGACCTAAACTAAGTGGATAGTAGATAATAGTTCTAATAATTCCTTTTGGGTCAATTACAAATACTGCACGAACAGCCTTTGTGTTACTCTCTCCGGGCATCATCATTCCGTATTTTTGAGCAACTTCCATTGTTATGTCCTCAATTAAAGGAAATGTTACTTCAACATTTTTCATTCCTTTGTATTCAATCTTTTCTTTGATTGTTCTCAACCATGCAATATGGCTGTATAGACCATCAACGGAAAGTCCAACGAGTTTGCAATTTGCTTCATTAAATTTTGGTTCTAATGTAGCAAAAGTCATAAACTCCGAAGTACAGACAGGTGTAAAGTCAGCTGGATGACTAAATAAAATTACCCAACTTCCTTTGTAGTCAGATGGAAAATTTATTTCTCCCTGTGTTGTTACTGCTTTAAATTCTGGTGCATTTTCACCTATGCGTGGCATTGAAATTACTTTTTCTTCCATAATTTTAATTTTTAAATTGTTTTACATTCTAATTTTTTTCCATTCTTCTTTCATTCGAGCAATGTCATTTATCCAATCTTCAATGTCATTTTCGTGTTCAAGTTCTTCATTAAGGATTTGAACAGCCATCTGATGTGTTGAATGGTCTTTACCATCTGTGAAATCTGCAATTTCCTGGTACCTTTGAATTGCACATCTCTCACCTTTTAAGTTTTGCTCTAAAATTACTTCAATATAAGGGTCAGATGGTTCGTCATAAGAGCAACGAGCTAGTTTTGTCCATTCTGTAGGATTTATCACAGGTGTACCACCCAATTGAATAATTCGGTTAACAACTAATAAAGCATGACCTAATTCTTGGTCAGCATGCAATAATAGTTCAGGTTCTACTTCGCTTCTCATTGGACCCTCCATTAGTCTTGCTCCAATCCAATACTGATAATATGCAAGCCATTCTTCAGAAAGAGCGGCATTTAATATTTTCAAAAGTTCATCTACATCAACGGATGAGATTTTAATTCCTTGTTTTCCCATTTTATTATTTTTTTTAAGTTAAAGATACTGTTTTATTTCTTATCATTCCATGTGCTGTCTATTTTTAGCATGAGGCATAACGGATTGGCGGTATGTTTTTGTTGCCGATTTCGAAGCACTGACCTGTCAAGTTACACGAAAGTTTATTAGATGCAGAAACGCTGAAACTCGCACTGTCTCGGCAATAAAATATACCGCCTGTTATGCACTGGCGGTTCTTGTCTGTCATGTAATTATGTCGCTTCATTTCTGCTGTTATTGTCATAATTTTTTATCAGTCGTTGGCTTGTGTGTCAGGGTTTTTAAAATTTTTTGAAGGGAAGGAGATTTTTCTAATACAATTTTTCTCGGGCTGATGAAAAGCATACTCTTTTTGCAGCTTTGGTTCGTGTGTTTGGTTTAGCGGCTGCAAAATGTGTAGGCTTTTGTGTGTTAGCAAATTCATTTTATGGATACATTTAGAATACTTTTGTACTTTTCATCTGAAGAAGGTTCAATTGTTGCAAAAACTTCACCGTCAGAGTTTGTTGTTAAACACTTTCGATTAATGAATTCTCCTTTGTTTTTCTTCCAAACATCCCATCCTCTGCTTTTTGCTGAATATCGACCATTTGCACTTGTGTCGCAGAATCTACCGTCTGATACTACTGTTACTAATGGGTTTACTAAGTCAACAAATTCAGTGTAATAACCATTTTCTCTACCATGATGGGGAGCTAATAATATTTCAGAATTTCTTACTGCATCTTTAAACGATGTCAGTTTCATCAATTCTTCAAGAGAACATTTCTCATTATCTCCAGGTACAACAATTTTTGTTCTTAAATACTCAAAAACATAAACAATACTGTGGTTATTGAATTTATTGGTATTGCAAGAAGTTGGCGAGAATATCTGAACTTTTACTCCACCCCAATTATCTTCATTCCGAATATTATTAGGGCTGTCCTCAGGTATTGGATCGCTGTATCTATCATTAATCTCGCAATACTTCTCAAATTTTGGTCTGTCTTGTTCTCTTACTCCTTCCATAACTTCAGCGTTTGATATTTGAGTAGGTCTGCAAAAAACTTTTGGGCTTACTTCATCAAAATTGAGAATATCATCTATGTGGTCAAGATGCGGATGAGTTACACCAACATAGTCAAATTGCCGAACAATCCAATTGTTTTTCAAATGGAGTATTGGGCTAAATGTTGCGTTTTTATCATCATAGGAACCAATACCTAAATCAATTAAAATATGTCTTCCATTAGGAGTTTTTAAATAGGTGCAATGACCATGTTGCACATCCCAAAATACGATTTCAAGTTTATTTCCCATTACATTATTATTTTTCGTCTTTATTATCTTTTGCTGTTCTTGATTTTTCTATACCCCAAGTAGCTTGGGCAATATCTTCTATTTTTGATACGAATTTGTCAACATTCAAACCGGCAATAAAAGCCAAAGCGTAAAATCCCAAATGAGTTGAAGTCTCGGCACTTTGTGCTTCTAACACAAGCAAACCTGCTTTCAGAAACAGAAAACTAACACCGCCAGTAAGAATACTGACGAATGGTCGAATGATATACCAAGGATACCATTCACTTGTGAATGATTTTTTGACACTATAATTCAGATATACACCACGCAAACAATACAAAATGCCACCAAAACCGCCACATAAACAACAGGTAAATACAAGCTTGTAATTCATTACCCATTCAGGCAATGCACCACTAAACATGGCAACGGTTACACCAATTAAGCCTGCAAGAAATACAAATAAGTAAATTGCTATTCCAATCATTTTATGCACTCTTTAAAAATTTCTAATTTTTGTTGTTCTGCTTTATCTATTGAGATGTTTCCTTCAGCTTCTTTCTTTTCAATCTTCTGGATTTCTTTTTCAATTTTGTCTTGGATTTCTAAAGGTGGTACTGGGATTTTTATGTTCTTGTAACCCTCAAAATCAATGTTTAAAAGACGAATACCATTTTGCAATGCTTCAGTACCGCCTTTCCTGTAAAAGTCATGCAAAGCAAGCCATAAATAAACTGGATTAATCTTTTTCTTGTCTTTAACTCTAATTCTTGCACAGAAATTACTAAATGAATATTGACCGCTCTTTTCTTCAAAGAATACTACTCTACCGATTGCTTGGGTATCACTACCACCGGATTTTTCTAAGATAATATCCCCATATTCAAGTGTCCTTGTTGTAAGTTGTTTTTTCTCAACTTCAATTTCTGCAATGTCGTTAAAATCTAACTTGCCATTATTTAATCTAAAATTTGTGTTTCTGATAACATTGACCTTTGTGTATGGTGGTTTTTTTCCTGTCCAAAGTCCACTTTGGAAATCAACTAAACCACCAAGAGTTTTTGATTCATACTGGCTTATGAACTCAACTTTCTTTGATTTTGAAGTATTAATTTGCTTTTCAAAAGATATTCTAATGAAGTCAAATAAATCAATCAACGAAACAACCTTAATATGTTCTTTTAAATCGGAAGGTATGTTTATCGTGTCTTCTTTGAATGCTTTGTAAATATAAGTATTGACTTTTTCAGGGTTACGCAAGTTTTGACTATCATATAATTTTGTCAAATCAATTCCTTTGTTATCCTTTTTCATATCCAAACCTTTATATCCTCTACGGTCGCTAAATGTATAGCCAAGAAACGCCTTTTGTGTTTCGCTGTCTTTACCCGATTTAATAATAAGTGTTTGCTGAGGGATTAATTCTATGTTGGCTTTCTTATTTCCTTTAACCTGTTTTTCAATTTGTTTGTGAGAGAGCAAGAAGTAATAAAACTTCTCCTTTTCAATTTCTAAAACTTCATCAAAAAACCAGTCAGTAATATATTTGTCCCTTTGGTCTTTGGTCAGCTTCTCATAATTCTTTCCTTTCTTCCAATTCTTTACTTCTGTTAAATCATCAAACCATTTTTTATAATTCTGATAGTATTCCGCTTTTTCAAGTTCTTGAGATGGTTTGCGTTTTAAAAGTGTTTTATAATCGGTAATATTAATTCCTAAAATACCTGCATAGTTCTGCAGTAACTTATGGCTATCAATGAAATCTTCTTTTCGCTCTGAGTCTTTACCTAATATTAAGTCTTCAGCAATGTAAAGGCAATTTTTTGAAAAATCAACGCTACGTCTTTTCATAAATAAAACAATTGTATTAGCACTCGTAGCACTAAATGTATTGCTTCCAAATTCGACTATACCCTTTATTTCGAAGAATTTTAAAATAATTTCTCTTGCCTTAGTATATGCGCCTGTGCTGTTCAAAATGGTGCTTGGTAAAAATATTCCTGCAAAACCGCCATCTTTTAAAAGTTGCTTTGTACGTTCTACAAATAGAACTTCAATATCATCGCTGTCATCACTAATGCTTGGTAGAAGTTCATATACAGGTAACTTTTCTTTATTTAAATGCTTTTTAAAATCTTTTATGGTATAAGGTGGGTTAGCCACTAAAATGTCAAAACCCAAGAAATTATTTCCGTTTTTTACTGCATCAGGTAGTTTTTCAAAATGATTTTCTAAACCATCGCCAAAAATAATTTTTGCTTTACCATCACCATGCATATAACAGGCAACCTTACTTGTACGAGCTAAACGGTAATCCTTTTCAATTCCGCATATAAAGGATTCTGCCCATTCTGTAGATTTTTTATAGTCTTGAATTCTCTCATGTTGTTCATCTTTTAAATCTTGCAAAATATCTTGCAGGGCTTCAATTGATTCAGTAATAAAGTGTCCGCTTCCACAAGCATAATCAATAATACAAGGTAAAATATTAGATTCTTTTTCACTAATTTTTCTTTCAATGATTTCTTCTAAAGGCATTGCAGAAACTATAAATTTTGCAATTGGTGTAGGTGTAAAAAACTGTCCTTCGCTTTGTTTAAAACCACTTTCCAACATATCTTCAAAGAAATCACCAAGAAATTGGGCTTTTGCATTGTATTTAAAGCGAAATCCTTGTAACCTTTTTACTATTTCAATAACGACTTTTGCATTTTGGTCAAATAATTCTTTGTTGTAAATTTCTTTGAATGAAAATTCATTATTTGTATAGAATTTTAATTCTTTATAAATTCTTTTTAAATCTTCTTTTGCTGTTTGTCTTGGAAAATGACTAATGATATTTTCAATTTGGTCGAGTGTATAATTAGTAACAGACTCTCCAAGATAATGATACATTGCATCAGTATATAGAGATTGTAATTTCTCAATAATTGTTTCGTTATCATCAATACCATCTTTAAATTGAAAATCAGCAATTTTATTGAAATTAATTTCTTCATCCCTTAGTTTCGCTAAGACAAGTGAAATAAATCTATTGAAGGCATTTGAACGGTCAGAAATATTGTTGTGCCTTAATATTTCTTCAAATTCATTATATTCTTTTTTTGAATCATATTGATTGAATTCTTTCAATTCAGCAACTTTAAGCGGAATAAACCCCGGATTGTACGGCTCAATTTCCTCTTCGAAAATCCCTTTAGTTTGGAATTCTTTTTTTTGTTTGCGTTCCCATACTTTTAAAGAATCCTCAATTGTTGATGCTTTTTGATAAGTAATTATTTTTTCATCGTCTTCTCGTTGTTTCTCAATTTCTTCTAACGAATCCTCAACTTTTATAATTGCATTTTTATAATCAACAAATTTACCTTTGTGCATCAAGTCTTCACTTACGCAACTTGCATATAAACAAAGAAATCGAGTTGCCTTATCTTGCTGGAAATACGAAAATAATTGACCTCCATTTTCCCGCATTCGTTCTTTTTCCTTTTCAAATTCTGTTCCCCATGTTTTACATTCTATAATCATAACGGTTTTGCCAGTCTTACCATCGGTAACATTTATATCGGCTTTTCCACTTTTGGCACTTCGCCCGAGTTTCCATTTCTTTTCAAGTATCAGGTCTTGTGGTTTGTAACCTTTTGTAAGTAATCTGTCAATACAATCAAGAACAACAAAATTTTCATCACTGCTGAAATTTGAGGTTGTATCGTCTCCCTTCTGAATTTTATCTCCATAGTTGATAGACGATTTTTCAAAATCGAGCGAAATGGTATAATTATCATAATTAGAATACTTTTTTGCCCAAATATTCCCTTTTTTGTCTTCAGAGATAAAACCCAATAGGGTAATCAAAGTCTTGATATTTTCTGTTGTCATTTGCGATTATTTTTAATGTAATCAACTTTCTTTTCTGCTACTTTTAAAACTTGCTTTGCTGTTTCTTCATCAGCAATTTCATAAGCGATTTTTTCACTTAAATATTGAATCAGCATTTCATTTTGTTTAATGCCAAGAATGTCAGCGATTTTCAATATCTGTTCTTTGGTCGCTTTTCGCTCTCCTCTTTCAATTTTACTAAGAATGGCAGAGTCAATTTCCAATAATGCAGCTAATTGTCTTAAAAGCATTCCTTTTTCTTCTCTGTGTCCTCTAATTATTTCACCTATAGTTTTCATTCTTGAATTATTTGTCTTGACAAAGATAGTCAATATTCTTTTGATAAATCAAAAATATTTTAGAAAAGTTTTCAACATTATTCTGTGTGTCGGCAAAATTGGCTCTTTGGCTTTTGCCGAAGGGTTGGCTTCGTGTGTCGGGGCAAAAGACAATGTGCCAATGTGGGCAGGCAATAAAATTGTATTAAAAAAATGTGCGGTGGGAAAAAATTTTAAAAACAATGTGTCGGCTTGAGTGTCGGCAAATTCATTTTTCTTTCAGTCAATAACAGTCAGTTTCATTGTCATTTTACTGTGTCGTTGTCTTTTCTCCGCTTGTGCATAACGGCTGTGTAAACTTACAATTACGTTTATATTTTCATTATCTACAGTCGATTTGTTTTGATAAAATGCTAATAATGTGAGCAATAATATGTGTCTTAAATAGTTCATTTTAAAAACTTCATATATAAATTTACATGCACAAAGGTATAACTTTTTTTTTCATTCTACCAAATTTTTTTTAAAAAAGTTTTCACATAAAAACGACATTATATAATTCATATTTAATAGGATAGATACTTTTTAAGGGACGAATAACAAAATTCATTTCATTCTTTTATGAACGGTTTGGTATAAGAAATCGGAAAAAGTGGTCTTAATTTTGGGGAGTACTACCGTGTGTTTAAACAAAGTAAGCAATGAAAAATCTATAATTGCAAAAAATGATATAATTTTGTAATTTGCCATGGCGTGGAACAAGAATACATATCATAAGTCGGATGCCGATTGCCAGATGTTGTTGGACTGGATAAGTGAAGGTGAGCATCAGCAACTGGATTTTAAGATGGAAATAGACGATGCCCGTAAAATAGCTCGTTCTATGGCTGCCTTTGCCAATGCCGATGGTGGACGATTGCTGATAGGTGTTAAGGACAATGGTGTTATTGCAGGGGTTCATTCCGAAGAAGAGTTGTATATGCTGCAAGCAGCAGCCGAATATTATGCCAAGCCCCAAATACCTTATACCATTAAATTATGGAATGTCCATAAAAAAACAGTCATAGAAGCCTTTATTGCAAAGTCGGCAAGGTTGCCACATTATGTTCAAAACGAAAAAGGCGAATGGAAGGTTTATTTTCGTGTAGGTGACCAGAATTTGGTGCTCGAACCTATCGCCGTTCATCTTTTAAAATCTAAAAAAATAAACAAGCCTGTATTTATCAAATACGGTAGGGATGAGTATAAAATTGTTTCGTTACTGAAAGAAACTGAAAAAACTACAGCACAGGAACTTTGTCGCCAAAGTTTGCTTCCCTTTCAAATAATAAAAAATGTATTAACCGATTTGGTTTTATTAAACATCGTTGATGAGCATGTAACAATTACCGGAACATTTTTTTCGCTCAACGGAAATATTAATGCGGATGATTATTTAAATCATACCGACTTGCTAACAAGATAATTAAAACAATTCGCTTCGCTTTTGTTTGAAAACGGTTAGTCTGTCGGTATGAACCAAAACCAACAAATAAAATTCATTTCATTCTTTTGTTAGCGGTTTGGTATCAAATGCGTTAGATAGTAATAATGCATCGGCAATAACACAACTGGTCATAGATTCAACAATAACAGGCATGCGTCTGGCAATACAGGTATCGTGTCTGCCAGAAATAGTAAGTTCTTCCAATTGATGATGTTCCCAATTATACGTTTTTTGTGATTGCATGATGCTGGGGGTAGGCTTAACCACCACATCAAACACCAACGTATTTCCATTAGAAATGCCTCCTGTAATACCGCCGTTGTGGTTAGTTGCTGTAGTGCCTTTTTCGTTTATAAAAACATCGTTGGCTTCACTCCCTTTCATTCGAGCAAGTTTAAAACCGGAGCCAAACTCAATACCTTTTATGGCAGGGATGGAAAAAATACCATGCGAAATCATCGATTCCAGTGAATCAAAAAAAGGTTCTCCTAAACCAGCAGGGATATTTTTTACTTCACAGGAAACAATACCGCCAATGCTGTCGTTTTGTGCTATGGCTTGTTCAATGGCATCTTCTATGTTGTTATTTCCGCCTGCTTCGACCAATGTTGCATTGATTTCTATGGGAGACATAATTTTTTTGGCAACAACCCCGGCAGCAACCAAGGGCAAGGTAAGCCTTCCCGAAAAATGCCCACCACCCCGCCTATCATTATAACCGTTGAATTTTTTGTACGCAGTGAAATCGGCATGTCCCGGTCTGAAATGATAGGGATGAGCATAATCTTCGGGACGAATATTCTTGTTTTTAAAAAGAATAGTAAGCGGAGCACCCGTTGTTTTTTGCTGATAGGTGCCTGAAATTATTTCTGGAATATCTTCTTCCTTTCTATTTGTTGTTCCGGGCAATAATGGTTTTCGTCGTTCTATATCCTCAGTAAAATCATTTACACACAACGATATACCTGCTGGAACACCATCCAAAACTATTCCTGTATATTCGCCATGCGATTCGCCAAAGAGGTGAAGACGGAATATTCTTCCAAAACTATTCATGAACAATCAATTTGAATCCTTTGGAATGAACATTCATTATTTCAATGCGAGAATCCTGACTAAAATGCTTACGCAAACGTGTAATATAAACATCCATACTGCGAGCATTGAAGTAGTTGTCTTCAAGCCAAATTTTTTTCAGTGCATAATTACGGTCCAGTGTGTTGTTTACATGTTGACAGAGCAAATGCAAAAGTTCCGATTCTTTTGTGGTCAGTTTCACGGTTTGTTTATTTATCGATAATTCTTGCAATTCAGCATTGAAAGTATAGTTTCCAATGTTGAAGATGGTTTTATCTTGAGTAAGCAATCCTTTGGTGCGTTTAAGTATGGCTTCTATGCGGAACAATAATTCTTCAACACTGAAAGGCTTGGTAATATAATCGTCGGCACCGATTTTGAATCCTTCTACCACGTCGCTTTTTAACGATTTGGCTGTCAAAAAAATGATGGGCACATCCGCATTCATTATGCGAATTTCTTTGGCAAGCGTAAAACCGTCCATGGCAGGCATCATCACATCAAAAACGCAGAGGTCAAAGTTGTCTTTCTTAAAGGCTTTTAATGCTTGCTCTCCGTTGCTATAAAGTTTTACATCATACCGTTTGGCACTTAAAAATTCTTTTAAGAGCATGCCGAGATTGTCGTCATCTTCGGCTAATAAAATACGGGCTTTCAGTTCATCCATACTATTAATTTTTTATTGGTAAAGTTAATTGAAATTCCGAACCTTTGTTCAATTCACTCACAACATGAATACTGCCATTATGTGCATCAGCAATAATTTTGGCATAACTTAATCCCAATCCAAATCCTTTTACGTTGTGAATATTTCCAGTATGAACACGATAAAATTTTTCAAAAATATGCTTTATGTCCTGTTTGCTAATACCTATGCCGTTATCCTTAACAGAAATGACCACCGAATGATTTACATTAAAGGTTTTAACTTCTATAACGGGATGTTCTCCAGAATATTTTAACGCATTTTCAAGCAAATTGAAAACCGCATTGGACAAGTGCAATTCATCGGCAACAATAGTGTCGGGATTTGCCAGACAGGAAACGCTCATAGTACCATTTTTATTGGTAACGTGAATATTGAAAGTAGAAGTAATCGATTCGATAAGGGCATTGACAGACAGTTCCTGTTTATTGAAACGATATTCGCCTCTGTCAAAAATAGCCATTTGCAATACTTTTTCTACCTGAAAGGCAAGTCTTCGGCTTTCCTGAGCAATAATCTGAGATACATGAATAACTTTTTGTTTGTCTTGCGTAATAGAGTTGTCGTTGAGCATTTGTGATGCCAGCGATATGGTCGCAATGGGTGTTTTTAATTCATGAGTCATATTGTTGATAAAATCGTTTTTCATTTCGGACAATTTTTTTTGCCTTAAAATAATATAAAGCGTGAGGGTGTATGAAAAAATAATTACCAATACCAGAATTAAGGTAACCATGCTCATAGCCCCCATAGATTTAGCAATAAAATTATCTTTTTTGGGGAAAAATAAAACCAGATAAAAAGCCGGTGAAAAAATATCGTTTGGGAAAAGTTGAGCCTTATATACATCTTCGTAATCTGGATTGAAATGCGGTGTCTTGTAAATTACCACACCACTGTCGTTTTTTACAGCAAACTCATACGACAAGTGTATTTGATGATTTTCCATTTGTTTGTGGATAATCGTTTGCAGCGTTTCGAAGTTTAGCCGTTTGGTGATATCTTCGCTGTAATTAAGCATTTTATTTATAATTTTTTCTACAAAAAGCGTTTTATCCGTCAATCGGCTTGATATTTCCTTGTTAATATCTATGTTGGTTAATGCTTTACAGTAGTTTTCGGGTTTACATTTGGTCATGGTTTTGGTGAACAGTACCGAATCGCCTTTGAGTATTTGAATACGAGTATTGGTATGTATGGTTGCCGAATCGTTTATAGACATTAAATCTTTTCGGATAGATAATCCCTGATGTGATTCTCTGGTATTTTGTACAGCCTCTTTATATAACGAAACAACCGGCATCTGAATGCTTTTTTTGTTTCGTAGCGAAAAGATTTCATTACTTACTTCAATAATAGTTTCTTTTGCTTCAATGTCTTTGTTTATCGCTACAAATACTTGTGTAATTTGTTGGTTAAATAAATCTTCTTTTACTTTAAACTCCTGATGTAGCCAGAACGATTGAAGCAATATTAACCCAATAAGGGCAATACTCATTACCATAATTATTATCCAGATGAATCGCTTGGACATACACAGTTAATACACTATGCAAATTTACAGCATATTTTCATACTATAGTAAATCGATTAACAATCTTTAACGGGCTTTAAAAATAATAATTTATGCTAATACAGCAAAATCATGTAAATAAAGAAGAAAGCAGATGTTATTGATTTTTTTTAAATCATTTAATCCCAAACCGCTAACAAAAGAGTGAAATGAATTTTGTCTCGTCAGCAATGACGAGATGCCGACAGACTAACAGTTTTAAAACAAAAGCGAAGCGAATTGTTTTAATTATCTTGTTAGCAAGTCGGTATAAAAACAAACCTCAGAAAACAGCAGAGCATGAAATAAACTCTTCTTATGTTTAATTATTTTTTTAAGAACAATACAGAGTAGTTTATTATGTAGTCAAGTTTAAAAATATGATAATATATCTGTCAGTATATCAATAATATATATATATATATAATATAAAAAAGTGCAATTTTTTTTGTAAATTAAAAAAATAATATTATTTTTGCATGTCATATATTCATTATTTGACTACAATTTTATTTAAAATAAAAGTATTAATTATGAAAAAAATTACATTTTTATTAGTATTTTCAATCTTTGCCAGTGGATTGAATGGTTATTCACAAGTATATCTAGATAGTGGTCTTGTAGGATACTGGCCATTTAACGGTAATGCCAATGATATGAGTACGGGTGGTCATAATGGTATGGTTTATGGTGCTACTTTAACCACAGACAGGTTCGGTCAATCTAATGCAGCATACAACTTTAACGGAATCGACAATTATATTTACGTAACAAATTCATGTCTTATAAATGGAGATAAATTTACGCTTTCAGTTTGGGCAAAAGGTTATGGGCAAGCAAACGGAAATTTAATTACAACAGGAAATCAATTGTGTTATATGATTGGATATGCTCATAACGATAGTATTCGATATGCTATTAGTACTTCAACATTAGGTTTTTCAAACTTTATATACACAAAACTATTAAGCCCGGGTAAGTGGTGTAATTATATACTTACGTATGATGGTTCATTTTTAAAGTTATTCATAAACGGGACATTAGTAAAAACTACTTCTGAAAACGGTATTATATGGACACAACAACCATCATATTTATCTTTTGGCGGCTATCTTGTAAATGGAAGTCCTTGCAATTCTTTTTATAGTGGAGATATAGACGATATTTTAATTTATAATCGTGTTTTAAATCAGAACGAGATAAATTCTATTTTAACAGGAAATTATATTATGCCTTTCAAAAATAGCATAAATATTTATTCAAATGGCACGAATAATAATCTGATTATTGATTTCGGAGATAAATGCAAGTTCATAAATAATTATACATTGAAAATTACTAACCTGTTAGGTCAAATAGAATATACTGCCTTATTAAGGCAACCACGAACAACTATAAATTTAAGTTATAAGGATTTTAAGGGAATATATTTTGTTTACATATCTGATGAGAAAGGCAATACCGTAGAAGTAAGAAAAATTTTATTGCAATAGCAGTGTATTTAAAGTTATTAATAACAAAAATACAACTTTCTATTAATTGTATTTCTTTTTAAACGTAGCACACAAAAATTCTCTATTGAGACGGGCGATGTGTGCAATGGAAACATTTTTAGGACATTCGGCTTCGCAGGCACCGGTATTGGTACAACTGCCAAAGCCCAGTTCGTCCATTTTGGCAATCATAGCTTTTACACGCTGTGTTGCTTCGGACTTGCCTTGTGGCAATAAAGCAAATTGAGAAACTTTGGCTGCAACAAAAAGCATGGCAGATGAATTTTTACAGGCAGCAACACATGCACCGCAACCTATACAGGCAGCGGCATCCATGGCTTCTTCGGCTTTGGGTTGAGGAATAAGAATACTATTGGCATCGGGAGCAGAACCGGCATTTACAGAAATATAACCGCCTGCCTGCAATATCTTGTCAAAGGCATTTCTATCAACCATCAAATCCTTTATTACGGGAAAAGCAGCCGCACGCCATGGCTCAACAGTAATAGTATCTCCATCTTTAAATTTTCGCATGTGTAATTGGCAAGTAGTAACATCGTCATCGGGACCATGGGGACGACCATTGATATACAAACTACACATTCCGCAAATGCCTTCACGACAGTCATGGTCGAAGGCAACAGGATTTTTCCCTTCGTGAATTAGTTTTTCATTCAAGATGTCAAGCATCTCCAAAAAGGAGGCATCGGGGCTAATGTTTTCGAGATGATATGTTTCAAATTGCCCCTTTGCTTTCGCATTTTCCTGACGCCAAATTTTTAATGTAAGGTTCATAATATTTTTATTATTATAGTCGTAAATAATTAGTTGTAAGTCGTAAGTATGTTTTCATGGTTTTTGTTTTAAAGATTTTATTAATCCTCTAATGATTTTTGATATTTCGTTTATTTTTGAAACCAATATGTTTTTATTTTCAATTTTAATATATTCCAATCGCTCTGCGAGATAAAGCATTGACTTTACTTCACTGCATGAGCCGAGAGCAATGTAAAGGAATCTCGAAAAATCAGCATCAGAACTTCTGTCAAATCCTTCTGCTATATTACTTGAAACAGAAACTGCGGCTCTGCAAATCTGGTCTTTAAATCCAAAATCTTTAATTGCTGAAAACGCTGAATAAATATTGAAAGCAAAATCTTGCGCTTTTTGCCATGCGATAATGTCTTCAAATTTTTTTATTTTCATGTTTTCAATATAAACTTTATCTAATGACTTATGACTATCAACTTACGACTAATGAGTTATTTATAATTACGTTGTACCAATTTAACTTCGTTGAACATGAGTTCATCCTTATGCATCTCGGGTTCGTGGTCTTCGCCTTTGTATTCCCATGCAGCAGCATAAGCAAATTTTTCGTCGTTACGTTTGGCTTCGCCATCTTCGGTTTGGCTTTCTTCACGAAAATGTCCACCGCATGATTCTTCGCGATGCATCGCATCTTTGGCAATCAGTTCACCTATTTCCAGAAAATCGGCTACGCGTCCTGCCTTTTCAAGTTCAGCATTATATTCCTGAGTGGTACCCGATATTTTTACATTTTTCCAAAATTCATGACGAATTTCTTTTATCTGTGCTATGGCTTGCGTTAATCCTTCTGCTGTTCTTGCCATGCCAACCTTTTCCCACATAACTTTCCCTAATTTCTTGTGAAATGAATCAACCGTTTCGGTTCCTTGAATAGACATTAATTTTTGAATACGTTCTGTTACTTCTTTTTCGGCATTGGTAAATGCTTCGGCATCCGTTTTAATTATCGGTGTCTTCACCATATCTGCCAGATAATGTCCAAGAGTGTAAGGTAAAATAAAATAGCCATCCGCCAATCCTTGCATCAAGGCAGATGCGCCTAATCGATTGGCACCATGGTCGCTAAAATTGCATTCGCCAATAGCAAACAATCCCGGAATATTGGTCATTAAATGATAATCCACCCAAAGTCCACCCATGGTATAATGAACGGCTGGAAAAATCATCATGGGTGTTTCGTAAGCATTTTCACCACTAATTTTTTCGTACATCTGAATAAGATTTCCGTAACGTTTGTCTATTTCTTTTTTACCTAATCGCTGAATGGATTCGGAAAGGTCAAGAAAAACAGCCAATCCGGTATTATTCACGCCAAAGCCTGCATCGCAACGTTCTTTAGCGGCACGCGAAGCAATATCACGAGGTACAAGGTTTCCAAAGGTAGGGTAACGACGTTCGAGGAAATAATCCCTTTCTTCTTCTGGAATATCATTGGCTTTTAATTCCCCTCGTTGTAATTTTTGAGCATCTTCCAATTTTTTTGGCACCCATATTCGTGCATCGTTGCGAAGACTTTCACTCATAAGGGTCAGTTTTGACTGATAATCGCCATGTACGGGGATACAGGTTGGATGAATCTGTGTAAAACATGGATTGGCAAAATAGGCTCCTTTTTTATAGGCTTGCCAAATAACAGACCCATTAGAGCCCATAGCATTGGTTGAAAGATAAAAAGCGTTTCCATATCCACCAGTAGCAAGTACAACGGCATGTGCCGAGTAGCGTTCTATTTCACCGGTAATTAAATTTCGTACTATAATACCACGTGCCTTCCCATCTGCTATAACTATATTCAGTACATCACGACGCTGAAACAATTTAACGGTTCCTTCCTTTATTTGGCGATTGAGCGAACTGTAGGCACCTAACAATAATTGCTGTCCTGTTTGACCACGAGCGTAAAATGTTCTTGATACCTGTGCTCCACCAAAGGAACGATTGTCTAAATAACCGGCATAATCACGGGCAAAGGGAATGCCTTGTGCCACACAATGGTCAATAATAGCATTGCTTACTTCTGCCAGACGATATACATTGGCTTCACGAGAGCGATAATCACCTCCTTTCAAGGTATCAATAAACAACCGATAAATGCTGTCGCCGTCGTTTTGATAATTTTTGGCTGCATTTATGCCACCTTGTGCTGCAATGCTGTGTGCTCTTCGGGGGCTATCCTGATAACAGAATATTTTAACATTGTAACCCAATTCGCCAAGGGTAGCAGCCGCAGAAGCACCTGCAAGCCCTGTTCCTACAACAATAATATCAACCTTACGCTTGTTGGTTGGATTAACCAATTTGCATGTTGATTTAAACGTCGTCCATTTTTTTTCTATAGGACCTTCCGGTATTCTTGGTTCTAATACTGCCATAAATTAACTGTTTATCCATGATTGAAGAAAGAAAAATATTGTTATACTGCTAAACCCAACGGCTACGATAATGGCAAAAATACTGCCTATCCATTTCAAGCGTTTTATCCAGTTTTGATTATTAAGCCCAAGCGTTTGAAAACCGGATTGAAACGAGTGATTCAAATGCAGTCCAAGGATAATAAACCATAGAACATATAGCATACTGAAGGGCCAGTTGGAAACAGTAAATAAACTTTTTACCAGGTCAAACTCTGTCATTTGACCACTGTCTATTAAATCGGTAAATTTAATTTTATAGAAATAATTATATAAATGTAAAACGAGCAGACCTAAAATCAACGCACCCGTTATCCACATATTTTGTGATGACCACGTTACATCGGTTTTAGTGCTTACGGCATAAGATACGGGACGCTTTTTTTGATTTTGCCAGGTTAGCCAACTACCATAAATGATATGAATAATAAAACCCGCAGCCAATACATATTGCATAATATAAATGAGTGGGTTCTCTGCCATAAATTTACAAACAATATTAAATAAATCGCCCGATGAATCAATAACGGTTAACAAGTTTAACGATAAATGCAACATTAAAAAAAGAACGAGAAATAGCCCCGTTACACTCATTATTATCTTTTTCCCTATGGAAGTGCAAAAAAAGTTAGCCATATCCTATATCATTATATTATCTCCACAAAAATAATTTATTGTAATTAAATATTTTTATGTTTTTAAACATAAAATTGAATATTGATAAAAATGGTTGTAACTTTGAAAAAAAATATATGAGAAAAATTAACTTTTTATTGATTTTTTATTTGCTGGTATTTATTTCATGCAGTTCGAAAGATGTAAAAATTAGCCCAACAACAGAAATGTCAGAACCAGAAACTGTAGATGCTCTTTACAACAAGTCTATAAATAATGAAGAAAAGAAATCTTCTGTAAATGAACAAACCAATAATTTTATAAATTTTGCAGAACGGAAATTAATTAAAGAAGGCAGTATTTCTTTTGAAACGAAAAATGTTAATCACACCAAGTGGCTAATAGAAAAGAACATTAAGGCTATGAATGGTTATATATCAAAGGAGTATTCCAGAGATATGTACGAACGCCTTGAAAACACCCTAGAAGTTCGTATTCCTGCAGATAAATTTGATGATTTTATGAAGGTTCTATCTTCTACTATTCGACGATTGGATAATAAAAACATTCAGGTTCAGGATGTAACGGAAGAATATATAGATGTAAAAGCTCGTCTCAACGCAAAAAAAGAAGTTCTGGCTCGTTATCTCGAATTACTTAAACAGGCAAAAAATGTAACCGAGATGATGGATGTAGAAAATGAAATAGGTAATGTTCAATCTGAAATAGAATCAATGGAAGGACGATTAAAATATTTATCAGATAGAATTTCATTGAGTACGATAACTGTTACATTTTACGAACATTCAGAAAAAGGTTTTTCTTTTTGGCATAAAATCTTGAACGGATTGTCTAATGGATGGAGAGGCTTTCTTTGGATAGTTATAGGGTTTGTGTATTTATGGCCCTTATGGTTAATCTTACTTGTAGTTTTATGGACGTTACGGTACTTTTTGAAACATAAGAAGAACCATAAAAAAAATCATTCTACCTAAACTATAATAATCATCCTTTCAAAAATCTTTTTTAGACTTAAGAACAAGAATTAACGATTTTTTGATTTCAGATGTTTGAATCAGGCATTTAGGTAGTAACTACAAAATAGATGTCTCTGTGTTCTTTGCTAAATAATTTGTGCTCAATGAATTACTTAAATAACGTATTTATATTTTTATGTCGAACAAAATGATTGTACATATCGCCAACAAAAACCTTTATTTTTAAATAAAAAATAAATCCATTAACCAGTTCGTTACTGTTTTTTTCTGCATTTATCATGTATTGATATCCTGTACCAGCACCAACTCCAGACCACCAAAATATTTTATAATGCCCACCTATCACCGATTCAAGATTGACAACAGGTTTTTGTTCGAATAAAATCCGTTTACTGTTTAACGTGTATGCATAATAGGATGTTCCATACCCAAATTGCAATGGAATATAAAATTCCCATCTTTTCTTTTTATAAATTATCCATTCATAAAAACAGGAGAAATAATACAACTGTAGCGGTCTTTGAAACTGATATTGGATATTATTATCGGTGATAACAATTTTTTTGGTAATACGATTATACAAATAATTAAAGCCAAGCCCCATGCGGTATTTATCAAAAATAGTAACCCCTAACTTGAATGCTGGTATCCAATACAAATTGTTTTTGGAATAACAATAACGGTTATCGAATCTGAAATTTAAACCTTCAAATACTTTAGTAGAATCTCTGGCATACAAGGTTGTGACTAACAAAAATGCACCAACTATAAAAACCGATTTTTTAATCATTCAAACGAACCTTTGGGTAATTTAATACGAACGCCGTTGTATTTATATTCCTTGTCGTTTCTGTATGCAACCGTTAAATATAATAATCCTTCTTCGTCAAAGTAATACCATTTTCTTTCCTTTCTACCAGTAACGTAATAGCCTTCTGTTTTTAATTTTCCATTAGGATAATACCAGAAAAATTTTCTATCGGGTAATCCCTGCACGTAATTACCTTTGTAAAATAATTTCCCATTAGCGTAATATGCTTTCCAAGTACTATCGCGTTGTCCTTCGACATAATTCCCTTCTTCCATTACATCACCTGCCTGATAAATCCAATATCCTGTACGTTCTCCGTCCAGATACTGCCCTTTTAAAATTACCTGTCCTGAATCATTATACTCTATAAATGAGCCTTCTTCTTTTCCCATTTCATAATATTCTTCGCGCCATACCTTACCATTTGAATAATACCACACCCATTTGGAGTCTATTTTATCTTTATTGAACTTACCCTTTTGCTCCACTTTACCATCAATATAATAATAGGTCCATTCGCCTGTTTTTTGATTATTTTTGAATTTTCCTTTTGCTTTCAATTCGCCTGTTTCATAATAATATTCCCAATCGCCCTGTTTGCGACCCAAAGTGTCCATCATCCCTTCAGCAATAAAAACGCCTGAATCGTTGTATTCCTTTGCTGTAACAGTATTTCCAGATGGGTCATATTCTTTATGAATACCTATTTTTATTCCCTGTCTGTACGCTCCATAATATTTTCGATGTCCGTTTTCGTAAAACTCTTCTTTCCATTGAATATCGGTTGAATCTGATAAGGAATCTTTCAGCAATACTCCTTTGAAATAATGTTCTTGTTTTATTAAAGAACCTGTTTGGGAGAATTCTTTGTATGTACCACTTATGGTATCGTTTACATAGTATATTTCTTTTTCTATTTTATCATTGGGATAAAATGTTTTCCAGTAACCCTGTTTCATCCCTTTATTATCAGTGCGATTAATATATTCTCTATTGATAACGTAATCGTTGGAATATTCCGTAATACATATCAGTTTCCCGTTCTGGTCAAATTCTTTAGACAAGCCTGATTTTTTCCCATTCTTATATGGAATGGTACGTTTTAATATTCCATTTTCGTAATAATAAGATGTGCCCTGCTTTACATCATCAATATATAATTCTTTGGAAATTAATCCCCCTTTTTTGTTAGGTAACGAATCATAATTCCATTGATACATATAATAGTATCCATTTCGTTTAGAATTACGATAATTAATAATTTCTGATGTGTCGCCCCTTTCAGTATAAAAAACCCAAACACTGTCGAGCATAAAAAATTTACGATTGCCTTCCGATTTAAGTTTTCCATCTTGATAATAGGTTTTCCAATAGCCGTCCGGTTGTCCATTTTTCATCATCCCTTCGCTGGATACTTTTCCATTTTCATAAAAGAATTGTACAAAACCATCGGTAACCTTGGACTTGTTTTGAGCCAAAGAAATAAATGTAAATAAAATCAATATACTCAATATACTCAATAAAAAGAATGGTCTATACATAATTTATAAAGGGTTCAAAATTAAGGAAAATTATTTGGATAAGGTGTACAGATAAAAAAATTCTTTCGTCAAAATGCAATAATATAAGGCAAGTAATGATATTTTCGCTATTTGATATCAAACCGCTAACCCCGTCTCGTCATAATTGACGAGATTTGCGTGTTTTGGTTAATGCCGATTAGCAAATAGACATTCGTAATGCCGATATTGAATTAATATCCATATTTCCCCTTCCAGCATTTGGAAAGATATGATTTTAATTCACGTTCTCGGTGTGTATCGCCTGGTTCAAAAAAAACAGTTCCCTTTATTTTATCGGGTAAAAATTCCTGTTCCACAAAATGATTTTCAAATTCGTGGGCATAT
>Ga0302253_1000422_pt1 | contig 36092 bp, 43 predicted proteins | sample AAG_RA_Trp_MG_FD_193537 | JGI IMG/M metagenome (GOLD analysis project Ga0302253, IMG submission 193537) | Enriched activated sludge microbial communities from anaerobic digester in WTTP, New Holstein, Wisconsin, United States - AAG_RA_Trp | ecosystem: Engineered > Bioreactor > Anaerobic >...
ATAATATAATTCTTACAGATGAATGTGGCTGTGGTGCTTTAATTATCATTATGTAATTAAAATAGGAGATTACACGAGTATGACTTTGAAATTCCAGTTACTTAGCGGGGCAGCACTGGTTACAGGAATCCCGATAATCTTATATAGATTAGGATATAAATACTACTTTCTATTGCTTAGAGCTCTTGAGTTGCCGATTCAAAAATTTATGCCTAATCCACAAGAACTTATAAGTGAAGGTGGTCATTTACTGATGGTATACAACCTCTCGTTTGTCCATATTGCAAGTCTAACAACTATTATAATATTAATAATTGGTTTAATCACCATACCATATAGATCTGGGAATGGTAAAAATAGATTCTTAAGAGTTCTTTGGGTTTCACTATTCATGTTAACTGTGCTATTTACAATTAATCATATCGAAGTAAAAGCAAGAATATGTGTAAAAAAATCTTTAAAATCAATGTTAGAAATCTCAAATAGTCGTGACAATTCTGGTAGTAATGTGTATCCAATGGCAACAGTAGAATTTTGCGACCCTCAGACTCTTGTTCTGCAGAAAGCTAGGATTTTATTGTACAATAATGGTTCGTATGCGTTTCTTGACCTGAACGCTAAGAAAACAGTATACATCGTCGATGAAGACAAAATATGCAGTATTGAAATCCTAAATGCTGAGAGTTGAAAAGGAAATCATAAATATTGATCAATACTCCACCGGGCTGACCTTCTGCCCTTTCCGGAGAGCGCGATCGCTCTCGATGATGACGGTCGGAACAGCTCCGTCCTCGATGTTGGCGTTGATCCGTTTCAATGCCGACTCAGCAGCCTGAAAGGTCTTGTGCCCGGAGATGACGACTCCGGATTTGTCTCGCTGTGATTTGTTGATCAGGTAATAGTGCTTCATGTAACCCTCCTCGGTTGAGTTTCATGAATGCAAGAATATAGCTAATTAGGTAAAAATCAAGTTGTTTTTTTTGCGCGAGCACGAATAGGAGCTTTGATGTTCTCAGATCTGAGTCGAATAATAACCTTTTCGAGTTCTGGATCTGATAATGTTTCATTCAGAATTTGAATGAGATTTAAAATTGCTATACCAGAACCAGTCGATGGTCTTTTAATTCCGCAAACCATCGCATAAACCGTCTGAGGCGTGACCCTCATGATCTCGGCCATCACGGCCACTCCTCCGAACTTCTTCACGAGCTTCTTGATTTCTTCCGGTGTCCAGTCCATGAGGAAGACTATCGCACCGGCCAGCCCGCGGCGTCAATCGGAAATTTTGTGTATCCGGTAGAGCAGCTTGAGGATGATCTTGGTCTGCAGCCCGGGTTCTTTAAACGAGAACAGGTTCCGGGCCGTGGCATCAGAGACTCCGAGTTCCTTGGCGAGAGCCGCTGCTGCCCCGTGGGGAACACGCGCGCCTGGCTTGTAGTGCAGTTCTTTGCCGAGCAGTTTGAACGCCAACTTCCTGATCTTCTCGGTTTCCGGTGAGTGCTGTTGTCCCATGTGCGTCTTCCTTCTCCACGACGAAAACCGGGCTCGCGCCCGGCGTCGGTTGAGTGTTTATCACCACTTCAAGAGGTTGAGCAAGTCGTTGACAATCTGGTTGATCTGCGGGTTCTGATCCATCTCTGCCAGTTTCTGTCCAGCCGCGCGAATCGCCTTCGCGGTGTATTTGGTCGTGGCTTCTTCCATCTGAGTCCAGAGTGCGCTCGGGATCTCATCCCTTACGATCGTGTCGAGCCGTTTCGCTGTGTTGTGCGCGCTCTCAAGTTGATCCTTGTTTATGTAGTCTCTGACCTGGCGAAGATCCTCGCGATCATCTTCGCTGAGGTGTGTCGCATCCGTCCAGTCTCTTTTCTGAGCTTCTCGCTTCGCTGCTTTCCGGGATTCTGTGAGCGCTCTGTGCATCGTCTGTGTGCTTTTGAATGTTCCTCTTCTCATCTTGGCCTCCTTGTTGTTGTGGGCTTGGTTGCCCAACACCCATGAATATAATCCCGGAGAGACAGATAAGCAAGTTAAATAATTGAAAAATAACGCTTTTATGTGGAATACCTCGCGCATCGACGATAAAAGCCAGGCTCTGGTGCAGCCTGGCCGTTCGAGTATGCGCATCCTCGTCTTCAAAAGATCGGAATCAAGTCGCCAGAAGTGGAATCCGCATCATACTCGACCTTCGAGAACTCGTCCGAATCTGCAATCACGACACCGCCGATCGATTTGATCGCGATCCCATACTTCCGGCTAATCTGGGTGAGTTCCGAAACAAACTTGGCGTATCGTTTCTCTTCGCTCGTTTTTCCTTGTGTTGCCTTCATCTGATCCTCCTTGTTTGGTGGCCTGCGCCTTACACTCACATATATAATCCCCGAACGATATTAAATCAAGTTAACTTATTGAATTTAAACGGGATGCTTCGCGTTATAACGGAGAAAAACCAGGCCCTTTCGGAACCTGGTCGATTCGAGGTTTCGCCTCGATCAATCCCTCAGACCGTCAAGTGCCTCGTCGACGTCTCTCATATCGAATCCGGGGCCTGAGATTCTGCAGAGGGTTTGTTTCAGTTCCTGTTTTGCCGAGGCGAGAGTTCCGACCAATCCCCAGTTCATCGGATCGTCTTTCTGGGTGAATTCGTGAATCTCCAGCTCATCCTTAATCCATTGGAGGAGTATGAAGATCTCCCTCTGGTGTTCCGCGTATCGCTCGCTCGCTGTCTGGTTCATTCTCTCGCTGCCTATCTGCCTCTGGTATGTTCTCATTTCCGTTTCCTTTCCGGCATCCCTGCCTGTTGTCTATAATATAATCTCAGAAAGATGTTTAATCAAGTTAAGTTATTGATAATAAATAACTAGCCACGTCCAAAATAGTGTTGAAATTATGAGTCAGATGAACTAACTCCTCAAGTCAATTCGTGGGAGCGATCGATGAAATGACAGGCAGGATATATTTTTGAAAACAAATATTTTTAAACCTTAGATAAAATAGTTAGTTGACAAGATAAAAAACTGAGCATATATATAAATCACACTCGGGCATTTCGCCCCAAAATCACAGGAGGTCAGTTGTATGAGATTGTTTTCAGCAGCATCGGTTCTTTTCATGATTCTTGTTATCCCAGCATTTGCTCTTCAAGGCACCTCATACACCATAACGGATTTGCAAATGATTGGTGACGAGGGAGTGACATTCCACCCAAACAATACCTGCAAAACCGATGCGAATCCGTTTAATGCAGGGCCGGAACAGCTCACACTTTATGGTATTCCCATGGGAACTTCCGTCTACTATATTGTGAAGCTGGGGAATCAGCCGGGGAATGCCTACAAAGGCTATTTTTATGCAGGCTTAATCGGTTCGGGTGACCCATTCGCACTCAAGGGTGCATTTAAAGCAGGAGTGGGAAGTGGCAACTGGTACATCGATAGCCTAGACTCAGGCACCGGGTATTTTGAGTTCTTCGATACTCACAACTTGTGCCGGAGTAACCAAAGTGCTTACTATTCTTGGGGGACAATCTCGTTCACTCCGCCAAATCCTGGGACTTTCACATACTCCATTTTAACAATGCAGAGCAAGAATTTCACGCCGAACTACACCTGTGATAAGTACTTCCATGATTACCATCCAGCAGGAAATCCGAACTGGTGCTGGGAACTTGGATCTGCACCTGGTTTGCAGAATTTCCCGATCACATACTACTCAGTTATGAGCGTCTTTATCGTACCGACTTGGAATTGTGTCGTTGAAGGAGGTATGAGTCCTATCTTCGTCGATTACGGTCAAATCTCTTCACTTAACATTTTCACAAATGCAGAACAGAATTTCACCTACAACTACGGGGATACGTATCGCTATTTAGGAACCCCTTGACCTTTTTCGATCTCTAAAGGCTTTGAAGCCAAATTTCAAGTTAAAAAAATAACAGCTCCAGAACACCTGGAGCTGTCTGAATTTGTTGAGGCATTGATGGCTTCGCGAAGATGGTTTTGCCTCGATTCAAAATGTAGAATCTTGACTACACTTTGTCAATTTGAAACGTGGTTCAACATCGAGTCGGGATCGCATCCGATAACTGGGAGTGCATCTGCAGCGACCAGGATACTCGGGAATCGATCTACTTCATTATTGAAGTCGCCTGCCGAGCGGGAGATATCCAAGACCTGAGGCGATGCCTTGTGAGTCCACATATGATGTGGTTTACTATTGGAGATGAGAAGAAAACTGCTGAATATCATGGTTGGGAGAAAGACAATGATGAGGAAAATACTAACGGTTCTGCTGGCCGCCATCGCGGTTTCCGTAGTCGCAGACGAGCAGAGGTTGACTAGCCTTCCGGCACTTGATGATGTGTTCGTCGTTGCGGTCGCGCCACACTCGAAGGAACTGAAGGACTACTTCACGCCTGACTCGCTCCTTCAGGCGCTACCGAAGCTTGTCCCCTCTGATGTGCGACTTCCGGTCGAAGACAAGGTGTTCTGGCAATCGGGAGTCATCGTTTTGAAGGACAAGACCGTGTTGTTTTGGAGAACCTGCGGAGACTGGTTCATTGCCGTGGACAAACCAACAGGAACCACCTTTTACACATTCGAGAAGAATGAGACTCCCAACCAACAACCGGAGGGTATTCTTCGCTAGCGCGCCGAAACCATCAGTTGCGCCGTTAGGTCTCTGGAGAACACGGAGGAAGAGCTGAAACAATCCCCGGACTGTTCTGCGATGCGCGCGTGAATGCGTTTAAAATTGCATAAACTTGCGGGCTATCGGATACTGCGCAATGAAACCACGTAGCGCTGGTTAACTCAGACTTACGCCATACACCTGGCACAGAAAAAAGGACTGCAATCGGGAACTGAACCAATCTACGTGGAGTGAAAGCAAAAAGCTCGCGGTAGCGATGTGATCCCACATCGAATCCGGACTCGCCGCCTCCGGAGGAGTCCCGAACTCGTATCCGATGGTCTTGAAATACGACCACGCCGCCACCCATGAGCAGATCGGGTAGCGGTCCATCCTGCAGAGTCGACGGAACACGAACCGATCGCCGATGATCCAGTCGCCGAGGTGGGCGAGGATCTTGGCGTATCCGTACCGGCGACCGACGTACGACATGGCAGTCTGGGCGATCGCGAGGCGCTGGTCGTCGGTGATGCCTTCGAGACGGAAAACCGCGAATGCCTCATCCGGATCGAACGGTCGTTTGATGGTTCTGTGGAGGGACTCGATAAGCTCACCGTCAGGAGCGATGATGCCGACATGGTTCACCTGCGTGCGAGGTTCACCGATCGACCTGGTGAAGATCCGGATCGCCTTCGACAAGAATCCGGATCCACGGAAAAAGACCAGGTCAGCGGGTAAATAGGGACCGTTCCCACGCTCTACGCTTCGCCAGGCCATCGAGTTTCCTTCCGGCAGCATATACCCACCTTTCGAATTCCAGAGCGGCCTCAGCGAAACGTCGCTCGTTGACGAGGCGGAATAGAGTAGACTCCCGCGCCTGCCCGATCCCGAGATTGAAAACGAAATCTGTCAGAGCAAGTTTCTGACCGTCGGATAGCTTCACGCGGATTTCCCGGTGCATCTGCAGCGCTGCCTCGGCCAGATCCCGATCGAGAAGGACTTCGGCTTCCTCGAGGGAGATTCGATCGAACGCCTCGCCTTCCCGAATCCGGTGTCCGTAACCGATCGTCGCGTGTCCGCCCGGGCAGACATACGGAGTCGGGAGAAACCCCTCGAACTCCTTCACTTTGTCTCTGAATGCTTCGTTCATACCCACCTACAAAAAGCGCCGAGTTTCCCCGGCGCATTTCTCTCTGTCAGTAGTCGATTACTTGCACGCGCCTGCGTCAGCTTCCGAATGCCAACCGAGGGCCTCGCAGTCTTGGTCTTCACCGATCACAGGTGTCTTCCCGTGCGGGAACTTCCAGTCAAGCGTTTGAACATCACCCGTCTCGAGACACTTGACCTTGATTGCGCTGGAATAATCGACGAGAAAAGTCGCGTTGTTTTCAGGCAGCTCATGGCTTCGATAGATATCCCATTCCTCAACCTGTTTTCCCGCGCTCCACACCTCAATCCGCCATGTCGGCCACCATGGACCGACTGGATAGTCTGGCTGCAGGTATCGATGGTAGACACCGACTGCTTGGTCTCCGGCATAAGCACAAAACAAGAGCTGTTTGTTGATCTTGTCTTTGTTCTCCTCGGTCATTTTGGGAATACCGCGCACGCATACCTTGATTGTCTCTGGCGGTGTAGGTTCCGGAGTCGGTTTCGGTCCCGGAGGTGTCGGCTGAGGAGTCGGTTTTATGCCTGGCGGTTTCACCGGTGGCATTGTTGGTTTCGGAGTAGGTTTCTCGGGGGTCTTTTCAGGCGGCTTCGTCGGCTCTCCCGGGCCAATGTAAGGCGTTGGAGTCGGATCGGCCGGCGACGTTTCGGTGATAGTATAAGCTTTCTGAGCGGATCCGGACGATACGCTGACCTCGGGAATATTGTCGAGATCGGATTTGATCGACACGTCCACTTCCGTCTTGTACTGCTTCGCCTCGCCGCCAGTTTGGACGAGGTCGTTCACCTTCATGTCGCCCAGATCCGGCAATGACAACTTCCCTCCAGCACACCCGCTGAGAGCCAGCACCGCGATGCAGCACAGCGCCACCAGGAGCACGCTCACTGCAGCGAGCCGCATCGGACTTCCGAATATCTTCGAGATCATGATTCCCTCCTGTTTTTCGACAGAACGTTGATGAAACTCTCACCGAACAGCCACCCGCACGAGGCGTAGGTGATCACGTTGAAACTCGTGATGTCGGCAAGAGTCGGTTTGAAAAAGATGGAAGCGACGACGGCAGCGGTTAGCCCGAATGCACAGAGCAGACGAGTGCGCTTATCCGTCGCTTCGGTTTTAATCCGGACGACATCAGCCTGGTCGCCCGAGAGGATCGATTGGTGGAGCGCTATCTTGGCGGCGAGCTCCGCGAGCTGGGACTGGAACGAGGACATCATCGTTTCCATCCGCACCTGGGCGTCCTGGATTGTTTTAAGTGCCGCGAAGAACGTCCCGCTCGGCATTGGGTCCCGGGCCTCGAGCATCTCGACGCGACGATCGATGTCGAGGATCTTCGTATCGATAATGCTCAGGCGCTCGTCGTGATCTGGGTATCGGCATTCATGTGTCATTGCCAGGTTACTCCTACGATCATGCTGATATTCGTGATCGTCGAAAGGGATCCTTGGTTGTCGACGTAAGCGGAGATGATGTCGTTGGCGGCAAACGTGTCGGTTCCAACAGCCTGAGTCGTTGTTCCGCAGATCACGCCGGTGCCGGATGGAGTCAGACGGAGTTCGAAAACGTTGGTGCCATTCTTGCGGCACTCGAAATCGGTCCGATCGCCCGGAGTGTACGTTCCGTATGTCGCGCACACCCAGATGCTCGTGATGCTGCCTGCGTATGGCATGGGGTAGCCGTAGGTCGATGAAGTCTGCCAGTTCCCGATATACAGATATGCGTCTGCGGTGATATCCCTTTCGTTCTGGAAAGCGACCGGGTATCCGGCAATTGGAGTGCTCGTTGGCGTGTTCGTTGGAGTCGCCGTGTTTGTTGGAGTGGTGGTTGATGTGGGTGTCGCGGTCGGAGTCGGAGTGTTGGCGATCAGGATCTCTCCATTGGCATCAATCACGAGAGGCGTTCCGGCACCCGTATCGCAGTTCGCCAGATAGTACCCGTCTGGGGAAAGCGTCAAAGACCGGACCGTTCCGACTCCATCGTTATTCGCTCCGATAACGAGTGTGTCTGTATTCGCACGAAATGTCAGGTAGGCATCATAGAGAGCGCCACCTGTTGTTCCCGTAGACCAGCAGAATCCATGTTCGTAGTCACCAGTGGAAGACATCAAAAACGAGATGTATTCATTTTCGTTGCCTTCTATGGCTGCAATCGTATTTGAAATCCCTACCGATGTAACATTGGTCCTGTAGAGGTGTAGTTCATATTCGGGGGTAACAGAACCGCCTGCACCGAGTCTAGGAGCATAGATTTTTTTCGAGAATGTAAATTTATCTGTTGCATTGGTCCACTCGATGTACTCGCCCCTCGAATCAAAATACAGTCTATCGCTGTCATCCCCGGACGCTGATCCGATCTCGGCATCATAGGCAAGTTTCATACTGGTCGCCGCTGATGGGTCGACATAATAGGTTGGATCGTTCTTGTCATAGAACTTCTGGAAATAGAACGCGAAATCCCCGGCGTCCCATGTGCCGGTCATCGGAGTGGTGCCGTCCCGGCGCACATATTCGCTGATCGGTATTGGAGTCAGAGTAGGCGTCAGTGTCGGTGTGACAGTCGGGGTGTTCGTCCTGGTCGGCGTTGGCGTCACAGTGGGAGTGCTCGTGACCGTTGGCGTGTTGGTCGGAGTATGAGTGGGAATAGCGGTCGGGAGTTGTGAATTGATCCAGTTCGTTCCGTCAAACTTCAGCCAATCCCCAGCCTGTGACTTTGAGAACTTCAGCTTTTCTCCGAGCAGTGATTCGGCGCAGTAAAGGCAATCGCTCGGTGCTGGAGTTGCAGTTCTGGTCGGAGTTGGCGGGAGAGGTGTGTTCGTCGGAGTTCCCGCCCCGACCGTTGGAGTATGGGTCGGAAGCGGAGTCACCTCGAACTGCTGGGGCACGAGATACCTGATCCCCGGTTCGAAATCCGAGAAGCGCAGATAGAACTCATAATACGGATCCTCGAGCATGTAAGGAGTCGGAGTCTCAGTGGGCGTTTCGGTTGGGGTCGCAGTGGGCGTCGGCGTATCCGCAGCCAGACACGCCGAGGCCATGATGACTGAAGCGATGATGATCCAGATCCGCATCACGAACCTTCTGCGTCGATCTGGAACATGAGCGAGCCGGGCAGCATTTCCTGTCCAGGTGCGTAGATGTCGAGCGATCGAAGCGACACTTCGACGATGATCGATTCCTTCGGTGGCGCGATCCGGAAGGTGTCCTCACCGGTAGAGTTCAGGATTCCGGCGCGATCGCCGTTGATCTTGCCTCGGGAGACCGAGAACAGAACGTTCGTGTCCTCGACTTCGGTGGTCAATTGGACCCCGTCCGCATCAAACACCTTCGCACGCACCTGGATGTATGAGGTGCCTTCGGTGGTCGGGAGACCGACAAGCTGCAGACCGGTATACGGATCCGTCCCGAGATCCTGCACGCCACAACTCTCAGGAAACTCCAGATACGGTTTCAGATATGTCTGGCGATAAGCGGCCGACAGAAGTGACTCCGAGACGCTTTGGATCTCACCCCCATCCAGAGTCACGACCAGGTCGTCGACCAGGTTGGTAACCTCCGGGATATCGATCGCGAGATCCTTGATGTATTTCGCTTTCGCACCGGTATTGATCCCGTAAGCCGCGCAGGCGGTGTCGGTGAGCAACCCGGTTTCCGGATCGAAATCATTCTCACCGTAGACCTCGACTCCGACCTGGTAATCCATCGAACTGGAATCGAACAGGGGAGTCGTGGAGTCGAAGTTGGTCGTGTCCCAATCGCTGATCTTTGGCAGGCCGTGAGATTGTTCCGCAAAGTGCAGAACACGGTTGTCGCTGAGCCGGTAGATTACAAGCGTGTTTTTCATGTTCGTGTCCTCCTTATGCGATTGCGGAAACTGACATCGGTGCAATGGCAACCCATCGGACTGGGCGACCCATGAACCGAGAAACAAAATGCTGAGCACCAATGACAATGATCTGAATCTTCCCAGTGTATTCATCGTTCGCGTCGACCTCCTGATAAACGAAGATCCCCTCCGTCAGCGTGTCGCCGGCGGACATGAGATCTGAGTGCCATCGCATGCGGATCGGAATCATCCAGAGCGGGATCACTGCACCACCGTGGTACATGTTGATCTTCGGGGAACAGACCACGTTCTGATGCTTCCCAGTGATTCCCGTATCGATCATGGCACTCGCGAGGATGTAGTGATTGTCGAAGTCCTCGTTGTTGAGTCCCGAGAGTTTTGTCATGACGGACGGAAGGCTGATCGTTCCTTTGTTGCTGTAGAGGAGCGGTCGGTTCAGATAGGTCAGATCGCCGGTGAGGTTGTCCCCGGCCTTCTTCACCCGGTCCCCGAGGATCGTGAGCGTGTCGCGGTAACCGGTGCCGGTGTTCACCATGGCGGTTGTGATCGAAGTCGTGGAGGAGCTGAGCCGGATCGAGCAGATCCGGATTGCGCCGGATCCCGGGTTCGCCGGTACTGCTGTGGCCGTGCCCTTGCGGACCTGGAATTCCACCGCCTCAGTGCGGGTGTGGTACGCCATGTTCCCGATTCCATCCGGGCGCTCGTCGCCGTCCGTCCAGTCCGGAAGTGCGAAGATCGAGATCCATAGATTGCCCGCGAGCGGAATCGTGGATGATCCTGCGTAATCCTCGCTGCAGTCCACCTCGACGGATGCGATTGTTCGGAGGTGGTCGCCGAGTGCGGAGTATCCGAGCATCGCCGCCACGTTCACCGACATCGAAACGGGATCCGTTTGCGAGACGGTCCCTCCGGAGATGACTCCGAACCCGAGAATGTCCTTGCCAAGGTTCCTCACCGCCTGGACGCTGATATCGATCAGGTGCTGTAGGAAATCGTAGGAGATCTCCTCCATGTATTGTTGTCGTCGTTCGGTCCTGATGTTTCCCATGACCCCTCCTATGACGCCGTGCGAGCGCGCGTGTCTGCGCGTGACAGATCGCTGACTGCTCGACCGGCAGTGAAAGATTCGTATTTGAATGCGTAATGATCCCGCGCGGGGATCATGTATTCGACAAGGTAAGTTGCGAGATTCAGTTGGGCCGCTGTGAGTGAATGAGGCCACTGGAAAATCAGCGTCATCCGGAGCGCCCGATCTGCATCGCTGATCGACCGCATGGTGGAATCCCCGGTACGTCCGTTCAGATCCGAGAGTGTCGAATCGGACTTGAAGAGATACGACCCTCCAACGGTCGCTTTCCCGAGCGGATTCCATTGCCCGAGTATCACCCGGCCACCCTTCCGGATGGTGTGCGACAACCCGGAGATGTGAATCCGGTTCAGCACCATCTGGACAACCGTTGTCTCGCAGGTCTGCCAGCCATCAGTGACGGTGATTCTGTCGCCCGGGAGAAGCGTTCCTGCGCCACTGGTGACGTCCAGATATTCGTTTGTGCTGTCGGCAGCCAAGACCATGCTGAGAACCGCCCTGGCTGTGTCTGGGCCATTCGATCGGATGATTCGTGGTGAGATGCCCAAATGTGCGTAGAGAACGATCCTGATCCCGCGTTCTGTTCCTGCAAGCGAGTAGATCAGGTGCAGGTTGTTGATCAGGATGCGCTGGAAATCCTCATCGATGGATGTATCGAGCGGCCATCCGTAATTCGCTGCCAGATACTCGAGGACATCGGCGGGTGCACGGTAGGGGTTGTGCCAGTTGAGGAGCTCTCCATACCGGTTCCGGATCGAGTCGTATGTGTCACCGAAAACCCGGAAGAACCGCTGGGTGAATTTCAGGCGCTGAGTCTCTCCGGTGCAGAGCAGAGGAGAGTGGTCATTCGCCCGGTATCGGCGCGGCAGCAGCTGGTAGAGCTGATTGCCGATCACCGGGGTCTGTCGCTGCTGCAGCGTTCCCATTACTCGCCCTCCGTGATCGTGACGGTGCCGAGGGCAGGGAGCTTGTTGGATTCGACTGTGACCGCTGTCGTTGGCGATATGATCTGCGCACGATCGACGCCGGCGACGGCTTGGATAACCTTCAGGAGATGATTCGGATAGATGGACTGCCCGGGCTCGATCGATCGATTGCCCGCTGCGTCGTATGCGAGCGGGTCGAAGTATGTGGCGAGCGCATCCTCGACGTCCTCGATCAGGTCGTTTGCGTCGTATCCGGATTCGGGCCAGATCTTGGCGGTCAGATCGAATGAATTGAACAGCCCCCGCAGACCGACAATGTGTTCATCGCCGGGATTCAGGTCATCGAGATACTCCGCAACCTGATGGCACTTTGAAACAGGAGCCGCTGCGCCATCTTCATCGAGGACATGCACGCCCAGGGTGTTCTCGCCGAACTCACCCGGGACGACATAGACCCGACCGACTCCGGTAATGTTGCGCTCGGCCTTGTCGACATAGTCCTCTGCTTTGATGCACCGCTGCTCGATGCGGTGATGCCGCTGCGCCGTCCACCGGGTCGTCTCGATCGTTTCTCGAGCTGCCCAGCCGGATCCGGCTGCAGGGTTCGTCACGTTATATGTCGACGTGCTGGGCGAAACCTTCGTGATGCTGCCTGCAGGAACGTTTCCGTTCTGACCGCCCGGCAGAGTCCGGTACGTGATCCGGATCGCTGATTCATTCGGTGGAATCATGCCGTGGCCGGATGCATCACCGTCGCCCGAACCGAACGCGATGATCATGTGGCCGTCCTCGGTGTACCCCTGCACCTCGTATACCCGGTCACCCGGATCCGCGAGAAGGAGATTCTCGGTTCTCGTCCACTCGACCCATGTTTCCTCACCATCGATTGATTCCTGCACCTCGATCTTTTCGGAACCTTCGATCGCGTATCCCTGGGAGGTCTCGTATTCCTGGAACTGCTCGCCGTCTGATGTGCCGAGCGATTCGTTCGATACCGTCGTGCCCTGGACAACTTCGAAGGTCACCGAGAATCCTATCGGCGATCCTGCAGGGATGATGACCTGTTCATCGACCATCTCGTAACTGATCGACTCCTCGTCTTCAGTGACCCGTTTTGTCTGAAACCGCAGATCGGCCTTGCGCAAAATCAGACCCTGCGTGAGTGCGCGTCTGAGCGTCAACTGGATGGTTGCCCGAGCAGGCTGTTCCTGCTCAGGGACATATCCCGCACGCCTGGCATGCTGGGTGATGGCATCGTAGTCCGAGGCAGTCGAGATGAACGTCTGGTTTGTCAGCCAGTTCTGCCAGCTGCGGAGATGCCGCCCGATGAACCGGACCGCGTAATCCTTCACGCGTTCCATGACGCTGGCAGGGTTCTCGTCGGTCACCTCGGGGAGCAATCGTCGTTTGGACTCGGTCAACTCCGCTTTGTATTGTGCGTCAGTTCGTGTATCGAACTCGATCTGTGCCATCGTTCGGTTGCGTCTCATATCGCCTCCAGCACCAACGGGTAGGTGAAGTTGTCCTCGTGGTGATAGGTGATGTCGGTATAGGTCACGGTGAGCAGGATCGTGTTCTGCTCGTCCGCTGATGTCGCGGGCTTCGCCACTCCGGTAATCTCGATCGACTTCACCCGGGCCTCGTATTTCAGGATCTGTTCCTTGATGAGGAACGCTAGCGCCTGCGCCGTCTGGTCGGTGCATGGTCGGTGCAGTTTCTCGGCAATCCCCACGCCCATCTTCTCGTGGAACAGCACCTCGCCCTTGTGATCTTCGATAATGTCAATGATCGCCTGGCGCAGGTTCGGGAGTCCGGATATCAGCGCCAGATCCCCGCGGTTGTTCGCCTGCAGGGGGAATCGCAGATCTGTTCCGAGGAGATCGTCATTGTTGATCCGGACCACTTTGGATGATCGGAGAATCCTATTCACTGACGTACCTCCCGACGATCTCGTCGATCGATCCGTCGACCGCGATCTTGAGTGTGGATATCGGAATCGGGGGAGCACCGGCAGCAGTCGCAACGATTGCCGCGGTGGTCGCTGCCTCGGTCATGACATCGATGTTCCGGTTCGGAATCCCGAGTGGGTTTCCGGCCTGCGATCCGACCGTGGGAGCGGAAGCACCACCCGGCCATGTCTCCATCAGGATCGCTTTCATGACTGCCGCGAGGTTCATTCGCCACCTCGATACGTTACGTATGCACGGCCATCCGATTCAGTGTGTGCGACCACACGGGTCTTCCACTCCTCGCCATCCCAGAACCGCCCCAAGGCGTTCCCGGAAATGAACTCGACCGGCAGGCCTTCGTCGTCAATCTGTTGGTCCCACATGTCGAACAATTCGGCGAAGATCTCGGTCTCGTCGCCGGCGTTAAGGACGATCGAATCCGCAGTCATCCGGACGGTTTTCGGAGTGTTCGCGTATCCGGATTCCTCGGTGCCGAACGGTTCGAGTGCGTACACCAACAGCCGATTTCCGTTGTCGAGGACGTACAGGATGTTGTTTGCCCGGTCGATCGCGATGTCCGACACATCCCGGGCCTGCACCAGCCCGATCGATTTGTAGACCCGCATTTTCTTGATGGTATTGGTCCAGTCCGAAACGTCGAACCAGATCGCACGGTTGCCGATAACAGCGATCAGATAGTCCTGGGGAAGGTTGGTGTCGCCGTCCATGTCGAACGCGCGCGGTGAGCCGTAATCCTCGCGAAACGGGAGGAAGGTGTAATACTTCGCCGGATCTCCATAGAGGGCATCATGCCGATAGAGCTGTCCGTTCGTTGGGTCGCAGTAGAAATAGATGACCTTCAGTCCCTCAGAGAATGCTGTGAATGCTCCGACATTCGTGACTATGTTCTGCGTTGCTGTCTTCGCTAGGTTTCCGGAGTCCGGCTCATACCAGTAAACCGAAGTGAATCTCCGGGTGATGTCGTGCGTGAGTATCCCGACCGCTCCGGATTTGAACTGCGCACCCTTCACCGGCATGGACCCTGTCAATCCAACGAAAATCCCATCGAGGTTTTCGACACCGTCCCTGAAGGAGAAAAACTGCCGGTCGATCTCTGTGTCGGTATCGCCTTTCTCGGGAACCATATACAACCCGCCGTCTTCATAGCTCCACCACATGCCGCCATACCGGCGACTCAGTTGGAACTCGAAATCGGCGAGGATATAGGCCACCGCTATCTCCAATCCAACGCATGGTCACGCAGCCAGCGCTGCGCGAACTTCGGATGGCTGCCGGTGTATCTCTCGAGGTCTTCACGCTTGAAGAATTCCCAGGGATCGAATGCACCCTTCTCGCGCTTCTGCTTTACGACCCGCTGGTCAACTCCCAGCCCGAACCACTGCTGCATGTTGATGATTTTGTCGCAGTGGATCCGGCGATCCCGGATGAATCCGTAATGGAAGATCCGGAGCTGCCGTTCGAATGTTCTGCACAGATTGACCGCCTCGAGGCTCTCGGCATCGCGCACGGAGTCGATCTCCCGAAGGGCGAGCCGGATCACCGAAGGGCTGCAGGGCGGATTCTTGTGCGATGCGCGGAAGTATCGACTCTGGTCGCCCCAGAAGTTCAACCTGGTGAAAGAGAACGACTTCCCCATCTCCGATTGCACCGCCTGGCGAATGACCGAGAACGATTCTTCGTGAAGAACTTCATCCGCCTGCAGGTTCAGGTGCCATCGGGAGTCGAGGTAATCCCGGGCGATGTTCGTCAACCGAGAGAGCCGTTCGAAGTTTGGTGCCACATCCCACCGGTTCTGGAAGATGTAGAGATGCGAGAATTCGACCTGCAGCTTCCTGAGCAGCGCGGGAGTCCCGTCATCACTCTGGCAGTCCAGAACGATTACTTCATCGCACACAGCGACCAGGCTGCGGATCGCCGCCTCGATGCAATAATCGTATCGAATCGGATTGTGGCAGATGAGTGTTCCACCGATCAGTTTCATGCGCTCCCCCGGACGGTCGTGGAAACGCCCAGGGGCGCTCCCGTGATGACGCAGCACGGATGCGTGAGTTGGGTCATGATCCCGCTCAGCGCTCCGAGTGTTTGCAGGGTGATTTGAGTATCCGCTTTGATGGTGACGCCGCCATGCGCTTCAACAAGGGCAGCGCCATCAGCGATCACGTCGAGATCCCCACCGATGAGGGCAGAGACATCACCATCCACATCGATGTTCGCATCGCCATCAATCTCGGCATCCAGACTGCCGACGACATGTGCCGTGAGATTCCCCGTGTTGTCGATTCGCGCATTGGTCCCGGATGGATGTGTGATCGAGAATTCCTGTTCGCCGGTCTTGTCCTGGCAGTCGATCTGTATCCCGCTGGCGGTCCGGAGGGTGATGCCTCCATCTCCGGCTTTCCCATCGATGATGAATGTGTGTCCCGCATACTTGACCACGACATTCTCATCGTTCGCTTCCGAAGGGAGATCCGACTGATCGTCGGACCAGAGTCGCCCGGTGATTGTCCCGGTGTCGATGCCTGCCTGGAATGCCACACGGACGACTGCGCCGACCTTCAGGGGCCACCAGAGGCCTTCGTCCTTCCCAGCACCGACCGATTCCATCCTGCAGGTGATCTCGACCTCTTTGACGTCCTGGACGAGAACCCGGGCGGCAGGTGTCCATCTCTTCGTGTTCCAGTCCGCATTCCCGGTCCGATCGATCTCCGTGACGATGCCGAAACGGGTCTTCTTCAGCAGTTCGAGTGCGCGCACGCGGGAGGACAGATCATGCGTAATCATCGTCACCTCCCGGTTCTTTCTCCCCCTCGGATGCCTGCTTGTTCGAGGCCTCGACTGTGATCAGGTAATCGCCCTTGAATCGATGAACGACCTTGCGGATGTAGTATTTGCCGTCATAGCAGCCATACCCCTTCACGAGGCAGGTTTTCCCAGCGACGGCCTTGATTGTTCCGAGAGCGATGATGTTCAGCAGAATCTCGTCAGTTGCGGCTGACTTCCCGGAACCTGCTGCGGTGTCGAGCGCTTCTGCATCATCTGCAAGCGGCTCATAGATCTGAGCCGTGGGTAATTCACCCATGAATCCATTCTCGATCTCGAGTGCCGCATACGGATTGAGCTTTCTTTGCGTTTCAGTCGCGACCGTGGAGTGTTCCATCGTTGTGGAATTGTCATCGCCTTCGCGTGCGACGTCCGATTCCACTTTCTTTTCGAGATCGGATTCCTTGATCTTCAGTGACGAGACATTCGCGCCATACTCGAATGTGACAACCGGTGAATCAGTCGGCTTCGATTCACGGATGATCGCGGTATTGTTCTTGATCGTGAATTCGAGGCCTGCGGCCTTGTGCGCGAGACGCTTGCAGAACTCCCAATCGGTTTCTCCATCTTGGATGATCCCTCGGGTAAGGAGCGCACTCTTTCCGACTTGGTAAAGCACGCTCATTCCTGGGTGAGTGGAGAGAACGACGTTCTTTATCATCTCTGGAACGGATGAAGCTGTGTGTTCGGCAGTTCGCTTCTTATGCCAACCATCTGAAATGGACACTGGCATCGCTGCAAGTTCAAGCGTGAATCCATCATCATTGAATTCTGGATTTGCGCTGTAAATCTTCCCGTTAAAGATTGAACCCCACTCGCGTCCAATCCAGCCACCTTCGGCTTTGATCGGCTTCCCGCGCAGCGCGTTCCGTTCTTTCGTGTATTTCATCCGGTCGTTCCGGATCGTTACCTTTAACTCGTCCAGGAGCGCAAGGCCATCCTCGAACTCAACAGACAGAACGTCATCCTTCGGCACCTCGACGCCGTCGATCCACACCGCATATCCAGATGGGAACTGCGGTTTAATCATAGGCCACCAGACCGATCTGCGGCGTGTTGAGGTATGTCTTGGCGATCGCCCAGGGCGGAATCTCGATTCGAGATCCAGCCGGGATGATCGGCCCCATCATCCGAATCAGGACATTCGGATTTGTGTCGGCGATCGCCTTCCAGAGGTTGGCATTTCCATAGACCTGTTCCGCGATGCTGCGGAACGTGGCGTTGTCACCCTGGGACACTAAAAGATACTGGCGGCCTTTCTGTTCCCTGCGCGTGCGATGGAACTCCTCAGAAACGAACTCACGGATTCCGATGACGAGTTCAGCCTGGACGATCTGACCGGATCCATTCCGGATCTCGGCCAGCTTCTCGATCTTAGTGACCACGCACCAGTAGACCGCCGACCCGAACTGATACATCACCACAGGCGGCGCATCGTTCTCTGCCTTCCTGCGGTAGCTATCAAGCTTTCCGATAGCATCCTCGGTGTATCCCGGCGACTGCGCGTAATTGTCGTCCAGTTTGATTCGGAGATCCTGAGATGCGCCAGTGCCGCTTTTGAAGTCCAGCAACTCCGTTTCCCGGTTCTTGATACTCGGCGTCGAGTAATTGACACTCGCCGATTCGGTCGTGATTGGGTTGAACTGAAACTCGACGTCGCCGAGTCTTCCCTTGGTCACTTTGTCTGTCATTGCGGAGGCGCTCCCTGGGTACCCATTCGGAGCGGATTGACAAAGAAGGCATCTGAGAATTTCTGTGTGATTCGATCGATCTGGCTGTCACTCAGGAGTTCTGCGTCGACCTTCTCACCGTTGATCGTGACGTTGACTTCGAGTTTGCGTTGATCTGAATACGGAGCCTGCACGACTGGGACGAATTCGGCCGCTGCTCCGAAGTATTTCTCGTGCTGCATTCTCTGACTTTGTGAAAGTTCTTTTTGCTCCATCTCTCCTGGCATTGCCCTGTAAAGCCATGTTTGGCCTGGAGCCTCCCTCTGTGTCTTGAGTGGATAAACCTTACTCGCTATGTATGACGCAGCCTGAATATTCCCGAGTGTTGCAGCATTTAGTAGTCCGAGAGGCCCCATGAACTTCATCGGCTCTACGAATTTACTTGCACCAGGCAGTTTTGATAACAAGCCTGTGAACTTTGACCACATACTCGGTTTTGCTGCTTTGCTCGCACCGCTCATGATGTTTGACCCGAAAGTCTTCATCATTACTGAATCGACGGATTGTGCTTCAGAAACAGCTGTCGCTGCCTGGCTGGAACGATCCATCAACCATTTGATGCCTTTATAAAGCGTGAATCCGGCCGCAGCCCCGCCAACCGCATAGGCAGTGGGTTGCACCATCCCCGATAGTTTCGGATGTCCTTCCACCAAACCAATCATTTTGTTGATCGCATCCGTTGTGCGCGTGATCACGGTTTCGTTCTTCAGAAAAGAAGCGTCTGATAATTTCGATTTGAACGAATCAACGGAATTGTTCAGAACTGTCATTCGATCGTTTGTGTTATTGATTGCTACTGCATACATGTCCAGAGCTGCGCCTTCAGGCATACTCCTGACGGAATCCTTTAATGCATCAAGGTTGTTTACGATTGCGATGATGCCCTGCCCAGCCTCCCTCCCGAAAGCATCTTGAATCATTGGGATTTCTTTGCCTTCGATCTGGCCAAACCGCTTTCTGAGCTTTTCACCCATTTCGAACAACCCTAAAGCGGACCCATCCTTTCTGAAGAAGTTCATCTTGAGCTTTTCGCCAGCCATTCCGAGGGATGCACCAATGCCGCGCATATACGTCCCGGCTTCATTCTCGTTGCCTGTGGAAGCGATCATGGCAAGCGCTGCGGTGGTTTCTCGAAGATCCCAATTCAAACCCCTGGCAACGCTCGCTGTTTTTCTGAATTCAGCGCTGAGAACTCGGAGGTCGAGTGGATACTTTACGATCGTGCCAGCGAAGGCGTCCTGAAAAAGGCTCAGTGATTTCTCGACGGGAAAGTTCTTACCGTAGACGAGCTGGTATGTCTTGAATGCTTCGACTGCGTCTTGATAAGAGGCGGCACCCGCCTTCGCCACGATCGCCGCTGCGTCAGCTGCTTTGATCAGATTCTCCGTGCCCTGGATCTGTGATCCCATAAGAGTGTAAAGGTTTCTTGCCAGTTCCTCTCGACCAATTGGAATTTTCCGTTCTCGAAAGTGCTCATCCAAGGCGTTCCACAAGTCGATCTGCATGCCGTTGATCTCCTTGATGGTTCGCTTTCCATCCACCATCATGGTTCCAACCTTTGCCATAGACTCGGAGATGTTTCGATCAACCATTCCCCAATCCCAGGCGGTCCTGAACGATTGTGTGCCCATCACGAATCCAGTAATTGAACGAGTGATCTCCTTGAATCGCTGGCTTGTGTCGACCGTAAAGTTCTTCATCGTTCTGTCAGTCTGCTTTACGGTGTCATGCACAGACTGAAAGCCTTTTTTCATATTGTTCAGCACGGGCGCGGCGTTGTTTTTCGCATCAAATACAACACCCATCCCGAAGTTCTTGTGCTGACCAGGCATCCCGAACATTACTTTCCGCGCTCCTTCCGAACCCAATGGGCGATCCCCTTGATCGCGTGTTCCCAACGGTTGATTCGGATCGATCCAGTATCATTCAATCCGAAGTTCCCGTACCGACCCATGAACCCGGCGAATTCCCAGAAGGACTCTTCGCCGGGTATGAGTGTCATAAAAAATCCGCGAAGTTCAGCAACCCTTCGGCAGGAAGCGGACACTGACTGCAGTTTCCGCGGATGGTCAGATCGAGAATCTGCTTTGCATAGATCGCTGCGGTGATCTTCTTCCGACTCGGTGCTGGGAGTTTGAAGACGTGGCCGAGCGCGAGAGTGAAGTCTGGATGCTCCGGTGCATTGCAGGTCATCGCGATCCTGCGAAGCGCTGCTTCATTGTGCCGTTCGTCTTTCGTATATCCCTGAAGGGATTCTTCCTGTTCCAATGATGCGATCTCACCATCGATGCGTGTGATGATCCTGCCAGGTTCCGGTTCAAAGGGACTGATCGAAACGGAGAAGTCCTTCGATACATCGTCGGTGATCTTGAATTCAGCGAGAGAGACTTTGACCTGGGACACATGGCCACGCAGGCAGATGCACGGCTGCATCACCGATTCCTCTTCCGGCCAGTTCGGCGAAACCAGTTTGATCAGAGCGAATTGACCATCGGGAAACTTCACCGTTCGCCAGAACCTCTCGGCAACGTCCCTCTCGACCCGGTTACCACCGATCGATCGGGTGGACGATGCCAAGAGTTCTTTGATGAACGTAACTGGTGATTCCCGATACTGGTCGAGCAACAGGATGGCATTGGAAGCGGGAGGCTCCAATTCAACCTCCCGCACAACCTTACCGTTGATTTGACCGCCCCAAACGAGTGTGTGTTTTACGATCATGCATCACCTCATGTGATCGAAATGATTGAGCACGCGACTTTGTAGGTCGAGCCGTGCTTGTCTTCGGTTTTGCGATCGAGGTCGTCCAGGTTGATTGCCGCAGGGATCATGTCCGAAAAAATGACTGTCTGCGTCGGGATTCCGGACTGATCGCAGATGAGGATTGTTCCGGCAAGGCGCGGCGGGTCCTGCAGGTTGTACCACGCGAAGAAATCCGCACAGGACGGGTTTGCTCCGTGGATCTCCAGGTTCGACATCTTGAATTGTCCCGTGAGCGGGATCTCGCGGCCTTCAGCCGTCATGTGGCCGAAGGCGCCCCTCTCACCGCCGATTCCGGAGATCCGATCGCATTCAATCAGGTTGATGCCCGCGATCTCGATAATGAACTTGTATGCCCTCTTGTATTTGTCGCCAATCATGGAGCACCTCCCTTACACCGCTGCCGAGCTGCCGGAGTGGTGCGAATAACGGTGGACGATCTCCTGGATTGCCGGAGACCAGAACGTTGACCAGAACGAATAGAGTTTCCCGGCCATCCAGTCGGTGGAGCCGACCGTATTCTGGCCGAGGACGTCGACCTTCACGGCGTCGTCAAACGCGTCGACCGAGAAGGCTTCCGGATGCTGCGTGAAGATGTTCCGGAAGAACTCGGTGATGTTTCGCTCGAGCATCCTGCAGCGTGACAGGGTGAGTGGCCGATGGAGCATCGCCTGCGTCGCCAAGTTGATGCTGTGGATTGCGAAGTTGTCGAGGCGCCGGATCTGCTCGTCGGCGAAGTCCGGATTGCTGGACAGTGTCCGGTGTCCGAACACCATCAGGTTCAGATCCGAGCGGATGACCTGGATGCCGATCGGATCGAGGAGTTCGCTGTCGGCTTCGTCGGTGTCCCGCTCGAGCTCGCCCACTACGCCACGGAGATCACCGTATTCGAATCCCGCTGCGGCCTGGTGAATCCAGTCTCGACCAAGTGCCGCAGCGAGGAGTCCAACCTTCAGGCCTTCCGGACTGATCCGGGTCTTCGGCGAGGTGCTCATCAACTGCTTTGGCGTGTAGTGCGGCCATACCATGAGCTGGCCCCCAATCGAGTCACCGAATGCTGCAGAGGCTGCGTAGGTGCCGGTTCCATTCCGGAAGTCTCGGGCATCCTCTCGGTTGAGGCCTGCAGGCGTGGCGAGCACTGGGATCATGTAATTGTCGACTGCGAAATCGGCCATCGACTGGGCGAGTGTGGGGTCGTCAAAGGATCGAGGGCAGAACAGGTATTCCGGCTTCTGCAGGGTCGAAACGTAGGGCTTGAACAGATACCAGCCCGTTCGGCCCTTGGCGCTCTCGGCGCCCTCGAAGTCAGCGTCGACCAGACCGGTCAATCCATCACTGCCGCCAGCGAGAGCGGTGGCTGTCGCTGCGATCGGGATGGTCTCCCGCCCCAGATCCGTGACACCCCAGTCACGCGAGGAACCGACCGCACGGCCGACATAGTTCGGGCTGTCCGGATCCGTGTTGACGTTTCGGACGGCGTCGACCAGGACATCATCATCGTAGATCTCGATGTCGAAGAGGCTGGTAGAGTCGGCCGAACCTGCGGTGATCTTCGCGCTGAACGGGCTGTCCCGGTGGCTGCGGTCGTAGATCGTGATGGTGTTGGTCCCATCCGAATCCGGGAACGATGCCGAGCCCTGGGCAGCGGCCAGCGTCGTCGGATCGGACGGATCCGTGTAGTGCGCCGTCTTGACCACCAGCAGTGTCAGATGGCATCGCCCATTCACGGTGGCGACTTCCAGCGCGTTCAGGGCGTTGTAATAGTCGTTCTCGTATCCGGCCTTCGGCGCGCTGCCGAGTTTGTTCCGGAAATCAGCGGGGTTCATGCATGTGTAGACCTTGCCGACCTCGCCCTTATCGAACACACCGACCATGGCGGCGATGCCCAGCACGACTCCTTGAATCCTGCTGGCCCCGTCACTGGCCTGGTATTGATGCGATACTCTTGGTGCTCCCATTGCAAACCTCCTTACAAATCAAGGTTTTTGACGTAATCGTATAGTGAGTCATCCTCATCGGTGCCGGAAGCACCCCGACGGATGATGCGTTCGTTGATCAGTGGCACGTCGACCGGTTCAGCCGTGGGCCACTTCCACGCCTCGAACGAGTAAGAAAAGATGACCCTCCCCTCGAACTCGTTTCCCTTGCCATCGCTCATGTGCTGTGTGTCCACCAGGTGGAGGTGGCAGGGCCATGTGATCGTGCGTCCCGCGATGGAATAGGACACATCGATATCCTGTGCCTGACCGAACAGTTCGGTGATTGCCTCGATCAGGGTGATTTCGTCGTGTTGCCTGGCAGAGAGCAGCTCGATCTGGAAATACAGCAGCCAGGGTTCCGGCGCGTCGACTGCGGGGATGATGTCCACCGCAGTGGTGTCGAATCCCTCTCCGTCAATGAGCTGGTTTCCGTCGATGTCGATTTGCCCGGGGATCAGCCGGCCGGGATCAAACCGCATGTCATAGATCTCGACGGTGATTTTCGGGATCTCCAACTGCTCAATCGGTTTCGGCTGCGCAGGTCGGACCAGTTTCGACGGTTTCGCACCAGTCACGAGATTGTCGTACCCGCGCACCTCGATGGTGTTGAGCTGGGCATGCATGGCGGTAATGGCCTCACGCAACATCGCGGTAGACCTCCTTTGCCACTGCATCCGCCCACATCTTCTGGGCAACAGGCGCGAAGCGTTCGTAGGCCTTGCGCATCGCAGGCCTCGGCTTGATCGCTGGCACCATTCTTACGAGAAGGAACTGAGCCTTCCCGCTGTCATCAATCAAGACGCCATGCTCTTTGTTCTTCGCGATGAGTGGGACGAGATTCCCGCCCCACTTCCTCGGTGATCCAGCACGGCTCGCGTCGCGCGTGAGCGGGATGGAGAGGAACGGGTGCCCCTTCGGCTTGATCGGGCCTTTCGTCCCGTATTCCATGATCTCTGCGATGGAGATCAGCGCCATCTGATAGCTACCCGAATCATCCCGGCGTTTCGCATTCCGGTGGATGCCGACGAACCAGACATTGCTCTGCATGCGCTGGGCGTTGATCGAGTTGATCAAATCGCCGTGGTCAACGAGAGGCTTGGATGAGTGTTTGACGGCCTTGGTGAGCGGTGCATTGGGTGCCAGGCCGAAGTCGTTTCGTTTGATGCCCTGCACCCATACTTTCTCGAATGCTTTTGCGATCTTGCCAGTCTCAGCCATGATCGCCTTCTCGAGACGCTGTTCGAGTGTGGCAACGTGCCTCTGGAATTTGTCCCAGTCGCCGACGAGCGTCATCGTTCAATCCTCGCAGCGCCGATCGTGAGCCAGGTGAAGGTGCCATGATTCCAGCCGGTGAGTCGCGCTTTCAGAATGGTGCAGAGCACTCCTCGGATGAGGATGCGGTCGGAGGAGAGGGAGTCGAGAACAGCGGGATCGGTTGCATCCAGACCGGATGCATTCCTGAATTCCTTGACCGTGACGATGCCGGTGTAATCGGCACCGATCGACTGCCCCCATGATTTGATTTCCGCTGCCTGCTTGATTTCATTAACCCCACAGGTAAACGGAATCTCTATGTAATCCGGATCCGTTTCAGGCTCTGGAATGGGATCATCAGCAGTCGCTGGTTGATGCCGATATAGAACCACCGGCTCGGTCAGTATGTTTTCCTGCATGAAATCGGCGACAGGGGAGAGGTCAAACATCAGACGACACCTCCGAAGGACTTCCACCGATACCGCTGGACGATCTCGTCGGCGAAGTCGTCGCCGGTCGTTTCGGACATCTCTGCAGTGCTCATCTGTACTGCAGGCGAATTGAACTCAACCTCGATGCCATCAGGATGCTTCAAACGCTTGACCGCCTGCGAGTCGTAGACGATCGAGGATGCGGATTTACGCTTGCCGTAGGGCTTTCCAGTGATCTCCAAGACGACAAGGCGATAGACCGCCTCCTTCACATCGTCGGGAGTGTCAGCCCATCCCCAGGTGCCATCGATCACGACCTGGTAGCAGTCCCAAACTGCGGCCTTCATCCGGATCTTCGTGATGAGGTTTCCGATGCTGCGTTCGCGGTAGAAAATCAGATCAGCGATGTCCTCGTCATAATCATCGAGGGAGATCGACTCGGCACTGCGGAGTGGATACTGGGTCTTGCCAGCGAGAAACAGCGTGGGTGACCGCACACCGTCGACGTATTCCGCACTCGTGGAATCGCCCCAGTCATGCCCGACCCGATTGCACAGGTCGTACGACACGCGCGTGATGGCGTCATCGAGCGAGGTGCTATCAACGACCAATCCCTCGGTGTCCCGGGAGGTGATCCATTCGACGGTGACGAGCGTTCGCATCAGAGGCCTCGCCCTGGGTAATTACCACGGCCCTCGTAAAGCCTCCGTTTTCGTTCAGTCTCTTTCTGGATAAACTCCTCGCGCTTCTCCACGATGGTCCGCATCCTTCGCATTTCACTGAGAATTCCTGAGATACCGATTGCGATTGCACTGAGCGCAAGGACTCCAAAGGCTAGAATGGCCATCACTTCGACTTGCATGCGACCTCCTTTATGTCCGGGAATTCAGCTTTGACTGTGACTCCGAGTTTTCGTTCGATTTCTGCCAAGACCCGTTCAGGCGTGACGCTGTTCAGGCAAGCGCTGAAACCTTCCTTGTTCATGCGGGTGCAGCGGTTATCGAGATGCGGGAAGCATGGCTGCCGATCGCACACGCCGGGATCCGGCTCGATGGCAGTCACGTTCGGATAGGTGGAGAGGTATGCCTTCGCAGGAAACGGCCCGTATATCGCGATGGCCGGAACTCCCAGTGCTGCGCTGAAATGGATCAGTCCCGAATCCGGACCAATGAACAGCTCGCAACGGGACATGAGAGTGAGCGTTTCTTCCATCGTGAGCATGTCGAGGCGTTGCCCGTTCCGCTCGTGGTAACAGCACTGGAAGACATTCGGCATCGTGTCGGTCTTGAACGGAAACACGTTACTGTTTCCGGCCAAGAATACTTTGAATCCTGCCTGTCCGAGCGCATAGGCGATGACGAAGACATTCAGCGGATGCCACGATTTCCACGGCGTCGATGCGCCCATGTGGATCATGATTTTCCGGTCAGTCGCTTTAACTCCCAGATCGCTCAAGAATTTGGTGATGCGCTTGCCCGGGTATGAGGGGAGCGTATAGTTCGGGATCTTCTCGTCATCATCGAGGACGATGCCAGCGCGCTCGGCAAACAAATCATATACCGACCGTCCGGTTCGATCCGGCTCGATGCAGTTCTCGAAGCAGAGGTGATAATCGGCACCCTCAAATGCACTCAGCGGAATCGGATACGGATACTGCTCGCGGATCATGGGGTTCGCGTTGAACACCATGTGATGACGAGGATGGGAAGCGAATTCGAAAGATGCATCGGGATAGGATTGCTGCAGTTTCAGAATGATGCGTGAGATCCAGAGGCAATCTCCGAATCCACCTCTTCGGAACACCAGCACCCGTTTCCCGTTCAGGTCGTGTCCTGCAGCCTGGCGGATGTCGGCCGACACGACGTCGTATTGGTCGAGGCATCCGCAGCGATTAAGGACCATCTCGAAAGCATCTGCTTCGACGAACTCTGCAGGGAGATGTAGTGACGGGATCCGCTTACTTGTGAGAACGCGGCCTTCACCGTGGATGTGGCGGTAGATCTTCATGCGACCTTCCTGCAGAAGAAGAGACGGTTTCCCTTGTAGTCGACATGGCGATCCGCATGCCGAACTTCGTCCACTGCGAACCCGGCCAGCTCAAGCAATCGGGTGATGGTTGCGGTCGTGAAATGCCAGATGTGCTCGATGGGTCGCACATGCTCATATTTCAATCCGAGTTTTCGGGCGATCGCGCAGCCATGATCCGGAGTGGTGAGTGCGAGGAATCCGCGCGGATCGAGCAGTTCGTATGCGCGTTTGAGCGTATCGAGCGGTTTCGGATCATGCTCGATGACATCGAACATTGTGATCACCTGGACAGGCCCTTGGACCTGACCGTTCAGACCGCTGCCCTGGACAACATTCAAGCCCTTCTCTCGGCACTTCTCGACGAATGCTGGCGCGAAGTCGCTGCCCATGGCATCCCAACCGAACCGTTTTGCTCTCTCGACCATCACACCGAGGTTGCAGCCGACATCGAGGAACCGGCCGTGTCTCTGCATCACTCCGATGTCGTATCGATCGCACTCGCCCCAGTAGCCCTCCTGGGTTCGCTGAACGTTCTGCATCCACTGAGGAGTCATGCGAAGCGCGAGGGATTTATCGTAGTGCGCAGCCAGTGCCTCGGGATTCAGCATCTCGGCAGTGCGTTGGATTCCGCATGCGCACCGAACGATCGGGAATCCATCGACCATGCCAAGGACCGTGTCGTTCCTATTCCCGCAGATGCACGGCACCTGCAGGCGTTCGGTCGTGATGACCTGGACGGCCACCTTCGGTGCTGGCTTCAGCGCATTGCTCAACGTTCCATACTTCTCCCGCATGTATCGCAGGGATTCCTGGCAGCGCTTGTTATGCGGGAACAGCTTGTAACTCTTGTGTTTCAGGTGCGTGATCGGGATCTTCGCGAGCTTGATTTCGCACCCTGCGCTTCTCGCTCGCAGGCACCAGTCAGCGTCTTCCGAGAAGATGTTGATGTTCGTGTCGAGCATCCCGACCTGGTCGCGGTAGTATCGCAGGGGGGCGAACAGGCACCAGCCGTCCACATAGTGTGGTTCGCGGCCACCGACCTTAACCCATCCTGCATGACTGAAGTCTTCCTTCAGGCGCGAACCCTCAGGTCCGACGACTGCTAAACCTGCGGAGGCCTTCACGAGGAGATCCAGCCAACCATCCGCGTCGATCGTGACGTCATTGTTCAGCCAGAGGGCATAGTCGCGATCGATGTTGCTCGAGTGCTCAAGAGCGTATCGAATCCCCGCATTCGTGGCGGCCACGAAGCCGAGGTTCTCTTCGTTCCGGATCAGCGTGAAGTTGTATTTCTTGCTCAGTTCACGGAGCGCCAGGGCGTCCTCCGGAGAACTCCCGTTGTCGATCAACACAAGATGGAACGGGAGATCGTTCTTGCGTTCAAACAGCCCTTTGATTGCCTCCGTGGTCAGATCCACCTGACCCATCGTAGGCATTGCGATCCATGTGACCGGTCGTGTTTCGCCTTTCAACACTTTCATTGCCTCCTCGAGTATCCTTTGAGGTTCCGGGAAACACCCACGCCCTGTGCATTCCGTTCGGAAGCATGGGTGGCACTTCGATTCCGAAACGACCGGTCGATTCTCTTTTCCATTCGTGAGGATCGAGCGGGGTTCCGTGGCAGTCCAGATCGACACTGCCGGTGTTCCAACGGCGTCTGCGATGTGGACGGGTAACGAGTCAATACCGATGAACAGCGCAGCATGATTGATCAAATGGGCGGCCTGCTGTACTGATGTCTTCGAGATCAGATTGGTTATGTTCTTCCCGGTGATCCTTCCCCATAGGGATTGGCAGCCGAGAACAACGACGTGGAAGTCCTGCGCCAGTTTCTCGCACAGGTCCTTGGCGAAATTCACTGGGTATGCTTTCGACTTCCACCAACTATCGAATGACACTGAGATGTATGGAGCATCCGGAGTTTTGATCGCATCGCACCGAATGATCGGTCGTGCATCCTCCGGGATCTCCACACCAGCGATCTCCGCATACTGCCGCGCGAAGGACACTCCCATGCGCGAGCGCGCAATGCGGGAGTCCAGATCTGTCCGCATGTGCGGCAGGTCGATCGCTCGGATCAGTTTCTTGTATTTGAACGGAATCGGCCCAGCTTTATCTCTCCAATCAATGACCAGATCGAATGTCCTGGGCGCTTGCTTGTCTTTAAAGAAAACCAGTCTGTTGATAGCTGAAAAACCAGCCAGGACATCCCCATCCGACACGTTGGTCAGATAAACGATCTCAGCATCCGGATATTTGGCTCGGAGAGCCGCCACGGCTGGCGTCGTGAGAAGCACATCGCCGTGCGCACCATCCCGTATGCAGAGAATCGATTTGATGTCCTGGCTGATCGGGTTCATCTCAGTTCAGCAGTCCCGGATCACGCAACCCAGGAGACGTAGTTCGCGTTGGAGGTGTCGAACTCGGCCAGGATGATCGAAGGCTTCACGATGTTGCAGCCACCAGATACGCGACACGTGAACTTGTGGACGGCCGGGCGAGCATCGCGCTCGTATTCGATCAGGGGGATATCCCGGCTGATCTCGTCGCACAGACCGCCAGCGAAGTTCTTGGGCGTGGTCATGATGATCAGGTCATCCGGCCAGTAGTTCGGCATGTAGATTGTGCGGCCCTTGTAACGGGGAGCACCGGTCTTCGGATCGACGAAGTAGAGCGAGTGGGCGCTGTCGGATGTCAGAGCCGCGAGCTGCTCGACGAAGATGTCGTGGCAGTATTCGCTCATAATGAAGCCGAAGCTCGGCATCTTGAGCAGCGAGCCGTGACGCACCTGCGTGGCCCTGCGCAGCAACCGCATCAGCATTGATTTGACATCCGGAGTCGCGGCCCAGGACGTCCCGTTCTGGTTGGCATCGGTGCCATCGGCGAGCGAGAGCTTCACCCATCCATCGCAGATGGATTCGTGGGCGGCCGTCGAGTCGGTATTGCCGTTGATGAACAGGTTCTGGAGCTCACGACGGAACTTGATGCGCAGTTCCTTCAGGACGATATCCACACCGCTTCCGAGGGATGCACCCTCTCCGGCACTCCGGCGCAGCCAGCGGCCGACGCGTTCGTACGGGAGGTCTGCGAGCAGGTCGATGATCTGGGGCGTGATCTTGCGATCTGCCCAGTTCTCGCCTGCGAGGTGGGTGTTCGCGGTGTTCTCGGTATGCTTCCGGATATCGCCAACATCATCGAGTTCCCAGTCGTCCAGATTGGTGCCGGTGGGGTTGATGGGTTCGAAGCTGACCTGCGCCAGGAAGTCTTCGTAATCCATGTCGATGCCGAGCATCTGGTTGACGAACAGCCTCGCGTGATCGACCGGGAGCTTCGCGTCGGCGTCGAGCTCCGAGAAAAGCATGGCGGCACGCTTCATCAGCTCTTCCATGCGCGGACCGAACATCTTGCGGAATTGCGGTTTCATTCTTCACCTCCAAGATCACCCAGGGTGAGCGGGCGGCCGGCCGCGGTGTGGCGGATGAAGCTGACCTTCTGATTCGGCGTCGGACCGGCTTTCCGCGCTTCCTCGAGGGCCGCTTCAGCAGCCGTCAGTTGCGCATCGATCTGGTCCGCGGAAAGGGGTTCATCCGTGCTGATCGACCGTTTCATCGTGGTGAGTTCGGTCTCCAGCGTGGTGATCTTCGCGATGAGAGGCGCGTTGGCGGAGGTGACCGCTTCAGCGATTCTCTGCTCGATCGGTTTCTCGGCACCGGCGGGGGGCTGGGGCGCGACCGGCGGGGGTGCCGGAGGCGCGGGGGGATCTGCCGGTTTGGCCATGCGCTCGATGGCCTTTGTGAGCTCCCCCAGAGCAGTGTTCGTTTTACGCTGCTCCTCAAGCAAATCTTTGATCTCGGGATTCATTAAATCCTCCTGTGTTTCTGCGGGGAGCGTCCCCGCGGGTGATCGATTCAGCATCCCTGCGATCCGGTTCCAAATGCGCCGGAACAGGGTGTCTTCTTGATCGCTTGTGATGGATCGTTCTTCTTTGATATCCGTGCCGGGCGTGGCACCGGCGTCGACGAGGGAAACCTCAGCGATCTTGATCCGTTTGAATCGGGTCGGTGAGGAATCGCTATCGCTCCACTCGATACTGTTTCGGCTGTAATCGTATGGGTTGAAGCCCAATGAGAAGGCGTTGATCAATCCGGAGTCGATATCGCGGAGGACACCCGCCTTGTGTTCGGGAATCGAGACTCCTGCATAGACGCCTTCCTGCCGGTATTCGTAGTCATCCTCGAATATCTTTCCGGCCGGTTCCGACTCATGCATCACTCGGACGTTTCCGCCCTGCTTGACGTAGGTCGGCCAGGCTTCGATGACAGCGTTGCGCTCAACAACCGTATTGTAGAAATCGACAGCTTCAGTCGACACAAAGCCCCAGAATCGTCGATACCGAATCGCATCCGGAGTGTCCGCAGCGACGATCGCGCCGGTCTTGTCCCGGTAGATCCACTTCGGTTCGGACGATCCAGTCACTGTTTCGGCTCGGAACTCGACAGGCTTCGTGAATCTTAGTTTCATGCTGCGACCTTTCTGCAACGGCACCCACCGTGGGCCTGCGGTTCGGACGTGCCGATTCCAGTCAAAAACTTCCCGTCTTTCAGCTTCTCGGCACCGAAGTAGTGTTTCTTGACGATCTCGCCCTTGGCGTTATGCTCGGACCAGTAGAACGGCTTACTCCCGCCCTCGCTGGCGATCTTGGTGCTGTAATTAATCCAGGGCGTAATGTTCCGGACTGCGACGAGGTTGGTCTCGGCCATCGCTTCCTTCATGAGGTCGATTCCGTCCTGGGTGTAGAACTCCGTTCCATCGAGCGGACCGCAGATCAGACAGACGCGCTCATCGCCCACCGTCTGCCAGATGTTCTTTCGAATCCCTGCGTCTTGAAATCCGGTCAGGTTGCTCCAGGAGCGCCCACGCGTGACCGTCGCAGATCCGACGACCTCCCAGTAATAGGCAGACTCACCGCAGACACCCTTGAACGCTGAAGCCATCGCTCGCCCGACTTCTCGGCGGCCGAGACCCTGCTCGATGCCGATCTTGCGTGCGGTGTCCTGGATGCGTTCTCGAATGTGGGATTCCCAGCGATGGCGCAGCCAGAACCGCGTGTCGAGCTGCAGCCAGGTCTTGGCCTGCTCATCGATCGCCGATGTGCCAGCCAACTTTACTCCGACTTCCTTAGCGATCTGGGCTTTCGACAAGCGATAGGTTCTCTGGACAGATGCTTTGACGGTTTTCCGGAGATCTGGATCTGAGTAGAACGACTCTGCCAGATGGACATCGAGGTGGGGGAGAATAATCTGCGAGATCATTTCCTCGGACACCTCCTGATTGATGCCGTCCATCATCTCCACAAGGTCTTTCATCGATTCGGAAACATTCTCGCGCCAGACCTGATTGATCTTGCGCACCATGTTCCGTTCGACGGCGAGGAAGTCGTCGTTGGTCGGCTTGTAGACCGACCGGATATTGAAGGACCGCTCAGCACCAGCCAACCAGATCGCGTTGTCGATTCGGGCGATGCGCGTATCGAGATCGCTCTCGACCATCGCAATGCGCTCGTTGATCGTCAGTTCTGCTGGCATATGCGCTCCTGGAGAACCGGGAGAACCTGGTCTCGGAACTGCTCGGGTGTAACGTTCAAAACAGTGCGGAGGTATTCCGCGAATCGCTTCCCATCGGTCGGTTTCGGCGGGTCTTTTTCTTCCGGAACTGCAGGCTGCTGTTCCTCTTGGATCGCTGCCTCGGTCACGGCCTCCAGATCGTCGAGAGACATGAGCCCCTGCGTCCCGAACATCCAGATCTGACCGAGTTTCTTTGACCGTTCTTCGCTGTCAGGATCAATCGCTTCAGTCGCCTCGATCCGTGTCCGGAACTCGGAAATCTTCTGCGGCACCCGCGACCAGATCTCCGCAATCTCAGCGGTCTGTTTCGGATTCGAGGTGTCCAGCTCCTGCAGGCGGATCACAAACGACTTGAAAGGCGTGCTGTTGAGGATGATCTTGTCCAGGACCTGCAGTTCGAAGAGGTTCTGTTCCGGCTCGAGGATCAGTTCCTTCAAGCGCTTGAGATCGGCTTCCTTGTCGGCACCGCTCCCCAACGCGCCCGTATCGGCGTGGACGAGCGAAGGCGGCACCTGGCAGGCGTTGGCTATCCACTGCCGCTTCTGTTTGTTCATCTCGAGGAACTTGTCCGGATCCGGGCCTTTGATCTCGTGAATCAGAATCGGGAGCGAACCTGTAACCGAACCCTTCGTCAAAACCTCTGTGACCAACGCTTTCCGGTGATTTCCACCAGCATTGCGCTGATCCGATGTGTCCTTCAGGAAATCAGTGAAAATCTGAGTGAGAGTCTTCCCGCCGACCGGTTTCGATTCTGGAAGAATCACAAACACATCCGGCAGACAGTTGCCTCTGAAATGTCCCCATTCGTACTTCCCGATCTCCCACGAGACATCGACACTCTGCTTCTCGGAATACCAGGTCGGCCATCCGCAGTTCTGATCGCGCGGGTCATACTGCTTGATGGCGATGATCGAGGGACCGTCCATCAGTTCGCCCTGGTCGACACCCCAGGTCTTGTCCTGAGTGTGGCCGGTGTATTTGTTGATGAATCGCGGGTCGCCGTAGGTCTTGGCGTAGCGGATCTGGTTGTCGCCGGTGTTGATGATCCACCGGGGGAACCGGACGTCAGCCGGGTCATCGACTTCGATCTCAGTGCGCGTGATCGCAACACCACCCGACTGGTTCGGGATCTGGATCGACCGCTTGACCTTCTTCGGTTTCAAAGGCTGGGCGTGCATCCGGTTCAGATGCGAAATGCGAGAGACCTCCCGGCCGATGGTTTTCCCATCGCGTTTCACCTCGACCAGGTTCTCATCGATCCGGACCAGACCCATGCCGAATGTGTATTTGTCGATGTGAGCGTTGTATGCGACTTCCGGGAGGGATGGATCGAACATCGCACGGATCCATTCTTCCATCTCCCCGCGTTCGTTTTCGTTCGGTGTGTTCGAATTGTAGGGTGAGGATTCGAGTCTATGCCCCAGTCTGCCGACCGCTGCTGCCTTGAACAGATTGCACGACTGCAGCGTTCCGTTGGTTGCCACAGAATCAGATAGGTTGGAAAGATCATCCATCGGCGAGTAGATCGGCTCACCGGAGGTGGAGAAGAAGCGGTTGATGTATTCCTTCGCCCGGGTAGACCGTTTCTGAATCTCGGTCTGTTTTTCTTCCTCGCGTTCGACTGCGTTCTCGTTGCGCACGACAGACATCACGACCGGTTCCTTGTCGAACCGACGAACGCCGCGATTGGTGGGACGATTCCGTCTCATCCGATCCTCAGGACGACTTCCGAAGGATTGTCGATCGTGGCGCACATATACCGCGTGGTGTCCATGCCGTGATCCTTCTCTTTTTTCGGTTCTTCTTTCTTTGAGTTGTCTTTCCAGACGTACTCTTCGAACTCATCCTCAGTGCAGGTCGGGAAGCCTGCGCTCACGAGTTCGTTGTCGAGCTCGACCCGCGAGTCCTTCAGGAAGGCAATGCGCGGACGACCGTCGCCAGCTTTCCGCAATCTGGACTGCACACACTGAATGCCCGGGATGACATCCTTGTTTGCCGGCGTTGTGTATTGACCGAAATGTCTCTCCCACGTGGCGCGGTCCTCGGCATCGTGATCGCAGATGATGTCCTCGATCTTCTCGTTGATGCTCAGATCTCGCGCCTGGCGTGCGACATCCTCGACCAGTCGTCGGGTGTGGTAGATCTCCCGATATCGGAATAAACGACCGTCGCCATCCTTCGCCCACCACTGGACGACCATCGGATTCGTGTAACCGAAGTCGATGACGATGTATCGCAGCCAGTCGGATGGGATATCGAATCGGTCGATCGAGTGGATCGCCGGATCATACTCGTCATAGATGATGCCCTCTGCGCCAGCCCAGATGCCCTTGCGCAACCGGAGATATCGCACACCGGTCAATGCATCGAGGATTCGCATGCGCTCGGCACCCAGAGGCGTAAGTGTCCCGTCTTCGTTGAAGATCGTCGGGTTGTCCTCGTGCCGGGACTCGAACATCCTCAGATACCCGGCCTTCACACGCTGCAGCAGCCAGTGTTTCGGCGGTCCCGGATTGCAGTCCATCATGATCTGGTGGATCGGTGCGTTGTTCGCTCGACCGGAACAGCGCGTCGTGATGTGCTCGTATCCGTCCTGGGTCAGTTCCTCGGCCTGGCAGATGTATATGAAATCGCGCTCAGAACTGAGAACCTTCCCCGGGCGATCCATGCCGCCGATCCAGACCCGCGATCCATTCCAGTATTGATAGAACTTCGCGCTCTCGCCGCCGAATGTGTAGACGGCTTTCGAATCGAGTGCACTTCGGATCGCCTTCTCCCATGTCTGGAGAATCGACCCGGGCATGTCGGCCTGGACCTGCCGGAGGATGGCAGATTGCGAACCGGGATACTTGATCGACAGCGCATGAAGCTTATGGCAGCAGACGAACGATTTTCCGGTATCTGCCGGGCCAGCGAGGAGGCATTCAGAGCCGCCATACTTCAGGAACTGGAGGTTCGCGCCTCTGAATTTAACCCCGGTTCCGTTCGCTGCATTACTGACTACCGCGAAGGCCATAATTGCCAGCCATGTCAGGATTGATCGACGCATATCTCATCCAGTGAAACGCCGTTCAGCATCAAGATCGGGATAGGTTTGTTTTTGGAATGATCGATGAGTTTATCGACCGGTGTTTTATTCAAACCGAGCAGTCTGCACCTCATATCGATGCAGCTCCGGACGCCCTCGAGGAACCGTGGATCGCCATTCTGCTTCTGAGTCTTGGCGACCTTCACCAGCACCTTCGAATCGGGTTTCTCGCTGCTTTGAATCTCCTGCTCTTTGTAGTCCTCGCAGGACTTCTGCCAGGCGTCCCAGTATTCGAGTTCGAGTCGGTTTATCCTGGCGAGCTCCCGGGCGCGGGCTTCGTCGAAGTTGGCCTGGGCATCCTTCATCCAGAGCTGTGTCAGCCACTTGAGATCGCGAGAGACTGTCGACTGGCTGATGTTGAGTTCGGTGGCGATGTCCAACTGCGACCGTCCCGCCAGATACATGCTCGAGACCTGTCGTCTCTGGTAGGCACGATGCTGGCTGGATCGGTTAATCGCCATTATGCACCCTTGATATGCACCGCTTCTTTACCAGTGAAGTTGACCCAACGCTGCACAATGACGTCGCAGTAAAGCGGGTCGAGCTCCATCAGGAATGCGTGGCGGCCGGTCTGTTCGCAGCCGATGAGGGTTGATCCGGAACCTCCGAAGAGATCGAGAACGTTCTCTCCAGTTTTCGATGAATACTGGATGGCCAAGACCGCGAGCTCTGCCGGTTTCTCGGTGAGGTGCACCATATGCTGGGGAGGAACCTTTTTGACGTGCCAGAGATCGGTCGCGTTGGTGGGTCCGAAGAACTGG